>ERZ777003.5124-NODE-5124-length-10170-cov-5.019970_pt1 | contig 10170 bp, 8 predicted proteins | sample MGYA00374956_ERZ777003 | MGnify/ENA primary metagenome ERZ777003 (study PRJEB29302, sample SAMN06268252) | bioreactor metagenome | isolation source: Joint BioEnergy Institute, California, USA | place: USA:Joint BioEnergy Institute, California, USA | collected... | reverse complement strand
CCGGTGCATCCGGTCGATGCCGAGCGGCTGGCCGGCCTGGCGCGCGGCACACGGCACCAAGGCGTGGTGGCCTTGGCCGAGCCGATCAACTTGGCGGCCGACCTGGACGAAGTGCTCGACGGCGTGCAGGGCGCTCCGCTGCTGCTGATCCTGGACGGCATCACCGATCCGCACAATCTTGGTGCGTGCCTGCGCACCGCCGATGCGGCCGGCGTGCATGCGGTCATCGCGCCGCGCGACCGCGCGGTGGGTATCAATAGCACCGTCCAGCGCGTGGCCTGCGGCGCGGCCGATACCGTGCCGTACCTGACCGTGACCAACCTTGCGCGCACGATGCGCTCGCTCAAGGAGCGCGGCATCTGGCTGGTGGGCACCGACGACCAGGCACCGCGCACCATACACGAAGTCGACGCCACGCTGCCGATGGCCTGGGTCATGGGTGCCGAGGGCGAAGGCATGCGCAGGCTCACGCGCGAGACCTGCGACCTGTTGGCGGCCATTCCCATGCATGGCTCGGTCGAAAGCCTCAACGTCAGCGTGGCCAGCGCCGTTTGCCTGTACGAAGCCGTGCGCCAGCGGCGGCGTTAAACTGCGGGCGCGTCCCGCCTATTGCCCAACTTCTTCCCGTCATGCGCAAACAAGGATTCACCACCTCCATCCTGCACGCCGACCGGCGCCAGGCGGTCGAGCACGGCGCCGTGCACAAGCCCATGCACCCGTCGTCGCAGTACGTCTATTCGGACGCGCGCGAACTGGCAGCGGTCTTTCAGGGTAAACCCGGCTTCAGCTACGCGCGCCAAGGTACGCCCACCACGGCGGCGCTGGAAAACAAGGTAACGCTGATGGAGGAGGGCGTGGCCACCGTCAGCTTCGCCACCGGCATGGCTGCACTTGCGGCGGTTTTCATGACCTTGCTGCGCCGGGGGGATCACCTGGTGTCGAGCCAGTACATCTTCGGCAATACCAACAGCCTGCTCGGCACCCTGCAGGAACTGGGCGTGGAGGTGACCCTGGTCGATGCGACCGACATCGATGCGGTGCGCGCGGCGCTGCGTCCGCAAACGCGCATGGTCTTTGCCGAGACCATCGCCAATCCGGGCACGCAGGTGGCGGACCTGGCGGCGATCGGGCAGCTGTGCCGCGAACGCGGCCTGGTCTTCCTGCTGGACAACACGCTGACCTCGCCGTGGCTACTCAAGGGCAAGGACGTCGGCGCCTCGCTGGTGATGAATTCCCTGTCCAAGTACATCGGCGGCCACGCCAATGCGCTGGGCGGCTCCATTACCGAGACCGGCTTGTTCGACTGGTCCACGTATCCGAACATTCTGGACACTTACCGCAAGGGTCCGTCCAGCGGCTGGGGACTGACCCAGATCAAGAAGAAAGGCCTGCGCGACATGGGCGGAACCCTGGCTTCGGAGGCCGCGCACCGCATCGCCGTGGGTGCCGAAACGCTGGCGTTGCGCATGGACCGCGCGTGCAGCAATGCGCTGGCGCTGGCCCGCTTCCTGGATGGCCGGCCGGGCATCGCCCGCGTGCTCTACCCGGGCCTTGCCTCGCATCCCCAGCATGCGCGCGCGGCCAGCCTGTTCGGCGGCCGCTTCGGCGCCCTGCTGGGCGTCGAGCTTGCCGAAGGCGTAGACTGCTTCGATTTCCTGAACCACATGCAGGTGGTGGCGCTTGCCACGCACCTGGGCGATACGCGCACCCTCGCATTGCCGGCAGCGCACACCATCTACTACGAGATGGGGCCGCAGCGCCGGGCGCAGATGGGCATCGCCGACGGGTTGATCCGCGTATCGGTCGGCATCGAGGACGAAGCCGACCTGCTGGCCGATTTCGAAGCTGCCTTGGCCGCCTGCGGCAAGTAGGGACGGGCACCCCGCTTCGGGGCGTGCGGGTCGCGCATCATGCCGCGCGGAAGTATCAAGTCGCCCCGAAACGCAGCATTGACGCGGGTCAGGGTCCGTTTTTTCTTGACAGCCGCTTGGCTGCGAGGCCTAATACGCAACTGCGTTCATACCCGCGGCCGGCAGGCCGATTCGGGCGACGCAAAAGTAGCAAAATTTTGCTTGGCAACAACAACAGGCTGAAGCGCAGCCTCTTTGCTCGTTTGCGAGACGGCGGCTCTCTGCCGGGTGGCCACGCTTAGCGACAACCTTGTACCTTGTGAGGGGTAAACCTGAATGAACAAAACCGAACTCATCGACCACATTGCCAGCAAGGCCGACATCTCCAAGGCTGCGGCAGGTCGTGCCCTTGAGGCCCTGATCGGCGCGGTGAAGACCACCCTCAAGAAGGGCGGCACGGTTACGCTGGTCGGTTTCGGCACGTTCGCCGTGTCTGCGCGTGCTGCCCGTACCGGCCGCAATCCCCGCACGGGCGAAACGATCAAGATCAAAAAGGCCAAAGTGCCCAAGTTCCGTCCCGGCAAGGCCCTGAAGGACGCCGTCAACTAAGTCGGCGCCGTTCGCGGCCACACGGTTTGCGGGCTTCAGGCCCATGCGCGGTTCGGTATAATCCCGGCCGCGCATTCTTTTTTGGGATGCGCCCCGCGCGATTGGCGCCCAAGCCGACAACCATCGCATCGCATGCGCGGTGCATGGCCGGGCCGGGGCAGCATTCTCACCGGGTGCTTAGCTCAGTTGGTAGAGCGGCGCCCTTACAAGGCGTAGGTCGGGGGTTCGAACCCCTCAGCACCCACCATCATCGGATTCATCCAAGCGCCTGGCTCAGGCCAGGCGCTTGTCGTTGCAGCGTCGAATCCATCTTCACTTCGATCCGTCAGCGCCTCGTCGATGCCGCATTCGCAGGCGCCCGGCGCAGGCCCGGTTGCGTGTCCGGCTGGCGGGGCAGCTGTGCGGCCAGCCTCACGAGAAACCGGTCACCCCTCGCGTCGAGTATGTGCGAATAATTCGCATTTAGGTTATTATCCTGGGCTTGGACGGCATGCGCGCGCCAGCGCGCATGCCGATGTTGTACTCGCCTGCTTTCATGCCCAACGTCCACGCCGGCTGGTCCGGTTCCCATTCTTCCCTGGCCCTGCGCGTCATTGCCGCGGGCGTGGTGCTCGCCCTGCATGGCGGTGTTGCCGCGTTGATGTTGATGGCGCGTCCAGAGGCACCGGACGTATCCGAACCGGAAGCGGTCATGGTCCGCTTCGTGGAAATCGGTCCCGCCCAGCAGACCCAGGCGCCGGTCAGCGATGCGCCGCCGGCTGCCGAGATTCCGCCCGAGCCGCGGCCGGAGCCGGAACCGGAGATCGAGCCCGAACCCGAACCGGAGCCGACGCCGCCTGAGCCGCTGCCTGAAGTGCAGCCCGAGCCTGAGCCGCAGCCCGAACCGCAGCTCGAGCCGACGCCCGCACCCGAACCGCCCAAGCCCAAGCCCAAGCCGAAACCGGAGCCCAAGCCAAGGCCAAAGCCTGACCCCAAGCCGGCCCCGAAGCCGGCGCCTGCGCCGACGCCAGCGCCCAATCCGCCCAGCGGCACGCCCGAGGGCGAGCAAGCGCCGCCGCGCGGCCCGCAGCAGGACGCGCTGCCGGCAGACCGGCCGCGCATGATCGGGCGCGTGGACTATCTGGGCCAACGGCCCATGCCCAACTATCCGCGCGCCTCGCAGATGCGGCGCGAGGAAGGCCGCGTCGTGGTGCGTGTGCTGATCAACGTGCAGGGCACGGTGGACAAGGCCACCGTGCAGCGCTCGTCCGGCTATGAAAGGTTGGACCAAGCCGCCCTCGAAGCGGCGCGCAAGGCGCGCTTCAAGCCCTATACCGAAAACGGCGTGCCGTATCCGGCAATGGCCGATCTTCCGTTCGATTTCGTGCTAAGGAACTGACATGTCCACTTTCCTGCAGAACGCTTTGCAGATCGCCCAATCTGCCTTGGGCCAGGCCGTGGCCGAAGGCGCGGCGCCGGCAGCGGGCGCCGCGCAGGCCGGCGGCCTGGCACCGACGCCCGGTGCCGTCGATGCGGCTACGTCGGCGGCGGCAGCGCCAGGGGCTGCGGCGATCGGTCCATCCGCCGCCGACCTGGCCGGCGCGCCGGCCATGGGATTTGCGCATTTCATCGCGCAAAGCGACATGGTCGGCAAGTCGCTATTCGTCATTCTTGTCCTTATGTCGCTGGTCACCTGGTATCTCATCGTGGTCAAGGCGATCAGCAACATACGCACGCGCGCGCGCTCGGCAGATTTCCTGAACAAGTTCTGGAATGCCAGCTCGCTCGAGCAGGTGGAGAACGAGATCATTACCCACGGCGCCCGCGATCCTTTCTCGCACCTGGCCAGCCACGCCATCCACGCCCGCAACCATCATGCGCGATATGGTGCCACCAAGCTGGAAGAAGCGGGCTCCAACGGCGAGTTCGTCACGCGCACCATGCGCAAGGTCATAGACGAGGAAACCGCCAAGCTCGAGAACGGCCTGACCATACTGGCCTCGGTGGGCTCGACCGCACCCTTCGTCGGCCTGTTCGGCACGGTTTGGGGGGTTTACCACGCCCTGGTCGGCATCGGCTTGTCCGACGGTGTGACCATCAACCGCATCGCCGGCCCGGTGGGCGAGGCGCTGATCATGACCGGCCTGGGCCTGGCAGTGGCCATCCCGGCCGTGCTCGCCTACAACGCCTTCGTGCGCAGTAACCGCGTGCTGCTCTCGCGACTGGACGCCTTTGCGCATGACTTGTTTGCCTTCCTGACCACCGGCCAGCAGGTGCTGCATTCCGACGGCAAGGTGCGGGCGCTGCGCCGCGGCGGGCAAGCCTCCAAGGGAGAAGCGTGATGGCCTTCGGCAGCTTCGACAGCAAGGGCGGCGGCGGGCATGCGATGTCCGAGATCAACATGGTGCCGTTGATCGACGTCATGCTGGTGCTGCTGGTAATCTTCATCATCACCGCGCCGCTGTTGGCGCATTCCATACGCATCAATTTGCCGCAGGCCAGCGCTGAGCAGATCGACGAGAAGCCCGAAACCATAGACTTGGCCATCGACGAGCACGGGAGGCTGTTCTGGAACGAGTCGCCGGTGGCGCTCGATGAACTGCAAGCGCGTTTTGCCGCGCATGCCGGCAACAAGCCCCAGCCGGAAATCCGCATCCGCGCCGACCGCAATACGCGCTATGAGGTCCTGGCGCAAGTCATGGCCAGCGCGCGCCGCGCCGGCATGGGGCGCATCGGCTTCGTCACGCAGCCCGGCGCGGACCAGCCGGGTGCCGCGGCAGCAGACGATGGCCAGCAAGCAGCCGGCGCCGCCCCGGCACGCGCCGCCGGCCCGTAATGGAGCGGCCGGCGGGCGCCGCGCCGTCGCGCTAGAATCGCGCCATGCGCGTATTGGTCATCGAAGACGACGTCACCCTGGGCCACGCCTTGCGCGAGTTCCTGGGCGACCAGGGTTACGCCGTCGACTGGGTCACCGATGGCGAGCGGGCCTTGGGGGCGCTTGCCGGACAGGCTTACGACCTGCTGGTACTGGACCTGAATCTGCCGGGCAAAAGCGGGTTGGACGTGCTGCGCGAGCTGCGCAGCGACGGCGGCCAGATGCCGGTGCTCATCCTGACTGCGCGCGATGCGCTCGAAGACCGTGTCGCCGGCCTGGACGCCGGCGCGGACGACTACGTCACCAAGCCCTTTGACCTGCCCGAGCTGGCCGCCCGTGTCAGGGCGCTTGCACGCCGGCGCGCCGGCCAGGCGCATCCGGTGCTGGAGGTCGGGCCCTTGGCCTTCGACACGGTCGGGCGCGAGGTGCGCGTCAATGGCGAAAGGCTCGCCTTGTCGGTGCGCGAGCTGTCCGTGCTGGAAATGCTCATGGGGCGGGCCGGCCGCGTGGTGACCAAGCGCCAGATCGTCAATTCGCTGTCGGCCTGGGATGCGGACTTCAGCGAGAACGCCGTCGAAGTCTACATCTATCGGCTGCGCAAGCGGCTGGAAGGCACGGGAGCCAGCATACAGACGGTGCGTGGCTTCGGCTACATGCTCGAAGTCGAGGGCGCGCAGCCCTGACGCCGCGGGCCAGCCATGGCAGCCGGCAAGTCGACATCCCAATCGCCGCGCGTTTCGCTGGCCGGCGGTTCGCTTGCCAGGCACCTGGTCATCCGACTGCTCCCAGCCATCCTTGCCTTGGTCGCGCTGGACCTCGTCTCGACGTGGGTGATCACCCACAAGCTCGACATGGACGAGTGGCTGCTCCAGGACATCTTCTGGATGATGGTGCTCGGTCAGGTCCTGCTCATGGGGCTGTTCGCCTGGGTGGTGGTCAGTGGGGTGCGCTCGGGCCTGCATGCGGTGCATCGCCTGTCCAATGACATCCGCGAGCGCAGCGCCGACGACCTGCAGCCTTTGTCGGCCGAAGACTTGCCCACGGAACTAGTGCCGCTGGTCACGCACACCAATGACTTGCTCGCCCGCCTGGAGGCGGCCATGGCCGCGCAGCGCCGCTTCGTCGGCCATGCGGCGCACCAGCTGCGCACGCCGCTGTCGGGGCTAAAGCTCGAGTCCGAGCTCATGCTGGCGCGGCCGTTGCCCGAGGACGTGCGCGCGCGCGCCGAGCGCATCAAGTCCGCGACCGATCGCATGATCCGGCTGGGGCAGCAGCTGTTGGTGCTGGCGCGCGCCGATCCCGGGGTGCGGCCGCAGGATGCATTCGTGCGGCTGGACCTGTGTGAGTGGGTGCGCGCCAGCGGCGCGGAATGGATCCCGCGGGCGCGTGCCAAGCAGGCGGAAATCGACCTGTCGGCCCCGGAGCACCCCGTATGGATAGACGGCGATCCTTTGCTGCTGGATGAGCTCTTGGGCAACCTCATCGACAACGCACTGCGCTACGGCCGTCCGCGCGGGCGCATCATGCTGACCGTCGGCGCCAACCCGCCATCCCTGACGGTCGAGGACGACGGGCCGGGCATATCGCCGGGCGAGCAGGCGCGCGTTTTCGAGGCCTTTTACCGCGCACCCGATGCGGCAGCGGGTGGCTCGGGCCTGGGGCTGGCGATCGTGCGCGAGATCGCTGGCGCGCATGGCGCGTGGTGGAAGCTGACGAGCCTGCCGGATCTCGACGGCACACGGCTGACGGTCGTGTTTCCGGGGCCGCGCAAGGGCGCCCAACTCGTCAGGCGGCTGGGCCGGGACGACTGACCGCGGCACCGGCCAAGCGGTGCGCCGCGCCGAAGCGCCGCAGCCGCATGGCGTTGGCCAGCACGAATACGCTGGACAGGGCCATGGCTGCGGCGGCGAAGGCTGGCGACAGCAGCAGGCCGAACGCCGGATACAGCGCTCCGGCGGCGACCGGAATCAAGGCCGTGTTGTAGGCAAAGGCCCAGAAAAGGTTTTGCCTGATGTTGCCCATGGCCGCGCGCGACAGGGCAATGGCGTCGACCACGCCTTGCAGGCTGCCGGACATGAGCACGACGTCGGCGGCTTCCATCGCGACGTCGGTTCCCGTGCCGATGGCCAGGCCGACGTCGGCGCGCGCGAGCGCCGGCGCATCGTTGATGCCATCGCCCACGAAGGCCACGGGGCCGTGCGCGGCAGCAAGTCGCTCGATGGCCGCCGCCTTGTCCTGCGGCAGTGCCCCGGCCGTCACGTCGTCGATGGCCAGGCGCGCCGCGACGGCGTCGGCCGCGCGCGCGTCGTCGCCCGTGATCATCGCCACCTTGACGCCCAGGGCATGCAACGCCGCGATAGCGCCGGGCGTATCGGACTTGATCGGGTCTGCCACGGCGACGATCGCCGCAGCGCGGCCATCGATCGCAGCATAAATCGGCGACTTGCCTTGGCCGGCCAGGCCTTGCGCGGCCTGGGCAAAGGCGTCGACATCGATCTGCAGCTGCCGCATATGCCGATCCGATCCGACGTCGACCTGCTTGCCCTCGACCACCGCGCGCACACCCATCCCGGCGATCGATTCGAAACCGCTGCATGGCGGCGGTTCCAGGCCCAGCTCGCCGGCGGCTTGGACGATGGCCCGGGCGACCGGGTGCTCGGAGCGCGCTTCGACCGCGGCGATCAGCCGCAGCACCGCGTCGCGCGCAAAGCCGGGCGCGACCTGCATGTCGGTCACCGCCGGACGGCCTTCGGTGAGCGTGCCAGTCTTGTCCAGGGCCACGACCCGGGCGTCCTGCAGGCGCTGCAACGCGTCGCCCTTGCGGAACAGGATGCCCATTTCCGCGCCTCGGCCAGTGGCGACCATGATCGATGCCGGCGTGGCCAGGCCCATCGCGCATGGGCAGGCGATGATGAGCACGGCCACCGCGTTGACCAGCGCAAAGGGCAGGGCGGGCGACGGACCGAAGGCGAGCCACCCCGCGAAGGCGGCAAGTGCCGCCGCCATTACCGCGGGCACGAACCAAAGCGTGATCTTGTCGACGACGGCCTGGATGGGTAGCTTGGCGCCTTGCGCCTGCTCGACCAGGCGGATGATCTGCGCGAGCACGGTTTGCGCGCCGACGGCGGTCACCCGCATGGTGAAGGCGCCCTGCTGGTTGACGGTGCCCCCCACGACGCGGCTGCCGGCGGCCTTGGCCACGGGCACGGGCTCGCCCGTGATCATCGATTCGTCGACGTAGCTCGCGCCTTCGATGATTTCGCCATCGGCCGGTACCCGCTCGCCAGGGCGGACTTCGACCCTATCGCCGACGGCCAGCGCTGCGGCGGGGACCTCCACCGTTCCGGTCGAGCGCACCACGCGGGCCACGCGTACCTGCATACCGGCCAGGCGCCGGATCGCCTGCGACGCGCGGCCTTTGGCGCGGGCCTCCAGGTAGCGTCCGGCCAGCACCAGCGCGACGATTAGCACGGCGGCTTCGTAATAAACGTGGGCGGTGCCTTGCGGCAGCCAGTCGGGCGCAAAGGTCGCCACCGTCGAATAGGCATAGGCCGAGGCGGTGCCGATGGCCACCAGCGTGTTCATGTCGGGTGCACCGCGTGCGATCGCCGGCAGCCCCTTGGCGTAGAAGCGCCGTCCCGGCCCGAGCAGTGCGGCCGTGGCCAGCGCCCACTGCAGCAGCCAGCTCGACCGCAGCCCGAGGCCCTGCGCGACCCAATCGCGCAGGGCAGGCACCAGGTGCGAGCCCATTTCCAGCGCAAAGACCGGCAGGGCAAGCGCCGCGGCTACCAGCAGATCGCGCGCCAACGCCCGGTCGCCTTCGCCGGGGGGCGCGGCCGGCGCATCGCCTGCGACGGGACTGGCCTGGTAGCCGGCCTTGCCCACGGCTGCGATGAGCGCGCCGGGATGCGCGGCGCCGCGCACGGTCGCGCGTCCGGTGATGAGGTTGACGGCGGCGTCGGCAACGCCAGGCACGGTGCGTAGTGCGCGCTCGACCCTGCCCGCGCAGGCGGCGCAGCTCATGCCGGTGACGGCCAGTTCGATGGTGGAGACGGCATCCGTCTTGGAATGGATGGTATCCATGCCGGAAATCCCATGGTGATTCCCGGCATTTTGACACCATGCGCGCTACAGCGCTCGGTGTCGTCGTGCCGAGCCGGGCACGCAGGGCGCGATGGCGAGTGCTGCGTCCTAGGCGGGAACGAGCGCGTGTACCGAGCGCCCCTGCGCATCCACGGCCACGGTGACGGGCATGTCGCGCACGGTGAACTCGTGGATGGCCTCCATGCCGAGGTCGCCGAATGCCACTACCCGCGACTGCCGGATGGCCTGCGAGACAAGGTAGGCGGCCCCGCCCACCGCACACAGATAGGCCGTGCCAGATCGGCGTATCGACTCTATCGCCAGCGGTCCGCGCTCGGCCTTGCCGATGGTGGCCAGCAGCCCGGTGTGCGCGAGCAGCGCGGGCATGAACTTATCCATCCGGGTCGCGGTGGTGGGGCCGGCGGGTCCGACCGCTTCGTCGCCCACGGCATCGACCGGCCCGACGTAATAAATGACGCGGCCGTCTAGGCTGACCGGCAGTGGCCGCCCTTGCGCCAGTAGATCGGCCAGCCGCTTGTGTACGGCGTCGCGTGCGGTCAGCAGGCGGCCTGTCAGCAGCAGGGTTTCGCCCGCCCGCCAACTGCGCACTTCTTCGCGCGTCAGCATGTCCAGGTTGACCGCGCGTCCTGCGTGTGGTGGCAAGTGGTCGGGGATGCCTTCCCATGCCGAGGCGGGCGGCACCTCGAAGCGGGGCGGGGCATCGCCGTCCAGGACAAACGATATGTAGCGCGTAGCGGCGCAGTTGGGCACCAA
>ERZ777003.5123-NODE-5123-length-10173-cov-11.276240_pt1 | contig 10173 bp, 9 predicted proteins | sample MGYA00374956_ERZ777003 | MGnify/ENA primary metagenome ERZ777003 (study PRJEB29302, sample SAMN06268252) | bioreactor metagenome | isolation source: Joint BioEnergy Institute, California, USA | place: USA:Joint BioEnergy Institute, California, USA | collected... | reverse complement strand
AGCCACTGCTGGGCCAGGGTGGCCAACGACTCGGACATGGGCACGAGGGTAGGAGGCGTCTTCGAAGAAGGGTTGGATTGGTGCCTCCGCCGGACCACCCAGGCGCGTCGTCCGCAACTTGGAAGTGTGATCGTGTCAGTCGGCTACCGCGGACCCACGCTCGCGCCCATGTGCTGAGGAGATCGTGTCGATCGTCAGATGTGCCAAACGGAGACACACGCGTGTAAAGGCGCCTCGATCATCCGCCGATATCTCCACAATCTGTCACACCCCGCGGGTACATTTGTGCGGCCGATGCACGATTCAACGGAAATCCAACATCGGCGACTCGAATCGCTCTGGGGTAAGAGCTCGCCTTCCCGGAACTCGCTTCCTCGGCACATGCTCGACACCGCTCACGTCGCCGGGGCGATCTGGGACCGGATCCTGTCTCAACGAGGCAGAGATGCCCTCCGAAGCTGCGGCCTAGATCGGAACAGCCTGATGCTGCTGGCCGGTCTGCACGACGTCGGCAAGGCGTCGCCGGGTTTCCAGGCCAAACGTCCCGACTTGCATCATGGGTGGCCTGCGCCCCTCACCCATCCACAGCCCCTGGCGGCCGAGGGGCTGAGGTATCGCCACGAACTCGTCTCCTTCCGCGCCCTGTGGGAGTGGTTGACCGCGCGAGGCTGGGACGATCGTTCTCGAACTCTGGCCTGGTGCCAAGTCCTGGGCGGCCATCACGGCGTCTACCCGGATCCCGGGTCGGTGCTGATCGGTGGGTCTCCCCTCGTCTGGGGCGAGGGGGCATGGGCCGATGCCCGGCGGGCACTTTGGGAATGGCTCGGCGAGACGCTGGACGCCGAGTTCGAGCCCGATCCCCTCAAGCCGCTACCGGCCCCTTGGGCGGTGGCGTTGACCGGCCTGGTGATCACCTCCGACTGGGTCGCCTCCAACGAGCGGTGGTTCCCGCCCATCGACTGCCCCCTCGAGGACTACGTACCGGTCTCACGGGAGCGCACCGCCGCTGCCCTCGACGAGCTGACCTGGCGGCGCTGGGAGACCTTCACCGCCGAGTTCTCCCGGCGGTTCGGGTTTGCGCCCCGTCCGCTGCAGCAACGGATCGAACAGGTGGCGTCGGACCTGCACGGCCCGGCGATGGTGTTGATCGAAGCAGAGACCGGAAGCGGGAAAACCGAGGCCGCGCTCTACCTGGCGGCCGCATGGGCGCAGATGGGGGCTGCTTCAGGCCTTTTCGTCGCCCTTCCCACCCGGGCGACCTCCAACGCCATGTTCAAGCGGATCCTCGACTTCCTCATCTCCAACTCGAAGCAGCAAGGCGTCCAAACCCAGCTCGTCCACGGGTGGGCGTCACTGGAATCCGAGTTCGAACAGCTCCTCCGCTTCACCTACTCGGGGAGCATTGAGGAATCCGCCACCGCTGCGGTGGCCGACCGGTGGTTCACTTACCGGCGCCGTGGCCTTCTCGCTCCCATCGGGGTCGGAACCATCGACCAGGTCCTCATGGGGGCGCTGCGGGCCAGGTTCGCGCCGCTGCGAGTGTGGGGCGTGGCGGACAAGGTGGTGATCGTCGACGAGGTCCACGCCTACGACGTGTACATGTCGACCCTTCTCTACCGCCTGTTGGAGTGGCTCGGCGCCCTCGAAGTGCCGGTGGTGGTCCTCTCGGCGACCCTTCCGGCCGAGCGGAAGGCTCGGCTGATCGCCTCGTATTCAGGATCCGAACCCCCACTCGACCGCTCCTACCCATCGGTGACGGTGGTCTCCCCAGCGGGTAGACGACGCGTCCTGGCGGTGTCGCCTTCGAAAGTGCGTCAGATCGAGGTGGAGAAGATACCCACCGGCGAACCCGCCGATCCCGGAATCTTGGCCGAGCTGGCAACCGAGTGGTGCCGTCAGGACGCCAACGTGCTGGTGGTCTGCAACACCGTCGCCAAAGCCCAGATGGTGGCGTCCCTTCTTCGCCCCCTGGGCGGGCGTCTGCACTTGGTGCATGCCCGCCTGAGACATTCGGATCGGATGGAGAGAGAGAAAGAACTGATCGGAATGTTCGGCCCGGACGGCGACCGCCCCCGAGGGCACGTCGTGATCGGCACCCAGGTTCTGGAGCAGAGCCTCGACCTCGACCTCGACCTGCTGATCACCGACCTGGCGCCCGTCGACCTGCTCATCCAGCGAGTGGGACGGGTCCACCGTCACGTGCGCGGGTCTCGGCCTGTTCCCTCCCCGCTCATGATCGTCACCGGCTTCGGTCACGGGCCCCGTCCCCGGATCGATCCGGGATCCGAGGCGGTTTACCACCGCTGGGTGCTCCATCGGACACTCGAAACGCTCCCCGAATCGTTCCAGGAGCCCGACGATGTGCCGTCGCTCGTCTCGGCCGTCTACGACACGCCGTCCGACATACCTCCCCATCTGGCCGATGCGTGGGAGGACTATCAGGCCCAGATGAGGGTGATGAAGGCACTGGCTCAGACCAAGTTCATTCCCGACCCGCGCGGCGAGGTCGACCTCCAACGGGTCACCGATCCGGCTGTCGAAGACCTCGCCCCCGATGAATCTCCCCCCGACACCCATTTCGACCTGATCGCCCAGACCAGGTTGGGTGCGCCTTCGGTGACGGCGGTGGTCTCCTTCCCGGGTGAATCCGAGGAACCGTCGGCGATGCTCAGGCGCTCACTCCAGCTCTCGAGCCCTCGGCGGCTCGTGCGGGTCCTGACCGAACTGCCCGCGGCCTCCGCCACCCACCCTCTTCTACGACACGCCCGCCGTATCGACCTCGATTCGATGGGTGTGGCTCGGTTCGGAGACTTGACCGTCCGCTACGACCCCTTGCTGGGTCTGCTGGTCGAAAACGAGGAGGCTGAGATTGAACCTGGTCCATGATCCGTGGATCCCCGTCATCACCACCGCCGGGCAACGCCGGACGGTGGGGCTGAGTGCCCTGTTCGCCGAGGCAGGGGAACTGGCAAACATCGAAGGGGACGCCCCCCACATCAGGGTCGCCCTCTTACGGCTGCTGTTGGCGATTCTCCACCGGGCCAACCTGGGACCGAGATCGCTGGTTGAGTGGGAGCAATGGTGGAGAGGGCCCGCACAGCCCTTCGAGCGAGCAGTCTCCTACCTCGACGCCCGGGCGGACGATTTCGAGCTGTTCCACCCGGATCGGCCCTTCTGGCAGTGCCCGGCGTTGACCGAGGCACACGCCCGGGAAGCCGCCAAACTGGTGCCCTCCCTGGCGAGCGGTGACAACCGGGTGTGGTTCGACCACACCAGCGTTGTCAAGCCGGCCTCCCTGCGTTTCGATGAAGCTGCCCGGTGGCTGGTGGCTCTGCAGATGTTCCAACCGGGTGGCCTGATGACCGGCTTCTCTTCGAGCAGGGCCTCGGGCGAACACGCCCCCTTGGCCGGGTCGGCGGTGGTCAGCTGGGCGGGAGGTGACCTGGCCGAAACCCTCATCCTGAACACGCTGATCTACGAACCATCGAAGGCGCCCTTTGAGGCCGAAGGTGAAGACCTGCCGGTGTGGGAGCGGGAACCTCCAGCGGGCGAGCCGGTACGACGTACCCCAGCCGGATACCTCGATTGGCTGACCTGGCCGTCCCGACGGGTGCGGCTGTTTCCTGACGGTGACCGCATCGAACAAGTAGCGATCACACCGGGTGATGCTCTCCCTCCCGGTCTGGAGGCTTCGTCGTACGAGCAGATGGTTCCCCGCCGAAGGGCGAGGGACAGAGACCCGTTCCGGCCTGTTCGCTACGACCCCGATCGAGCTCTGCTGCGAGAAGCCACCGCGTTACTTCTCCGAAATCCGTCAGCTGGCGAAGAACTCTGGAAGCGGGCGCCGGTGGTGTCCCACCTTGATCGCCTGGTTGGATACGGGACGGTCCCACGTGAGAGGCCGCTGCTATTGATGGTGGCGGGCTTGGGGGTCAACAAGTCGAAGTACGTGGACTGGGGGGAGGAGGGGCTAGGGGTGAGCGCCGGCTTGGTGGCCGACGAATCCCTTGCATGGCTGGTGTACCGGGCGACTGAAGCCGCCGAAGCCGCGGTGGATGCCGCTGGATACGCCGCGCGGCGCAGCTACGTCGGCGATCGACGCAACGCCGCGGCGGGGGTGGCGACACGCTGCCGGAGCCGCGCCTGGGGGTTGCTGGAGCTCGCATTCGACGAGTTCCTGGCCCGTCTTCCAGCCGACGCGTCCGCGGCCGTGTCATCGTGGGCCGACTCCCTCAGGCAAGCCGTCTACCGGGCGTTCGAGTCCACCGCGGCGCCGGCGGCATCCGGCCGGGAACTCAGAATGAGGGTGGAGGCGGAACGCTGGCTGCGAGGACGGATCTCGGAATTGATCGAGGAACTGCAAGGAGCGGCACACGCCGCGAAAGGAGGTGCATCGCCGTGACGACAGACCAACTCACCCGCGAGGCTCGCTTCGTGGAGGCGATGCTGACTGGAGGCAGGGACGTCCCCGGGGTCCGGGCGGCTCTCAGAAGGAGCCTGGCGATGCCACCGGGAGCCGACGCCAGAGTCCACCCGATCGTGTACCCCTGGATCTCCGGGGTTCCCGAACCAGATGAGTGGAGGTGGTTCCTGGTGGCAGGGCTGATGGGCCTGTTACCAGGCGAGTGGAGGCCGCCGTTACAGCCGGTCGGATTCGGGGTCAGCGCCCGGGAACTCAAACAGAAGCGGGACCCCAAGCCGGCCGAAGGTGACCGAACCGGACCCACCGAGCGCCGTTTCGTGGCCCTGCTCGACGCCGACCAAGACGAGTTGCCACACCATATGCGTCACATCCTCCGCCTGATGATCGGCGCCGAGGTCCGGATCGACTTTATCCGGCTGCTCGGCGACCTCAGATGGTGGTCACACCCGGAACGCCGCGTCCAGCGCCGCTGGGCTCGGGACTTCTGGGCGGGAACCGCCGAAGACCAACAGAAGGGAGACGAAGAATGATCATCGAGATGCACAGCATCCAGAATATCGCCCCCAGCAATCTCAACCGGGACGACACCGGCTCCCCGAAGGACTGCACCTTCGGCGGCGTTCGGCGGGGGAGGATTTCCAGTCAAGCTCTCAAGCGAGCCGCCCGCCGGGCCTTCCTGTCTTACGGTCTGACGCCGGAGGAGGTGGGGGTGCGGACCCGCCGGGTTGTCGAAGCGGTGGTCGACCGGCTGGCACTGGTCCATGGCCGGGACCGCGAGGCCGCAACCAAGGTGGCCGCGAACGCCTTGGCCAACTTCGGCCTGACCGGGGGAGAGTATCTGCTGTTCGTTTCCCGCCAGGGAATCGAAGCTCTGGCCGATCGATGCAACGATCTGTTCGACGAGCTGTCGAAGGACAAGCCGACCAAGGGAGCCATCAAAGAGCTCAGCGCCGATATCCTCCTCGACGCCTCCGGACAAGTCGACGTGGCCTTGTTCGGCAGGATGGTGGCCGACCTGCCCAACGCCAACGTCGACGCCGCCAGCCAGGTCGCCCACGCCATATCCACCCACGAAGTACGACCAGAGTTCGACTACTTCACCGCTGTCGACGACCTGCAGGAGGAGTCCCCCGAACGGGAAACCGGAGCGGGACACATCGACACCTTGGAGTTCAACTCGGCCTGCTACTACCGGTACGCCGCCGTCGACAGCGATCAGCTCCTCGAGAATCTCAACGGTGATGAGGAGCTGAGCCGGCGCGGGCTCACCGCCTTCCTTATGGCGATGGTCCACGAACTTCCGCGCGGCAAGCAGAACTCGATGGCGGCCCACAACCCGCCTTCCTTGGTGATGACCACCGTCCGGCCCCGGGGACAGTGGAACCTGGCCAACGCCTTCGAGGAGCCCGTGCGGCGCCGTAATGGGGGCTTGGTCCAGGAATCGTCCAGGCGCCTCCTCGAGTACTACCAATGGCTGTCCGAGGTGTACGACAGCAACCGGCCGACACAGGCCCATCTGGTCGCGGTCGATCCCGACATCACCGTTCCAGCAGGCGTAGTGCGTCACGGCAACGTGAGCCAACTCGTGTCGGCGACGGTGGATGCGGCACTGGGGACTCTGACATGAGCGACGCCACTCTCGTGCTCCGTTTGGCCGGGCCGATGCAGAGCTGGGGGGTCAAGTCGCGGTTTGATCGTCGGGACACCGGCACCGAGCCTTCCAAATCCGGTGTGGTCGGGTTGATCTGCTCCGCGCTGGGTCGGCCACGCACCGCTGACGTGTCGGACCTCTCCTCGCTGGAGATGGCGGTCAGGGTCGATCGGCCCGGAGTGTTGTTGGCGGATTACCAGACCACGGAGGGGGTGCCGTCCGCATCCGGCACAGGAGGGCGCAGAACCGTGCAGAGCCACCGATGGTTCTTGGCCGACGCCGCGTTCCTGGTGGCATTGCGGGGACAGGACCAAATGGTGGGGGAGATCGCTGCGGCCCTCGAACGGCCCCGGTGGATGTTGGCCTTGGGACGCAAATCCTTCCCGCCCACCCCGCCTCTGGTGATCGGTTTGCTCGAGGAGGACATCGACACGGCCCTCTGGGAAACGCCGTGGTTGGGGACCGCCGGGCGTCCCCAGGAGGAGGTGACCCTGCGGGTGGTACGGGATTCCAGACCCGACCAGGCGCATGCTTGGAGGAGCGATCACCCGGTGTCGTTCGAGCCCCGCAGGTTCCTGAGGCGTCCAATTCGCATCGAGTGGGTGACCTTGCGGGGCCCCCTCACTGAGAGGAGACTCACATGGAGCTCTATCTGAGCCGGATCGTACTGGATGTACGGAGCACCCAGGCCCGCAGAGCCTTCCGGGATATATACGAGGCGCACCGGACGGTGATGGCCGCTTTTCCAGATGGTCCGGTCGGAAACCCACGATCGGAGATGTCGGTGCTGTGGCGCTCGGAGTCGGGGAGAATCCCGACCTTGTTGGTCCAGTCGGCCGTTCGACCCGAAACCGCGGCGTGGGCGGGTCTGTCGATCGACACTGCCGTCAAGGAGATCGGAGGAGCCCTCGACCGGGCTCTGACACAGGGGCGGATTCTCAGGTTCCGGATCAGAGGTAACCCGACTCGCAAGATCGACACCAAGTCCCTCGACGGGGCCCGCCGCCACGGCCGCAGAGTACCGCTGCGCCGAGATCCCGACCGGGTCGCGTGGTTGGAGCGGCAGCTGCACGCGGCCGGCGCCGCGCTGGTGTCGGTAGATGGGAAGCCCGACCTGTCGGTGCAAGGCTCCGGCATCTTCAAGGGTCGCCGCAGGGATCGGACGATCACGGTGGAGGCGGTCGACTTTTCGGGCCGCCTGGTGGTGGAGGAACCAGATCTGCTCCGGCAGGCCGTAGCCATCGGAATAGGGCCCGGCAAGGCATTCGGGATGGGGCTCCTGATGGTGGCGCCGTGATCCACCCTGAGGAGCGCCCCCGGTCGGGCCATGACGTGCCTCGACTCACCGACGGGATCTCCTTCTTGTATTTGGAGCACGCCCGCATCGACCGAGAAGACCAGACCATTGTCGTATTCGACAAGGAGGGGCGTACCCCGGTGCCGGTAGCCTCGCTCAACGCCCTTCTGCTGGGGCCGGGCACCCGTATAACTCATCGTGCCGTGATGACTCTGAGCGACCACGGTTGCGGAATGGTGTGGGTGGGTGAGCGAGGAGTGCGGTTCTATGGTGGGGGAAGTCCCATCAATCGGAGCAGCCGCCTCGCCGAGCGCCACGCCACGCTGTGGGCCAATCCTACATCTAGGAAGCGCACTGCCCGCCTTCTGTATCTGGCTCGTTTCCCGGAAGAGAAGGTGGAACGGCTGTCGATCGCCCAGCTGCGGGGCCGAGAAGGCGCACGTGTCAAACGGGCCTACCGGCTAGCCTCGATTCTGACCGGCGTCGAGTGGAGTGGCCGCTACTACGACCCGGACGACTGGGATGCGTCCGATCCCGTCAATCAAGCCTTATCCGCCGCTACGGCGTGTCTGTATGGGCTGTGCCATACCGTCGTGTCGGTCTTGGGTCTGATCCCCTCACTGGGGTTCATTCACACTGGTCACCGGTTCAGCTTCATATACGACCTGGCGGACCTCTACAAGGTCGAGTTGGCGATCCCGGCGGCTTTCGAGGCTGTGGCCGAGGGCAATCCGGAGCTCGAACGTGTTGTGCGGCGGCGGATGCGGGACGTCTTCTGGCGAACGGGCTTGTTACGGCGGATGGTCGATGATGTGCTGACGCTGTTCGCCGAGGATCTGTCGGACGCGGCCGCCCTGAACCGGATGCGAGACGGCCGGGACCTCCTCAGGTTGTGGGATCCCGATGAGGGCGAGTTCCCGTCCGGGACGAACTACGCATCCGACCTGGACGACGAGGACATGTAGGCGGGGCGTTGAATGGTCGTGGTGGTGGTCGAAGCTGTGTCGCAACGCCTGAGAGGTCATCTCAGACGATACCTGGTCGAGGTGGGATCAGGCACCTATGTGGGTCAACTGTCAGGAAGGGTCAGGGACCGCCTCTGGGAAAGAGTGATCGACAACCTAGAAGGGGGTCGCGCCGTGATGGTAGCCGTCAAAGCAGGTGAGCAAGGGTTCGAGATTCGGATGGAGGGATATCGGGATCGACAGGTGGTCGACTTCGACGGAATCCAATTGTCGCGAATTCTGAGCCTGAACGATTGAGTAATTTCGGGGGTTCTGTAAGTGACGTCCCCACGCACGTGGGGGTGGACCCAGCACCCAGGGCGGCTACGGCGTGCCCGTGCTGACGTCCCCACGCACGTGGGGGTGGACCTACAGCATCCTTGCGGTGTGCGGGTCGTGTTTGGACGTCCCCACGCACGTGGGGGTGGACCCAAGACAGCGCGGCGAAGCCGCACCACGCGAGCGACGTCCCCACGCACGTGGGGGTGGACCCAACCCCATGAACCTGCTCTTCAGCCAGACGCTGACGTCCCCACGCACGTGGGGGTGGACCGTACGACAGAGGGCTCGGACCGCATCCGGGTAAGACGTCCCCACGCACGTGGGGGTGGACCCGCCGGCGAGGCGTTCGGTACATGGTGCTCCGAGACGTCCCCACGCACGTGGGGGTGGACCCGCCCAAGCCATGGCTTCGGCGTGGTGCGTATCGACGTCCCCACGCACGTGGGGGTGGACCCAAGGCAGGAGGAACCGTCAAAGGGCAACAGTCGACGTCCCCACGCACGTGGGGGTGGACCCCCTCGAGTTTGAGGGTGTCCCGAACGATGGGCGACGTCCCCACGCACGTGGGGGTGGACCCTACCCCCCGGCGGCTACCCCGGTTCCCACTACGACGTCCCCACGCACGTGGGGGTGGACCCCGCCGAAGAAGGACCGGCGCACCAAAGGCGAAGACGTCCCCACGCACGTGGGGGTGGACCCTCGTCCTGGAAGTGCTCATCGTGGTAGATGCCGACGTCCCCACGCACGTGGGGGTGGACCGCGCACCGCCACGGCTTCCACGGCCCCGAGGGCGACGTCCCCACGCACGTGGGGGTGGACCGTCGAAACCGGATGGGCCAGCCGAGGGTACGAGGACGTCCCCACGCACGTGGGGGTGGACCCGAACAGGAACGCCAACAAATCCGCAAGCAAAGGACGTCCCCACGCACGTGGGGGTGGACCCGCCGCCAAACGGGGAGGACTGATCGAGACTCCCGACGTCCCCACGCACGTGGGGGTGGACCCCGACACTGCCAGCGGTTGTGCGGCACGTGTTTGACGTCCCCACGCACGTGGGGGTGGACCGCCCGGTATGAGGCGTACCAGATCGGCCTGACCGACGTCCCCACGCACGTGGGGGTGGACCGGTCGAATGCGAACCGCTTGGCGACGACGAACGGACGTCCCCACGCACGTGGGGGTGGACCCCGTCGGCTGGACGTCGAGATCGGCTCCGCGGAGACGTCCCCACGCACGTGGGGGTGGACCGGTAAGACGCCCTGGCTCAGTCTTGGGGGTTGGGACGTCCCCAGGCGAGTGGGGGTGGACTCCCGTAACGGGCAGTTACCCGAAGAGCGATCATGACGTTCCCACGCACGTGGGGGCGGACCTTGACGCCGGGCGCTGCCTGCCCGGCGTCCATCGACGTCCCCACGCACGTGGAAATGGCCCCGAGAACGGGTTGGGACCCCTGGATAATCCGGATAATACAGATTATCCGGATTATCCAGGTGGGGTGGAGCGGGGAAAGTCGCGG
>ERZ777003.5122-NODE-5122-length-10180-cov-7.072296_pt1 | contig 10180 bp, 10 predicted proteins | sample MGYA00374956_ERZ777003 | MGnify/ENA primary metagenome ERZ777003 (study PRJEB29302, sample SAMN06268252) | bioreactor metagenome | isolation source: Joint BioEnergy Institute, California, USA | place: USA:Joint BioEnergy Institute, California, USA | collected... | reverse complement strand
AGTCCCCCGCCCCCACCAGCGACTGCACCCCGGCGGCCTCGATCGTGAGCTCGAGGCCCTCGCGCAGGCCGATCTTGGGCTCCCAGCCAAGGAGCTGGCGGGCCCGGGTGATGTCGGGGCGGCGCACCTGGGGATCGTCGGTGGGCAGGGCCTCGAAGACGATCTCCGAGCGCGACCGGGTCACCTCGATCACGACCTTGGCGAGCTCGAGCAGGGTGAACTCGTCGGGGTTTCCGATGTTGACCGGCTCGTGCACGTCCGACTCGGCCATCGCGATGTAGCCGGCGATCTGGTCGGCGACGTAGCAGAAGGAGCGGGTCTGGCTGCCGTCGCCGAAGACGGTGAGCGGCTTGTCCTGTAGCGCCTGGCGCAGGAACGTGGGGATCGCGCGGCCGTCGTGGGGGCGCATCCTCGGCCCGTAGGTGTTGAAGGTGCGCACGATCGCGGTGTCGACCCCCTGCTGGCGGTGGTAGGCCATCGTGAGCGCCTCGGCGTAGCGCTTTGCCTCGTCGTAGACGCCCCGGGGCCCGATCGGGTTCACGTGGCCCCAGTAGGTCTCGGGCTGGGGGTGGACCTGGGGATCGCCGTAGACCTCCGAGGTCGAGGCCAAGACGAAGCGGGCGCGGTGCTTTTTCGCCAGCCCGAGCATGTGGTGGGTGCCGTAGGAGCCGACCTTGAGCGTGTGAAGCGGCAGGCGCAGGTAGTCGATCGGCGAGGCGGGCGAGGCCAGGTGGTAGACGAAGTCGACCGGCTCCTCGACGAACAGGGGCTGGGTCAGGTCGTGCTGGCAGAACGTGAACGCCTCGTTCCTGATGTGCTCGATGTTCTGCAGCGAGCCCGTGTCGAGGTTGTCGACGCAGATCACCCGGTGTCCGCGCTCGAGCAACGCATCGCACAGGTGCGAGCCGAGAAAGCCCGCGCCGCCGGTGACGATCGTGGTCGGCATCGGGGCGAGGATACTGCCGGGGCACGCAGCGACGGCGCGGGCTTGAAGGGGGTGTGAGGACCCTTTCATCGCAGCGCGAACGCGCCGCGCTGACACTGCTCCAACGGCACGGGCTCACGTTCCACCGCATCGCCCGGCGGATCTCGCTGTGCCCCGCGGACGCCGACGACGCCCTGCAGCGCGCGGTGATCATCCTGCTGACGAAGGCGCCCCCGATCGACCGCGACCGGCTCGCCGCCTGGATGGCCGTGGTGACGAAGCGCGAGGCCCTCGCTGTGCGCCGGGCCCGCGAGCGGATTCTCGGCCGGGAGCTCCCCGTCACCGAGGCCCCGCTCGACGCGCCCGAGCTCGTCTCCGACCGCGCGGACCCGGTCGAGTGCTTCGAGCGGTCCGAGCGCCTGGCCGAGGCCCGGCGCGCCCTCGCCGAGCTGCGCCGCGACGAGCGCCTCGCCCTCCTCCTGCAGGCGCACGGCTACTCCTACGCGGAGATCTGCGAGCGTTTGGGCTGGACGTACACGAAGCTCAACCGCTGCCTCGCCGAGGGCCGGGCGCGTTTGCGCTTGCAGCGATCACTGGGAGAGAGGTAGTGGAGGCGAGCAAGTCCCCGAGGGAGCAGGTCAAGCACATCCTTTCGGAGCTCGAGGCCGTCGAGCCCGAGTTTGGAGCGGAGGAGCGCGTGCTCTGGACGAAGCGGGCCAATCGCTTCCAGAGCGCCATCCGCGCCGTCGGCGGCCGGATCTACCTCACCGACCGCCGCCTTGTGTTCGCGAGCCACCGCTTCGATGCCAAGTTCGGCGGGGAGGAGTGGTCAGCTCCGCTCGAGCGGATCGAAGAGGTCTTCGTCCGCGGTCCGTTCCGCACGGTGCGTGTGCGTCTGGACGACGGAATGGTCGAGCGCTTCGTCGCGTGGCCGAGCAGGGACTGCGCGGAGCTCATCGGCGCCGCCGCCGATGCGGCGCGCAAGCGGGCCGGCGGCGACCAGCCTGCCTGACGCCTAGCCCGCCGGCGGCACCGGCGCCGCCGGGTTCGGCGTGAGGCGCGCGGGCTCGGGCGGTGGCGGCTCCGGTGCGGGCGGGTCCGGGATGTCGAACACGCCCGGTGGGTACTCGACCCAGCGCGGGCCGGCGAGCTTCTTGCGCAGGACCTTCATCGCCCCGGGGTAGCGGTCGATGCTGTACGCGTTGTTCGCCGTGACGTCGCGGTAGTAGAGGAGCATCTTCACCCGGTTGTGTGACTCGGCCCAGTTGAAGAGCTTGCGGGTGAACGCGCCGGAGTAGTCGTTGTCCCAGGGGCCGTACTCGCCGATCACGAACGGCCAGCGCTTGTAGCGGCGGAAGAACGCCTTCCCCCGGTCGAACGCGCCGGCGAACTTCGCGTAGATGTCGAAGCCGACCCAATCGACGTAGCGCCCACCGGGCCAGTAGTCGCGCGGCTGGTTGCCCGGGATGTTGGGCGAGCCGAACGTCTGCGGCACCCACATCATCGCCACGCGTGGGCGCGGCAGCTGCTCGGGCACCGGCAGCGGGATCCCCTCGGGCCCGCCCGCGTAGATCGGGTCGTTCTGGGAGCCGGCGCGGAGGATCCGCGGCAGCTTCATCCGTACGAGCCGCTGGTTGATCTTGCGCCTGCTGCCGCCCCTGATCAGCAGGGTGAACCGCCGCCAGGCCTTCTTGAACCAGTAGGTCGAGTGCCCGCCCCGGCGCTTCGAGCCGTCGGCGTTGTAGGCGGAGTAGGGGTTCCAATGGCCGTTCATCTCGGCCATGAGGCGGATGTAGACGGTCTGGCGGGCCTCGGCGATCGTGCGCGCGAGCCGCAGGATGTAGCGGTCGCCGTAGCCCTGCGCGATCTGGCGCGGCGTGATGCGCTCGGGCCCGCCTCCGGGGGCGGTCGAGAGCGCGAGGACGCCCCAGGTGTCGGCGGCGGCCCACCGGGCGAAGGCGCCGCTGGTGAGCGGCACGTCCCAGTGGAAGAACTCCTGGAGCAGCGCCGGGTGGGCGCCGACCTGGTCGGCGAAGGTGAAGAAGTCCTCGAGGTTCCCGGTGTCGGAGACCCCGTGGTAGGCCTTGCCGTTCGGCGGGGCGTAGGCCTTTCCGCGCGGCAGCGCATCGGCGGCCGGCGCCGCCGCGAACGCGAGGAGCACCGCCGCGGCGAGCGCGCTGATCCCTTTCCGTCCCATCACTGGTCGAACAACGTAGAGGCGGCGGGGTTGCGTCCCCGGGCGCTCTCGTGCAGAAAGCTGTCACCTGACTAGAACAATCTTCTAGAATCATGTTCTAGTGACGACCAAGACGAGACCTGCGGGCCGCCGCGAGCGAATCCTCGAGGCGGCGCTCGATGCGTTCACCGAGCGCGGGTACGCGGCGACCACGATCGCCGACGTGCGGGCGCGCTCGGGAGCCTCGGTCGGCTCGATCTACCACCACTTCGGCGACAAGGAGGGGATCGCGGCGGCGCTCTACGTCGAGTGCCTGCGCGACTACCAGCGGGAGTTCGTCGAGGCGTTCGCCCCCGAGCGCTCGGCCGAGCGCGGCGTCAAGGCGATGGTGCGCCAGCACCTGCGCTGGGTGGAGTCGCACCCCAAGGCCGCCGCCTTCCTCGCGCACCGGCACGAGGCGGAGGTCGCCGCGGCCGCCGCCGAGCGCGTGCGCGAGCTCAACGCGCAGGCGTTCGGCGCCGTCCGCGAGTGGCTCGCCGAGCACGTGCGGGCGGGCCGGATCAAGCGGATGCCCCTGCACCTCTTCTACGTCGTCGTCCTCGGCCCGGCCCAGGAGTTCACACGCCACTGGCTGCGCGACCCGGAAGCGAACCCGATCGGCCCCGCCCAATCGGTGCTCGCCCAGGCTGCCTGGGATGCGTTGCGGGCGAACCGAACCTGAAAGGAGAACCCATGGCCACTGCACCGATCGCGACCTACCAGGACGTCGTTGCCTCGATCGAGGAGAGCGACGACCTGGTCCTGGTCGAGCGCTCCGGCTCGAGCGCCACCGTCACCCTCAACGATCCCGAGAAGCTCAACCCGCTGAGCGCGGCGCTGACCGTGAGCCTGCGCCGCCGGCTCGAGGAGCTCGCGCGCGACGAGACGGTGCGCTCGATCGTGCTCACCGGGGCCGACCCGGCGTTCAGCGCGGGCGGCGACCTGCGCCTGATGCGAGACGCAGCGCAGCCGCTCCTCGACGAGGGCGAGGGCGCCCCCGAGCTGTGGCGGTGGATCCGCATGGAGTTCGGCGGCATCGCCCGCCTGATCACGCGCACGGACAAGACCTTCATCGCGGCGGTGAACGGCCCCGCCGCGGGAGTCGGCCTCGCCTTCGCGCTCGCCTGCGACCTGATCCTCGTCTCCGAGCGCGCCGTGCTCGTGCCCGCGTTCGGCCGCATCGGCCTGCTGCCCGAGGTCGGGACGAGCTGGGCGCTCACGCGGCGCCTCGGCTACCAGCGCACCTACGAGCTCTTCGCGGGCGGACGCCACCTCACCGGCGCCGAGGCGGCCGAGCTCGGAATCGCAAACTCGCTGCACGAGCACGATGAGCTCCTCGACGCCGCCGGGAAGTGGTGCGAGCGGATCGAGCGCCTGCCCGACCACGTCACCCGGATGATGAAGCCGCTCCTGCGCGCCGCGGCGGACGCGAGCTGGGAGACGGCAATCGCCATGGAGGAGTTCGCCGAGCCGCAGACCTTCACCACCCCGGCGCACCGCGACGCGGTCGCCGAGATGCTCGGCTGAGCGCAAGGCGGTGCCGCTCGCACCGGCGCCGCGCGATAGGTTGCGCGCCTGATGGGCACGGCGACGGAGGCGGCGCGCAGCGAAACGGAGGTCGTGACCTCGTTCCTGCGGGCGCTCGAGGCGAGCGACACCGACGCCGCCATGGAGCTCCTCGCTCCCGACGCCGTCTGGATCAACGTGAGCCTGCCGGCCGTACGCGGTCGTGACCGCATCGAGCGGATCTGCCGGCTGGGCGAGAAGTGGGGCGGGCGCTTCCGCGTGCACTTCCACAACGTCGCCGCGGCCGGGGAGGGCGTCGTCCTCACCGAGCGCACCGACGCGCTCGGCATCGGCCGCTTCGAGCAGATCTTCTGGGTCTACGGGCGCTTCGAGCTCGAGGACGGGCTGATCAAGGTCTGGCGCGACTCGTTCGACTGGATGGACATCCTCGTCAGCACCCTCCGCGGCCTCGCCGGCATCGTGGTGCCGGGGCTCAACCGCCGCTTCCCCGGGGACTGAGGCGGTCGCGGATGCGGCGGGTAGCGCTCACGTTCGCGGTGCTCGCCCTGGCGCTGGCCATCTCGCCGGCGGCTTCGGCGGGGGAGCTGAAGACGATCGAGGTGACGAGCCCGCACGTCGAGTTCTCCGAGGAGCCGCCGCCGCTCGGCACGGAGGGGCGCGCGGGGCCGACCCTGCACGCGAACGTCCTGCTGCCCGACGGCTACGACCCGGACCGCCGCCGCGGCTACCCGGTGCTCTATCTCCTGCACGGCGCGACGAGCGATTACCGGATGTGGAAGAGCGTCGGCGTCGAGCGCATCGCCGCCGACTTCCCCGGGGTGATCGTGATGCCGGACGGGGGCGGGTTCGGCATGTACACGGACTGGTACAACCGCGGCGAGTTCGGCAAGCCCCGCTGGATGACCTACCACCTGACCGATCTGCGCCGAGCGATCAACCGCAGGTTCAACATCCGCTCCGGGCGGCGCTGGCACGCGATCGGGGGACTCTCGATGGGAGGCATGGGGGCGATGCGCTACGCGGCGGCGGACCCCGGCTACTTCGGCTCCGCCTTCGCGATCTCGGGCGCGGCGCTCGAGCTGCAGAAGGACATCGTGTTCACGGTCTTTGACGGCCTCGGCCTGCTCGGGGCGCAGGGCACGACCTACGACGACGTCTGGGGCCCGCGCCACGGCTACTACGCGAGCGCGCACAACCCGATCAAGCTGGTCCCGAACCTGCGCCACACCCGCCTCTGGATCGGGTCGGGCGACGGCCTTCCGTGCCCGGACAACATCGTGACCGACGTCCTGCTCGAGGCCGAGCTGCGCATCCAGGCCACGAGCTTCGCCGCGGCGGCGCGCGAGGCCGGCGCCGACGTCACCGAGTGGCGCGAGTGCGGCGGCCACAACTCCACCGCGGGCAGGGGGCTGACCGCGGCGCTCGCGTGGGGAGTCTTCGACCGCTCCGTGCGCGCCAAGCCGCGCTCGTGGACCTACATCACCGCGAGGCCCAGCGGGCGCATGCACGACCTGCGCTTCCGCTTCGCCGAGCGGCCGGCGACCGTGATCCGCTTCGAGCGCGCCGGGCGCAAGCTGAGCGCGACCGGTGAGGGCGAGGTGACGATCCGGGTGAGCCGGCGCTGCTCGCTACGGGCCGAGATCCCGTTCAAGCGGCGCCTCGACTCGGCCTGCCGCTGAGGCCATGGCGAGCAAGCCCTCGGAGCGCTTCGTCTGGGCGGTGGAGGTCCTCGGCGTCCAGCCGGACGACCACCTGCTCGAGGTCGGGTGCGGGCACGGCGTCGCCGTCTCCCTCGTCTGCGAGCGCCTGGAGAGCGGAACGATCACCGCGATCGACCGCTCGCCGAAGATGATCGATGCGGCCACGCGCCGAAACCGCGAGCAGGTCGACGCGGGCCGCGCCACCCTCGAGACGGTGAAGCTGGAAGCGGCGGACTTCGGCGAGCGGCGCTTCGACAGGGTCTTCGCCTTCAACGTCGCCCCGTTCTGGCTCGAGCCCGAGATGGCGATCGGCGCAATCCGCGATCACCTCGACCCCAAGGGCGCCGTCTACATCTTCTGGGACGCCCGGCACTTCGGACCGGGCCGCGAGCGCGAGCTCGCGGAGGAGCTGGCCGCCGCGCTGCGCAAGGGCGGGCTCGAGATCGACCGGATGGAGGTCGGCGATGTCGACCCCGTGCCGGCGGTCTGCGCGGTCGGGCGCCCGTGAGCGGAGGGGGTGGGATTCGAACCCACGGACCGGGGGGACCCGGTCAACGGCTTTCAAGGCCGCCGCATTCGACCACTCTGCCACCCCTCCGGGGTGACGAAGTGTGACGCCAATTAGCCTTGTGCGCGGATGAGCCCGCAGTGGTCAAACTGGGCCGGCGACCAGCGCTGCAACCCGGTGGCGATCGAGCGCCCCGGCAGCAAGGAGGAGCTCGCGGAGGTCGTGGGCCGCGCGGCCGAGGCGGGGCGGACGGTCCGCGCCGCGGCCTCGGGCCACTCGTTCACGGACACCGCGCTCACCGAGGGCGTGCTCGTGCGCTGCGAGCGGATGAACCGCATCCTGGACGCCGACCCCGAGTCGGGCCTGGTCAAGGTCGAGGGCGGGATCGTGCTCGGCGAGCTCAACCGCCGCCTGGACGAGCTCGGACGCGCCTTCGAGAACCTCGGCGACATCGACCGCCAGACGCTCGCCGGCTCGATCTCGACGGGCACCCACGGCACCGGCGAGCGCTTTCAGAGCGTCTCGGCCCAGGTCGAGGCGGTCGAGCTGGTGCTCGGCGACGGGAGCTTCCGCGAGATCGGCGCTGCCGATGACGGCGACGCGATCGAGGCGGCCCGGATCGGGCTGGGCGCGCTCGGCCTGATCTACTCGGTCACGGTGCGGACCGTGCCCCCGTACACGATCAACCGCGTCGACAACCCGAAGCCGCTGGAGGAGACGCTCGAGCGCCTCGACGAGCTTAACGAGATCAACGACCACTTCGAGTTCTACGTCTTCCCCCACACGGACATCGCGTTGTGCCGCGAGAGCAAGCGCACCGATGAGCCGCCGCAGCCGAAGCCGCGGGCGGTCGAGTACGCGCAGGAGGTCATGATCGAGAACTGGGTGGGCGCGGCGTTCGTGCAGATCGCGCGCCGGTTCCCCAGGCTCGGCCCGCGTCTCGCGCGGACGGCCGCGGGCAGCGTCGGGCGCTCGACCAAGATCGACAAGAGCTTCCGCGTGTTCGCGAGCGAGCGGCGGATCAAGTTCACCGAGATGGAGTACGGGATCCCGCGCGAGCACGCCGCCGAGGCGGTGCGCCGGGTGCTCGAGCTCGCCTCACGGCCGGAGCTGCAGGTGATCTTCCCGATCGAGGTCCGCTTCGTCGCGCCCGATTCGGTGATGCTGAGCGCCTCCCACGAGCAGGCCACCTGCTACATCGCCGTCCACCAGGACCGCAAGCTCGACTGGGAGCCGTACTTCCGCGGGGTCGAGGAGATCATGCTGTCCTACGGCGGCCGCCCGCACTGGGGCAAGCGCCACTTCGGCACGGCCGAGACGCTCGCGCCCCGCTACCCGCGCTGGGACGACTTCCAGAAGGTGCGCGCCGAGCTCGACCCGAAGGGCGTCTTCGAGAACGCCTACGTGCGCCGGGTGCTCGGCCCGGTCGCTTCCTAGGCGCGGCCTGTCGCGTGCTTCTCGATCTCGTCGAGAAGCTGGACGAACCCGCGCTCGAGGCCGAACGCGAAGGCGCCGGCGAGGACCCCTCCCGCGAGCGGGATCGGCATCGTGAACTCGGAGGTCCACCGCACCCGCGTGCCCTCGCCCGCGGGCTCGAGCCGGATCGATCCGCCGTTGTGGCGCATCGGGACCGTCGCCTTGTGGATCAGGTAGTCCATTCGCGTCGGCCGCTCGAACGCGGTGATCTCCTCGTCGAAGGTTAGCCCGCGCGCGGATAGCCGGCGCATCGCGCCGAGCCCGTTCGGCTCGTCGGTGCCCTCGCGCAGGAGCTCCGCCTTGCTGAAGCCGCTGAAGCGGGTGTAGCCCGCGTGGTCGCTCAACAGCTCGAAGACCTCGTCGATCTGCGCCGCCAGGGTCTTGTCGAGGTCGATCTTCGCCATCTCAGAGGAACGTCTTGCCCTCGCCGCGATAGGTCGGCACCTCGTCGACGATGCGCTCGCCCTCGATCAGGAGCAGGGTGTCGAAGCGCTCGCAGAGCTCGCCCGCCTTGGCGTGGCGCAGGTAGACGCGGTCGCCGACGCGCAGCGAGTAGGCGGCCTGGCCGGTGACCGGAGTCTGCACTTCGCCGGCTCCCTCCTGGGAGTCGAACCGCAGGCCGCCGGGGAGGTAGGGCTCCGGGAGGCGGTCGCGCCCGGCCGGGCCGGAGGCGACGTAGCCGCCGCCGAGCAGCGTCGCGATCCCGCCGGTCGGGCGGCGGACCACCGGCAGGCAGAAGAACGCGGCGGGCTCGAGCTCGAGCGAGCGGTAGTTGTCGAAGAGCGCGGAGGCGTAGAACCCCGAGCCGGCGGTGAGCTCGGTGACGACGCCCACGGAGGCGGTGCGGGAGAGGCTGCCGGTGCCGCCGCCGTTGATGAAGCGCAGCTCGCGGTCGTGCTTGGCCATGACCTCGCGGACCGCCGCGACCACCCGCGGCAGCCGCTTGCGGAGGTCGCGTTCGGAGGCGGCCTGCATCGCGCGGATCGCCGCGCTGCGCAGGGGCCGGCCGGGGATCTTGTCCCCGACGCCGGCGATCTGGCCCTCGTAGGCCATGAGGCCGGCGAGCTCGGTTCCGGGCCGCTCCAGGATCTCCTCCGCCATCCGCGCGGCGCGCTCGGGGTAGTGGACGGGCGAGCGCTTCGGGCCGATCCGCATCAAGCGCTCGCCCAGCGGCCACCAGCCCGCGTCGATGTCGAGGCAGACGGGGATCGCCGCCTTGCCGCTGCCGATCGTCCCCTCGATCAGGTCGAGGTGGGGCCGGTCGTCGACCATCAGCACCGGGGCGCGGGACGGATTCTCGGCGGCGAGCCGCGCGACCTCGGCGATCGCGGGGCGGTCGGTCGACGGATAGGCGACGACGATGTCGTCGAACCCGGCCTCGACGAGGTGCAGGGCCTCGCGGACGGTGAACGCGAGGATCCCCCGGAAGGTCGAGTCGAGCTCGAAGATTCGCCGCAGCACGGGAACCGAGCGCACCGACTTCGATGCGACCCGGATGGGCAGCCCACCCGAGTGCGCCGCGAGCTTCGCCGCGTTGCGGCGCATCGCGTCGAGATCGACGAACGCGAACGGCGGCGTGACCGGGGCGAGGATCGCGTCGTAGCGCGCGCGCAGCGCTTCGCGGTCGATCTCAGGTGGCGGGGTCAAGGCGGCGCGAGCGTAGCGGGAACCGAGACGTTCGCTCCCTGCGAGCGCCTCTAGAATCGAACACTTCCCAAGGAGAGGTGGCCGAGTGGCTGAAGGCACTCGCCTGCTAAGCGAGTAGGGGGCGAAAGCTCTCTCGAGGGTTCGAATCCCTCCCTCTCCGCTGAAGCGCCCACCGAACGCCC
>ERZ777003.5120-NODE-5120-length-10181-cov-7.804563_pt1 | contig 10181 bp, 11 predicted proteins | sample MGYA00374956_ERZ777003 | MGnify/ENA primary metagenome ERZ777003 (study PRJEB29302, sample SAMN06268252) | bioreactor metagenome | isolation source: Joint BioEnergy Institute, California, USA | place: USA:Joint BioEnergy Institute, California, USA | collected... | reverse complement strand
GGGCGGGTTGCAGCCTTTGGTGATCCCCGCGTCTGCCAGGGCGGCGATGTCAGCCGAGAAGACGTTGCCTTTCGTGTCGGTGAACTTCGTGGTGCCTTGCGGCAAGCCGAGAGCACGCACCAAGAATGCGGCCATCTGGCCACGTGTCACCGGAGCATCGGGGCAGAACCGGTCATTTCGGGGCGGGTTGCAGCCCTTGGTGATCCCGGCGTCCGCCAAAGCGGCGACATCCGCCTGGAAGACGTGACCTTTGATGTCCCGGAAAGACGCCTTGCCGGGCTTCAACCCGAAGGCCCGCACCAGAAAGGCGGCCATCTGGCCCCGGGTGACATAGTCGTCGGGGCAGAAACGGTCATTTCGGGGCGGGTTGCAGCCTTTCGTGATGCCAGAATCGGCGAGGCGTTCGATGTCGTCGAAGAACACGCTGCCATCCGGCACGTCACGGAACCGGCCGCTTCCGGCACCGCCACCGTTGTTCCCTCCCGAACCGAAGTCGGAGGGGTCGTCGGTGATGACGAAATCCCAGCTGCGGGTGATGCGGTTCTTGCCGTCTTCGAAGACGACAGTGGCCGTGTGCTTCCCGAGCTTTGGGCTCTCGGCATACGCCCAGTCGCCATCCGACGTGAACTTGGAAGGCCCCGTCACGGTGAGCTTGGCGGGCACCACCTGGCCGTTCGCACCGAGAGACTCCCACTCCACCGCAACGTCGACCGCGCCCCAAGGGAACACGTTGATGTAGACATGCTCGATGTCCACATACAACGGAGGCAAAGGTGCCCCGCCAGGGTCGGCCAGGAACGGCGACACCGCGATGTTCGGCGGCAGGTAGACCGGGTCGAGCTTTCTGCCGAAAGTGGCGTCCTTGCGTGGGTTGAAGTACTTGTCGCCCTTGCAGTCCGCCAGCCGCTGGAAATAGGGGTTGGCACACTCGGGGTTGAGCTTCACGCACTCCTCATATGTGTAGCAGCGCGTATACATCATGATGTCGTTGATGTACGGGTAGTTTTCGCCGGGCCTGTTATCCCCCCACCTATCGAGGTGGGGGATACCCAGAGTGTGGATCAGCTCGTGGGCGGCGACCACACCTTCACGACCGCTGCAGCCCTTAACATCGACGATCACCCACCCGACACCGAAGGGCCGATCGGAGAGGGTCGGCATCGACGCCTCGCCGCATTGGGGGTGCTTCCAAGGGAAACCTTCACCCGGAACGAACACCAGATACTTCTCGGTGCCGTCGGCGTCGAAAAGCGATTGGTAACCAGCAGCGGCGAGCGCCTTCTCAACGAGACCTGTACGATCCTCGCTTGTGTGCCAGTCGGCAGGCAAGGGAAGCGGGGTGACCTTCACCCGGGCGTTTGCGGTGCCACAGTTCTCTGCAGCCCACCGAACAACACGCCGACCACCATGCCGGGAAGCCGACAGGTCGAAAACCGCGTCAACCCAGTGCACGTACTGTTGGATCTCGGCGTGGGGAACAGACTTTCCCTTCACCACCGCTGCGAACACGTGCACCCGGGGACCCGACTTGCCGTCCCCGACGCAGACGAACTTGCCTTGCTGCCAGTTCGTCTTCGGGCCGGGAGTCAGCCCAAGCTCCGGAACCGGAAGCAGCTCACAGGTCGTCGCCGAACCCGGCACCAGAGGGCAACCCTTGATGCCGAACGGCAGATCCTCAACCCCCGCTGGCGCGAGGATAGAAGCGTCGTCGGCTGTGGGCGCAGCAACAGCGGAACCCAGAGTGGTTGTCGCCGCAGTTGCGGGCTGGGCGGAGGCGGCCACAAAGGCGAACGCCACCACGACAGCGAACAGATGAGCGAATGTTCTGCGACACAGAATGTTTCGCATGGGATGGTGTCCTTTCTTTTGGTTGTTGATCCTTCGTAGAAAACCCGTAGGGGCCGACGCTGGCCGCTCAAGGACGACCATCCCGAAATATCGGCCGACGGCGGGAACAGGTCAACTCCTCACCGGAGTCACAAAGAAACCCCCGCCACGAAGCGGGGGTTTCTTCTCATCCCGAACGGAAGGAGGCTGGGCTCATCGGGTGTGCGGGTGACGCTCCAGAACCTGGTCGATGACGCCGTACTCTTTCGCCTCGGCGGCCAGCAGCCAAAAGTCCCGCTCCGTGTCGGCAGCGACCTTCTCGTAAGGCTGTCCGGTGCGGTCGGCCAGGATCTGGTTCAGCTGCTCACGCATCTGGATGATCAGGCGAGCCTGGATCTCGATGTCGGTAGCCTGGCCCTGCGCACCGCCGTGAGGCTGATGCATCATCACCCGCGAATGGGGGAGGGCGAAACGCTTGCCCGGCGCACCCGAGGCGAGCAGCACCGCAGCGGCAGAAGCAGCCATGCCCATGCAGACGGTGGCGACATCGGGGCGGATGTACTGCATCGTGTCGTAGATGGCGAACAGCGACGTGATCGAACCACCCGGCGAGTTGATGTAGAGGAAGATGTCCTTGTCAGGGTCCTGCGAATCCAGAAACAGCAGCTGAGCGACGATCACGTTGGCGACGTTGTCGTCGATCGGGGTGCCCAAGATGACAACCCGGTCACGGAGAAGACGCGAGTAGATGTCCGAAGCGCGCTCACCGTACGGGGTCTTCTCGGTGACAGACGGGATCACCACACCCTGGGCGACGTTGACGGGGGTATTGGCCATGTTGCCGATGCTCCTTGGTTTGGGTTGACACCCCAGACGGTGTGCACCCCGGGACAGAGGCGCAGTCGAAATCGGGAAAAGTCCCGCTCAGCTCAAACCACTAGGGGCGGTAAAGTCGGGACGTGGACGAAAACGACCTGTTCCCGTCTGGTTTTCGCAAAGGGGATAGGGTTGTGGTCACCCACCCCGAACTGCCTGGAGTCGAAGTGCGCGGGGTGGTGTCCGCCGAGATCCTCACCGTCGCCGCCGTGTTCGTCACCCTGGAAGGGACCGGCCAGCGGGTGCTGGTCCACGCCGATTATCTGCGGCGCGACGACACCGCCGAAAACCTCGACGGTGGCGGCACCGAAGACCCACACGCGTAAACCGGCCTTCACCGGTAGCGGATGCGATGAACGCAGCAGAGAAGAGAACCTTCTTTGCCGACAGCCACAGGGTTCGCACCGTCGAAAGGAGACCACCATCGGAGCGAACCCATGACCCGCACACACAAGCGCAGAATCGCCGCCGCAATCGCACTGTTCGTCGTCCTCGGCGCCGGATGCGCCCAAGAGGAGCAGCTGGACAACCGGCTGATCGACCAGATCGAACGCACCCAAGACGCCGTCGACATCGCCAACAACGAGATCGACGAAGTGGAAGACGCTGTCGACGACATCCTCAACCGCCAGCCCTGACATTGACACCGCTGCGACACACAAACGCCCCGCTGCTGCGGGGCGATTTGCTTTGAGTTCAAAGTGCGAGTGGGTGTGTGGGAAAGATGATCGCGGGGTGGCCGGGCGAGAAAGGAGAATCAAAGACTCCCGGCCACCCCGCAGCTGGGAAGGCTTTAGCTGTTGAGAGCTAGCGTGCCCTCCGATAGGTATATGTGGCGGCGGCGTCACATTTTGCAATCGGAACCGGCAAGAAATATCCGTGGGGGCTGGTGAAGGGCGACCTGGCGGCGACCTGTCTTCGGTGAACAACAAGCGGTTTGCCACAACCAGACCTCGTTCACCGCAAAGAAGCAAAGGAGACAGGAGATGCCTCTACATCTGCGCGGTTGGGGAACCGACCGTGTCATCGAAGAAGAGGCCGCAATCTCCCTGGTCGCCAAGAAGATCGCACAAGCCCTGGCCCAACCCGACGCCTTGCATCGACTCCGCCACTGCAGCGAAGGAGGCGAAGCTTTCAAAGTCGCACAAGCCGACTTCGAAGCCGTCGTCGCCATCGTCGACGGGAAAGTAGACGCCGTCCTGGCAGTCGTCGGCGACCAGGTCTGGAAGATCAACCGACCGAACGGAGAGACGTGGGAGCTGATCGCAAAACGGTGGTCCTCCCGTCCCGTCGCGGCCTGAAACCAACCTCGACCCCCGCACACGAGAGCGCCTACCCACCTGGGTAGGCGCTCTTTGTCTGCCTGCGAAAAAGGGAAGACAGATCAGTCGGTCGAAACCTCGACAGCGTCGGAGCCGGCGGCGCTTTCCTGGGCGGCCGCTTCGGTGGCGGCAGTGTCGAGACGGTATCCGACACCGCGGATCGTAGTAATCACCAGCTCGGGCAGCTTCTGGCGGAGGTTCGACACATGCACATCCAAAGTCCGGGACGTCTCGATGTCAGGCGACCCCCAAACGTCCTCGAAGAGGCGGCGGCGCTCCAAAGCCTGATCCGGGTGGTTGAGGAAGTACCACAGCAGCTCGAGCTCCTTGTTGGTGAGCTGCAGAATGTACCCGGACGACACCCGCACCTCCCGACGTCCCCAGTCGACAATGTAAGGGCCGATCTCGATGATCGACGGGGTCGGCTCCGTCTTCGAAGCGCGACGGGCGACCGCCTTGATGCGGGCAAGCAGCTCACGCAGAGAGAACGGCTTGGTGATGTAATCGTCGGCGCCGGCCTCGAAACCCTCCAACTTGTCCAGCTCCGTGTCCCGGCCGGTCAGAAAGATGATCGGCACCTTCGAGAACCGGCGGATCTGGCGGGCCACCTCGAAGCCGTCCACATCCGGCAGCGACACGTCGAGCAGCACCACATCGGGGTTCAGCTTCTTCACCAGCTGGGGGGCGAGCTGACCGAGCTCGGTCGCCTCCACCTCAAAGTTGGCGCGGGAGAAATACTCCGCCACCAACGACACATGGATCGGGTCGTCCTCCACCAGCAGGAGGACAGGAGAGTGATCTTCGGCTTGGGTAGAGAGAGCGGGTTCCATGTCCAGCATGGTGGCGCGCAATGTAAAGGGCGCAACCAACGTAAAGGGCCCGTCAACCAGCCAGAAGCGTTCAACAGTCAAGTGCGCCCATGAGATGTCGATGTGTCCAGGCAGGCAAAAGGGACGGCAAAAGACCGGCAGGATGGTTGTGACCGACGACTACACAGCGACTTTGTAAACCATGACCACCCCATTTGCTCCGCGGCGGAGAGCGACGGCACCGGCGGCGCCAGCCAAGCGTCTCCAAGCCACCCCCACCCCTCGCACAACTCAGCCGGGGAGGATAGTCGCGACAGTCACCGCAGATGAGGACACATTCACCGGGGTGGACTTCTGGGCGGTGGAGGTGGGGATGGAGCGACGAATGGGACTCTACCCGGCGCTCGCCAAAGTGTTGGAAGATACCCAAAAGGCAGTCCGGCTCAGACAGCGTCAGCTCCGCGCAGTAGCCGGGATCCTCGAAGAGAAATACCGCGGAGGGGTAGGAGCAGGGCTGGGGCCGGTGTCCAAAGTGGCGGTGGCGGCAGAGAACCTAAAAATGATCTGCAGCCACCATGTGCCCCATTACGACGAGATCTGCGTCGACTCCGACGACACCTACCAGTACATGGCCGGCCGCTACACCAACAGCGGCCACTACGCGTGGATGCTGCTCGCCGACGCGGTACGGGCAGGCATCGGCGCAGGATCCGAAGCCGGGGTGGCGGAACTGGTGGAGGAGCTGTCCGCCTGGGACGACGAGATGCGGGAAGCAGTCTGCGAGGCAGGGGTGGAGACCTGCGCTTGGGTGGTGGGCAGATTCTGTAGGGCCAACAGGGTGCATATCTCGGCACAGGCACGGGAGCTGCACACCCTGGCACGCGTCCTGGAAGACACCCTGGGGAGAAGCTGACCCTCCACCGACACCCCACGTTGTTCTCACTATGCTTTGTCAGGACCGGGATCCAATCCGGTGCGTTGACCACACCAAACAAAAACACCCACCGACACAGAGTCGGTGGGTGTTTCCGTAGCTCGGCAGCCAACCGGGGCCATGCTGTCAGGCGGGAACCTTCTCGGGATCCTCGACAGGCGCCTCCTCGGGAGCCTCCACCGGCTCCGGGGCCGGCCAATCCTCGGGGACGAAATCGGGCACGGCCGGCTCGTCCGGCTCGGTATCCGGCTCCGTCGGGGCGGTGGGCTCCACAGCAGGCTCCGGCTCAGGAGCGGGCTCGGGAGCCTCCACCGGCTCAGGGGCCGGCCAATCCTCGGGGACGAAATCCGGGCCGGGTGCGGGCTCCGGGACGTTGGTGTGACGGCGAATAGGGGTTCCAATGTCCATACCCACAAAAGTGGGTCACCCGCCCCAAAGGGGCAATCAGCATCAAACGAATCCCAGAGGGGTTTTGGCTGCTGTCAGTCGACTTCGACGCGGATCGAGGCGGTGCGGGGCAGCACGGACGAGGCAGCGATGATCGAGAAGTCACGAACCGGAACCGGATCCAGCGTGATCGTCACCTGGAAACGGCCGTCCGCGCCCACCTTCGTCGAATTCGAACTGTACGGGGAGACGAACTCCAACTCGATGCCAGCCGGAGCGGAACCGGTCAACACCAGACTCGATGCGCCCTTCGGCAGAGAAGCCGTCTTCTGGTCGAACACGATGGGAGGCACCTGGTTGACGACCGTCACCGGCACCGAACGCCCCAACCCGTCGACCACATCCAGCACAAGAAAGCTGCCGTACGGCACCACAGACACATCCACCGACAAAGAGAACCGCCCATCGGATGAAGAGACCGTCTCCACGTCTCCGAAACGAGACGAAGCTCGCACCACAACCTCGGGGACGGTCACCCCCGAGATGGTGGCGGTGAGAGGAGGGGAAAGGACCGCGATCTTGGTGGCATCCACCTCCAGCGGCGGCAGCACCGTGATAGAACGTGACTCTTCGAAAGTGGAGCCGGCCGGGGTTCGGGTCACCAGCAGGAGAGTGTGCTCTCCCGGCGGCAACGTCACCGTGAACCCAAACGTGCCCGACGGGCCGATCTCGGTGGTCACCGGCTCAGAAAGCGCATCCGTCGACAGAGCCACCACCGAAGACGTCGGCGCGGCACCTTCCACATGGACTTTGGAGGTTGGTATGGCGGCATCCGGGGCAGGGGCACGCCACACCGCCTGTGAGTCGGCCAGAGTGGTGGTCGTCGAAGAAGTCGAAGTAGTGGACGACGACAGGGGGGTCGTAGTGGTGGTCGTAGTGACGGGCGCGCCGCCGCCGAGAATCAGCGAAGCAGCCAGGATCGCGACCAGCAGAAACAAAGCGAACACAGCGGCGAGAGCAAAAGGGCGTGCTTCGTCCATACAGCGATAGATGGTGGACCGACCGCTGAACCCACAAGCAGGCGCGGTCTGACTCGGTAGGTCAGGCCGGAGTGAGAATCGCCTCCACGGAACGGCCCTGAAGGGCCGGGGGGCGTTGAGGCTTGGCGGGGCTCTCGAGGGAAGCGATGAACCGGTTCACCACGTCGATGGCGTCATCCGAATGGGCCATCTCGCGGCCACGCAGCCGCAGAACCAGCTTCACACGGTCCCCCGAAGCCAAGAACTTGTCGGCGCGGCGACGCATCACCTCAAAGTCGTGGGCGCCGATGTTCAGCGACAGCCGCACCTCTTTGGTGTCAGGCCGATGAGATGCTTTACGGGCCTGGCGTTCCCGCTTCGACTCCTCGAAACGGTACCGGCCCCAATCCATCAACTTCGCCACCGGCGGATCCGCGTCCGGGGAAACCTCCACGAGATCCAACCCGAGGTTCTCGGCGACATAGAGAGCCTCGTCCCGAGCCAGCACACCCACCTGGGTGCCTTCCGGGTCGATCACTCTCAGAAGCGGGGCACGAATCTGTTCGTTGCGACGCGGGCCCCGGTCACGTCGACCGCGACGTGCCTCAGCCACGGATCTCACCCTGTGAGGCGTTGGCAGCATGGTATGTGAGCGCAAATGGCATGCCCTCAATGGTGGAAGGCCGAAAGCCGGGCGCAATCGTCCACCGCGACAAATCACGCCCACCCAAAGAAAGGAGCACGCGGCTGCCAACTGGGCAGTGCAGGCAGGAACCCCACGACGCAAGCGTCAACAGACAAGGAGCAGAGCCGACGGGCGCCGACATGACGGTCCTCATGATCCAGCATCCACAAGTCCCCGAAGGGGACAGCTTCGAGAATGTGCTGCGGCGACGCATAGACAGCCTCACAGACAACAACATCCTCTATTTGGTCGAAGCGTGTGACCATCTGCTGGCGGGTCGAGTTGACGGCGAGTTTCTCCGGCTAGTGGACCCAGACGTCGACGACCCCTTCGCCGAAGTGCCCGACGAGATGATGGAGGAGGTCCACGAGCAGATCCGAACGATGCTGTGGGAATCCGCCGGGCGAGTGTTCCTGGCGGGAAGACGGGACGTCGCCGAGGTCGAAATCCCCTGCGAACAAGGCGAGCACGTCTACTCGATCACTGGGGGCCTCACCTGTGGAGACCCCCCGACAGACGTGTGGGACGACTTCATCTTGCTGATCTACTCAGACCTTTTCTAAACCCTGGCGGCGGTCACCCAAAAAAGATGAGCCGCCCAGTGGGCGGCTCATCTTTCGTTTGCGTTTCGAATCAGGCTCTCGAGCAGACGAGCAGCAGATCCCACATCGACCGGTCCCAGCCGGGAACCAGCTGAGACAGAAGGGCGATGTTCACCCGGAAGTCAGACAACAGAGCGTCCATCTCTTCCGGTGTGGCATACAGGATGTAATCTCTCGCTCTGAGCACCTTGGCGAGGGTTGCCGGAGAGCGAGGGTTGGCTTCCCGGACAGCAGCGGCCTTCGCATATGCGTCGAACCGGCTGAGATCCACACGGTCCACCAGCTCGTCGATGACACCCGGCGCCAGATGGGGGGCGATCAGACCGAGCGCCTGGGCGGACCAACCCGGAACCAGCCCAATGAACGCTACCGCCTCATCGAGAGACAACGTCACCGACTCGTCCAACGCGTTGGCAGCCTGGCGAACTATGTCCCACCGCTCAGAACTGTCCACAGCCTCCAGCTGACCCCGGAGCTCATCGATGGAGAGGCCGACAGCCGACATGAAACGGCTCAGGCCCGCACCTTCCTGGATGGCTTCAAGGCGCACCTGCTTGGCAGCCTCGAATAAGCCGGCGGTGGTACGGCGCAGCCTGTCCAACTGAGATTCGCCGCGGGGAGCCGCAACCTGGTGCGGGACGGAGCTGAACCTCGGGATGGAAGGCAACGCCAGCGGCCATTTCGCTGCGCATGATTTGATCGCATTCACGACGGCCAGAAGGAAGTTCCGCAGCCGGCGAAGCTCATGCTTCGACTGGCGTGGGGGCAACTCGTCGTCCTGGGAGGGAAGGAGGGCCGCCAGAGTCAGGAACGCCTGCTGGCGTAGCTCCGGTTTGGGCGCTGCGATCACAACCCGGGAAAGCACCCACGGGGCCGCAGAACCAGCCAACGTCTCCCAGTCCGCCGGGGACAGCACCTCTTCGAGACTGTTCGGCAGCCGCATGTCCTCGACTTTCGGCAAAGGGGAGCCTTTGGTGTCCCGAGCGACGAGGGCAGCTGCCCGTATCTCCACGGGCAGAGCGGCGTTCTGGGAGACGAGGATGCGGGTCTCCGTGTCTTTGAACTTGGCGACACGGAGCTGGGCGTCCTCATCCAGCTCGGCCATGCGGGGACAGGAAGCAGCGAGACGCATCAGGCGCTTCGATGTCGCATGGCGGGCGACATGTTCCACCACGACCAAAGGAACATCCGCTTCGGCTCTGAAGACAGCTTCGATGGCGTGGCGGTTGTCCAGAAGGGCGTTCAGAGTGGAAGCAGTCAGGCCGAGTTTCGACTCAACGAACGCGTCCACCAGATCGTGAAGCCGGTGGAGGTTCAGACCTTCGAAGCGGCCTTCCAGGGCTCCTTCGAACACTTGAAGCTGCTCTTCCGGTGTGTGGCACAGCGACGCCAGAAAGTAGGCAGCTTTGGAGAGTTCTCGAGACATCATCCTTTCTTTCGGTTAGACATCACCGAAAGACCGTTGAAGGATCACGTCCCGATGCAAGGCAAGACGCCGCTTCGGAAGCGGACGGCGAGGGGAGCGGGGGGTCAGGACGGCTGCGCCGAATCGAGGTGGCGGCGCACCTCGTCCATGTCGAGGGAGCGGACCCGATCCAAGACCTCATCCAACTCGCGGGGAGAGAGGGCGCCGGAGGAGTAGTGGACGACGATGTCGTCACGCACCGCCACCAGCGAGGGGATGGAACGGACATCGAACTCGCGGGCCAAGTCGGGGTTC
>ERZ777003.5118-NODE-5118-length-10187-cov-5.271516_pt1 | contig 10187 bp, 8 predicted proteins | sample MGYA00374956_ERZ777003 | MGnify/ENA primary metagenome ERZ777003 (study PRJEB29302, sample SAMN06268252) | bioreactor metagenome | isolation source: Joint BioEnergy Institute, California, USA | place: USA:Joint BioEnergy Institute, California, USA | collected... | reverse complement strand
GAGGTCGTCGGCAGCGCCGTCGCGTTCGAGAACGGCGAGCCGAACAAGGGCGAGTACCGGCGATTCCGCATCAAGGGGGATTGGGGCAACGACGATTACCGTTCGCTCGCCGAGATCGTGGGGCGCTACTTCAGGCGCCGACTCGACGAGGGGCGTCCCCTGCCCGAGCTCGCCGTCATCGATGGAGGCAAGGGACAGCTGACGGCGGCGCTCGCCGCACTCGAAGCGCTCGGCGTGCGCGACACGGCGGTCTGCGCGTTGGCGAAGCGCGAGGAGGAGATCTACCTTCCAGACCGCAGCGAGCCGCTGCGCCTCCCGCGCACCAGCGCGGCGCTGCGCTTGCTCCAACGGATCCGCAACGAGGCGCACCGGTTCGCGATCACGTACAACCGCAAGCTCCGGACGCGCCGCACGCTGGCCAGCGAGTTGCGGGACATCCCCGGCATTGGCCCGGCACGGCAGAAGGCCCTGCTCGAGCGGTTCGGCAGCGTACGCGCCCTGCGCGCGGCGACGCCCGAGCAGATCGCGCAGGTCCCTGGGTTCTCAGAGAAGCTGGCTCGACAGGTCCATGCCTTCCTCACCCGCTGATACAGTCCGCACGCGGTTCGCGCCGAGCCCCACCGGCAGCCTGCACGTGGGCAACGCGCGGGTCGCTGTTCTGAACTGGCTCTTCGCCAGGAAGCACAATGGCGTCTTCGTATTGCGGATCGAGGACACCGACGTGGAGCGGAACGTCCCGGGCGCCGAGGCCGAGATCATCGAGGATCTGCTGTGGCTGGGCCTCGAATGGCAGGAGGGCCCCGGCGTGGAGGGGCCGGAGGGCGAGGGGCCGGCGGGACCGTACCGCCAGAGTCAGCGTGGCCCGATCTATCGCGACGCGGCCGCCAGGCTCCTCGAGAGTGGGGCCGCGTTCCGATGCTACTGCACGGAGGAAGAGCTCGAGGCCAAGCGCCAGGCAGCGCTGGCACGGGGCGAGACGCCGCGCTACGACGGCGCGTGCCGCCGGCTCACGGCCGCCGAGGCGGCACGCCACGAGCGCGCGGGGCGCCAGCCCGCCATCCGCTTCCGCGTCCCCGAGACGGGCACCATCGAGGTGCACGACGTGGTGCGCGGCACCGTCCGGTTCGATGCTTCGACCCTCGGCGACTTCGTGATCCTGCGGTCGGACGGGCAGCCGACCTACAACTTCGCCGTCGTCGTCGACGACCTCGCCATGCGGATCACCCACGTGATCCGTGGCGTGGGTCACCTCTCCAACACGCCGCGGCAGGTGCTGCTGTACGAGGCGCTCGGCGCGACGCCGCCGGTGTTCGCCCACGTGCCCACCGTCCTGGGCCCGGACCGGCAGAAGCTCTCCAAGCGACACGGCGCGCGCCCGCTCGCCGATTACCGCCGCGAGGGCTACCACCCTGACGCGATGGTCAATTATCTGTCGCTCCTCGGGTGGTCGAGCCCGTCCGGCGAGGAGTTCCTAACGAGGGAGCGGCTGATCAACGAGATCTCGCTCGAGAGGATCGGCCAATCGGATGTCGTCTTCGACCCCGAGAAGCTGCGGTGGCTCTCGGCACGGCACATCGAGCGCATGCCGCTTCCCGAGTTGGTGGAGGTGGTGAGCGAGTACGTGGACCGGGAGCGCTTCCCTCTGGGGGAGGACGTGTTGCCCGCAGCCGTCGCGGCCGTGCGTAGCCACCTCTCCACGTTCTCGGAGATCAACGAGCACCTCGCGCCGTTCGTCTCCCCGCTGGACGACGCGGGCCGCGCCGCCCGGGATGCCGCGCTCGTCGACCCGGAGGCCCGATCGGTGGTCGAGGCGGCGCGGCGGAGGCTCGCCCACCTGGAGCCATGGGACGAGGCCAGCGTGGGCGAGGCCGTGCGCGCCGCGGGGAGGGAGGTGGGCGCCTCGGGCCGGCGCCTCTACGAGCCGCTCCGGTTGGCGCTGATCGGCCGGCCACATGGCCCCCCGCTCGCCGCGACCGTCTTCGTGCTCGGCCGCGCGGTGGTGCTCCAGCGCCTGGACGAAGCCCTGGCCGCGAGCGGTCCAGGCCGCCCCCACCCCGCACCGCCCGCCGCCTGAGCCGGCCAACCACGAAGCGCACGGGCGCTTGCAGCGTTTGACGATGCGGGCGCCCCCATCTATCTTGCCCCGCCCGCGTACAACCGTGGCAGAAGCGGAGGGGCATTGCGGATCCTCATCTTCGACCCCTTTGCCGGGATCAGCGGGGACATGATCCTGGGAGGGCTGATCGACCTCGGCCTGGACCCGGACTGGCTCCGCGACTTCATCGGCTCGCTCGGCCTGGGGTCGGTCGGAATCGACGTGACCCGCGTGCAGCGGCGGGGGATCGCCTGCGTCCACGTGCGCTTCGACCTCCCCCACGAGCACGCGCACCGGCACTTGTCGGACATCCTGGAGATCGTGGACAGGGCCGCGGCGCCCGAGTCGGTGCGTCGGCGCGCGGCGGCCGTTTTCCGGCGCCTCGCCGAAGCCGAAGCCGCCATCCACGGCGTGAGCGTCGAACGGGTGCACTTCCACGAGGTCGGCGCACTCGACGCGATCCTGGACGTTCTGTGCGCCGTGGCCGGCGTGGAACAGCTCGGGTTCGAGAGCTTCGCGACCCGTCCGGTCGAGCTGGGCACTGGCTGGGTCCAGATCGAGCACGGCCAGTTCCCCGTGCCGGCCCCCGCGGCGTTGCGACTGCTCCACGGCCTGCCCGTGCGGGACTCCGGCTTCGCCGGCGAGTGCACCACGCCCACCGGCGCCGCGATCCTCGCCGAACTGACCGGCGGCCGGACGGCCCCCGACACCTTCGTTCTCCACGCCACCGGCTTCGGGGCCGGGAGCCGGGATCCCGAAGATCGCCCGAATTGCCTCCGCTTGATCGCCGCGGAGGTCGTGCAGCCGGCCGCGCGCCTCGTCCTGGTCCAGGCCGACGTCGACGATCTCCCGCCGGAGTACGCGCCGCCAGCCCTCGATGCGATCCTGGCGGCGGGCGCACTGGACGCCGTGGTCGTTCCGCTGGCCATGAAGAAGGGGCGCCCCGGCCTGCGCCTCGAGGCTCTCGCCCCCGAGTCCGCAGTGGACGCGGTCCTCGCCGCGCTGTTCCGCGCTACGCCCACGATCGGCGCGCGGTACTGGCCCATCGTCAGACCGGCCCTGCCGCGTGGGGAAGCGGTGAGGGAATGGCGCGGCCAGAAGATCCGGTTCAAGCAGGTCCGGCTCCCGGACGGCACTCAACGGAGTAAACCCGAGTATGAAGATGTCGTGCGCGCAGCAGACGCACTGGGCCTGGCGCCGTTCCAGGTCCGCGCCGCCCTCGAAGAGAACGGGGTGGCCGATGGCGACCGAACATCCTGACCGCAGCCTCTGGAGGCGGAGCATGGCACACCGAATCACAGGCGCCCGTTCGAGCGGCGTTCTGGCGCTGCTGTTGGCGTGCTCACTCGTTGGCGCGCTGTTCCCGACAGCCGCCAGTGCGCAGAGGAGGCCCTCCAACAACATGTGGACGCGGAGCGCACGCCTGTACCTCGACCGGGCGCGCGTGAACCCCCGGTTCGAGGAGAAGCGTGACCTCTACCGTCAGGCGCTGGAGGCCATCAAGAAGGGGATCGAGGAGGATCCTGGCAACGCCCAGGTCTGGCTGATCGCCGGACAGGTGTACGTGCAGCTCGATTCGGCCGTCCAGGCCCACGAGGCGTTCAAGAAGGCGGTGGAGCTGTACCCGAACTACGAGAAAGAGGTCGAAACGGAGAGGCGGAACGCCTGGGCGCGCTGGCACAACGAAGGCATCGGGGCGGTCCAGCAACAGAACTACGACGTAGCGATCCAGCGGTTCGAGCTCGCCGATGTGATCTATGACAAGATGCCCAACGCGCGCCTGCAGCTCGGCTCGCTGTACCTCCGCAAGGGAGAGACAGAACGCGCCATCGCGGCGTTCCGCGGCGCGCTGGAGATCCTGCGGGGGCCGGCGGGCGATGCGGTGTCCGGCAAGGACCGGGAGCAGTGGCGGAAGAACGAGGAGATCGCGGCGTTCAACCTGGCGCAGTTGTTGGCCGGCGAGGGCCGCTACGAGGAGGCTGAGCGGGAGTACCGCGCCTTCCTCGAGCGCGATCCGCAGAATCGGACCGCGAAGACCAACCTGGCGATCGTGCTGAACCGGCTCGGCAGGAACGACGAGGCCAACAGGATCTACAGCGACCTCTTGAGCGAGCCGGACCTGACCGAGGCCGAGTACCAGTCGATCGGGGTCGGCCTGATGGGCGGAAACGAGTTCGACCGCGCAGCGGAGGCGTTCCGCAAGGTGCTCGCGGTGAACCCGTATTCGCGCGATGCCATGTACAACCTCGCGCAGGCGATCTACCGGCAGGGCATGCAACTCGAGGAGCTGCGGCAGACGGCGAGCGGCGACGAACGGGTGAAGGCCGCCACCGACCTGAGCGGGCTCTACTCCGAGCTCCAGAGCGTCACGGAGAAGCTGCGTGAGGTCGATCCCTACAACCGGAACGTCCTGTTGCTCCTGGCGCATTCCTACCGCGGGCAGGCGGACCTCACGGCCGACGACGCGGCCACCAGTGACGGCTGGCGCGCGAAGGCGCTCGAGTTGCTCCGGCAGCAGGAGAACCTCCCGTTCGAGGTGAGGGATCTGACCATGACCCCTGGGGAGGGGAACGTGAAGCTGTCGGGAGTGCTCCAGAATCTGAAGCTCGCAGCCGGCACGCCGGTGACGATCCGGCTGACCGTCGTCGACAAGGACGGCAACACGGTCGGGACACATGACGTCACGGTGTCGGCGCCAGACGCCGAGCAGACCGCGTCGTTCGAGGCCGAGATCCCGGTGAGCGGCGCGGCCGCCGGCTTCAGGTACGAGGTCGCGAGCTGACCGCGGCGGCGCGGCTGGCGTTCGTGGTCGCGGCGCCCCGTACACGGCGCGAGGACCGCGAAAGGGCGGGGGTGCTCGGCTGGGGAGCGCCCCCGCCCTCGCATGTTGATGCAACGGGGCCGCTTGCCCCTGCCTGGAAGGAGGACGAGGGTGGAAGAGGAGGCTCCTGTTTGCGGCACGCATCCGGGGCGACGGACGGTGGCGCGGTGCGCGATCTGCGGAACCCCTGTGTGCGAGCAGTGCATCGAGGAAGCGGGCGGCGACCCGCTGTGCAGCCGGCACGCCGGCGTGCCGCTCGTCGAAGGGTGGGCGCAGGTCTACGCCACCTCGGACGACCTCGTGGCGCAGCTCATCCGCGACAATCTCCGTGCGGAGGGGGTGGACGCGCAGGTCTTCTCCCAGAAGGATCACTTCGCATTCGCCGTGGATCTGGGAGATCTGAGCCCCGTGCGCGTCCTCGTTCCCGCCGACGAGTACGAGGCCGCCCAGAGGATCGTGCGTGAACACATGGACCTGCGTGGAGAGGTCCGCTTCGCGTGCCCGAACTGCGGCGAGCCGACGGAGCCCGGGGCCACCCGCTGCGCGGCGTGCGGCGCGCCGCTCACCTGAGCGGGGAGGGCGCCCGACCTCGCTTGAAGGGGGCTCATCCGGCCCTTATCTTTCATTGTTGCCATGAGTTGGATCGGGGGCGGCCCGGCGGTCGCCCCCGTATCGTGAAACGGGGCGAATGGTCACGATCGCGGAGATCGCACCCGGCTCCATCGCGGAAGCGCTGGAGCTGCAGATCGGCAGCCGGATCGTCCGCATCAACGGCGAACGGGTCCGCGACAGCATCGATTTTCGCTTCCTCGAGGCGGAGCCGGTGCTGGAGCTGGAGGTGTATTCGCCGGCCGCTGGATCGTCGACGATCTACGAGATCGAGAAGGACGCGGGCGAGCCGCTCGGCGTGCGCCCGGCCCCGGATCCCGTCCGTGAATGCGCGAACAAGTGCGTGTTCTGCTTCGTGGATGGCAATCCGGAGGGCGTTCGGCGCACGCTCTACCTGCGCGATGACGACTTCCGCCTCTCGTTCACCTACGGCAGCTACGTGACGCTCACCAACCTCGGGCCGCGGGGGTTCCAGCGGCTGATCGAGCAGCGGCTGTCGCCGCTGTACGTGAGCGTTCACGCGACGGAACCCGAGGTCCGCATGCGGCTGCTCGGCGTGCCACGGGGTGGCGAGATCGTGGAGCAGCTCCGCATGCTGACGCAGGCGGGGATCGAGGTTCACACGCAGGTGGTGCTGTGCCCGGGCTGGAACGACGGCGTCCACCTGGACCGGACCATGGAGGACCTGTGGGCGCTGGGCCCGCGTGTGCTCTCGCTGTCCGTCGTGCCCGTGGGCTTGACGCGCTACAACCTCGGCCGTCCCGTCCGCCTGCTGACCCCGGAGGAAGCGCGTCTGGCAATCGCGCAGGTGGACCGCGCGCGCGAGCGCGCGCTGGCGGAGCGCGGGGTGGGTTGGGCCTACGCAGCCGATGAGCTGTTCTTCCTCGCCGGCGCAGACATCCCGGACGCAGCCTACTACGATGACTGGCCGCTGACGGAGAACGGGGTCGGCGCGGTGCGGCGCCTGCTCGATGAATTCGAGGCGGGCCTGGCCGACGCGCCGCGCCTGGACGGGCGTCGCATTGCTATCGTCACGGGAACGCGAATGGCGGAGGTCTTCGAACTGCTGCGCGATCGGCTGAGCGAAGCGACCGGCGCCCGCTACGACGTCATCGGCGTCGAGAACCGGCTCTTCGGGCCGACTGTCACGACCGCCGGACTGCTCGCGGGGCGGGACATCGCTGCGGAACTCAGCACGCGCCCCGGCTACGACGGCGTGCTGCTGCCCGCCGAGGCGTTGAACGACGATGGCCGCTTCATCGACGATCTCCCGTTCTCCGAGTTCGCCCGTCAGCTCGCACCGACGCCCGTGGTCCCGGGCTACGAGCTGATCAGCACCTTGTCAGCCCTGTGAAGCGACCGCTTCCGGCCGTCGCCATCGTCGGTCGGCCAAACGTCGGCAAGTCCACGTTCTTCAACCGTGTCTTGGGCGAGCGGCGGGCAATCGTGGAAGATATGCCCGGCGTCACTCGCGACCGCAACTTCGCCCGCGCGGAATGGGCCGGTCGCCACTTCTACATCATCGACACGGGCGGCCTGGAGACCGACAGCGACGAGCCGCTGACCGCGGCGATCCGGCGGCAGGTGATGGCCGCCATCGAGGAGTCGGACGTCATCGTCTTCTTGGTGGACGGCCGCGAAGGCCCGCAGCCGGTGGACCACCGCATCGCGGACGTGTTGCGCAGGTCGGGCCGGCCGGTCATCCTGGCGGTGAACAAGATGGACCGGCTACCCGCCGAGCTGGGCCACCACGACTTCTGGGAGCTGGGGCTGGGCGAGCCGCTGCCGGTGAGCGCGGTCTCCGGCAGGGGCTCCGGAGATGTCCTGGATGCCATCGTCGCGCGGCTGCCGGAGGTCTCGCCGGAGGCGGTCGAGGACGACGCGCTGTACGTGGCGGTGGTAGGGAAGCCCAACGTCGGGAAGTCCAGTTTCATCAACCGGCTGCTGGGGGAGGACCGGCTGGTCGTCAGCGAGATCGCTGGAACGACCCGTGACGCGGTGGACACGCCGCTGCGCTATCATGGCCGGACGCTCGTGTTCGTGGACACGGCCGGATTGCGCCGGCGTGCGCGGATCGAGCCGGGGCTCGAGTACTACAGCGCGCTGCGGACGGACCGAGCGATCGAGCGAGCGGACGTCTGCCTCTTGCTCCTGGATTCGACCGAGCCGGTGCACGTGCAGGACCTGAAGATCGCCGAACGCGTGTGGGAGGCCGGCTGCGGCCTGATCATCGTCGCGAACAAGTGGGACCTGGTTCCGAAGACGACGAACACGGCCGCGGCCTACGAGACCCACCTGCGCGAACGGGCGCCGTGGCTGCGGTGGGCGCCGGTCATCTTCACCTCCGCGCTCACGGGACAGCGCGTGCACAAGACGCTGGATCTCGTGCTCGAAGTGGCGGCGGAACGGAGCCGCCGGATCGCGACGCACGAGGTCAACGAAGTGCTCCAGGAGCTGGTGGAGCGTCAGCCGCCGCCGCATTACCGTGGGCAGCCGATCAAGTTCTATTATGCGACGCAAGCGGCGGCGGCGCCGCCGACGTTCGTGATCTTCACCAACTACCCGAAGGCCGTGCCGGACCACTACACGCGGTACCTGCACAACGGGTTCCGGGAGCGCTGGGGCTTCATGGGAGTTCCGCTCCGCGTGCGGTACCGGGGCCGGAAGGAGCGCCGGTGACGGCGGCACTGCTGCTCGCCGCATACCTGCTCGGCTCGATCCCCACCAGCTACGTGCTGGGCCGGGCGGTGCGTGGGATCGACCTGCGCGAGCACGGGAGCGGGAACCTCGGTGCGACGAACGCGTTCCGTGTGCTCGGCTGGCGAGTCGCCGTACCGGTCCTGGTGGTGGATGTGGCGAAGGGCTGGCTGCCGACCCACTTCTTCCCCCTGTGGGACGGCAAGGCGGCGCCGGAGTGGGCGCTGGCCTACGGCGCCGCAGCGGTCCTGGGCCACGTGTATTCCGTCTGGGTAGGCTTCCGTGGTGGGAAGGGCGTGGCCACTGGAGCCGGCGTCCTCCTCGCGCTCGCGCCGGCGGCGCTGCTCGCCGGTTTCGCAGTCTGGCTTCTGCTGGTGCTGACCACGCGCATCGTGTCCGTCGCGTCGATCGCGGCGGCAGTGGTCGTTCCGGTCGCCGTGCTGTTCACGCAAGGGAGTGGGCCCGTGCTGTGGTTGGCGGTTGCGCTCGCGGTGTTCATTGTGTACGCGCACCGAGCCAACGTGCGGCGCTTGCTGAGAGGGGAGGAGCGCCGCCTGGGGCGGCCCACGGGAGGGTAGCGATGAGTCGCCGGGTCGCCGTCATCGGGGCAGGGAGCTGGGGGACGACGCTCGCCAACCTGCTCGCGAAGAAGGGGCACCGCGTCCGCCTGTGGTCCTACGAGGAAGACGTCGCCGAGGCGATCGCTGCCACGGGTGAGAACCCGCGCTACCTGCCGGGCATCGCCCTGCATCCGGGACTCGAGGCGACCCACCGCCTCGAGGAGGCGGTGTCGGAAGCCGAGGTCGTCGTCTCCGTGACGCCATCGCAGCACGTCCGGCGGGTCATGGCGGAGGCCGCGCGGGCGATACGCCCCGATGCGCTGGTGGTCAGCGCGTCCAAGGGCATCGAGGTGTCGACGCTCCAGACGATGGCGGAGGTGCTCGAAGACGTGCTTCCAGCGTCGCTCACCGAGCGTGCGTGCTTCCTCTCGGGTCCGAGCTTCGCGCTGGAGGTCGCCCGCGAGCAGCCCACCGCAGTCACGGTCGCGAGCCGCGACGACGCCGCGGCCCTGCAGGCGCAGGCGCTGTTCCAGACCGAGTACTTTCGCGTCTACACCAACCGGGATGTGCGCGGCGTCGAACTGGCCGGCGCGCTGAAAAACGTCATCGCGCTGGCGGCGGGCATGGCCGTCGGGCTCGGCCTCGGCCACAACGCCAGGGCGGCGCTGATCACCCGCGGGCTTGCCGAGATGACCCGCCTCGGCCGCGCTCTCGGGGCAGAGGACTCCACCTTCGCGGGACTGGCCGGAATGGGAGACCTGATCCTGACGTGCACCGGCGAGCTGAGCCGCAACCGTACCGTCGGGGTGGAGCTGGGCAAGGGGCGGAGCTTGGATGAGATCCTGGGGACGATGACCATGGTCGCGGAGGGCGTGGCGACGACGCGCGCCGCGCAGGCCCTCGCCGAGCGCGCGGGCGTGGAGATGCCCATCGTCCGCGAAGTGCACGCCGTGCTCTTCGAAGGACGGAACCCACGGGTGGCGGTCGAGAACCTCATGTTGCGCGAACCCAAGGCGGAGAACTGGCGATGACGGGCACGCCCGCCGAGCCGGAGGTCCAGGACCGGGATCTCGCCTCCGACGACGAGGCGCTGGGAGAGCGCAAGGCCATCGCCCCCAAGGAGTACTACTCGATCGGCGAGGTCTGCGATCTGGTCGACCTCAAACCGCACGTCCTACGGTACTGGGAGACGCAGTTCCCGGCGCTGAACCCATCGAAGAACCGGTCCGGGAATCGGGTGTACCGGCGTAAGGAGATCAAGCTGATCCTGTTGCTGAAGCACTTGCTGTACAAGGAGCGGTACACGATCGAGGGGGCGCGGCAGAAGCTCGAGCAGTTGAGGCGCGGCGGCGAGCTGCAGAGCGCGGCCGCGCGGGCCCTGGACAGCGAGATGCTCGACCTGTTG
>ERZ777003.5117-NODE-5117-length-10187-cov-8.878602_pt1 | contig 10187 bp, 10 predicted proteins | sample MGYA00374956_ERZ777003 | MGnify/ENA primary metagenome ERZ777003 (study PRJEB29302, sample SAMN06268252) | bioreactor metagenome | isolation source: Joint BioEnergy Institute, California, USA | place: USA:Joint BioEnergy Institute, California, USA | collected... | reverse complement strand
TGGTTGGGATCCGGGAGCGCCTCAAAGGCCTCGATGCTCGGTCGGATCCCAAGCTTCCCGACCGGCGTTAGGCGCTCAAGTACTCCCTACCGAGTTCGGTGAGCTCGTAACGGCGATCGGTCGAGAGCTGGCTCTCCATGAGTCCCCACTCTCGCGCGCGCCCGACGTAGCCTACGGCGTATGACGATGCCTGGGAGGGGCTCCAGCTCCGCTCCTTCTGCAGCTGCTCGACAAGGGTTGCGCGGTTTGCGCGCTCGGCGGCGAGCTCGAGTACCCGGCGTAGGAGCGCCCAGTCCTCCGGGGCGTGCTCCATGAGGTGCGCAAGGAACACGCGTGCGTACTCGGGCTCGTGGGGAAGGATCAGGCTGATGCCGGCGAGATTTGTCAAGAGCTCCGCCCCGACGGCGGTGCGGCCGATCAGCTCCCTCCCGCCGTCCTCGATCACATAGGCCAGCCGCCACTGAAACAGGGGACCGCTGAGTCGCTTTAGGCCGTCGCCACCGCGGACTGCGTGAATCGACCCGACGGCGAAAGCTCGGAAGCCATCCTCGGCAGACTCAGGGCGTTGTCTGTTGCTCGGAAACAGGGCGCGCAGCTTGCGCCAGCCCCTGATCTCGAGCTCCGCGAGTGCCTCGGAGAATTCCCACGCCTCCTTGGTCAGCTCGGCGAGGAACTCCTTCAATCCGACTGGGCCGTCGGCCGCGCGCTCATACAGGTGTGACGCAGCCCACAGAGACGGGTAATCGCGGTTGTGGAGCCCGAACAGGGGCTCGTCCGCAAGGACGTATCGAGAGCCGTTTCCGCTGAGCGCGGTGCCTGGCGGGGGCTCCCTTAGACGGGTGATCGAGATATCGGGGGGCGGGGAGATGTCACCAACAGCTCGGCCCGGGGCAAGCGCGGCGCCGTTATCAATTTCCACGGGCTCGACGGGCGCGCGCGAGGCGGCGCCTGCGGATGACTCAGCCACCCGAGTGGCGGCCCGTGGCGCGGCAGCGAGATTCCGATCGAGCCAGCGCGCAACGAGCTTCTTGATCGCGGCGTAGTCGATGCCGCGCGGCGTTGCCGCGTCAGGGTCGGTTGCGAGCTCGGAGACGAGCCGACTGACGGCCTCCAAAAGGAGCGCGTCGGTGCTCGGGAAGGCGTCGGGATGCAGCTGCACGGCGGCGGTGATCGCCGTGGCCAGCTCTGGGGGCGCCTCCCATTGAAGGGCTGTCTGGTCGTCGGCCATCGAGATAGACAAAGGGTACTGCGTATAGCGGATATACGGCGCGCGAATGCTGATGCAAATGATCCAGGCACAAGATGTAGACATGGATCTATGGGATCCCGGAAGGCGGGACTGCCTACAAGGTAACGGGCAGCCCCGAGAAGGTGCGGGTATCTTCATCGCTCGACAGCCCGGCGCGATATAGCCCTGCGCCCGCCGCTGTATTCCAGTCCGCCCATAATACTCCTTGCGTATCTGCTGGCATACTGCTATATTGCCTCCGCGCAAAGCCGAAACCAGGAGGTACGTGATGTCAGAAGCAGTCTCCGCCAGCGCCGCTCCGCAGCCCAGACTCGTAATCGAGCTGAGCGACCACTGCCTGGAGCGAGCGAGGGAGCGCATGCAGAACGAGCGCGCCGGCGGAGCGCCAGGCTCAGCCGTCGCACGCGGAGGCGTCCGTAATGAGCGGCGGGTACGGAGCGCAACGTCGTCGCCGGATGCGGTCGGTCGGGCACCACAAGGGTTCGCATGTGGATCAGGTTCTCCGTCTCGCGATCTCCGAGTTGCGGGTTCTCCGGGAACGTCGCGCCGCCGCCTCCGACGAGTTGCACGACAGGGTGTCCGACCGCGCGATCACGACATTGATGCGGCGGCCCGAACTCGGCTGCGACCGATCTGACAGGCCGTCTCGTAGTGCGGTGCGGCGATTGGTTCGCCGGACGTTCTTGTGGGAGCTGCGCACGACGCAGGCGCAACGCTTTCACCAGGATGGCAGCAGGCGAGCCACTCCGAGCGCTGCGGTCTCCTTGGATTCGCCGATCGGAGCAGACGGCACGGAAACCTTGGGTGACCGTCTCTCGACATCCCTCGCCCCTGAGCGGATTGTGCTCGCTCGCGAAACCCTAAGGGAGCTGCGCGCTCGAGTCGGGAACCGCGGTGCGCTCAGCGAACGAATCTTCGACGCCTATCTCTTTGGGTACGGTCCGTCGGAGATCGCCCAGCACTGTGACCTCTCCGCAGATGCTGTTGCGGCACGTAAGAGCCGCCTTCTGAAGAGTCTTGCTCCGGGCCCTGAAAGCGGATCGACGGGCCGCCCGCTCAAAGGGGGCCGGCAGTGAACGGCGCTTACCGATCGCGCGCGCTGCGAAGGGTCAGGCGCCTGCTGGCGGCGCTTCGCCGCAGCTCTTCCGCGCCAGAGGGTAGTTCTGCCAGGACAGAAACCGCGCTCTCCGGGCCCTCCTGGATGCACCGGCGAACGATCTTGCCTCGGTTAGCTATGGAGGAGAAGACCTGGAACCATGGGCGCCGCGACTCTATTGTTCAGCCACGGAGACGGTGGGCTCGGGATGAGCGACCGCAAGCGGTCGCGGCGCCGAAGCGGCTGAATGCAAACTCGAACACGGGAGGAGGACGATGACGAGCACGGATCGCGAGATCATCAGCCAGGCGCTTGCCGCCAAGACGCTCGACGACGCACGGGAGGTCTCAGGCCTCATTGAGCAGGCTGTCGGCGCGCGGTATGTCCGCCCGGTTGGCGACCGATTCAACAACTACGGCTTGATGGCGGCGAGCGGGTCATATGAGTACAAGGCCCTTGAGCCGGTCACCAACGAGCAGGACGCAGTGCTCGAACGATTCGCCGCCGACCGATGGGGTGACCCGAGCCGGGCGCCGTATGAAACGCCCGAAGAGGCCGCGCAGGATCTGCTCGGCTCCCTGGACTACCGCGCGCAGGCCGATCTGGTCACGGTTGCGTTCCGCGAATCCGATCCGCCGACGCGGAGCAGCAAGCGCTTGACGATCGTGTATCGGGATCGGGGCTGTGGCATGGAGCCTCAGGCCATTCCCAGGACTATCTTCGCCCTCGGTTCCAGCCACAAGACCCAGACGCCATGGCATCAGGGCGCATTCGGAATCGGGGGCGCAAGTACGTACCGGAACGCGAAGGCGGTGGTCCTGGTGACGCGCCGCGCGCCGGAGATGAGCCCGGACGATGACCGGATCTCTGTGGCGGTGATCCTATGGGAGGCGCATGGAAAGGGCCAGTCCGCCTCCTACCTGGTCACGTCTCAGTGGCCCGACAACCCCGACGCGGCGCCCTGGTCGGCCCCGGCCAGCTCATTCCCCAATTTCGATCCGGGGACGCACCTCGCGCTGATCTCGTACGGGGTGGAGGGTTTTCACCGAGCGCGCTCGGGCGACGAGCGATCCTTCGACACCGTGCTCAACACTCGGCTCTTCAAGCCGATCATTCCGGTGCGGTTCACGAACGAGATCACGCGCGGAAAGAACGAGTATCTCCGAGGACTCAGGCACCGGCTTACCGACAACCCAAGCCGAGATCGCCTGGAGGACTCCGAGGAGATGCTCTACACGTACGAGGGGACCACCTACAAACTGCCGGTCCGCTATGTGGTCTTCCCGACCGGCGATAAGGGTACGCGCAGGCGGTTCGTTGCCAAGGACCATGCGCTTGTCTTCACGTCGAACGGCCAGGTGCATCATCACTGGAAGCCCTCCGAGTTCCGGCTGCGTACCAAGCTCAACAAGCTCCACGACCGGATCCTCGTGATCGTCGAGACGGATGCACTCCCGATCGAGTTGCGAACGGCACTGTTCACACCGGATCGGTCGCAGCTTCTGGCGAATGAACCCGCGCTGCAGCTCGAGGATCAGGTCGCGGATTTCCTGGACGGATGGAACAAGCTCGTTGAAATCAACAACGAGCTTGTGCGCGAGGCGATCTCGTCGGCTAGTGGCGGCCGCTCCGCCCTGGAAGTGGGCCATCGGATCGCAGCGGCGCTGCGCGTTCGTGGCTTCAACCTGGGTGCCGCGGGCGGATCAGGCGGCGGTGGTGCCGCGACCGCTCCGGGCGGCCGGGGGCCGCGGAAGAGGATCGAGACCCACCCGGATCCCACCGTGTTGGAAGGTCCGAGCCGTCTGATCGTCGAGGATGGCCGGGTGCGCTACCTCGTGTACACGCTCGACGCGCATGACGACTTCTTCGACACCGGTCGGGGGCAGCTCCGGTTCGAGATCGACCATCCCGAGATCGACCCACAGCGCCACGTGGCCGTCGGACGCTTGCGTGACGGTTACGTGCGGGTTCAGCTGCAGGTGCCAGAGGGGGCTGCGGAGGGCGAGTACAAGCTGGTGGCCGTCCTGGAGGACTGGCACCGAGCGGCTGGCGGAATCGGCCCCACACTCAGCCATGAAACGAAGATCGAGGTCGTCGACGAGCTGAAAGCTCGCACGGGTGGAGGATCGGGTTCGGGTGGCAACCGGGCCACGACGGGCGGTCGCGTTGCCGTGCTCTGGAAGACACCTGAGACATACGACGGGGATTGGAACAACGCGGTGCCTGGGACCGTCGAGGAATATCCGGCGGCCGTCCTCGCTGAAAAGCGCGCGGAATACAAAGAGTTGGCGTCCTTGGGCGACCAGCCGATCCCCACCATCGTCCTGAACAAGGCCTATGCGCCATACAAGAAGTACATCACGGCCCGTGCCAAGGAGCTGACCGAGAAAGGCACCGAGGAGGCGTCTGACCGGTACGCGGTCGGAACCGGATTGGGGCTCCTCCTCCTCCACGAGGAGCTCAAATCCAGAAACGGCAGCCAGCCACTGGATGAGGAGCAGTTTCTAGTCGCCAAGCAGGCAGTCGCGCGCTCCGTCCTTCTCATGATGCCGTCGTTCGACGCGTTGGTGCGCGAAGCCGGGATCGAAACGCCGAGGTCCAAATGAGTCCGCAGTTCGCTACGAGGCTTAGCGAGGCGTGCGACGCCCGGGGTTTGTCCGATCTCGGTTTGGCTGAGGCTGTGGGCGTGCCCGTGACCGCTGTGCTGGGCTGGCTTCGCGGCACCGATCGGCCGGGCCCGGAGGATCGGCACCGTCTTGCCGAGGTTCTCGACGTGGATCCGGTATGGCTCGAAACCGGAGAGGGCACGGGCCCTCTTGTGGACATCGACCGCGAGCGCGCTGAATACCAGGCCGAGGCAGGGTGGCGGTTCCGGGAAGTACCAGAGGACGGCGCGCTCGATTACGGGAACGCGAATATCTGGGCGTTCACCCCCGATCTGGACACGCTCGTGCGGGAGGTCGGCCAAAACACGCTGGATGTCATTCGCGACTCGACCGCATCACTTGTGTTCCGGGTGATTACGGTGGAGGGCAGCCGGCTGGAGGATTTCCTGGCTGCGCTGAGATGGAGCGATCTGCAGCGGCACATTGCGGCTTCGGCGCGATCGGGGCAGAAGCTCGGTCGGGCACTCCAGCGGGGCCTTGATGAGCTCGAATCAAAGGGTCGTCTGACGATGCTCCGCATCGAGGAGCACGGCACGTGGGGCCTGACCGGCGCGGAGCGCGGTGAAGGCAGCAACTTCGCGGCCCTCACACGAAACAACCTCGATTCGCAGAAGCGAAGCAGCGCGGCCGGGGGCGCGTTCGGACTGGGCAAGGCTGTGCTGTGGCGATCCTCCTCACTCTAGACGGTTCTGTTCAACTCGGATTTGGCTGCGCCCGAGGACGGGCGCACCGAAGGGCGACTCATCGGGCGCAGCGAGCTGGCGTTTCACGCCGTGGACGGCAAGGGATTCGCCGGCCCTGGGTGGTTCGGTCGCATCGCCGGCAAGACGGCAGACTCCTACTGGGGGAACCGCGCGCTGGCCCGAGACCTGATGTTGGCCCGAGAACCGGGTCGTGCTTCCGAACGGCCAGCCTGCGAAGCGCACACGCAAGATCAATCTGCTCGCGACCGCCGCGAACATGCTTGCAAGAACCACAGCGCTGGACGTCGTGGCGCCCGACCCGGGAATCGACGCGGCGGCGCTCTCCGCCTGGATCGCAGCGAAGCCCGAGCCGTCGCGGTATCTCGAAGCCCTTCCGGAGGGGCCACCTGAACCCCGCGTACCCGAGGATCTGATCGCCGCCGGCGAGTCTTTCATCGAGGAGGCCGCCGACGCCGCGGGACTCTTCTTCGACGAGTCAGGCGACGAGTAGACGCGCGCCGCGCTGACGGCAAGCGCAGCTACTCGCGGGCACCTAAGGCTTTGCGGATTCGGGCAACTGCCTCGTCGGCTTCCTCGTGCTCCCAGATCCGCACCACGTACCAGCCTGCCTCCCGCAGGGCGCGATCGTGCGAAGCGTCTCGTGCGCGGTTGGCCTCGATCTTCTGCCGCCAAAAGTCGGCGTTCGCCTTGGGCCAAGAGCCATGGATGGGGCACCCATGCCAGAAGCAGCCATCGATGAAGACGGCGACGCGGCGACGAACGAAGACGATGTCGGGCCGCACAATGACCTCGGCGAGTCGCATGCGGTGGTGAACGCGATAGCGAAGCCCGGCGGAATGCAGTCGGCGTCGAATCAGCAGCTCCGGGCCCGTGTCCTTGCCGCGATTCGCCCGCATCGTCGCGGTCGCATGCGGGCTGGACGGGGCCGCGGATCTCATGCCGGCTGGTAGTCGGGCTCGGGCTCCCGAATGCCGGGATGTGCCCCTCGGGAGTAGAGGTGATCGGCTAGCGCCTCCGCGATTCTCTGCGCGAGTCGGGGCGGAACTGCGTTTCCAATCTGGCGACCGATCGACGTCATCGACTGGTGTTCGGGGAACTCGAACGATTCCATCGTCTGTAGTAGGGCACCCTCGCGGATCGTGAGTGGACGATCGGCTTCAGGGTGAAGGTACCGGCCCTTCTCCGGCTTGTAGAACTCGGTCCGAATCGTCGCTGCCGGACGGTCCCACCAAAGCCGGCCGAAGACATCGTGACTTCCGGTCTTGTGTTCGCGCCAGCACCTCGGGACGAGATGCCCGAGGCCCCGGCGCTCGAGGGCCTCCTGCATCTGGTGGCGATTCCCGCCGTCGCGTGGGACGGCGGCGTACCGAAGCCGGGACTCCGGGCGCGGATTCCGCGCGCGATGCCAGTTCTTCCCGTCAGGTTCCAGCGGGAGACCTGCGAGGGCCTCTCGGACGGTGACCCAGGGAGCCCTATCCGGTCCGTGCGTCGGTTTCGGCCACGGGACCTCCCGATCACCATCCGGATCCAGGATGCCGATCACGATGGCCCTGCGCCGACGCTGCGGAACGCCATAGTCGGCGGCGTTCAGAGTTTCGCCGCGGACGTTGTATCCGGCTTCGCACGCGAGCGCCGAGAAGGACACGTACTCCGGGCTCTGTAGTAGCTCCGGGACGTTCTCCATGACGAACGCGGCGGGGCGCACCTGCTGAAGCGCCCGCCAGTACTCCCGCCATAGGCTGCGGCTCAGGGTCGCGGTCCGCTGGCGGTTGAGCGGCGAGAACCCCTGGCACGGGGGGCCGCCGATGATGACGTCTGCTTCGGGAAACTCGGCGACGTCCTCGATGTCGCCGAGACGCAGATGCTCGCCTCCAAAGTTCAGCGCGTAGGTGTCGGCGGCATCGCGGTCGTTCTCGACTGCCAGGATCACCCGATATCGCCCGGTATCGAGGAATCCGGCGGTCATGCCGCCACAGCCAGCGAACAGGTCTATGAGGCGGTACCCCACGAAAGTCCAAGATAGTTGTCGCTCCGGCGCCTCGACCCCGCCACAGGTCTGATGACGTGATCACCGCGCCGTTCGTTGTCGATCACGGGCGGACGGCCCAGAGCGCTAGCACTTCTGAAATTCGTGTAGTTGGTCGTCCTTGTGTGCAGGCTCTTCGCCGTAGCGGTAGGAGGCCCAGGCGAAGCGGAGCCCTGCCCTCTGGCTGGCTTTCGGCATCGGTGGGACTATCGCCACGTACCGCATCTCCGACAAGAAGAACTCGACGCCGGGGGAGTGGGGGCCGTTCAGTTCGACGGGCGCGCGGTGGCCGCCGCCCCGACTAGCCGCTCAAGCTCGGCAACGGTGCGCTCAAGCTCCTCCGCAAGGCGCCCATCGCACCGCCGCGAGAAGACCACGGCGAGGCTGCGGTAGTACCAGATTGTCCCCTCGCCCCCCGCGGGAGCCGGACCAAAGGTCCTCGCCGGCCCGCGGTAGTCGGCGGGGATCGCGCGCCGGCGAGCAGGCTGTCGCGCTGGACCACAGGGCGAAGGCGCTCGGCATCGACTTCACCGCGCCCGCGCGCGCAGTGGTCTGGGCCCCGCGCGACGCCGCCGCCGGCGCGATGCCCGACGATGCCTTGGCTGAGGCCGCCCAGGCGGTGGAGGCTGAGCTGGCCTCCACCAAGGCGAAGTTCCTCGTCGCGGCGGTCGACGGCCAGATCGCCGGCGTAGTGCAGAGCGAGGAGGAGCTGGACTCGGAGCTCCTGGCCGGCAAGGTCCGCGAGCTCGGCCTGCGGGCGGGCGTGGGCCGCGCCATCCGCACCCTCGGCGACGCGTCACAGTCGCTTGTGGACGCGCGGCTCGCGCTCGAGCACGCGCGCAACACCGGGGATCTCGTGGCCACCTTCGACCAGCTCGACCCCGCGAGCTGGCTGCTTGCCTCCTGCGACCGCGAGGTCGCAAGCCAGAAGGTGGGGCAGCTGCTGCGGCCGCTGCTGGGCCAGGAGCGATTGCTGGAGACCCTCAAGACCTACTTCGACTCAGACATGAACGTCGCCGAGGCCGCCCGCCGGCTGAACGTGCATCGCAACACGCTCCGGTACCGGCTCGCGCGGATCGAGAAGCTGCTCGACGTGAGGCTCGACTCGCCCCACACGATCGCCAACCTCCACCTGGCGTTGCTGACGGAGCTCTCTCTCAGGGCGTCATCAGCCCACAGGTGTACCCCCCTCTGTGTTGACCGTATAGGAGAGATGTAACGCAAACCTGGAAGGGTTTACGGGGGCAAATCGTGCCGCGCGACCATACGCGCACCGTCGTGGGGCCCCTCGTCGTGGAGGGTCACGGCAAAGCCGTAGTAGGGGGCTTTCGCTGCCCGGTTGACGGTTGCACCCGCGTGGCTCCGGATCCGGCGATTGCGGATCAGGCATGGGTCTGAAGCCGCGCCGCGGCGCTGGTGGCAGGGCTTCCTAACTCATCGAGAAATCAACCGCGTCCGGTTTGGGCGCGACAAGAAAGGAGTACGACATGGACGGACGGGCAATGCCCTCTGGTGAGCACTGCCGGTTGGGCCTGCGTGAGTGGGCGAAGCAGTTCGGTTGGGAGCTCAGGGCCGCGTTCGCGGCGGAAGGGACCGCATGTGCGGGGTTCCTCGCCGACGCGGTCGAGTTGCTCGCCGAGGAGATCAACCGGCAATGGTGCAACTCGGGGATCGTCGTGTTTGACGAGGAGTTCACGGCGCACGCCGAAAGCCTCATCTCTGGCTGGCTTACCGATGACCCCGCGATCCTGATTCAGACCGCGTACTACCTCCTGGGCCACCCCGACGGACCATACGTAGGCGCGCGGGACCTGATCGCCGTCGTAGATAGGCTCGCCTACGAGAGCCTCGCCGAGCGGGAGGATGAGGACGATTGGGAATGGACGCTGATCGGCCTCCCACCGACGCTCGATGAGCTCTACGGCGAGCGGGATGAGGAGGACCTCCCGGAAGGATTCGGCTGGCCTCCCCTGGACGATCCACTGGACGAGTGACCTTCGGCGCTGCGGCTATCGCGCTCGCCAGCCGAGGCATGGGCTGCCAGCCAACCGTCGCCTCGGCCGGGCCGCTGGAGGTCCGCGACCCAGCGCTCAAGCTCCGCGCGTGGATGGTCTCGCCCTCGCTCCCGTCGGCCTCGATCACAAGCGCGGCGACGCCCAGGATGTGGCCGAGGTAGGGGACGCGCGTGCCCTTGCGCGCCTGGCCGCGGTGAAGCTCGACTGCGAGCTCGAGCGCGGCCGTGAAGCGCTCGCCCAGGACCGGGTCCGGAAAGCGCTCGCCGCCGTCGCCGCGCGCGTCGTCGCCAGCCCTTGTATGCACTGCGTCAGCCGTGCGCGGAACCTATCCCGACCACGGCGCGCCGCACCAGACGCGAAGGGCGCCGCTCATGGGACCGGGTCCGCCTCGCGCTGCAGCTCGCGCAGAAGCGCCCAGACCCTGCCGTAGA
>ERZ777003.5116-NODE-5116-length-10189-cov-6.019736_pt1 | contig 10189 bp, 6 predicted proteins | sample MGYA00374956_ERZ777003 | MGnify/ENA primary metagenome ERZ777003 (study PRJEB29302, sample SAMN06268252) | bioreactor metagenome | isolation source: Joint BioEnergy Institute, California, USA | place: USA:Joint BioEnergy Institute, California, USA | collected... | reverse complement strand
CTCGAGCGCCGCCGCCAAGGCGCACCTCGCGGTCACGGTCGCACTCGGCGCGCTCGAGCTCGGCCTGATCGTCGCGCAGGCGACCCTCCTCGCCCATGTGATCGTTGCGGCCTTCCTCGGCGGCGCGAGCCTGGGTGACGTCAGCACCGAGCTCGCCTGGCTCGCGGCTGTGGCGGTTGGGCGCGGCGTCGTCGCCGCGGGCTTCGAGAGCGCCGGGCGAATCGGCGCCGCCCGAGTGATGAACGAGCTTCGCCGCCAGCTCGTCCACCACCTCCTGTTCACGCGCCCCGGGGCGCTCGCGGGCGAGCGCCGAGGCGAGCTGGCCGCGGCAGCCGTCCAGGGCGTCGACGCACTCGAGCCCTACTTCGCCCGCTACCTGCCGCAGGTGGCGCTCGCCGGCCTCGCCCCGCCGGTGATCCTCGCCTGGGCCTTCCCCCGCGACCTCGAGTCCGCGGCGATTCTCGCCGGGACCTTCCCGCTGATCCCGGTCTTCATGATCCTCATCGGCAAGCTCGCGGAGCGCCGGACGCGTGCGCGGTGGCGCGTCCTCTCGCGGCTTTCGGCCCACTTCCTCGACGTGGTCTCCGGCCTGGCGACGCTGCGGGCACACGGGCGCGCCGAGGCCCAGGTCGAGACGATCGGCAGGGCGGGCGACCGCTACCGCCGCGAGACGATGCGCACGCTCCGGGTCGGGTTCCTCTCCGCGCTCGTGCTCGAGCTGCTCGCGATGATGGGCACGGCCCTGGTGGCGGCGACGATCGGCGTGCAGCTCGCGAACGGCCACCTGGGGCTCGAGGCCGGGCTCACCGTCCTGCTGCTCGCCCCCGAGCTCTACATGCCCCTGCGCCAGGTCGGCGCCCAGTTCCACGCTTCCGCCGACGGCATGGCCGCCGCCGAGCGGATCTACGAGGTGCTCGACCTGCCCGAGGCGGTGGCGACCCCTGCCAACCCGCGCCCGTGCCCGGACCCCGCCGTCGACCCGATCATGGTCCGCGAGGTCGGCTTCTCCTATCCAGGGCACGACGAGCCCGTCCTGCGTGCCGCGAGCTTCGCGCTCGCCCCCGGCGAGACGGTCGCTCTCGTCGGCGGCTCGGGCTGCGGCAAGAGCACGCTTGCCTCGCTTCTGTTGCGGCTGGCCGACCCGGACAGGGGCGGCATCCTCTGCGGCGGCGTCGACCTGCGCGAGGTCGATCCGCGCGAGTGGCGCCGGCGCGTGGCCTGGGTTCCCCAGCGGCCCACGATCTTCACGGACACGGTTGCCGAGAACGTGCGCCTGTCCGATCCGCGCGCCTCGGACGAGCAGGTGGTCGCGGCGCTGCGCGAGGCGAACGTTCTCGACGTGGTCGCGGCGCTGCCGGCGGGGATCGAGACCGTGATCGGCGAGGGGGGCCGCGGGCTGTCCGCCGGACAGGCGCAGCGGATCGCCCTTGCCCGCGCCTTCCTCTCGGACGCGCCGCTGGTGGTCCTCGACGAGCCGACGGCGCACCTCGACGCGGAGTCCGAACGCGCGGTCGCGGCGGTCGCCCGGCTCGTCGAGGCGCGCACCGCCCTGCTCATCGTGCACCGGCCCGAGCTCGCGAGACACGCCGACCGGATCGTCGAGCTGCGCGACGGGCGGACCAGCGAGGTGGCCGAGCTCGCGGAGGCGGCGTGATGGGCCCCGATGCGCGCGGCGCGCTCTGGCGAGCGGCATTCGACACGCGCGGGCGCTGGCCCCGCCTGGCGCTCGCCGTCCTGTTCGGCGCCGGCGCGGTGATCGCTGCCGGGGCACTGCTTGCGACCTCCGGGTACCTCATCAGCCGCGCCGCCCAGCAGCCGCCGATCCTGCTCCTGATGACGGCCATCGTCGGCGTGCGGTTCTTCGGCATCGCCCGCGCCGTCCTGCGCTACCTCGAGCGCCTCGTCTCCCACGACCTCGCGTTCCGCACGCTCACCGACCTGCGCGTCCGCTTCTTCCGCCGCCTGGTCCCGCTCGTGCCAGGCGGGCTGCCCGGGACCAGGCAAGCCGACCTGCTCTCGCGCTTCGTCGCCGACGCCGACCGCATGCAGGACCTCTACCTGCGCGCGCTCGCGCCCCCGCTGATCGCCGCCGTGGCCGGAGTCGCCGGTCTCGTCGCCGCGATGGTGATGCTGCCGCAGAGCTCGCTCGTGATCCTCGGTGTGCTTCTGTCCGCCGGGGTCGCGGCGCCGCTCCTGACCCGCGCCGCGGCCAGGAGGGCGGGTCGCCGCCAGGCCGGCGCGCGGGCCGAGGTCGGCGCCGCGATCGTCGAGATCGTCGGCGGCGCTCCGGAGATCGCCCTCGCGGGGCGCGAGGCGGACTGGGAGCGCCGGGCGAACGAGGCGAGCGAGGAGCTGGGCCGGTTCCTGCGCCGCGACGCGCTGGCGAGCGGGCTCGCGGCCGGGACCTCGGCAACGCTCGCCGCGGGCGCCGCGGCCGTGATGGCCGCCGTCGCGATCCCCGCCGTTGCCTCGGGCGAGCTGGCCGGGGTGCTCCTCGCGGCGCTGGTGTTGCTCGCGATCGCCTCGCTCGAGGCGGTCGGTCCCCTCGCGCCCGCGGCCGCCGGCATCGACGCGGTCGCCGACGCCGCCGACCGGCTCGAGGAGGTGACCGCGCGCCCGGCGCCGGTGCGGGAGACGCGGGCGCCCGTACCCCTTCCGCCCGCGGGCGCGCTCGAGGCCCACGGGGTCGAGTTCGCCTACGAGCCAGGCGCAAGCCCGGTGCTCGCGGGCGTCGACCTGCGGATCGAGCCGGGCCGCGCGGTCGCCCTCGTCGGCCCGAGCGGCGCCGGCAAGTCCACCCTCGCGGAGCTCCTCGTGCGCTTCCGCGACCCGACCGCCGGGACGATCACGCTCGGCGGCGTCGACCTCCGCGACCTCGACTCGGACGAACTGCGGCAGGCGGTCCGGATCGCACCCCAGGACGCCTATCTCTTCGCGACCACGATCCGCGAGAACGTCGCGATCGCCCGCCCGGACGCGTCGGCTGCCGAGGTCACCGACGCGCTGCGCCGGGTGGGGCTCGGGCCGTGGCTCGACTCGCTCCCCGACGGGATCGACACGGACGTCGGCGAGCTCGGGTCGCGGATCTCCGGCGGCCAGCGCCAGCGCATCGCCACTGCCCGCCTCCTGCTCGCCGACGCGCGCTTTCTCATCTTCGACGAACCGACGACCCACCTCGACCCGGCGGGGGCGCAGGAGCTCCTCGACCGCCTGGCCGGGATCGCGCACACCGAGGGCCGGGGCGTCCTCGTGATCACCCACGAGCGCTCCCGGCTCGGGGCCTACGACGAGGTGCACCTGCTGCGTGGTCACCACGGAGGGGACCCCGGGGCGGGCGCGGATGTGGATCTCCGCCTCCAGTCCAACGATTCCGATCGATGAGCCTCACCGCGACAAGCACAGCCACGGAAACGCAGTCCTTCACCGATCCCACCCGGACCGCCCTCGGCGCCTGGAGCGGCGGCAACTTCATGCCGTTCGGCGTGAGGCTGGACGAGGACCGGCTCTGCGCGCTGCTCCGCCCCGACGACGGCGTGCGCACCGTGCTCACCTCGGACGTGTACGGCACCGGCGCGGCCGATCGCCTGGTCGGCCGCGCGATCGAAGGCCTGCCCAGGGACTCGTACTGTCTCGTCGGCGCTGTCGGGCACGACTTCTACGAAGGCCGGCGCGAGGGCCGCGGCGGCTTCATGCGCTTCACCGACCCGCGCCTGCGGGGCGAGTCGGAGTACGGCGACTTCCTGCGGATGGCGGCCGAGCGCAGCCTCGAGCGCCTCGGCGTCGACTCGTTCGATCTCCTGCTCCTCCACAACCCGGATCGGCGCGGGTACGAGAGCGAGGCCGTGTGGAACGGGTTGAACGCCCTGCGCGAAGAGGGCCTCACGCGCCTGCTCGGGATCGCGCCGGGCCCCGACAACGGCTTCGTCCTCGACCTGATCGGCTGCCTCGAGCGCTTCGGCGACCTGATCGATTGGGCGATGGTGATCCTCAACCCGTTCGAGCCGTGGCCCGCCTCGCTCGCCTTCCCGGCACTCGCCGCCCACGATGTCCGGGCGATCACCCGGGTCGTCGACCACGGAGGCGTCTTCTGGGACGACGTTCGCCCGGGCCACCGGTTCCCGCCCGGCGACCACCGCACCTTCCGGCCACCCGGCTGGGTCGAGCAGGCGAACGCGAAGCTCGAGCGCATGCGCCCGATCGCCGAGCGCCACGGGCTGACCATGGCCCAGCTCGCGTGCGCATGGAACCTCGCCCACGACCCCGTCGCCTGCGTCGTGCCCACCCTGGTCCAGGAGCTCGGCGAGGACGCGCGCCCGGTCGAGGACAAGCGCGCCGAACTCGCCGGCGTTCCCGAGGAGCCGGTGCTGGATCCGGACGAGATCGAGGAGATCCGCCGGATCGGTGACAACACGGGCTCGGTGCCGCTAAAGGGCGCAAGCCGGCAGTACATGGGCGTCGAGCGCGCCGACCAGTGGCAGATGACCCCCGAGCTCGAGGAGGTGGCGAGCCGGTGGTCGATCGATCCCGACCGCGACCTCTACTCCCCCGCCGACCTGCGCGACATGCGCGAGCCGGGCGCCCGCCGCAACGGCAGCGTCCAGGCGGTCGACCGGCGGCTCTACATGCAGCTGCAGGCCTTCACGGGCGTCGCCGAGATCGGCGCCGTGGTCGCAGGCCTTGAGCGGAGCGGGCGCGAGGGAGTCGTCTACGAGAACGCCATTGATCCGGCGGGCGTCGCGGTGCTGCTGCTCGACGAGGAGCCGGGTGAGCTCGTCGCGGGATTCCGCGAGCTGAGCGACGCGCTCGCCGGCGCCGAGCGCGACCCGAAGATGACGATGTGGGGCCGCACCTACGGCTCCGGCCGCGAGCCCGACATCGAGGATTGGCTCCTTCACGCCCCGCGCCGCAAGCTGGCGAACCCACCCGACGAGTGGGCGGTTTGGTACCCGCTGCGGCGAAGCGGCGCCTTCTACCGCCTCTCGACCGCCGAGCGCGGGCGCATCCTCGCCGAGCACGGACGGATCGGGGCTTGGTTTACCGGGGCGGGCTACGTCGACGACGTGCGCCTCGATTGCTTCGGCCTCGATCCCGACGACAACGAGTTCGTCATCGCCCTCTTCGGCCGCCGCCTCGATTGGTGCAGCCGCCTGGTGAAGTCGATGCGCTCCTCCGAGCACACGTCGGCCTACATCGAGCGCCTGGGCCCGTTCTTCGTCGGGCGCCGGGTCGGGCACACGATCGCCGCGCAGGCGTGACCGGGGCGCGCGGGCCGCTCGAGCGCGAGCCGGCCCTCGTGGTTACGTAGTAACTACCCCCACGAAGCCGTGGAGCGCGCGGATGCCGGAGGGTCGCCTTCTGCCCGAAACTGGGCTCATGGCATCGATCACCTGCCCGCACTGCGGCGAGCGGACGTTCACGATCTCCGGGTGGGCCGATCTCGACCGCTGCCCTTCGTGCGGCCGGCGGCTCGTCTCCCGGCCTGCCCGCCTTCACAACGTCCTCAGCGAGAGGCGCCGCTTCGAGGCTGCGTGGGAGGCTCCGCGCCGCGCCGATCGCGGAGGAGGCGGTCGGTAGTCACGCTGCAGCGTCGCCCCTTCGCACGGCGGGGTCCGCGAGGGACTCCGCCACGCGCTCGACGAACCGAGCGGAGGGAGACTTCGATGGCAGCTTTCCGTCGACCGGCGGAATGAGCTGTAGCGAGAGCAGGTGACGGGCGAGCACGCCGCATGCCTGCTCGAGCCTCACCGGCGGGACCGTCCGGTCCTCGCCCCGCGCGAGCATCGCCAGGGCGAAGCGCAACGTCTCGAACCCGGACGGCGACCCCTGGGTCCAAAGCGCGACGAGCGTCTGCGGCTCCGCTCGCACCAGTCTCGCGGTTACGGGATGCGGCACCGCGAAGTCCATCAGCGCGAGGGCGGCGCGGGTCAAGCGCTCGCCCACCTCGTCGGAGCCCTCGACCGCAGCGCGCATCTCCGCGATGGCCTTGCGGACCTCCCCTTCGTAAACCCGCGACAGCAGGTTGCTCTTGCTGCCGAACCGCCGAAAGACGGTCTTTCGCCCGACCTTGGCCGCCTCCGCGACGTCGTCCATGGTGAGGCGGCGCTCGCCGTACTCCCCGAGCAGCGTCAGGGTCGCGTCCAGGATGCGGCGATCGGTGTCCGTCTCCGGCCGTGCCGGCTCCTCGTCCCCCAGGATCGACCGGACGATCTCCCCGAAGTCCGGTGCCCCGTCCATGACACCGGAAATACCAGATCAGTGTCATGAGTGTCAACTCCCGCGCCTGGTGTGTCTATACCCCTTGGGGGTATGCTACGATGCCCGCGCACACCGCTTCGAAGGAGATCCAGATGACCGAACTCAGGGACAGCACTCACGCCTACACCGTCCTCGGCATGACCTGCGATCACTGCGTCATGTCGGTCACGGAGGAAGTGAGCGAAATCGCGGGCGTCGAGCGCGTCGAGGTCGACCTCGCCACCGGCCGCCTCGAGATCACCGGCAACGGCTTCACCGATGACGACGTCCGCGCCGCCGTCGACGAGGCCGGTTACGAGCTGACACTGGGCCGATGAGCGTTGCCGCCCGCCTCGGGGGCTTTGCCCTGATCCTCGCGATCGTCTTCGGCGCCGCCTCGCTGGCGGGCGCTGCGCTCGATCCGAGCGTCGAGGAGGACGACGGCTCCCATGACGCGTCCGAGGAAGAGATGGGCGGTCACGCCACCTCACCGGCGGGCGCGCTGCCGCCCGGGCTGGCCGTCTCACAGGACGGCTACACCCTGGTGCCGCAGGAGACCCGCTTCGATGCCGGCGCCGCACGCTTCGCCTTCCGCATCGAGGACGCCGACGGGAAGACCGTTCGCGACTTCGACACGGAGCACGAGCGCGAGATGCACCTGATCATCGTCCGTCGTGACTTCGAGAACTTCCAGCATCTGCACCCGCGCCGCAGCGCCGACGGGACGTGGGTCGCCGAGGCCGACCTGAGCGAGCCCGGCGCCTACCGCGCGTTCGCCGACTTCGCCGTCGGCGGGGAGTCGCTCACGCTCGGCACGGACCTGTCCGTCGCCGGCACCTTCGATCCGAAGCCCCTCCCCGCCCCGGAGAGCCGCGCCGACGCCGGCGACGACTATGAGGTGACGATCCACTCCGAGCCGCCCACGGCCGGCGGGGTCACCCCTTTGACCTTCGAGGCGACGCGCAACGGCAAGCCGCTCGGCGCGGTCGAGCCGTACCTCGGCGCAGACGGGCACCTGGTCGCGCTGCGCGAGCACGATTTGGCCTTCCTCCACACCCACCCGGAGGGCGAGGCCGGCGGCCCGGGCCCGATCGAGTTCGGAGTCGAGTACCCGACCACCGGGCGCTATCGCCTCTTCCTGCAGTTCAAGCATCGCGGCGAGGTCCGCACCGCGGCCTTCACCCAGGTGGTCGGCACCTCCGCGACCGCGACGATCGAGGGGGACGAACATGGCGACGACTGAACGCGAGCGACTCGAGCTGCCCGTCCAGGGCATGACCTGCGCCTCGTGCGCGAACCGGATCGAGCGCAAGTTGAACAAGCTCGACGGCGTTGAGGCCACGGTCAACTTCGCGACCGAGAAGGCAGCGGTGGAGTTCGATCCGCAGGCAGTCAGCACCGACGACCTCGTCGGGGCGATCGAGGCGGCCGGCTACAAGGCGACGCTTCCCACGCCGCAGCGCCCGGCCGATGACGCGTCGGCGGACGCCGAGGACGAGGGCGATGCGGAGCTTCGCAGCCTGCGTACGCGGCTGATCGTCTCGGCCGCCGCCTCGCTGCCGGTGTTCCTGATCGCGATGATCCCGGCGCTTCAGTTCGACTATTGGCAGTGGCTCAGCCTCCAGCTCGCCGCGCCCGTGGTGCTTTGGGGAGGCTGGCCCTTCCACCGCGCCGCGTGGCAGAACCTGAAGCACGGCGCGGCGACGATGGACACGCTGATCTCGCTCGGCACCCTGGTCGCTCTCGGGTGGTCCGCGGTCGCGCTCTTCTTCCTCGGGGCCGGCGAGCCGGACATGCGGATGAAGTTCCAACTCATCCCGGACCAGGGAGGCGGCACCGAGGTCTATTTCGAGGTCGCGATGGTCGTGACCACGTTCATCCTCACCGGCCGCTACTTCGAGATGCGCGCGAAGCGGCGCTCGGGTGCCGCGCTGAAGGCGCTGCTCGAGCTCGGTGCGAAGGAGGTTTCCGTCCTCGACCCGGACGGGACCGAGCGCCTGATCGCGGTCGAGGAGCTCGAGCCCGGGATGACGTTCGTCGTGCGGCCCGGCGAGAAGATCGCCACCGACGGCGAGGTCATCGAGGGGCACTCCGCCGTGGACGAGTCGCTGCTCACGGGTGAGTCCGTGCCGGTCGAGGTCGGCCCCGGCAGCGCCGTAACCGGCGCGACGATCAACGCCGGCGGGCGCCTGGTCGTGCGGGCGACCCGCGTCGGCGCCGACACCGCGCTCGCCCAGATCGGGCGCCTCGTCACCGAGGCGCAGACCGGCAAGGCCGAGGTCCAGCGGCTCGCCGACCGCGTCTCCGGGATCTTCGTGCCGATCGTGATTGCGCTCGCCACCGCGACGCTCGGCTTCTGGCTCGCGGCCGACGTCAGCACCACGTATGCGGTGACCGCCGCGGTCGCGGTGCTCGTCATCGCCTGTCCGTGCGCGCTCGGGCTTGCCACGCCCACCGCGCTCCTCGTCGGCACCGGCCGCGGCGCCCAGCTCGGGTTGCTGATCAAGGGGCCCGAGGTGCTCGAGTCAACCCGGCGCGTGGACACCATCGTCCTCGACAAGACCGGCACGGTGACCACGGGGCAGATGAGCCTTCACGAGCTCGTCGTGGCCGACGGCGTCGACGAGGACGAGGCGCTCCGCGTGATCGGCGCCCTCGAGCACGCATCCGAGCACCCAATCGCCCGGGCGATCGCGACCGCGGCGCGCGAGCGGGTGGGCGAGCTCCCGACGCCCGAGCAGTTCAAGAACCACGAGGGACTCGGCGTCGAGGGCATGATCGACGAGCGGCTCGTGGTCGTCGGCCGCCCGCGCCTGCTCGACGAGTGGCGCTTCGAGCTGCCCGACCGGCTGGCCGACGCCATTCAGGCCGCCCAGCGCGAGGGCCGTACCGCCGTCGTCGGCGGCTGGGACGGCAAGGTCACCGCCGTCCTCGTCCTCGCGGACACGCTCAAGCCCACCTCGGCGGAAGGCGTGCGCCGGCTGCGTGGGCTCGGCCTCCACCCCATCCTGCTCACCGGCGACAACCGCGCGACCGCCGAGGCGGTGGCGGCGGAGGTCGGCATCGACGAGGTGATCGCCGAGGTCATGCCCTCCGACAAGGCCGACGTCGTCAAGGGGCTGCAGTCCGAGGGCCGCGTGGTCGCGATGGTCGGCGACGGGGTGAACGACTCCCCCGCGCTCGCCCAGGCCGACCTCGGCCTCGCGATCGGCACCGGCACGGACGTCGCGATCGAGGCCTCCGACCTCACGCTCGTCTCCGGCGACCTGAACGCCGCGGCGGACGCGATCCGCCTCTCGCGGCGCACGCTCGCAACGATCAAGGGCAACCTGTTCTGGGCCTTCGCCTACAACGTCGCCGCCCTCCCGATCGCGGTGACCGGCTACCTCAACCCGATCGTGGCCGGCGCGGCGATGATGTTCTCGAGCCTCTTCGTCGTCAGCAACTCGCTGAGGCTGCGGAGCTTCCGGCCCGAGCGGGAGCGGGCGGGCGAGGTGCAGGTGCGCTGAGCAGGTGCCCGCCCGCCACATCGAACGTCCCAAACACCCCGCCATAGGAGGTCCGTTGGGACGTTCGGCGTAGGCGCGCCGCATTCTTTTGCTAAAAGAAGTAGCGGCTCGCCGAGACCCGGCCGTCCGAGAGCTCTCGGAGTTTCCCGGCAGTCGGGGCTGACGGCAGGGCCCGATCATCGAAGTCATCGGTCGCCTCGCTCCCGCGGCGAGGACAGCCGATCGAGCACTGGCACAAGGCAATGTTGGAGACGGTCTTGGTCACAGCTCTAGCTGCGCTGCTCGTGTTCAGCCCGTTCGTGTGGACGCTTCGCGATGCCGAGCTGATCCGGCGGGTGTCGTCTCGCCGGTCGCGGCCCCAGCCGGAGCCCGTCGACCTGAGCGCGTTCGAGCCGGAGGCGCAGCGCCGGCTCTACGGCGAGCGGCCGACGCGCCGGCTGCGGCTC
>ERZ777003.5115-NODE-5115-length-10194-cov-12.781537_pt1 | contig 10194 bp, 9 predicted proteins | sample MGYA00374956_ERZ777003 | MGnify/ENA primary metagenome ERZ777003 (study PRJEB29302, sample SAMN06268252) | bioreactor metagenome | isolation source: Joint BioEnergy Institute, California, USA | place: USA:Joint BioEnergy Institute, California, USA | collected... | reverse complement strand
AGCATGTTGCACTCAGTCAGGCTGGACTGGCACCCGCACTGGCATCCGAGTTTCTTGCCGATGCGGCGCACCTCGGGATTCTGAAGCGGAGTGCTACCAAGCGCGAGGGTTGCGGCGAGCAGCGCGGCAAGAAGGAATCTACTTTTCAACCTTCGCATGTTTTTGCACAACCCCCACGACCTCCGTTCGGGCGTACTGCAGCCTCACCTTCGGCGGTATCAGGCAAATAATGGACCCGGCAAACAGCACTCCGAAGCCAATCCAGATCCAGGAAACTAGCGGGAAGACGAAAGCTTGAATGACCGCCTTATCGGAGGAGCTCTGCGACATGGAGGCGAAGTTGAGGTAGAGATCCTCATTCAACCGGCGCCGGATGCCAACAATCGAATTCGGCTCCTGGCTCGCCTTGTAGATTCGCCGCTCCGGCCTCAATGTTCCGATCTGCTCACCGCCCTTGCTGATATCGACGACCGCGCGCTGCCACATGTAGTTTGGGGTGTCCCCATCCTGGATCTCGCGCACCTTCATCTCGTACTTGCCCAGGCGGAACGTCTCTCCCGTGCCGACTTCCACCGTGTCGTCCTTGTTGAAGGCCGCGCCTGTGAAGCCAACAAACATGAGCACGATGCCCATGTGGACGATGTAGCCTCCATAGCGCCGCGTGTTCCGGTGCGTGAGCTCGACCATGGCCCTGACGAGGTTCATGTTGTTCCGAGCAGCGATCGCACGCGATCCCTTGAAAAACTCAGAGACGATGGTCGCGGCGACAAACAGGCACAGGCCAAATGACATCAGCGCGTAGAAATGCCGGATGCCTGCAACGATCAAGACCGCAACAAGAAGAACCGCTGCCACAGTCGGCCAAAGGAATGCTCGCTTCAGGCTTTCAAGAGAACTCCGGCGCCAAGCGATCAAGGGTCCCACTCCGGTCAGGAAGAGCAGGAACAGGCCGATTGGGATGTTGACGCGATTGAAGAACGGCGCTCCTACGCTGACTTTCTCGCCCATGATCGCTTCCGTGATCACGGGGAAGAGCGTTCCCCAAAGCACGGCGAAGCAGCTTGCCAGCAGGATCAGGTTATTAAACAGAAAACTGGATTCGCGCGAAACGATGCTCTCCAGATGCGCTTCGCTCTTCAGATAATCCAAGCGGCTGAGGATCAGATAGACACACGCCCCAAGACCGATCGCGATGAAGGCGACGAAGTATTTTCCGATTGCCGAGACACCGAAGGCGTGTACGGAACTGACGATACCAGACCGGGTGAGGAAGGTTCCGAAAATGCAAAGCAGGAACGTGGCCGAAATCAGGGCCATGTTCCATACCTTCATCATGCCCTTCTTTTCCTGCATCATGACCGAGTGCAGGAACGCTGTCGCTGTGATCCACGGCAGCAGAGAGGCGTTCTCCACCGGATCCCAGCCCCAGTAGCCGCCCCATCCAAGGACTGCGTAAGCCCAGCCTGCGCCGAGGATGATGCCGCAGGACTGGAACAGCCACGTGATTATCGTCCAGCGCCGGGTCGTATGAATCCAGGCATCGCCGGGCTGCCGCGTGATCAACGAAGCCATGGCAAACGCGAAGGGCACTACGAAGCCGACATAGCCGAGATAGAGCATAGGCGGATGGATCGCCATTGCCCAATACTGAAGAAGCGGGCTCAACCCGCGCCCGTCCTGGACGGCCACAACTCCCTTCCCTACGGCAAGCACCTGGAACGGACTCTCGACAAAAGCGTTCAGGATCAGAAAGAAGCACTGCGTGCTCATCAGCACGGCAATGACCCACGGCATGATCTGGCGGAACTTGCGCCGGTTGGTCCACGTGACCACTGCGGAGTAGCTGGAAAGGATCCAGCTCCAGAACAGCAGCGACCCTTCCTGCCCGCCCCACCAGGCAGTGAACTTGTAGATGGTGGGCATTGCGTGGTTGGTGCGGCCTGCGACGTAGGCAAGGCGCATATCGCCGGTCAGGAGGGCGTATACCAGCAGGCTGGACGCGAGAGTCAGTAGAATCCAGATGGAGTAGACGGCTCTTTCGGCGCTGAGGATCAGGAACGGCTTCTTCTTCAGGGCGCCGACCGCGGAGCCGAAAACGGCATAGATTGATAGGCAGAAGGCTAAAAGGACGGCCAACGCCCCGAGATTTTCCATTTCAATCCTCCGGATCAGCGCTGGCTAGCTGATGGATGCTTTTTGATTCAGCGGCTTTGCGGCCGGCTTCCCACTGCCGGGCTTCGCTTCATATTTCGAGGGGCATTTGGCGGCAATCGAACTGGCGTGGAAGGTTCCCGAAGGATCCATCTTGCCGTCGGCCATCGCCTGGGCATCATCGCGGAACGTATCCGGCAGAGGATCCGTCCCCTTGTACACGACGTTCAGACGCAAGCCCTTGTCCTTTTCACAGATGGTGAAATGAACCTCTTTCCCTTCGCGGCGAATCGAACCCGGCACTACGTCTCCAGTGACACGTATCCGCTTCCCATAGCTATCCTGGCCCATCCGGGTCACTTCCTCGATCGTCTTGTAGTACGTCTTGGACTCGCTGATGCCCCCGGCAGCAAGCCAGATGAGGGTGCCTACAATAGCGACCACGAGGATCGCGAACTTGCCGTAGGTCTTCATAGATTCACCTAAGATCTTAGTATAGCTCTATTTTCCGCCGTATCCGCCGCAAATGAAAACACTTTCGCCCCGCCGGCGGAGCTCGCGATTTTTCGTTCCGGTTCAGGGCGCGGCGCCATCAAACCGCCTCCATTTTTCCGACGGTTACAGGCGACAATAGAGATTATGACGAAGAGCCTGTTCGCCGCGGTGGCCTTGCTCGGGTTCGCAACCTCGCTGCCCGCTGACGAGGGGATGTGGCTGTTCAACCAGCCGCCCACGGAAGCCTTACGAAAGAACTACGGCTTCGAGATCACGCCCCAGTTTCTCGACCACATGAGGCTGGCCTCCGTCCGGTTCAATAACGGGGGATCGGGTTCCTTCATCTCCCCGGACGGACTCCTGTTCACCAATCACCATGTCGGCTCGGACTGCATCCAGAAGCTCAGCACCGCCGAGCATGACTACATGAAAAACGGCTTCCATGCCAGGACCCTTGCGGAGGAGAAGGCCTGCCCCGACCTCGAAGTCAACGTCCTCCTTGATATTCAGGACGTCACAGCGAAGGTCAACGAAGGGATTAAGCCAGGCATGTCGAACGCGGAGGCAAACCAGATCCGCAAGGCGAACATGTCCCGCATCGAGTCTGCCTGCGTCTCGGAAACAGGCAGCCGCTGCGACGTCGTGACCTTATTCTCCGGAGGCCAGTACCACCTCTACCGCTACAAGAAGTATACGGATGTGCGACTGGTGTTTGCACCGGAAGCCGATATCGCGGCCTTCGGCGGCGATCCCGACAACTTCACATTTCCGCGCTACTGCCTGGACTTCGCCTTCTTCCGCGCCTATGAAAACGGAAAACCCGCCAAGCCTGCCGCATTTTTCAAGTGGAGCAAAGAGGGTGTAAAGGACCGAGAGCTTATCTTCGTGCCGGGCAACCCCGGTACGACAGGCCGCCTGGCGACAATCGCCGAGCTGGAATTTTACCGAGATGTGGCCTATCCGCTGATTCAAGCGAGGCTGCAATCCCTGATTCGGGCACTCGAAGCCTACAGCCGTCAGAGCCCCGAAGACGCCCGCATCGCACGCGACAACCTGTTCTCGCAGCAGAACAGCTATAAAGCCTACACCGGCTTCCTCCGCGGCCTACGGGATCCGAAACTTATGGCCCGCAAGCGCGACGAAGAGCAGGCGCTGCGCAAAGCAATCGCGGCAGACCTGCAGAAGAATGCGGAGTACGGACGGGTTTGGGACGAAGTCGCCGGTGCGTACAAGGAACTTGCGACCTTCTACAAGCGCTACTGGCTTCTGGAGCGCGGAGCGGCTCGCGGCTCCGATCTGCTGCGAATCTCCCGTGACGTGCTTCGTTACGCCGAAGAGAAAACCAAGCCCAACGAGCGCCGCATTCGCGACTACACGGATACCAACCTGCCTTCGCTCGAACAGGAACTCTTTTCCCCGGCTCCCGTGCACAAGGCGATGGAAGTCGTCGTCCTCGCCGATTACTTCAAGTTCCTGCGGCAGGAGCTCGGTGCGGACAACGAAGTTGTTAAGGCGATTTTGAAAGGGCGGACACCGGAAGAAGCGGCCAAACACTACGTAAGTACCAGCAACCTGGACGATGTCGAAACACGGCGTAAGCTTGCCTCAAGCGCCGAAGCCGCCCGCAGCTCGACAGACGGCATGATGGAGCTGGCCCGCATCCTGGATAAGCCGGCGCGCGAACTGCGGAAACGGTATGAGGACAATGTCGAGGCTGTCGAGAAAAGCAGCGCTGCGCGGATAGCCCAGGCTCGTTTTGCGATCTACGGCGCGAACGAGTATCCGGACGCCACCTTCACGCTGCGACTTGCCTATGGCGTCGTGAAAGGCTACCGGGACAGCAGCGGCAAACAGGTCCCCTACGCAACGGTTTTCCGCGGACTCTACGAACGTGCGAAGAATGTAGAACCCTATAGGCTGCCGCCCAGCTGGATTTCCGCGAAATCCCGGCTAAACCTGTCGACGCCGTTCAACTTTGTCAGCACAGCAGACACTCACGGCGGAAACTCGGGGAGTCCCACGTTGAACCGTAAGGGGGAAGTGGTTGGGATCTTGTTCGACGGCAACATGGAAGGTTTGCCGAACCGCTTCCTCTATACCGACGAACAGGCACGGTCCGTCCATGTGGCAAGCCAGGGTATCGTGGAAGCGCTGCGGAAGGTCTACAAAGCGGACCGCCTGCTGAAAGAGATCGGCCAGTAGGAGCTCCGAAGCGAGGCACGAGTTCTCAAGTGTGAAATCGTAAGCCGGGATCCGGCGCGCCTCAACTCCGTTGGAACCGGGCCTCCGAATACCACATCGAACTTGGTGTATATCGGAAGGGCTACCAATGGAGAACAAGAAGAACGTTGGACTGATTCTCGGCTTCGTCCTGCTGACCGCTTTTGCCGTGGCTGGATGGCTACGAACGCCTAATAACGTGAACGCCATGCAGCCGCTTACGTCCGGACAGGCGGGCATCGCGACCCAGACACCCGCGACATTCGACCAAAGCGCGACAGCGCCAGCGGAACCGGCAGCAGCGCCCGCAACCGCGCCTCAGCCTGCTCCTGCCCCGGCGGCTGCCCCTGAACCGGAACGCCAGACAGCCACAGCGGATCGCCCAACCTATCGGGTCACCCGGCAGGAGACAACAGCAAAGCCCGTCCGTAAGAAACGGTCCATCCAGAAATCGGCTGCAATTATCGGAGGCAGCGCAGGAGTCGGAGCGGCAATCGGCGCTCTAGGCGGCGGCGGAAAAGGAGCCGCGATCGGCGCAATCTCCGGTGGAGCTGCAGGCCTCGTCTACGACCAGCTGACGCGCAACCGCTAATCGTTCGCCCCTGTTTCTCCTTTTTATACCGCCGGTTCTCTTATGAACCGGCGGTTTTTTTGTTTTTGTAGTCGGGTTTTTGCAGTAAGGCCCGATGTTACAATCGCTACTGAGCGGATTCAGCGAAAGCGAGGGAAACAGGTGTGTCGCAACTCATCCCAACGGAGGTGAGTCCGGGCGACGTCAGGCGCCGCCTTGACGCCGGAGAGAAGATCTTCCTGATCGACGTGCGCGAGCCCTTCGAACACCAGATTGCGAAGATCGACGGAGCTGAACTGATCCCGATGAACACCATTCCGTCTGCCCTGCAACACCTGGAAGCCAGAGCCGACGAAGGAACGCTCGTGATCTTCTGCCATCACGGCGTGCGCAGTCTGAACGTGGTTCACTGGCTTCGTGAGCAGGGCGTCGACGCCTGCCAGAGCATGGCGGGCGGCATCGATCGCTGGAGCCGCGAAATTGATCCGACAGTACCCCGCTACTGACCGATGAAAGTCTATCTGAAGTCCACTTGTACGAGCTGCCGAAAAGCGAAAAGCCTGCTTCGCGAAGACGGGATCGACTTTGAAGAAATCGACCTGAACCGCGGCCTTACCGAAGAGGAACTCGACAAGCTGATCGGTTCCAGGGATTACCGTCTGTTCCTGAACAGCCGCAACGAACTCTACCGGGAAATGAAGATGAAGACGAATCCCCCTTCCCGCGAGGAAGCGATTCGTCTGATGTCGAAGCATCCGAACCTGATCAAGCGTCCCCTGATCGTCAAAGGGAGAAAGATTGTACTCGGTTTCGACCCCGACGAGATTCGCGCTTTATATAGGTCGTGACACCAACCGCGGCATAGCGCGTCAAACGGGCATGAGATACCGGGTCGTGTTTCGGGAACGCTTCGACGTGCGCGGAGACCAGGCAGACGAGCCGCCGGAATTCCTCGACCCGCAACTGACGGACGACATTCTGCTCGACGCCCAATTCATCGAGCGAACCAAGCCGGACAGTCTTCATGTCCAGGAAGTGATGGACGAAGATGATAGCTGGGTGAGTATCGGCACCGAGGTCTGGGAATACGAGGTTGCCGATGACCGGGAAAGCGACTTTATCGCGGCCTTGGAGAACTCGAGAATGGTAGTCGAGTACGAGCGCCTTGACGAAACACCCGACGCGCTATGAATCCAGTTGGGCGAAGATGTGGTAGTGGAAGACCCCCGATCCGAGTATTTGCGGCGGCTGGAGGCACGCCGCGCGGAGCATGATCGCCAGGAGCGCCGTCATCGCACCTTAGGAAATCTTCGCCTCATCACCGTCGCTGCCGCGGCCGCAATGCTTTGGTTCCGCCTCCCCGGCGTGACGCTGGCGCTTCCGGCAGCCGTGTTCGTGATCCTTCTCATCGTCCACGAGCGTGTGCTGCGCCGTCTTGCACACGCCAAGCGCGCCGTCGCGTTTTACGAACGCTGCTTGAACCGGCTCGACGGCCGGTGGCGAGGCGAAGGCGAGACTGGCGAGCGCTTCCTGGATTCCTCGCATCCCTTTGCGGAAGACCTTGACCTCTTCGGCCGGGGCAGCCTCTTCGAGCTCATTTCCACCGCTCGTACCAGGGCCGGGGAAGAGACGCTCGCCCGATGGTTGATGACTCCTGCTCCCGTCTCCGAGATCCGCTCCCGTCAGGCGGCAATCGAGGAGCTACGCAACCGCATCGACCTTCGTGAGGATCTGGCGCTGCTTGGCGAAGACATTCGCACCGGTGTGAATGCAAGCGCGCTCGCCGCCTGGGGCCAGCAGCCGCCCGTACTCAATCATCCATGGGCCCGATTGGCCGCCCCGATCCTGGTGGTCCTGTTGGCGGTCACGCTCGCCGGCTGGCTATGGATGGAATGGCCGCTACTCCCCGCCTTGCTCGTCGGCAGCGCGATGGTGGCATTTTCCCTTCACTTCAAGCAGCGGGCGATGCAGGTGATCCATGCGCTCGAGCAGCCGGGTCACGATCTCTCGCTGCTTGCGGCTGTGCTCGTGCGACTGGAGCGGGAGGAGTTTACGACGCCCCGCCTCACCGCCCTACGCGCGGAGCTTGAAACCGCCGGTTCCCCGCCCTCCCGGCAGATCGCCAGGCTCAGCCGTCTCGTGGAACTGGTCGACTCGCGGGATCACCTGCTCCTTCGCTTTGTCGGTCCTCTGCTTCTATGGACAACCCAGCTTGCTTTTGCCGTCGAAGCGTGGAGAAAGCGCTCTGGTCCCTCGGTGGAGCGCTGGCTTGCCACTGTCGGAGAAATGGAAGCGCTGACCGCCCTTGCCGGCTACGCCTTCGAGCATCCGGCTGACCCGTTCCCCGAATTCGTGGACGAAGGCCCCTACTTCGAAGGCGTCGAGCTGGGGCACCCCCTCCTGCCCGAAGACCGCGCCGTCCGGAACGACCTGCGCCTCGACCGGAACCTGCGGCTGCTTGTCGTAAGCGGCTCTAATATGTCCGGTAAGACCACGATGCTACGTACGGTCGGCGTCAATCTCGTTCTGGCGCAAGCAGGGGCGCCAGTTCGGGCCCGTCAGCTACGACTCAGCCCTCTCTCCCTGGGTGCATCCATCCGGGTCCATGACTCCCTGGAGCAAGGACTCTCCCGTTTCTACACCGAAGTTCTGCGGCTGCGGCAGCTCGTCGAGATCGCGGCCGGCGCCCCGCTGCTGTTTCTCCTCGACGAGATTCTGCACGGAACCAATTCGCATGACCGGCGCATTGGCGCGGCCGCCGTCCTCCGGACCCTGGTTCGGCGCGGAGCGATCGGGCTCGTCACGACGCACGACCTGGCCCTCACCGAGATCGCCCATGATCCCGCAGTCCATGCGGCGAACGTCCATTTTCAGGATGAGTTCGTCGAAGGCCGGATCGTGTTCGACTACAAGATGCGGCCGGGCGTGGTCACGAAAAGCAATGCTCTGGAGCTGATGCGGTCCGTAGGACTGGACGTATCCGAGGTTGCCTGAAAACCGGGTGACACCCCTTGACACCGTGCTCGGGATCTGGCCTGAATCCTGAAGCCGACGGGTTGCAGGCCCTTCCCCGGAGCCCCTTGCAAATTCTGAAACGACCCGCAACTAAAAGAAATAACAGTACTTATAGGCCACACCGCCCGCTCTGGAGTTCACACTCGCAAGATCCCTGTGCGATACTGAAGAATAGGAAGAACCATAAAGAGCAATGACCCAGTTGGGCGAGGCGATAGCCCGTTATCACAAACTACTGGAGAGCGACCGCTACAAAGATCTGGAGTGGGCAGAGTCCCTCCGGAGCCGGATGCAGGAGCAGCATTTAACCACTGGCGGACGCGCTGTCTCCCCGGCTTTGCGCCCCCATTTCATCACTCGTCGCCAGTATACCAATCTGGTGAAGGCTGCGGAGTCCCTCATGGGCGCCATCGACCGCATCAAGCAAATGGCGCTGGCGAACCCGTCGCTGCTAGCCCGGATGGAATTACTGCCGGCAGAGAAGATGCTGGCCTCCCTGGACCCCGGCTATCCGTATCTGGCAGTAACATCGCTTCTGGACACTCACATTAATAATGGGACTCTTCACTTCACGGATTACAATGCAGAAGCTCCCGCAGGAGTGGTCTACGGCGAAGCACTGACAGACTTATTTTATGAGGCTGCGCCGATTAAGGAATTCCGAAAGCGTTACAAGCTAAGTAAGCTCGGCGGGACGAAACAGTTCCTTCAGGCGCTTCTTAAGGCGTACCGGGAGTTCGGAGGCAAGAAAGTTCCGAACATCGCCATCGTGGAGTTCCGGCAGCCATACCAGCCGTCGGATGCGAGCGAGTACTTGCTGCTGTGCGAGTATTTCAAGCAGCATGGATATCCGACCGAGGTTGTTTCGCCGGATCAGCTCGAATACCGAAATGGCATACTACGGCGGGGGGACTTCACCATCGATCTGGTTTACCGCCGCGTTAAGGCTCAAGAGTTTCTCGTCCGCTTTGATCTTTCGCACCCGCTGGTCCGGGCCTACCGTGACGGAGCGGTCTGCATTGTAAACAGCTTCCGTTCGGAGCTAGCGCAGAAGAAAGCGATCTTTGACCTGCTGACCGACGAGACCATCACGGCCAACTTCCCGCCCAATGAGCGGAAGGCCATCCGCGAATATGTGCCGTGGACTCGCGTCGTCGCTTCCACCAAGACAACCTACCGGGACCAGTCTGTCGACCTCCCTGAGTTCATCCTCAAGAACCGGGAGACTCTGGTCTTGAAGCCGAACGACGATTCGAGCGATCAGCACTCCTTCCGCGGTTGGGAGATTGACGATAGCGGCTGGGAACGGGCGCTCAAGACAGCCATGCGCTCCCCCTACGTGGTCCAGGAGCGGATCAAACCCATCTCGGAGCCCTTCCCGATTTACCGGTATGGAACCCTTGAAGTGCGCGAGATGAATATCGACGTGCATCCGCATGCCTTCCTCGGCAAGGTGCATGGCGCTTCGACTTGGCTGAGTCCTGCTGGTTCGGTCGGCTTCTCGACCCTGAGCGGGTTGGCGCCCACGTTCGTTCTGGAATCGGGCAAGTAAGCGTTCAGGACCGGGCGACAGTAACGGCCGCCCGAAGATTGGCTACGCCGGCGGTGTAGCGCGTATCGGCGACTGTGAAGGCGACCGCGTCCTCAAGCCAGTCATGCCAGACGCCGTCCGGGTCGTGGGATGCGGCGGTCAGCGTGTATTCCTTCGGGCATAAGTCGCATCGGAAAGCGAACGTTACGGT
>ERZ777003.5112-NODE-5112-length-10202-cov-18.891988_pt1 | contig 10202 bp, 10 predicted proteins | sample MGYA00374956_ERZ777003 | MGnify/ENA primary metagenome ERZ777003 (study PRJEB29302, sample SAMN06268252) | bioreactor metagenome | isolation source: Joint BioEnergy Institute, California, USA | place: USA:Joint BioEnergy Institute, California, USA | collected... | reverse complement strand
TGATCGAGACGATGCGCCGCCAGCTCGCGACCGAGGCCGGCAAGCACGGCGTGCGGGTGGTGACGATGCGCACCGGCGGGGTGCCGGAGGGCATCCCCGACGACTTCCCCGCGAAGGCCAAGATCGAGGAGTCGATCGTGGGCCAGACGCTCCTCGGCCGCGCGGCGACGCGCGAGGACGTGGGCAACGTCGCCGCGTTCATCGCCTCCGACAGGGCGCGCACGATGACCGCGGCGACGGTGAACGTGAGCTGCGGGGCGCTGATCGACTAGCGGCCCTCAGCCGGCGGCGCGCTCAGTGCGAATGGCGTGACGCGAGGCGCCAGGCGAGCGGCGCGATGCAGAGGACGCCGAGGCCGACGATCCCCAGGGGCAGCGCGGTCTCGCCGGTGGCGTCCCGCAAAAGCCCCGCGACCGCCGGACCGGTGGCGGCGATCAGGTAGCTCGCGGTGAACGCGACGCCGGTGAGCGTCGCGGCCTGCGCGGGGTTCTCGGAGTGGTCGACCGGCAGGGTGAGCGCCAGCGCGAAGGCCCCGCCGGAGCTGAAGCCGAGCACGGCGGAGGGCAGGGCGGGGACGGTGTCGGTCGCGAACCCGATCGCGACCAGGCAGAGCGCGGCCACGCCCATCGCCACGGCGAGCGTCCTCCCGCGCTTGCGAGGCGTGCGGGCGAGCGCGGGCAGGAGCGCGCCCGGCGCCTGCATCCCGACGAAGATCGCGAGCAGGAGCACCGCCGTGCTCTCGCTGTACCCGGCGTCCTCGTAGGTGGCGCTGATCCAGGCGAGCGGCACGTAGAAGGTGAGCGCGAGCGCGGCGAGCACCACCATGATCCGCACGGTGAGGCCGCGGTCGAGGTCGCGCACGCCGAACGTCCCGGAGGCGTTCGGGTCCTGCAGGGAGATCCGCGTGCGCCGGCCGATGAAGGTCCACGCCACGAGGGCGGGCAGGGCGACCAGCCCCCAGACCGCGAGGCCAGCGCGCCAGTCGCCGAAAAGGTTGGTGAAGGGCACGGTGAGCGCCGCGCCGAGCATCGCGCCCCCGTGCAGGCCGGCGGTGAACAGCGCGGTCGGCGAGCCCGGCGAGCGCGCGAAGAAGGCCTTGACGATCGGCGGCCCGAGCGCCTGCACGACCGCGATCCCGATCCCGATCGCGAGCGTCACCACCATGAAGGCCGCGGGCCCGAAGCCGAGCCCGCGCGCGGCGCTCGCCAGGCCGATCAGCGCGAGCCCGCCGATCAGCGTGCGCTCGACCCCCAGCCGCCGGGCGAGCGGGGCGCCGAGCGTCGCGAAGATCCCCATGCACGCGGCGGGCAGCGTGGTGAGCACCCCAGCCGCGAAGCCGCTCAGGCCGAGCTCGTTGCGGATGTCGGTGAGCTCCGCGGAGAGCGAGGAGAGCGCGGGCCGCAGGTTGAGCGCCGCGAGCACCAGGGCGGCGAGCACGAGCGCGGGGGAGACCGTCGCGGCGGCGCCGTTCCCGGCGGGCGCGCGCACGTCGCTGCTCGGCTGGGCGGTGGCGCTCATGCGACCGCTTAGTGTGACGGGCGCCGGCGCCTAACCGTTCCGCATCGCGAAGCCGCGATGGAGGCTCCCGGGCTACTCGCCCTCGCCCGCAGGGAAGATCAGCTCCATCGCGCGCTCGAGGTGGCCGCGGGTGAGCTCCTCGGCCTCCTCGGGCCGGCCGGCCTCGATCGCGTCGGCGATTCCGATGTGCGCCTCGTGGTCGGCGCCCATCGTCTTGGGGTCGGAGCGCAGCTCGTACAGCGTCGCGCCGATCCGCCCGATCCAGATGTGCTCCATGAAGCGCACGAGCTCGGGGTTGCCCGTGCCCTCGACCAGCCCCAGGTGGAACTCGCGGTTGGCCCTGAACAGCTTCGCGGGCTCGCCGTTCGCCGCGGCCTCCTCCGCGATCGCCTGCCGCATGCGCCGGATCGGCTCGACGAGCCGCCGCTGCGCGGCCATCCGCGCGGCGCCCGGCTCGATCACCAGGCGGGCCTCGTAGCTCATCCGCAGCTGCTCGGGCGTGGCGGTCGCGACCCGCGCGCCACGGTTCGCGAACAGGTCGACGAGCCCCTCCGCCGCGAGCCGGCGCAGCGCCTCGCGCACCGGCGTGCGCGACACCCCGAACTCGACCGCGAGGTCGGCCTGGTGAAGACGCGCGCCGCGGGCGATCTCGCCGCTTGCGATCCGGTCCCGCAGGATCGCGTACACCTGGTCCGCGACGCTCAGGACCTCGAGTCCGCTCTTCGAGTTCGTCGCCACTGCTCCCTAAGCACCCTCAGCACTCGCCAAAGTCGCGCGGGAAGGGTACCCGCCTGCGCGCTTTTGGATTCATTCGAATGTTCGCGTTCATCGGACCGCGCAGAACCCTGCGTGGGCAAAACGCAGGCGGCGCGCGTTGCATGCTCGACTTTCGAATGCATACAATATTCGCGCGATGGCCTCGTGGAGGAGAGAGCCGAACAGCCCCCGCGGGGGAGACCTGAACGTTTCCTCCCAGCGCGGTGAGGAGTTCAGGGTCGACGAGCGCGCGGTGCGCGTGCTGCACGACGGCCAGCCGGTCTGGGGCCGCCGCGAGGGCGACGAGATCGTCCTCCCCGGCGACGCGCGGATCGCCGAGGCCGACGCCCACTACCTGGCGCCGGCCGAGCCCACCAAGGTGATCGCGGTCCACCTCACCTACCGCAGCCGGATCGAGGAGTACAAGGCGCGCACGCCCGCGGAGCCCTCGTACTTCATGAAGCCACCGACCGCCCTGAACGGCCACCGCGGCGAGGTGCGGCGCCCGAAGGGCACGAGCTACCTCAACTACGAGGGCGAGCTCGCGGTCGTGATCGGCCGCCGCATGCACGGCGTGCCGGTGGAAGAGGCGCTCGACTACGTCGCGGGCTACACCTGCGCCAACGACGTCGGCCTGCACGACTTCCGCCACGCCGACCGCGGCTCGATGCTCCGCGTCAAGGGCCAGGACGGGTTCCTCCCGCTCGGCCCCGAGCTCGTCCCGGCTGGCGAGTTCGACCCGACCAGCTTCACCCTGCGGACGTACCTCAACGGCGAGGTCGTCCAGGAGGCCGACGCGAGCGACCTGATCTGGGGCGTCGCGTACCAGCTCGCCGATCTCTGCCGGCTCATCACGCTCGAGCCCGGCGACGTCGTGCTCACCGGCACGCCGGCCAACTCGAGGCCGATGGAGCCGGGCGACGTCGTTGAGGTGGAGATCGACGGGATCGGCCGCTTGACCAACACGGTCCGCGAGTGGGACGTCGACCTGAGCGGCTGCGGCGAGCAGCCCCAGGTCTCGGCGGCGACGCTGCACGTCGCGCTCGCGATCGACGAAGAGGAGGCAGAACGAACGGTGGAGGGCGTTCGATGATCAAGGTCCACGTGGACATGAACCTGTGCCAGAGCCACGGCGAGTGCGAGATCGTGGCGCCGGAGATCTTTGAGCTCGGCGACGACGACGTGCTGCGCTGGAAGGAGGAGATCGACCCGTCGCTCCTCGAGAAGGCCCGCGAGGCGGCGGAGGCCTGTCCGATGACGGCCATCCGCATCGAGGAGGACTGAGGGGGGGCGCAAGCGGTGCGTCGGCTCGTCATCGTCGGAGCTTCGCTGGCGGGCCTGCGCGCCGCGCAGGCCGCGCGCCGGGCGGGCCACGACGGCCCGCTCACGGTCGTGGGCGCCGAGGAGCACCTGCCCTACACTCGGCCGCCGCTCTCCAAGGAGATCCTCGCCGGCGAGCAGGAGCCCGAGAGCTGCGCGCTCGCCTGCGACGACCTCGACGTCGAGTGGCGCCTCGGCACCGAGGCGACAGCGCTCGACCCGGAGCGCCGCACGCTCACGCTGGCCGACGGCGAGGAGCTCCCCTACGACCGGCTGCTGATCGCGACCGGCGCGCGCGCCCGCGAGTGGCCGGGCCCCGGCGGCGACCTCGACGGCCTCTTCGTCCTGCGCGACTTCGATGACGCGCTCGCGCTCAAGGAGGCGCTCGCGGCGCGCCCGAAGCTCGCGGTCGTTGGCGGCGGCTTCGTCGGCTGCGAGGTCGCGGCGAGCGCCCGCAAGCTCGGCATCGAGGTGACGATGATCGACGTCGCCCCGCAGCCGATGCCGGCGCTGGGGCCGGAGCTCGGCGCCCGCTGCGCGGAGATGCACCGCGCGCACGGCGTGGAGCTGCGCATGGGCGTGGGGGTGGAAGGCTTCGAAGGGGAGGGCAGGCTCGAGGCGGTCCGGCTCGCCGACGGCTCGCGCGTGGAGGCGGACGCGGCGGTCGTCGCGCTCGGCGCCGTCCCGAACACGGAGTGGCTGCGCGGCTCCGGCCTCGAGCTCAACCCGGGCGTCGTCTGCGACGCCACCCTCGCCGCGAAGGGCGCCGAGGACGTGTTCGCCGCCGGCGACGCCGCTGCCTGGCCGCACCCGATGGCGGACGGCGAGGTGGTCCGCATCGAGCACTGGACGAACGCCGCCGAGCAGGGCGCCCACGCGGCGCGCAACATCCTCTGCGAGGCCGCCGAGCGCGAGCCCTACGAGGCGGTCCCGTACTTCTGGTCGGACCAGTACGACACGAAGATCCAGGCGGCGGGGCTGATGGCGCGCGCGGAGCGCACCGTCGTGCTGGAGGCCGACCCGGACGCGGGCAAGCTCGTCGCGGCCGGGGTCCGCGGCGGGCGCGTGGTCGCGGCGGTCGCCTTCAACGCGCCGCGCCGGCTCGTCTTCTACCGGCGCCGGCTCGCCGACCGACCCACGCTGGAGGAACTCGCGGCCGAGGTCGCGCAGGACGAGCGCCGGCTGGGCGACCCCGAGCCGGCGGCGCTCGCGGCGATCGAGGGGGCGGCGGCATGAAGCCGGTCCTGATCCGCCAGCACGGCGAGGTGAGCCCGCCGGACCTCCTCGAGGTGTGGCTGCGCGAGCGCGGGCTCCCGTACGAGATCCACCGCACGTGGCTCGGCGAGACGGCCGAGGACCCGCGCGCGTACTCGTTCGTGGCCTCGCTCGGCTCGCGCTACAACCCGCGCGACACCGACGAGCCGCTGGTCGCCGACGAGCTGCGCCTCCTCGAGCAGGCGGTCGAGCACGAGGTGCCCGTCCTCGGCCTGTGCTTCGGCGGGCAGGCGCTCGCCGCGGTCCTCGGGGCGCCGATCGAGCCCGCGCCCGAGCCGGAGCTCGGCTGGTACCGGCTCGAGTCCGACGACCCCGAGCTGATCCCGCCCGGGCCGTGGCTCGAGTGGCACTACGAGCGCTTCGGGGTGCCGGCGGGCGCGACGGAGATCGCCCGCACGAAGGTGGCGCCGCAGGCCTTCGTCTACGGCCCGCACCTCGCGGTGCAGTTCCACCCGGAGAGCACGGTCGAGACCGTGTCGCGCTGGGCCCGCAAGGACCACGAGCGCCTGGAGAAGCTTGGAATCGAGGACGGCGTGGCCCTGCTCGACGGGCCCGCCGAGCAGCAGGAGGCGGCGCGCGTCCAGGCGTTCCGCCTGTTCGACGAGTTTCTCGCGCGAACGCAGAGACAGGAACACGAGCCCGTTGCTGAGCAGACCGCATCAGGCAGGGAGAGAGGTGAGAGTTGATGGAGGAGACCCAGTTGGCGCAGAGCCACCTGGCGGCTCTTGACGGAGACCAACCGGTCACGTCGGTCCGCGTCGTGTACCCGGACCTGCACGGCTACCCGCGGGGCAAGGACGTCCCCGTCGCGGCGTTCGACCACGTCGCCGAGGACGGCCTCGCGTTCTGCGCGGCGATCATGGGGACTGACCTGCGGCACACGCCGGTCACCGGCCCCGAGGAGGGCTACCCGGACCTGATCGTCCGCCCGGACCTCGACACGATCACCCGGGTGCCGTGGGAGCCGGGGATCGCCTGGTGCATCGGCGACGTGTACCGGGCCAACTCGCACCATCCCGAGCCCGCCGACCCGCGCGGGGCGCTGCGCCGCGCGATCGCCGCGTTCGCGGAGCTCGGCCTCGAGCCGGTCGTCGGCCCCGAGATCGAGTTCTTCCTCGTGGAGCGCGACCCGGAGGCGCCGAACGGCATCCGCCGCTACGTCGACGAGCTCTCGATGGTCTACACGGTCGGCCCCCAGGCGGACCCCCGCAACGTCGTCCGCCCGATCTCGGAGGCGCTCGCGCAGATCGGCCAGGGCGCGTTCGCGGTCTGCCACGAGTACATGAACTCGCAGTACGAGATCAACATCCGCCACGCCGAGGCGCTGACCGCGGCCGACCGGGCGTTCCGCCTCAAGTCCGCGGTCAAGGACATCGCCGCCCAGCACGGCCTGATCGCGACGTTCATGGGCAAGCCGTTCAACGACCAGGGCGGCTCGGGCTTCCACCTGCACGTCTCGGTCGACCGCGACGGCGCCAACGCGTTCGCCGACCCGGACGCCGACGGGGGCGTCTCCGACGAGCTGCGCCACTTCTCGGCCGGCGTGCTCGCCCACGGCCCGGCACTGATGGCGTTCCTCAACCCGACCATCAACGCCTACCGCCGCTTGGTGCCCGACTCGCTCGCGCCGGTGCGCTGCAACTGGGGCTGGGACAACCGCACGACCTTCATCCGCATCCCGCCCGAGCGCGACGGCGGGACGCGCATCGAGATCCGCGTGGGCGACGGCAGCGCCAACCCGTACCTGGCGATCGCCGCGGTGCTGTTCGCCGGCCTGCGCGGCCTCAAGGAGGAGCTTGAGCTGCCCGAGCCGGTCGAGGGCGATGCCTACGCGCTCGGCGAGAAGGCCGGCGGCCCCTTGCCGACGACCCTGGCCGAGGCGCTGGACGCGCTCGAGGCCGACGAGTACATCGCGGGCCAGCTCGGCGCCCCGACGGTGGAGACGTTCGTCGCGCTCAAGCGCTTCGAGCTCGAGCGTTTCCACCAGTGGACGTCCGACTGGGACATCGCGGAGTACCTGTACCACCTGTGAACTGGCGGGAGGACTAGTCCAATGACCACACAGACGCTGGAGACGGTCAGCCTCGACGAGATCGACCTCTCCGACCACGACGCGTTCGTCGAACGCGTCCCTCACGAGTGGTTCGCGACGCTCCGCCGCGAGGCGCCCGTGTTCTTCAACCCCGAGCCGGACGGCCCCGGCTTCTACGCGATCACCCGTTACGAGGACATCCGCGCGGTGCACCGCGACTGGGAGACCTTCTCCTCGGAGAAGGGCGGCACCTCGCTGGAGGACCTCGACGAGGAGGCGATCGAGGCGCGCAAGTCGATGATCGACATGGACCCGCCGCGGCACGACGAGCTGCGCGGGATGATCGCGCGCCGCTTCACGCCGCGCGCGGTGCGGGTGTGGGAGGACCACATCCGCAAGACCACCAACGAGGTGCTCGACGCCGCCCTGCCCAAGGGCGAGTTCGACTTCGTCCGCGAGGTCTCCTCGGAGATCCCGATGCTGGTGTTCGCGGAGATCCTCGGGGTCCCGAAGGAGGACCGGCGCACGATCATCGAGCTCGGCGACCGGCTGCTCGGCAACACCGACCCGGAGTTCGCCCTGCCGAGCGACGATTCCCACCGGCTGCTCCCGTTCTCGAGCCCGGCCGCGCTCGACATGTTCGAGTACGGCCGCAGGCTCGCCGCGGAGCGCCGCAAGGAGCCGCGCGACGACCTGATCACGCAGCTCGCCTTCGAGCCGCTCACGCAGCGCGAGTACGACGTGTTCTTCGTGCTGCTCGCGACCGCCGGCAACGAGACGACCCGGCACACGATCACGCACGGCCTGATCGCGCTCACCGAGTTCCCGGACCAGCTCGAGCGGCTGCGCAACAACCCGGAGCTGATGGAGACCGCCGCGGATGAGATCCTGCGCTGGGCGACGGCGGTGCACCACTTCAGGCGCACCACGACCCGCGAGGTCGAGATGCACGGCGTGAAGATCCCCGAGGGCGCGAAGGTCACGACCTGGTTCACCTCGGGCAACCGCGACGAGGCGGTCTTCGAGAACCCGTACACGTTCGACGTCGGGCGCAAGCCGAACAAGCACATGACCTTCGGCCCGGGTGGGATCCACCACTGCATGGGCGCTCACCTCGCGAAGCTCGAGGTGAGGATCGTCTTCGAGGAGCTTCTGCGGCGCGTGAGCTCCTGGGAGATCATCGGCAAGCCCGAGCGCCTGCGCTCGAACTTCTTCAACGCAGTCAAGCGGCTGCACGTGCGCATGGAGGGGGAATGAGATGAGCGGACCCGCAAGCGACATGATCGGCGCGATCGACCACGTCCGGCTGCGCGTCGCCGACCTCGACGAGGCGGCCGAGCGCTGGGCGCGGCAGTTCGGGCTCACCGAGCGCGCGCGCGAGCCCGGCCGGGTGGCGCTTTCTTGCGACGACGAGCCCAAGGCGCTTGAGCTCGTGCCGGGCGAGCCCGGCCTCGAGCACGTCGGCTACCGGCTGCGGCGCGGCTGGTCGCTGGAGGACGCGGCCGCGCGCCTGCGCGCCCACGGGGTGGAGTACACCGAGGTGGACGGCGAGCTCGCCTTCCGCGACCCGGAGGGCCACGGGGTGCGGCTCGTCCCCTACCGCAAGCAGGAGTGGGTCCAGCACGCCCGGCCGGCCGACCGCCAGCCCGTCGGCCACCCGCGCAAGCTCGGCCACGTCAACTTCCTGACGGCCGACATCCAGGGCCAGGTCGACTTCTACACCGCGGTGCTCGGCATGCGGGTCACCGACTGGCTTGGCGACGACGGCGTGTGGCTGTACGTGAACTCGGACCACCACGTCCTCGCGTTCATCAACAAGGGCTACGCGCACCTGCACCACCTGGCCTTCGAGGTGATCGACATCGGCCAGATGCGCGCCGCGCTCGACCACCTCGGCCGCCACGGGCGCTGGGTGGCCTGGGGGCCGACGCGCCACGGCGTGGGCGGCAACATCGCCTCGTACGTGCGGATCACCGAGGAGCCGCTCTTCGTCGAGCTCTACTGCGACATGGAGCAGCTCGAGCCCGACCACGAGGCGCGCCGCTGGCCCGACAACCGCTTCTCGTCGAACACCTGGGGCGCGCTTCCGCCGCGCTCCTACTTCCGCTTCGACGAGAAGGCGATCGAGTCGGAGCGCGAGAGCGCCGAGCTGCTCGTGGGGGTGCCCGCTTGAGCGACCGCGCGACAGGGCCGGGGCTGCGCGGGTACACGGTCCCGCGCACGCCCACCGGCCGCGCGAGCCTCGTGCCGCGGCCGCCGTGGCACTACGTCGGCGACTTCATGGTCGTCGACTACTGGGCCGACCCCGACGCCTGCGTGGCGCTTTTGCCCGAGGGGCTTGAGCCGCATCCCGACCCCGGCCGCTGCGCGGCGATCTTCGTCGACTGGCAGTCGTGCTCGGAGGGCGGCGAGGAGCTCGTCGACCCGGCGCGCTCGCAGTACCGGGAGTTCTTCATCGTCATCAACGGCCTGCTCGACGGCGAGGAGGTCACGACCTGCCCGTTCATCTGGGTCGACCAGGACTTCGCGCTCGCCCGCGGCTGGATCCAGGGCTTCCCGAAGAAACTGGGCCAGGTCTGGATGACGCGCACGTTCGGGCTCGACGTCGCCGCCGACCCGGGCACCGCGCCCGGCGCGCGCTACGGCGCGACCTGCTCGGCGCGCGGGCACCGGATCGCGGAGATGACGCTGACCGTGGAAGGGGAGAGCGCCGAGGGCCCCCGGCACAACGCGCCGCCGCTCGTGAACGTCCGCCACTTCCCGCGCCTGGAGGCCGGGCGGCACGACGAGCCGGCGGTGCACGAGCTGGTGCGGGCGAAGAGCCGGGACCGCGCCGCCTCGGCGGTGCTCGAGGGCGAGGCGACCCTGGCGCTGCACCCGGCGCCGGGCGAGGAGCACGACGCGCTGCAGCCGGTGCGCGTCGGGCGCGGCTACCGGCTCACCTTCGCCTACACCGTCGATGACCTCGAGACCGTGAGGGGGTACGCGTGAGCGCGCAGGGCGAACGCGTCGAGGTCGCGGGCGTCACGGTCTCGACGGACCACTTCATCGGCGGCGACCGCGTCGCAAGCGAGCGCCGCTTCGACGACATCTCGCCGGTCACCGGCGAGAAGATCGCCGAGGTCGCGCGCGCGGGTGAGGCGGAGGTCGACCGCGCGGTGCGCGCGGCCCACGACGCCTTCCCGGAGTGGGCGGCGCTCGGCCCCGAGGGCCGGGCGGAGCATCTGCGCCGCCTCGCCGACCTGATCGAGGAGCACAACGACCGCCTCGCCGCGGTCGAGTGCATGGACATGGCGATGCT
>ERZ777003.5110-NODE-5110-length-10207-cov-5.177600_pt1 | contig 10207 bp, 9 predicted proteins | sample MGYA00374956_ERZ777003 | MGnify/ENA primary metagenome ERZ777003 (study PRJEB29302, sample SAMN06268252) | bioreactor metagenome | isolation source: Joint BioEnergy Institute, California, USA | place: USA:Joint BioEnergy Institute, California, USA | collected... | reverse complement strand
CGCGCGGAAGCGCCCGCCCGTCGGCGAAGCTCTCCATCCGGTCCACCAGGCTGCAGATGCGGTCGGTCTCCTCGCAGATCAGCCGCGTCAGCTTGCGGTCGCCCTCGCTCGCCGACAGCTCCAGCAGCTGGGCGGCACCGCGGATGCCCGACAGCGGGTTCTTCACCTCGTGGGCGAGCAGTGCGGCCATGGCGGAAACCGAGCGCGCCGCGCCGCGATGGGACAGCCGGCGCTCGATCGCCTGCTGCACCGTCCGCCGGTGAAGGGACACCACCACCAGCCCCTCGACTTCCTGTACCGGCGCTAGCTGCACGGCCACCTCATGGCTTCCGATCCTCGGCGATTCCAGCGTCAGGCCGTGGTCTGCAAGACTGACGCCAGTTGCACGAACCTGCCGCAGCATGCCGAACAGCGGATGGTCGGCGGGCAGCATGTCCGCCAGCGTCCGGTTGCGCAGATAGGGCTCGCCCGCCTGCCAGAACTGCTCCGCCGCGCTGTTTGCGTGGACGAACCGGTTGTTGCGGTCGAGCGCGAAGACGGGCTCCGCCAGCGCGTTCAGTATCGCCGCGCGCAGGGCGGCATCGTCGCCGCCCGCCTGCTCCCTCATCGACCCATCCATGGTTCCCCCGAACCTGCCCGCGGCCGGCGCAGAATGCATAAAAAATAGGCAATACCTGCGCTGCCCAATCAATGTGCACAATAGAGCTTTTCGGCGATCGATCAAGATTGGACATCAGCGGGCAATGTTCCTATTCGGAGGCGACACGCCACCGTCGCCCGCCCGATCTCCGGAGCCGCCGATGAGCCTTCGTATCGCCGCCCTGATCGTTGCCGCCGGCCGCGGCCACCGTGCGGGCGGCGAGGTTCCGAAGCAGTACGCGACGCTCGACCGGCAGGGGACCACGGTCCTCGCCCGCGCAGTGGACGCCTTCCTTGCCTCCCCGCTGGTGGACCAGGTGCGGGTGGTGATCCATCCCGACGACCTCCCGCTCTACCGCCAGGCGATCGGCGCGCGGCCGCTGCCGCCGCCCGTGTCCGGGGGCGCCACCCGACAGCAGTCGGTGCTGGCGGGGCTGGAGGCGCTGGCGGCGGATCCGCCGGAGCTGGTGCTCATCCACGACGCCGCCCGGCCCTTCGTCAGCCAGCTCACCATCGCGCAGGTCGTCGCGGCGCTGGCGACGGACGAGGGAGCGATCGCGGCCGCGCCGGTGGTGGACACGCTGAAACTCGGCGATGCGGAGGGCTATGTCGCGTCAACCCGCGACCGCACCGGCCTGTGGCAGGCGCATACGCCGCAGGGCTTCCGCTTCGCCGCCATCCTCGCCGCACACCGGGCAGCCGAAGGCGCCGACCTCACCGACGACGCCGCAGTGGCGGAAGCGGCAGGAATGCGGGTGCGGCTGGTGCCCGACGAGCGGGACAACGTGAAGCTGACCACCGCCGCCGACCTCGCCCGGGCGCGGATGGGGGCGGGCGCCGGCGCAGGGCCCCCAGACGTGCGCTGCGGCCACGGCTTCGATGCCCACCGGCTGGAGCCTGCCGGCGACAGCGGCCGGCCGCTGATGCTGTGCGGGGTTCCGGTCCCTGCCCCGTGGGTGCTGGTCGGGCATTCCGATGCCGACGTGGGGCTCCACGCGCTGGCGGACGCGCTGTTCGGCGCCCGGGGCGACGGCGACATCGGGCTGCACTTTCCGCCTTCGGACCTGCAGTGGCGTGGCGCCGCCTCCGAGCGTTTCCTGCGCTACGCGGCGGAGCGTTGCCGCGCGGACGGCTTTGCGATCGCAGCGGTGGACATCACGCTGATCTGCGAGCAGCCGCGGATCGGCCCCCATCGCGCGGCCATGCGCCGCTCGGTCGCCGGGATGCTCGACGTCGAGCCCGGGCGGGTCAGCGTCAAGGCAACGACAACCGAGCGCATGGGCGCCTTCGGCCGCGGCGAGGGCATCGGCGCCCTGGCCACCGCCACCCTGGTGCGCCATGCGGGCTGACGCCCGCCCTGCGGTCGCACCGGCCGACCGCGTCGCCGCGGCGCTCGCCACCTGGTTCGGGGTCGGACTGATCCGGCCGGCGCCGGGAACCTGGGGGTCGCTTGCGGCGCTTCTGCTGGCGTGGCCGATCCTGGCCTGGGGCGACAGCCGCTGGCTGGCGCTGGGTGTCGGTTTGGTGCTGGTGCTGGGGGTGTGGGCGGCGGGCCGTCACGAGGCGACGATGGGCCATCCCGATCCCGGGCGCGTGGTCATCGACGAGGTGGCCGGGATGTGGATCACGCTGTTGCCGGCCGCGCTCGCCTGGCACCATCTGGTGTTCGGCTTCGCCGTGTTCCGGATCTTCGACATCGCGAAGCCCTGGCCGGCGTCATGGTGCGACCGGCGGCTGAAGGGAGGATTCGGCATCATGGCCGACGACATCATGGCCGGCCTCTACGGCGCGCTCTGCGTCGCCGGCTGGCGCTGGCTCTGGGGATGGGACGCAGCATGAGCGACACCGGCAGCATTGCCAGCCTCGCCGAGGAGGCCGAAGCCCTTCTTGCGCTCTGTCGCGAGCGCGGCTGGCACATCGCGACGGCGGAGTCCTGCACCGGCGGGCTGATCGCCGCCACGCTGACGGCCATTCCCGGCTGTTCCCACGTCGTGGACCGCGGCTTCGTCACCTACTCCAACGAGGCCAAGACCGAGATGCTCGGCGTGCCCGCCGAGATGATTGCGCAGCACGGCGCGGTCAGCGAGGAGGTGGCGCGGGCGATGGCGACCGGCGCGCTGGAGCGCAGCAACGCCAGCGTCGCCCTCTCCTGCACCGGCATCGCCGGCCCGGACGGCGGATCGGCACGGAAGCCGGTGGGGCTGGTCTACATCGGCTGTGCGCGCGAGGGCGGCCGCTGCACCGTCGAGCGTCACGTGTTCCCGGGCGACCGGGCCGCCGTCCGCCACGCCACGGTGCGCGAAGCCTTCCGGCTGCTGCGCGAACTCGAGGCCTGAGCCGCCCTCAGGCCGCCTTCCCCGGCTCCGGTCCGAACAGCCGGAGCAGGTCGCGCGCGGGGTGGCTCCTCCACGACGCGTAGGTGACGCCCAGCCGGGCCCAGTCGTCGATAAGGTCGATGATCTGCGCCGGGTGGGTCATCGGCTTCGGCCGCGCCGCCCGCAGCCGCTCCACCACCTCCAGGTCGCCCAGCTGGGTGGTGTCGTCCAGCAGGTGGTCCACATGGTGCAGCACCTTGCGGCGGTAGGCGAAGGCGGCGACCAGGATCCCGCACACCTCCGCCGCCCCGGCCGGCGTGTCGGTCGCCAGCGAGCAGCGGTCGTAGATCTGGGTGCGGATCGGCCCGAGCAGGGCAACGCAGAAGCGCGGCGGCCCGCCGGTCGCGTCCGTGCGGCCGAAGGCGACCACCTGGGAGGCGAGGAACAGCGCCCGCGGCCCGATCGCGGCCATGATCGCCTCGCTTGCCTGGTAAGGCTCGTAGAGGCGCGGGCGGCTCAGCCGCTGGATGACGACGCCGATGTGGGAAGGCGAATCCTCGATGACCACGCCGGCCTGGGCGAGCGCGGTCTCGATTGCCCGCAGCGTGCTCGCCCGCGGGTCGCCGATGCCGCGCTCGATGTTGTTGAGGGTGGCGAGCGAGATGCCGGCGGCGCGGGCCAGGTCGGACTGGCGCGCATTGATCAGCGCCCGCGCCGCGCGGATGTGCGTCGCCGTGAGCATCGGCGGCCCTTTGTCGGCTTCGTTTCTGCTGGGCTAGGGATAATGCCTAACAGAAGCGCAATGTAAAGGGTTATGCCGAGGATCCGAGGGCGCCCGCCGCTGGATCCGGTGAGCCGTACAGCTGGGCCGCGCGAGCTTCGAAGGCGCGCACCATGCGCCGCACCGCCTCGTGGAAGAACAGGCCGATGATGCCCTGCAGCAGGCGCGAGCGGAATTCGAACTCGACGTGAAAGTCGATCACGCAGCCGCCGTCGGGGGCCGGCTCGAAAATCCAGTGATTGTTCAGGTACTTGAACGGGCCTTCTGCATAGGTGACATCAATCCGGCGCGGCCGGTCCAGCGTCACGCGCGACGTGAAGCGCTCGCGGATCGCCTTGTAGCCGATGGCAAGGTCCGCGACGATCAGCCGGTCGGTCCGCTGCCGGATTCGCGCCGCGGTGCACCACGGCAGGAAGTGCGGATACTCCTCGACCGCCGCGACCAGATCGAACATCTGCTCCGGCGTGTACGGGACATACCTGCGTTCAGCGTGGGTCGTCATCGCATCGTTCACGGAAGCAAGTTCTGCGCCCCCGCCCCTTCCCGCAGTGATATGGGCCGCATCGGGGCGAGGTGCGCTGAAAAAATGGTGATGGAACTGCGGCTATTGCGCCGGGCTCGCCGTGACGGCACCGGGGGCCTGCGGCGACCGGAGCCCCTTGAGCCAGGCCTCGCGGGCGGCGCGCAGCCGCCGGAAGTCGTCGCCGGCGTGGTAGGAGCTGCGGGTCAGCGGCGAGGCGGACACCATCAGGAAGCCCTTGGCCCGCGCCTTCTGCGCCATCGCCTCGAACGCCTCCGGCGTCACGAACCGGTCCACCGCCGCGTGCTTCGGCGTCGGCTGCAGGTACTGGCCGATGGTGAGGAAGTCGATGCCGGCCGACCGCATGTCGTCCATCACCTGCCCCACTTCCTCGTCCGTCTCGCCGAGGCCGACCATCAGGCCGGACTTGGTGAACATGGATGGATCAAGCTCCTTCACCCGCTGCAGCAGGCGCAGCGAGTGGAAGTAACGGGCGCCCGGGCGGATCCGCGGGTAGAGCCGCGGCACGGTCTCCAGGTTGTGGTTGAACACGTCCGGCTTCGCCTCGACCACGATCTCCAGCGCCCCGTCCTTGCGCAGGAAGTCGGGGGTCAGGATCTCGATCGTGGCGTTCGGCGCCTCGCGGCGGATGGCGCGGATGGTGGCGGCGAAGTGGCGCGCGCCGCCGTCCGGCAGGTCGTCGCGGTCCACCGAGGTGATCACCACGTGCTCGAGCGCGAGCTCGCGCACCGCCCGGCCGACATTCAGCGCCTCCAGCGGGTCGAGATGCGCCGGCTTGCCGGTCGCCACGTTGCAGAAGGCGCAGGCGCGGGTGCAGGTGTCGCCCATGATCATCATGGTGGCGTGGCCCTTCGACCAGCACTCGCCGATGTTCGGGCACGCCGCCTCCTCGCACACCGTGTGCAGGTTGCGCTCGCGGACGATCTTGACGGTGTCCTGGTAGCCCCTGGACGTCGGCGCCTTGACCCGCAGCCATTTCGGCTTCGGGTGGGCGGTCGGGTTGTCGGGCCGGTGAGCCTTTTCCGGGTGCCGCTGGGCCGGATCGATCTTCGCGGTCATGCCTGTCGGTCGCCTTTCCGCTGGGTTCCGCAGCCGGTGCCCGGAGCCGGGACGTGGCGTGCAGGCTCGGGACGCGGACTAGATGTTGAGCACACGGCCATAGGCGTCAAGGACGGCCTCCTTCATCATCTCGCTGAGCGTCGGATGGGGAAAGACCGTGTGCATCAGCTCTTCTTCCGTCGTCTCCAGGTTCATGGCGACGACGTAGCCCTGGATCAGCTCGGTGACCTCGGCGCCGATCATGTGCGCGCCGAGAAGCTGGCCGGTCTCGGCGTCGAACACCACCTTGACCAGCCCGTCCGGCTCGCCGAGGGCGATCGCCTTGCCGTTGCCGATGAAGGGGAAGCGGCCGACGCGGACCTTGCGCCCGCTTTCCTTCGCCTTCGCTTCGGTCAGCCCGACCGAGGCAATCTGCGGGCTGCAGTAGGTGCAGCCGGGGATCTTCAGCCTGTCGAGCGGGTGCACGCCCGCGACGCCGGCGATCGTCTCGACGCAGATGACGCCCTCGTGCTCCGCCTTGTGGGCCAGCATCGGCGGGCCGGCAACATCGCCGATGGCATAGATGCCTTCGACGTTGGTGCGGCCGTAGCCGTCGGTGACGATGGTGCCGCGCTCGGTCTTCACCCCGAGCGCCTCCAGGCCCAGGTTCTCGATGTTGCCCTGGACGCCGACGGCCGAGATCATGCGGTCCGCCTTGATGGTCTGCTCCTTGCCGTCCTTGCCCAGGATGGTGGCGGTGATGCTGTTCGACCCCTTGTCGACCTTGGTCACCTTCGCGTCGGTGAAGATGCGGATGCCCTGCTTCTCGAAGCGCTTGCGCGCCAGCGCCGCGATCTCCGCATCCTCCGCCGGCAGGATCTGCGGCAGCACCTCGACCACCGTCACCTCGGCGCCGAGGGTGCGGTAGAAGGACGCGAACTCGATGCCGATGGCGCCGGAGCCGACCACCAGCAGCGACTTCGGCATCACGTCGGGCACCATCGCCTCGAAATAGGTCCAGATCAGCTTCTTGTCCGGCTCCATCCCCGGAAGCGCCCGCGGCCGCGCACCGGTCGCGATGATGATGTGCCTGGCGCTGAGGGTTCCTCCCTGCTCGCCGGAGACCCGCACCTTGCCGACGCCTTCCAGCGTGGCCTCGCCCATCACGACGTCGATCTTGTTCTTCTTCATCAGGAAACCGACGCCGCTGTTGAGCTGCTTCGCGACGTTGCGCGAGCGCTTCACCACGGCCGCGATGTCGAAGCCGGTCTGCGCGGCGGATAGCCCGTAGTCGGCGGCGTGCTGCATGTAGTGGTAGATCTCGGCCGACCGGAGCAGCGCCTTGGTCGGGATGCAGCCCCAGTTCAGGCAGATGCCGCCAAGATGGGCGCGCTCCACCACCGCGGTCTTGAGCTTGAGCTGGGCGGCGCGGATGGCGGCGACATAGCCGCCCGGTCCGCCGCCGATGACCACGACGTCGTAGCTCTTATCGGCCATGATTCAATCCCTTGCCGCCGGTTCTTCGCGCGTCACAGCATCATGGACAGCGGGTTCTCGATCAGCGCCTTGAACGCCTGCATGTACTGGGCGCCCACGGCACCGTCGACGACGCGATGGTCTACCGAAAGCGTGCACGACATGACGGTGGCGATGGCGAGCGCGCCGTTCTTCACCACCGGCCGCTGTTCCCCGGCGCCGACGGCGAGGATGCAGCCCTGCGGCGGGTTGATCACCGCCTCGAAGTGCTTCACCCCGAACATGCCGAGGTTGGAGACGGAGAAGGTGCCGCCCTGGTACTCCTCCGGCGTCAGCTTGCCGTCCCGCGCCTTCTTCGCCAGCACCTTCATCTCCTCGGAGATGGTGGCGAGGCCCTTGGTGTGGGCCGCGCGGATCACCGGCGTGATCAGGCCGCCCTCGATCGCGACCGCGACCGAGATGTCGGCGGACCTGTAGCGCTTGGTGCCTTCCTCGCTCCACGACGCATTGGCGGCCGGGACCTTCATCAGCGCGAGCGCCGCCGCCTTGATGATGAAGTCGTTGACCGAGAGCTTGTAACCGCCTTCCGGCGCCTGGTCGTTCAGGGCCTTGCGCAGCTCCAGCAGCCTGTCGATCTCGCAGTCCACCGTCAGGTAGAAGTGCGGGACCGTCTGCTTCGCCTCGGTAAGGCGGCGCGCGATCACCTTGCGCATGCTGCTGTGCGGGATGAGCTCGAACTCGGGCTCGCCCGCAGCCGGCGCCGGAGCGGCCTTGGCGGGCGCCGCCTTTTCGGCGGCCTTCTCCTTCGACACGTCCGCCGCGGCTGCAGCCGGCCTGGCGCTGCCGGATGCGAGCGCGGCCTCGATGTCCGCCTTCACCACCCGCCCGTGCGGGCCGCTGCCCCGGATTGCCGTGACGTCGAGCCCGGCCTGCTTTGCCATCCGCCGGGCAAGCGGGCTGGCAAAGACGCGGCCCTCGCCGTCGCCGGACGGGTGCGGCGCTTCGGCCGCCGCCTGCGGCGCCGCCGCGGTCTCGGTCTTCGGCGCCGCCGCGGCCACCGGCTCGGCCGCAGCAGCGGGTGCGGCAGCCGGCGCCTTGGCCGCGCCGCCCGCCTCGAAGCCCTCCAGCGCGGACTCGTCCTCGCCGTCCTCCAGCAGCAGGGCGATCGGCGTGTTCACGGCAACGCCGTCCGTGCCCTCCGCCACCAGGATCTTGCCGAGCCTGCCTTCGTCGACCGCCTCGACCTCCATCGTCGCCTTGTCGGTCTCGATCTCGGCGATGACGTCGCCGGCGCTGACCGTATCGCCGGCGGACTTGTGCCATTTCGCGAGCTTGCCCTCGGTCATCGTGGGCGACAGCGCCGGCATCAGAACGGGGATCGGCATGCGCGGATACTCCGGGTCAGCGGTAGCAGACGGCCTTGGCCGCGGCCACGATGTCGTCGGTCTGCGGCAGCGCCAGCTTCTCCAGGTTGGCGGCGTAGGGCAGCGGCACGTCCTTGCCGGTCACGCGGGTGACGGGCGCGTCGAGATAGTCGAACGCATGCTCCATCATCACCGCGGCGAGCTCGGAGCCGATGCCGGCGAACGGCCACCCCTCCTCCACGGTAACCAGGCGGTTGGTCCGCTTCACCGAGCCGACGATGGTCTCGGTGTCAAGCGGGCGGAGCGTCCGGAGGTCGATCACCTCGGCGTCGATCCCCTCCTCCGCGAGCTTCGCGGCCGCCTCCAGCGCCCGCTCGCACACCAGCGAGAAGGCGGTGATGGTGACGTCGCGGCCGGGCTTGAGGATACGCGCCTTGCCGATCGGTGCGACATAGTCGGGGTCGGTCGGCACGTCGTCATGGGTGCGGCCGTAGAGGATCTCGTTCTCGAGGAAGATCACCGGGTTGGGATCGCGGATCGCGGCCTTGAGCAGCGCCTTGCTGTCGCCGGCGCTGTAGGGCGCGATCACGATCAGGCCCGGCACGTGGGCGTACCAGCTCGCATAGCACTGAGAGTGCTGGGCTGCCACGCGGGAGGCGGCGCCGTTCGGCCCGCGGAACACGATCGGGCTCTCCATCTGGCCGCCGGACATGTAGCGGGTCTTGGCTGCCGAGTTGATGATCTGGTCCATCGCCTGCATGGCGAAGTTGAAGGTCATGAACTCGATGATCGGCCGCAGCCCGCCGAAGGCCGCGCCGACGCCGAGGCCGGCGAAGCCGTGCTCGGTGATCGGGGTGTCGATCACCCGCTTCGGGCCGAACTCCTCGAGCAGCCCCTGGCTGACCTTGTAGGCGCCCTGGTACTCCGCAACCTCCTCGCCCATCAGGAAGACGCGCTCGTCGCGGCGCATCTCCTCCGCCATGGCGTCGCGCAGGGCCTCGCGCACCGTCTTGCTGACGGTCTCGCCGGTGTACTCCGGCTGGACGGGGGCCGGCGCCTTCGGCTCGGCGGCCGGGCGCGTCGCCGCCTCCGCCTCCTTCTTCGCGGCCTGCGGCGGCGGCGCCGGCTCTGCCGCCGGCTTCGCCGCGCCGGCGCCGGCCAGCGCGGACTCGTCCTCGCCGTCCTCCAGCAGCAGGGCGATCGGCGTGTTGACCGCCACCTCGTCCGTACCCTCCGGGATCAGAATCTTGCCGAGCGTCCCCTCGTCGACCGCCTCGACCTCCATCGTCGCCTTGTCCGTCTCGATCTCGGCGATGACGTCGCCGGCGCTCACCGTGTCGCCTTCGGCTTTCAGCCACCGGGCGAGCTTCCCTTCGGTCATGGTCGGCGACAGCGCCGGCATCAGGATTTCAATCGGCATCTGTGGAGGGTCCTCAACTGAACAGGCGCGCCGGGGCACGGACGAGCGCGCCGGCCGGCCGGGTCGCATCGGTGCTGGGACGGACGCATGGCATCGCCACGCCTCCTGGGCTCACGCTGCGGCGAGCACGTCGGTGTACAGCTCGGAGGGATCCGGTTCCGGGCTCTGCTGCGCAAATTCGGCGGCTTCCGAGACGACGGCCTTGACCTCGCGGTCGATCTCCTTCAGCGCCGCCTCGTCCGCATGGCCGCGTTCGATGATCTTCTTGCGCGCGTTGTCGATCGGGTCGTTCTCGCTGCGCATCTTGTTGACTTCTTCCTTGGTCCGGTACTTCGCCGGATCCGACATCGAATGCCCGCGGTAGCGGTAGGTCTGCATCTCCAGGATGACGGGGCCGTTGCCCGACCGCGCATGCTCGATCGCCTCGGTGGCGGCGGCGTTCACCGCCTCGACGTCCATGCCGTTCACCTGCCGGCCCGGGATGCCATAGGCCGACCCGCGCTGGTGAAGGTCGGGCGTCGCCGACGCACGGGCGACCGAAGTGCCCATGCCGTACCGGTTGTTCTCGATGACGTAGACGACCGGAAGCTTCCACAGGGCCGCCATGTTGAAGCTCTCGTAGACCTGGCCCTG
>ERZ777003.5109-NODE-5109-length-10207-cov-12.832250_pt1 | contig 10207 bp, 11 predicted proteins | sample MGYA00374956_ERZ777003 | MGnify/ENA primary metagenome ERZ777003 (study PRJEB29302, sample SAMN06268252) | bioreactor metagenome | isolation source: Joint BioEnergy Institute, California, USA | place: USA:Joint BioEnergy Institute, California, USA | collected... | reverse complement strand
CGTCTCTTCGTCTCTCCACTCTACTCCTCAATCTGCACGCCCAGTCGTGCCAGGAGCTGATCGAACTGGTCGAGATCGGCGTAGTGGATGATCAGCTTTCCTTTCCCTCTATTGCGGGGGTTGGTGCGGAGCTGGACGCGCATACCCAGGTGTCGCTGGAGGGTCTTTTCCAGATCTTGGATGTGAGCCGAGGGGGCGGGGCGTGTCGGACGCGGTCGGTCATCTGTCTGCCCGTGGCTGACAATCCGCTCCAGATTGCGGACAGAGAGGCTTTCCTGCACCGCCAGGGCCGCCAGGCGGGCCTGTTCAGCCGGCTCGGGGATGCCCATGAGGACCTTGGCATGGCCCATGGATAGGGCGCCTGTGCGGATATACTCGCGGGCAGCCTGCGGCAAGTCCAGCAATCTCAGATAGTTAGCGATAGAGCTCCGATCTTCGCCAAGGCGTAGGGCCAGCTCCTGCTGGGTCAGACCAAGTTGTTCGACAAGTGTTCGGTAGGCTTCGGCCCGTTCGATGGGGTTGAGGTCCTCCCGCTGGATGTTCTCGATCAGGGCGAGCTGAGCCTGGGTGATGGGGTCGGTCTCGCGGACGATGGCGGGGATGACAGACAAGCCTGCCAGGCGGGCGGCTCGGAGGCGGCGTTCGCCGGCGATGAGCTCGTAGCCGTCGGGAGCCTGGCGAACGATGATCGGCTGGATGACCCCAGCCGCTTTCATGCTCTCAGCCAAGGCAGCGAGGGCGGCTTCGTTGAATTCCCGCCGCGGCTGGTGGGGATTGGGACGCACCTGGTCGACCGGGATCTCCAGGACGCGGGCGTGGGGTAGGGTGGTGTCGGCCTCCGGAGCCGGCGCGGCTGGCGGGGCGGCTGTGGGGGAGAGGAGGCTGTTGATTCCACGTCCAAGGCGGGGTCGATCTTTGGGATTGAGGGTCATGGGCGGCTCCTTGTGTGCAATGTTCTACGTGGAACATTGACATTGTGACGTTGTGGGGGGTAATGGGCAAGGATTGAGCGGACTCGAGACGGAGAGGCTAGAGCACCGACGAAGCGACGCCGCCGTGAAGGGCTTGCCCGGGCAAGGGAATGCAAAATGTTCCACGTGGAACATTCGCTTGGGCGAGGAGGAGACGGAGTGGTAGAGGTCGATGTTCCACGTGGAACATGCGCGCGAGCGGGGTTGGGGTCCATCAGCCCGCGCTTGGAGGACGCAAAGATCGGGAAAATGTTCCACGTGGAACATTGCACGCTGCTCTACGCCTCTCCGGCTCCCCATCTCATCCATTGTTCCACGTGGAATAAAATTGGTGTGCACCGGAATTGTTCCACGTGGAACATTGACAGAGGGCGGCGGGTACGGGGAGATCCTCCTTTCTTCAATGTCAGGCGTGTCCGACCGATGTCGGTCACGTGGCGGACGGTGACGGACGGTGGCGAGGTGATCGGCCTGGAGGGCGGGGACAGGGGGAAGACAGGCGCTCCTGGTTCGATCGAGGGGCTGCGCTAGCACGGCTGGCAGACGGGAGAGGACGTTGCCGCCCTTCTCTTGGCGGCGTGGTCGGACATCACCCGGTCACTGCCCCCTGGACTTCGTCTCTCACTCTCACCGACTCCTTCCATACCCCAATGTTTGGGTTTTGTCAAGTCCCTCTCTACCTTCCCTGCGTCCCCGCGATCCCCCGGCCTATAGCACGTTTGGTCGCCAGATGTATAATCGCCCCGGCGTGGTCTGGGTTGCCCCGGCCGCGGTTGGACTGGAACTTCTTGCAAGAGACGGACTTATGCCCTACACGCTGGCGCCTGCCGAGCCTGAGTTGACGTCGTCACAAACCGACGGACCCGATCCGGAGAATCTGTGGACGCTGAACTTCGGTCCGCAGCATCCAGCCACGCACACGACGCTGCGCCTCGTGCTCGAGCTTGACGGCGAGCGCATCCTCAAGTGCACGCCGCATATCGGGTACCTGCACAGCGGATTCGAAAAGCTCGGCGAGCACCTGAATTACAACCAGTATGTCACGATCGTGGACCGGATGGACTATTCGGCTCCGATCTACAACGAGCTGGCGTGGCATGGGGCGGTTGAGAAGCTGATGGGCATCGAGCTGACGCCCCGCTGCAAGGTCCTGCGGACGATCGCCGGCGAACTGGGTCGAATTCAGTCGCATCTGCTGTGCATCGCAGCGGCTGGGTTGGACCTGGGCGCGATGACGGCGTTTCTCTACGGGTTCAACGAGCGCGAAACCATCTACGACATCGTGGAATACATGTCCGGCCAGCGTTTCCACACCGCGTGGACGCGCGTGGGCGGGCTGAACATGGATCTGCCGGACGAAGAAGTCTTCGTCCGCATGGTCAAGCGGCTGATCAATGAGCAGCTTCCGCGTGCGATCGACGACGTGGAGAAGCTGCTGAACCGCAATCGCATTTTCGTGGATCGCACGAAGGGGATCGGCGTCATCAGCCGCGAGGAAGCGATCGCCTGGAGCCTGACCGGCCCGATGGCGCGAAGCGCGGGCGTGGCACGCGATATCCGCAAGGATGAGCCGTACCTGTGCTTTGCTGACAACTGGGACGGCCAGGGCGCGCCAGCCGTCGATTTCAAGGTGCCGGTGATGAAGACGGGCGATGTGTATGCCCGTTATCTGGTTCGGCTCGAAGAGCTCAAGCAGTCGATCCACATCATCCGTCAGCTGATCGACAACATCCCCAAGGGCCCGGTGAACGTCAGCCCCGAAGGCAAGGAAGTGCTTCCGCCGAAGGACCAGGTCTACAGCTCGATCGAAGGTTTGATCCAGCATTTCGAGCTGATCATGACCAATCGCGGGTTCAAGGCACCCAAGGGCGAGGTTTACGGCTGCATCGAGAGCGCCAACGGCGAGCTGGGCTACTATATTGTGAGTGACGGGGACAACGTCCCCTGGCGAGCCCGGACCCGGCCGTGCATTTTCATCAACTACTCGGTCTTCCCGAAGCTGATGGAAGGGCACATGGTGTCGGACGTGGTGGCCGTCCTCGGCAGCATCAACGTCATCGCGGCGGAGCTGGATCGGTGATGTTGGAATGCTGAATGCTGAATGCTGAATGCGGGATGGATCGCGTAGAGGCGATCCGTCTGAAAGCGTGGATGACAGGTCTGCCGCGCGTCTGACAAGTTGACCGTCACGATCGGAGAGATGTCATGTCAAAGACCATCGAGGCGATCGAGATTCCAGAGGCGGTCCTCGAGGCAGCGATGCGGCGTGCCGGGACGAATGAGCCGAAGGAGGCGGTGATCGCGGCCCTTCGCGAGTATGCCAAGCCGCAATCGCAGGCAGAGCTCGTCCGGCTGCTTGGTACGTCCGACGGTTTCTACACCGCGGAAGAACTGGAGCGTCAACGCGAGATAGATTCATGACGCTCGTGGACACAAGCTCCTGGATCGAGGCATTGCGTCAGCACGGGGATCCGGCAGTCCGAGCCCGGGTTGCTCGGTTGCTGGAACAGGGCGAGGCTGCGTGGTGCCAGATCGTCCGCCTCGAGTTGTGGCGGGGCGCCAACAACGACTGGGATCGCCAACTGCTGCGGCACATGGAAGCCACCCTGAAGATGCTCGCCATGTCGGACGAGGTCTGGGAGCGGGCTATCGGGTTGTCACAGAAGATGCGCAGCGAAGGATTGACCGTTCCTCTACCGGACCTGCTGGTCTTCGCCTGTGCCTCTGTGCATGGCGTGGAAATTGAGCATAATGACAAGCACTTCGCTTTGATGGCAGCAAAGTATCCGCCTTCAATGCAGGCGTAAGTATCTTGTGCAAGCAGTGCACAGCATCGGATATTGACTATGGCTTGGATCGTTGAAAACCGTCGGGAACAGTCAGCCAGGACGTCTGACACGCCTTATCTGACTGACGAACTCAAGAACCACCTGCGGGAGAAGTATTTCCCGCGGTATCCGACCAAGCGGGCGGTGCTGATGCCGGCATTGCACCTGGTCCAGCACACCTATGGCTGGATCCCGATGCAGGCCATCGAAGAACTGGCCGAGTTCCTCGAGATCGCGCCGGCTGAAGCGCTCGATACCGCCACGTTCTACGAAGAGTATTGGCTGAAGCCCAAGGGTAAGTACCTGATCGGTGTCTGCCGCAGCCTGGCCTGCGAGATCTGCCGCGGGCAGGAGCTGACCGATCACCTGCGCCGCAAGCTCGGTGTCGAACCGGGCGAGACGACGCCCGACGGCCGCTTCACGCTGATCGAGATGGAATGCCTCGGTTCCTGCGGCACGGCGCCGGTGGCGTTGGTCAATGAGGTCCTGCACGAGGAACTCACGCCCGAGAAGCTCGACCGCATCATCGCTTCGCTGCCCGAGGATCCGCACGACTACAAGGATCCGTCGGTCACGTGGGAAACGGAAAAAGCCGGCCACTGACACATGTCCGACAGGTGACGGACACCGTGCATGGTGCATGGTACATGAAGAATGATGCATGATGGGTGGCGCATGGTGCATGAAAGCATCGCGTCGTGGCAGACCGCCAATACACGATCCAATCGCCCCGTTTAGCGGCCCCGCTTGCGGGGTGAGTCTGTCGATCGATCGCGCCTGATCCCGCGCAGCAAAGTTCTTTGCCCCATGAAGTCATCCTCTTCCCAACCGCGCATCCCCACCTTTATGCGATGGTTTGGCCGGCAGGTGGGGTACGTCCGCAAAGCCATTCGCACCGAAGTCGACCCCAAGGTCATCTACCGCCAGGCCAAGGTCGACGAACGCCCCCATCCCGAAAACCCCAACATCACCCTCCGCCGCACGACAACCGACGAGGTTATCGTTCGCCCAAAGGATGACTGACAGGCTGTCAGACAGGCCGATCGCTAATTTCCAGGCTTTCTGTGCGAATTTCGGCTTGGCTCGCGCGGGATGTCTGCCGCGCCGGCATGGCACCATCGCATCGACTGCCACATCGGCAACGCTCAGTCCGCCATGCTGACCGCCGTCGCGAACGATCCCGCCCGCAGCCACCAGCACGCGAAGAGAACACAGAGCGATGAGCATGCGCTGTGGCGCGGGCGTCCCCAACATTACGCATGATCGGCGTACGTCCTTTCGAGAAGGTCATCCTGAGCGAAGCGAAGGATCTCGGCGTTCGGACGGTTGAGATCCTTCGCTACGCTCAGGATGACGATTTCGGACGACTATCGCCTATGTTGATGCATAATGTTGGTCCCGCCCGCGTCTGTTCCCTGTTTGATAGACGCAGGCGGGACGCCCGCGGCACGAGACAGGTTGGCAGGGCGTCGGCGCGTCGATCGGATTGGGCAAATCAGCCGCCAGCCATGGTCCGCCCCGGGCGACCAATCCCGGGCAGGGGGCGGCGACGGCAATCTTCGTTCCCCGTGGCAGTCGGGCACCCGGCCATGCGCCCCTGTGGGACGCATGGCGCCACCCCCAGCTCCGCATTCCTCATCCCGCAATCAGCATCCCGCATCCCTTCCCCCAATCCGCAACCCCCGAGCGATCCCCCCGTTGCCGATCCGCCACCCTTGCATAGAATGCCCAGTTCCGGCAAGCTGCCAGCAAAATCTAACCGAACAGGCGTACCGACAATGGCATTTACCGAACCCGTCCTTACCAAGCGGATTCCCCTCGACCCCAGCCAGCGGAAGCTGGTCTGGTACGACGATTACGTCGCCACCGGCGGATACCAGGCCCTCAAGAAGGCCCTGGACATGACGCCCGACGACATCATCAATGTCGTCAAGGAATCGGGCTTGCGCGGACGCGGCGGGGCGGGCTTCTCCGCCGGCCAGAAGTGGTCCTTCGTCCCCAAGGAAAAGACCGGCCCGCACTATCTGTGCGTCAACAGCGACGAAGCTGAACCGGGTACGTTCAAAGACCGGTACCTGATCGACCATGACCCCCATCAGCTCCTGGAAGGGGCTGCCATCGCGGCACTGGCCACCCAGTGCGATGTGATCTACATCTTCATCCGCGGCGAGTATCACCGCCAGGCCAAGGTGCTGGAGAAGGCCATCGAAGAGGCCTATGCCCATCACGTCTTCGGCCAGCAGGGCGTGTTTGGCTCGACCCGCAAGATTGAGTGTTACGTTCATCGCGGAGCCGGGGCGTACATCTGCGGTGAGGAAACCGGCCTGCTCGAAGCCATCGAAGGCAAGCGCGGCTGGCCGCGCAACAAGCCGCCGTTCCCGGCGATCGCCGGCGCCTTCGCCCGGCCGACGGTCATCAACAACGTCGAAACGCTCTGCTGCGTGCCGCACATCATCGAGCGCGGAGCCGACTGGTTTAAGACCATGGGCACCAATACCTCGCCCGGGCCGAAGCTGTTCGGCATGAGCGGGCATGTCAACAAGCCCGGCGTTTACGAGGATGAGCTGGGCATCACGCTCGACTATGCGATCAACAAGCTCGCCGGCGGCATGAAGGGCGGCAAGTACAAAGCCTGCATCTGCGGCGGCATCTCGATGGGCGTGCTCGGCCCGGATCAGCTCGACATCAAGCTCGACTTCGACGATGTGCGCTTCCGTGGCGGCTGCCTGGGTCTCGGCACAGCCGGCATGATCGTGATGAACGAGCATACCGACATGGTGCGGGCGCTGCGCAACTGCGTGCGGTTCTACTCGCACGAAAGCTGCGGCCAGTGCACGCCCTGCCGCGAAGGCTCAGCCTGGATGACCAAGATCCTCGATCGCATCATTGCCGGCTACGGCAAGGCACGCGATCTGGAGCTGCTGCTGGAGCTGGAAAAGACGCAGGGCATCATGCCCGGCACGACGATCTGCGGCCTGGCTGACGGCACAGCCTGGTCGACGCGGACGTTCATCAACAAGTTCTACGAAGAGTTCGCCGCCCGTTGCCCCGAGGAACCGGCTCCGACCGGCAAGACGATCTCCCTCCCTGTCAACCAGCGCGGCAGCCTGAACGTCGTGACGCCGATGGGGTTCAATACCCGCTGACAGGCAGTTGTCAGCCGAATCGAGCAAACAGACCAGCCCTGCCGGACCTCCGGCAGGGCTGATTCATTTGATGCCTCCCGCGCGATGGGGTTCAAAATGGACCGCTCCAAACCAGTCTCATCTGCGTAACTTTCCGGTTGTTTTCGCTACACAGATTCACTAGCCTCGCCCCTTCCACCACCTCCGGGGAGACGTTTCATGTGGAGGCGCCAGGGATTCACGCTGGTTGAGCTGCTGGTTGTCATTGGTGTAATTGCGCTGCTGCTGGGGCTTCTCTTGCCAGCCGTCATCGGCGCGCGGCGCAGTGCCAATGACACCCTCTGCAAGACGCGCCTGCGCGAGCTGGCGACAGCCGCCAATCTCTATCTGCACGATCACAGGCGCTACCCGCTGCCGCCGTCGCTGCCAGCCTTTGGCGGTCCGGTGCCACTGGCCATGACGCGCGAGCTGATCGACACCTTCAGCGGCTATGCCGCCTTTCCGACTGTCGACTATCACCTCCGCGTCACGGATCTGCCGCTGCTGATCACCTGCCCCGAGCGGATGAGCGCGGACGTGCTGATGGATGCCTATCCGCCCGAAACGTTTGGCGCGCCGTTCTGGAATACCGGCTTCGCCTATGTCGGGCCGGCACTGGATACCGGCAGCCCAGCCGCTCATGGTTTGGCGGCGGATCGGATCACCAATCTCCGCGGAACGCGGCGGGGCGTGCTCTGGGCCGATAATGTCATCCAGCTCCAGATCGGCGGATCGTCGGCTGGGTATGCCTATTTCCACTATGAGAACATCGAGGGGTTTGACCCGGTCAACATGATGATCCTCAACCCTGCTTCGCTCCGCGGCCACCATCGCGCCTGGACCGACGGCAGCGTCGAATGGCTGCCCAAAGGCACGTTTGACATGTCGGCTGGCGCGACCAGCCAGCAGGCGGCGTATCGCGTCGGCCATCCAGCCGGGCTGATGCTTTATTTCTACTTCTGACAGCGGGAATCCCGCCAAATCGCTCAATTGACCCCTCCGGCGTGCAGACTTAACATTGACCGGATGCACGCCCTTGCGGTGTCCATCTTGGCTCAGACGCAGTCGGCCGGGCCGATCTTTTTCTGGCTACTGGTCCTGCTGGGCCTGGTGGTGCTTGTAGCCGCCGTGGCGCTTTGGCTGCGACGGTGGTACTACAGCGACCAGTCGACAGCCGATGTCGGCTTCACCCTCGGCGATCTGCGTCGCCTTCACGCCGAGGGACAGATGACCGATGAGGAGTTCGAGCGTGCCAAGGCGCGCATCATCGCCGGAGCCCGCCGGGCCCTCGAACGCCAGGCCTCCGAAACTGAGAACGTCCCCGACAAAATGGACGTAGAGTCCAAGCCTCCCGCGGACGATGAAAGGCTGTAGAAATCCCGCCGCCAGCGGGGTTTCCGACGCCTGGGTCCCAGAACACGCCTCCCGGCAATGCTGTGACGCAGGTCCGCATAACGTGTATTGCGTGTTTTGTGCTTTGTCGGGCGACGTTTTTGGAATACTAATATGCGTCGTAGCCGGGTGATCGCCGGGCTCTTCCGCGATGCCGACGGCTTGTGACCATGACCTCGCAGCGGAGGCGGTCGGTCGCCCTCCCATGGTAAACAACGCCGCCTGTCTCCAGCCGTGGCTGGCATAGCCGCACAGGGGTCAGGGGCGCAAAGGAAGGCTTTGTTCAATGGCCAGCTCGAATCGCACCGGGAACGGTGGTGGTGGTGGGACAGGATCAATGCCCCCGACGGGCGGGTTCCGCGGACGTCGCGTGACCACCTGCAGCTTCTGCGGCAAGAGCAGCCGCGACGTCGGGCCCATGGTCGAAGGACCCTCCGACGTCTACATCTGCGCCAACTGCGTCGATCTCGCCCATAACATCATCCGCCAGGAAAAGCGCAAGCTTGCCGGCAGCCAGCCGCTGTTCAGCACGATCCCCTCGCCGCGGCAGATCAAGGAGTTCCTCGATCAGTACGTCGTCGGCCAGGATTACGCCAAGCGGGCGCTGTCGGTCGCGGTGCACAACCACTACAAGCGTCTGACAACGCTCGACGCCGCCGGCGATGCGCGCGATCCGTCGGATGTCGAGATCGACAAGTCCAATGTGCTGCTGATCGGCCCGACCGGTTCGGGCAAGACGCTGCTGGCCAAGACGCTGGCGCGCGTGCTCAACGTGCCTTTCGCCATCGGCGACGCCACGACCCTCACCGAAGCCGGCTACGTCGGCGAAGACGTCGAAAACATCCTGCTCAAGCTGCTGCAGGCGGCTGACTATGACCTGGAAGCCGCGCAGCGCGGCATCGTCTACATCGACGAGATTGACAAGATCGGCAAGACCCAGAACAACGTCTCGATCACGCGCGACGTCAGCGGCGAAGGCGTCCAGCAGGCGCTGCTGAAGATGCTCGAAGGCACCATCGCCAACATCCCGCCGCAGGGTGGGCGCAAGCATCCTGAGCAGCAGTACATCCAGATGGACACGACGCAGATCCTGTTCATCTGCGGCGGCAGCTTCGTCGGCCTGGAGGACATCATCCGCAAGCGCCTTGGCAAGCGGATGATCGGCTTCGTCAGCGAAACGACACCGGCTGAGACCGCCCGCGAGCGGGCCAATATCCTCTCGCAGGTTCAGCCGGAAGACCTGATCGAATACGGCATGATCCCCGAGTTCGTCGGCCGTCTCCCCGTGACGGCCACGCTCGAACCGCTGGACGTCGAAACGCTGGTCTCGATCCTCACCCAGCCGAAGAACGCCCTGGTCAAGCAGTACCAGAAGTTCTTCCAGATGGAAGGCAGCGAGATCGAGTTTACGCCCGAGGCGCTCGAGCTCATCGCCGAGCGCGCCCTCAAGCGCGACACCGGCGCCCGCGCCCTGCGTGCGGTGTGCGAAGAGATCATGCTCGACCTGATGTACGACCTGCCCGACCAGCAGCAGGGCGGCAAGTACGTCATCACGCCCGAGGTCGTCGAAGGCAAACACAAGCTCTTCGAGATCCGGCCCGAGCGGCGTCGGGAAAGCGCCTAGTCTTTCGTCATACCCATCGAGGCGGCCGCGAAAACGCGAAGGTCGCAAAGGTGGCCAGAAGGCGCTTTTGTGTAGCGCAAAGAGCCCAAAGACATCAAAGATCGCAAAGATTGAGATTGGACCTGATGAGGTATCCAGTCTTGGTCTTTGCGATCTTTGTTTCCTTTGCGGCTTCCCTCTGTCTGGCACGGGCTGCTGCGCTGTAGGGCAGGCTATTGCCTGCCGAAA
>ERZ777003.5108-NODE-5108-length-10208-cov-8.779671_pt1 | contig 10208 bp, 10 predicted proteins | sample MGYA00374956_ERZ777003 | MGnify/ENA primary metagenome ERZ777003 (study PRJEB29302, sample SAMN06268252) | bioreactor metagenome | isolation source: Joint BioEnergy Institute, California, USA | place: USA:Joint BioEnergy Institute, California, USA | collected... | reverse complement strand
CCGGCCGCTTGCCGGCGATCCCGTCGGCGATCGACGGCGGCGCCGCGGCGACCTCGACCGCCGTCCCCGACGCCAGCGACGCCGGGTAGGGCGCGAACCGCTCGACCTGCACGCCGACCACCTCGACGCCGGGCCGCAGCGCCTTGAGCGCGATCGCGACGCCGCTCGCGAGCCCGCCCCCGCCGACCGGCACGAGCACGCGCGCCAGCGCGGGCACCTGCGCCGCCAGCTCCAGCCCGACCCCGCCCTGGCCGGCGATCACGTCCGGGTCGTCGAACGGGTGCACGAACGTCATCCCCGCCTCCTGCGCGCGCGCCCGCGCGGCGTCGAGCGACCGCTCGACCGGCGGCGGCGCGAGCCGCACCGTCGCCCCCATCTCGGCGCACGCCTCGACCTTCTGGCTCGGGGCGTTCGCCGGCATCACGACCTCGCACGGGATCCCGCGCGCCCGCGCGGCGTATGCGACCGCCTGGCCGTGGTTGCCGGCGCTGCCGGCGACGACGCCGGCGGCGGCCGCGGCCGGGTCGAGCGCGGCGAGCTTCGCGAGCGCGCCGCGCAGCTTGAACGAGCCGGTGCGCTGGAGGTTCTCCGCCTTGAGCGCGACCGTGCCGCCGACCGCCTCCGAGAGCGTGCGCGAGCTGAGCACCGGCGTCTCGCGCACGACGCCGGCGCCCGCCGCGGCCGCGCGGCGGATGCGCGCGAGATCGATCGCGGCGAGCTCGGGGGGGTCGGGGCGGCGGGGCACGGTTCGGCTCCTCATCGCGGTGGTTCCCGGCCGCCGCCGGCGCCGCACGCTGGGACGGCCCGCTGGACGGCCGCCCGCGTGCGGCGGGGCGACCGGCCGACGGCGCTAGGCTCGACCCGATGGCGAACCGGCTCGCGCACGAGACCTCGCCCTACCTGCTCCAGCACCGCGACAACCCGGTCGACTGGCGGCCGTGGGGACGGGAGGCGCTGGCCGCCGCGCGCGAGCGCGACGTGCCGCTGCTGATCTCGATCGGCTACGCGGCCTGCCACTGGTGCCACGTGATGGAGCGCGAGTCGTTCGAGGACCCGGCGATCGCGGCGCTCATGAACGCGCACTTCGTGTGCATCAAGGTCGACCGCGAGGAGCGGCCCGACGTCGACGCGATCTACATGGACGCGGTGCAGGCGATCGCCGGCCACGGCGGCTGGCCGCTGCACGCGTTCGCGACGCCCGAGCAGGTGCCGTTCTACGCCGGCACCTACTTCCCGCCCGAGCCGCGGCACGGGCTGCCGAGCTGGCGCCAGGTGCTCGAGGCGGTCGCCGACGCGTGGGCGCGCAGGCGCGACGAGATCCGCGCCCAGGCGCCGCGGATGGCCGCCCACCTCGACGTCGCCGCCCGCCTGCGGCCGACCGACGGGCCGGTCGACCCCGGGCTGCTCGACGACGCCGTCGCCGCGGCCGAGACGAACGCCGACCGCGTCCACGGCGGCTTCGGCGGCGCGCCGAAGTTCCCGCAGCCGGCGACGATCGAGCTGCTGCTGCGCCGCGGCGCGCGCGAACCGGCGCTGGCGGCGCTGCGCGCGATGGCGCGCGGCGGCATCTACGACCAGCTCGGCGGCGGCTTCGCCCGCTACGCCGTCGACGCGGCCTGGCGCGTGCCGCACTTCGAGAAGATGCTGTCCGACAACGCGCTGCTCGCGCGCGCCTACCTGCACGGCTGGCAGGTGTCGGGCGAGCCGGCGCTGCGGCGGGTCGCGCAGGAGACGCTCGACTGGGCGCTGCGCGAGATGCGCGGCCCCGAGGGCGGCTTCCACGCCGCGCTCGACGCCGACTCGGAGGGCGTCGAGGGCCGCTACTACGTGTGGACGCTCGACGAGCTGCGGGCCGCGCTCGGCGACGACGGGCTGCTCGCCGACGCGGTCGCCTGGTACGGCGCCACCGCGGAGGGCGACCTCGACGGCGCGAACGTGCTCCGCCACGCCGCGCCGCTCGACGCCGTCCCGCCGCCGCAGCTGGACGAGATCAGGGCGCGGCTGCTGGCGGCGCGCGCGAGGCGCGTGCGCCCGGGCGTCGACGACAAGCGCCTGACGGCTTGGAACGCGCTCATGATCGCGGCGCTCGCGGAGGCGGGGGCGGTGCTCGACCGCCCCGACTACCTCGCTGCCGCCAGGGGCGCGGCCGACTTCGCGCTCACGCACCTGCACGACGGCGGCGGGCGGATGCGGCGCAGCTGGAAGGACGGTCGCGCGCCCCTGCCCGGCTACCTGGACGACCACGCGTACATGGTCGAGGCGCTGCTGACGCTCTACGAGGCGACGTTCGAGGCGCGCTGGTTCGCCGCCGCGCGGACGATCGCCGACGCGATGATCGCCCGCTTCGGCGACCGCGAGCGGGGCGGCTTCTTCATGACCGCCGACGACCACGAGCCGCTCGTCGTGCGGCGCAAGCCGCTGGAGGACCACCCGATCCCGTCCGGCAACGCGTCGGCGGCGCTCGGCCTGCTGCGCCTCGCGCGCCTCACCGGCGAGGCGACCTACGAGCGGTGGGCCGAGGGGGTGATCCGGCTCCTGCACCCGCTCGCCGCCGGCCAGCCGCACGCGTTCGGCCACCTGCTGGCGGCGATCGACTTCCAGCAGGCGGCGGTGCGCGAGGTCGCGATCGTCGGGCCGGCCGCCGAGGCGGACGCGCTCGCCCGCGTCGTGCGCGAAGCCTGGCGGCCGCACGTCGTGCTCGCCGGCGCGCCCGACGGCGACGGCGGCGACGCGGTCCCGCTGCTGACCGGGCGGACGTCGGTCGATGGCCGCGCCGCCGCGTACGTGTGCGAGCGGTTCGCCTGCCAGCGGCCGGTGACCGAGCCGGCGGCGCTCGCCGCCGCGCTCGGTTGACCGGCGGTCGCGGGCGGGTACCTGGCGGGCATGGCCCGCCCGCTCGGCAGCCGGGTGCACGCCCTGCTCGACTACCCCGTCGCCCTGGCGCTGATCGCCGTCCCGTTCCTGCTCGACCTGGAGAGGTACGGCGAGGCGGCCGCGGCGGTGCCGGTCGTGATCGGCGCGCTGCTGCTCGTGCAGGCGACGGTGACCGACTACGAGTTCGCGCTGGAGCCGGCGATCCCGCTGCCGGCCCACCTCGCCGTCGACGTCGTCGCCGGGGTCGCGCTCGCCGCCTCGCCGTGGGCGCTCGGCTTCGCCGACGAGGGGACCGCGGCCTGGCTGGGCCACGTGGTCGCCGGCGCGTGGCTGGTCGCGGCCGGCCTGCTGACGCGCCCCGTGCCGGAGCGGGGCGCGACGGTCCTGCGCCTGCCGCCTCAGCCGCCGCTGCACCTGCGCTGAGCGGGCGCGCCGCCGCGACCGACGGCGCGCCCGTCGCCGCCCCCGCGGCCGGGCCGCCCGCCCGCCATGCGCGCCGGCGCCCGGCCGGACGCGGTCCGCCCACCCGCCCCGCCGCCGGCCCGGCTCAGGCGTACTTGTGGTGGAGGCCGAGCGCGTTGCCGGCGGGGTCGTGGAAGATCGCCTGGTGGCAGGTGCCGCTGTCGATGATGTCGGTGGCGAACCGGACGCCCTGCGCCTCAAGGTGGGCGCGGGCCGCCGGCACGTCGTCGACGCGCAGCGCGATCGGCGTCGCGTGCGGCCGGAACTCGAGCCCGAACGCGGCCGACTCCATCACCGCGAGCGTCAGGTTGCCGGCCTGGAACTCGGTCGCGGGCGCCCTCCCCCACCGCTTCACGACGGGCAGCCCCAGCACCTCGCCGTAGAACCGCGCCGACGCGTCGTGGTCGCGCGCCGGCACGGCGACGAAGTCGACGCCGGTGATGGCGAAGGCGGTCGTCTCGGTCATCGTCTGCTCCTCGTTGGTTGGTCTCGTACCTTGAAGACCGGCGCCCGGGCGCCGACTCATCGCCGCCGCGCGCCGTGATGGCGCACTCGCCCGGCGGCGGCCGCGCCGGGGCCCGCCGGCCGCCGTCGACGGCACCCCCTTTCCGCCGCGGCGCGGGGCCACTAGGCTCACGCCATGACCGCTGCGCAGCGTGTCGCGATCGTCGGCGCTGGGCCGGCCGGGTTCTACGCGGCCGGGTTCCTGCTGGAGGCCGGCCTGGCGGTCGACCTGCTCGACGCGCTGCCGACGCCGTACGGGCTCGTGCGCGCCGGCGTCGCCCCCGACCACCCGAAGATCAAGCGCGTCGCGAAGGCCTACGAGCGGACGGCGAGGCGGCCGGGGTTCCGCTTCTTCGGCGGCGTCGCGCTCGGCCGCGACATCCAGCGCGACGAGCTGCTGGCGCGCTACGACGCCGTCGTCTACGCGACCGGCATGGCGACCGACAACCGGCTCGGCATCCCCGGCGAGGATCGCCCCGGCTCGCACCCGGCGACCGACTTCGTCGCCTGGTACAACGGCCACCCCGACCACGCCGACCGGACCTTCGACCTCGCCGTCGAGCGCGCCGTCGTGGTCGGCAACGGCAACGTCGCGCTCGACGTCGCGCGGATGCTCGTGCTCGACCCCGACGAGCTGGCGGGAACTGACATCGCCGACCACGCGCTGGAGGCGCTGCGGGCCGCCCAGGTCGAGGAGGTCGTCGTGCTCGGGCGGCGCGGGCCGGCGCAGGCGGCCTTCACCAACCCGGAGCTGCTGGAGCTGGGCGAGCTGCGCGGCGTCGACGTCGTCGTCGACCCCGCCGATCTCGAGCTCGACGAGCGCAGCGCCGCGTGGCTGGACTCCGACGAAGCCGACCGCACCCGCCGGCGCAACGTCGAGATCCTGCGCGACTACGCGGCGCGGCCGGCCGGCGGCGCGCCGAGGCGGATCGTGCTGCGCTTCCTGCGCTCGCCGCTGGAGATCCTCCCCCGTGGCGACGGCGACGAGGCGGTCGGCGCGCTGCGGATCGGGCGCAACCGGCTCGTGCCCGACCGGCGCCGCGCGGGCGCGCTGGCGGCGGCGCCGACCGGCGAGGAGGAGACGATCGCGTGCGGGCTGGTGCTGCGCTCGATCGGCTACCGCGGCCGGCCGCTGCCGGGGGTGCCGTTCGACGCCAGGCGCGGGCTGATCCGCAACGTCGCGGGCCGCGTCGTCGACGACGACGGCCGGCCGCTGCCGGGCGAGTACGCGGTCGGCTGGATCAAGCGCGGCCCCAGCGGCGTGATCGGCACCAACAAGGCCGACGCCGCCGACACGGTCGCCCAGCTGCTCGCCGACCGCGACGCCGGCCGGCTCAACGTGCCCGCCGAGCCCGACCCCGACGGCGCCGCGACCGCCGCCTGGCTGGCCCGCCGGGCGCCCGAGGCCGTCACCTGGACCGGCTGGCAGGCGATCGACGCCCACGAGACCGCGCTCGGCGCCCCGCACGGCCGTCCGCGCGTGAAGCTCGTCCGCGTCGCCGACCTCCTCGACGCCGCCAACGGCCGCGTCGGCACGCCCGCCGGCTGACGGCGGCGAGCGCCCACGCCGGGCGGCGCCGCCGACACGGCGAGCCCGCGCGACGGCCGGATCCGCCGCGCCCAGGAGACGGCAGGGGCGGCTAGGTGGACCAGCCGCCCCTGGAGACGGCAAAGGCGGCTAGGTGGATTCGCCGCCTCAGGGGACGGCAAAGGCGGCTAGGTGGACCAGCCGCCCCAGGAGACGGCAAAGGCGGCTAGGTGGATCTGCCGCCTCGGGGGACGGCAGAGACGGGTAGCCGGTTCTCCTGGCCCTCAGGGAGATGGCAATTGCCACGCCGATGTGGCGCTCTGCGGCACGCCGATGTGGCGATCTGCGGGCGGTCTGCCGACGCGCGCTGCCCTCGGGGGCGCTAAGGAAACGGGTGGGCGGTGCCGAACACCCGAGGCAAGGGCCCCGCGACGGATGCGGGCTCACGACCCGAGAGAAGGATGCTCCAACACACACGAAAGCGACTGGCGCCGCTCGCGGCGCTCGCGGCCAGCGCCGTCTTCGCCGCCCCGGCCGCCGCGTACGTGGACGAGCCGGAGACGGCCGTCTGCAAGGGCAGCGAGCAGTGGTGCACCGCCACGTTCAGCCTCGCCGGCGGGGCCGCCAACAAGCGCCTCACGGTCAAGCTGCCGAACAGGCGGCTCAAGCTCGTCCAGGTCATCGCCACGCCCACCGAGATCGACGGCGCCTACCTGCTCGGCCGCGGCCGGTACGCGCGCGGCGGCGCGGCGTACGTGACGATGCTCAACGCGGTGGCGTCGCTCGACCGGCGCGCCAAGCTGCGGCTGCGCTTCGCGACGCCCAACCGGGCGCGCAGGTGCGACACCGGCCGGCTCGACGCCCGGCTCACGGTCGAGATCAACGGCCGCGTCCAGCAGCGCGGCGCGTTCAACTGCCGCCAGGCGCGCAAGGTCGCCGATGCGTGGACGCAGCGGTCCGGCGGCCGCAGCATGACGATCAACGACGTCGGCTACCGCTGCCGGATCGTCGCCCGCACGCCGCAGAACGTCGCGTGCGTCGGCGGCGGCACGGTCGTCCGCTTCGCCGCCCTCGACGCGAAGCTGGGCGCCCGCGTGATCTAACCCTCGACTTCAGGGTTAGCGTTGCGGTCGCGGGCGTCCCTGGAGGGCGCCCGCGGCCGCCTCAGAGGATCGGCAGGTACCGCTCCCGCTCCCACTCGGTGACCTGGACGCGGTAGTCGTCCCACTCCTGCCGCTTGATCTCGATGAAGCGGTTGAACATGTGCTCGCCGAGCGTGCGCAGGACGAGCTCGGAGTCGGCCGCCAGCTCGATCGCCTCGCCGAGCGTCGACGGCAGCTGCTCGATCCCGAGCCGCCGCCGCTCGTCCGGCGCGAGGTGGTAGAGGTTCTTCTCCATCGGCTCGGGCAGCTCGTAGCCGTGCTCGATCCCCTCCAGCCCGGCCTGCAGCAGGACCGCGAACGTCAGGTACGGGTTGCACGCCGGGTCCGGCGAGCGCAGCTCCATCCGCGTCGCCGCCTCCCTGCCGGGCCGGTACATCGGCACGCGCACGAGCGCGGAGCGGTTGCGGCGCGACCAGGCGACGTACGTCGGCGCCTCGTAGCCGGGCACGAGCCGCTTGTAGGAGTTGACCCACTGGGCGAAGATCGCGCACATCTCGCGCGCGTGGCGCAGCTGGCCGGCGATGAACGCCTTGCCGACGTCCGACAGCGAGTACGGGTCGTCCGGGTCGAAGAAGGCGTTCCTGCCGTCGCGCACGAGCGACAGGTGGGTGTGCATCCCGGAGCCGTTCTCGCCGAACAGCGGCTTGGGCATGAACGTCGCGTGGAGGCCGTACTTGCGCGCGTACTCCTTGACGGTGATGCGGTACGTCATGCAGTCGTCGGCCATCTTGAGCGCCGGCGCGTGGCGCATGTCGATCTCGTGCTGCGAGGGCCCGACCTCGTGGTGGGTGTACTCGACGTGGATGCCGAGCTGCTCGAGCGCGAGCACGGTCTCGCGGCGCAGGTCCGAGCCGGCGTCGAGCGTCGTGAGGTCGAAGTAGCCGCCGCGGTCCAGCGGCTGCGGGTCCCTGCCGTCGTCCTTGAAGTAGAAGTACTCCAGCTCGGGGCCCACGAGCAGGTCGTCGAAGCCCATCTGGCGGGCCCGCTCGAGCGCGCGGCGCAGCACGTGGCGCGGGTCGCCCTCGTACGGGGTCTGCTCCGGCGTCTTGATGTCGCAGAACATGCGCGCGACGCCGGCCTCGGCCGGGCGCCACGGCAGCACGGCGAACGTCGTCGGATCGGGCCACGCGATCATGTCCGACTCCTCGACGGCGTTGAAGCCGGTGATCGAGGAGCCGTCGAAGCCCATCCCGCCCTCGAACGCGTCGGCCAGCTCGCTGCTGTTGATCGAGAACGCCTTCAAGTGCCCGAGGATGTCGGTGAACCACAGCCGGATGAAGCGGATGTCGCGCTCCTCCGCGAGGCGCATCACGTCGTCGGCGGTCAACGGCTGCGGCTGCGAGTCGGACATGGGCGGAGCTCCTGTCTGGGCAAGATCGCGTGCGACGGGCCTGCACCTTAGTGGACGCCCAGGCGGCCGGCGACGGGCAGGCGGCCGCTCAGCGGCGGGCGGCGGCCGCGCGGGCGGGCGCGCCGGCGGCCGCGCGGACGGCGGGGTCGGCGGCGGCGCGCGCGGCGGGGTCGGCGTCGTCGAGCCAGCGCTGGGCCCACGCCTCCAGCGCGGCGAGCGCCGGCTCCAGCTCGCGGCCCATCGGCGTGAGCGCGTACTCGACGCGCAGCGGCCGCCCCGCCACGACGGTGCGCGCGACGACGCCGCGCGCCTCGAGCTCCTTCATCCGCTCCGACAGCAGCCGGTCCGACAGCGCCGGGACGGCGTGCGCGATCTCGGAGAAGCGCAGCGGCGAGCGGTGCATGAGGACGCGCACGATCGCGCCGGTCCAGCGCTTGCCGAGGAACTCGATCGCCTCGTGGTAGCGGGGGCAGCAGGCCGGCGCCGCGCCGGCGGGCGCACGGCCGGACGCCGGGGCGGCGCAGGACGCGCGGGGGGAGCGCTCGACGGCCATGGTCGCAGCTTAGCCCCGCCCGGCCGCGGGCGCGGACCGGCGGCTCAGGCGCCGGTCGCGGTCACGACCGCGACGAGGATGAGGAAGACGCCGAGCAGGACGGCCCACATCGCGGCCCGGTCCGGGCTGCCCGCGAGCCGCTCGCTGGCCCGGCGCGGCGGGCGGCGGCGGGCGCCGGCGCGGCCGGGCGCGGCGCCGGCGCCGCGCGGCGGCGCGACCTGGCCGCGGATCGTGATCGTGCGGCGCTCGCGATGCTGCGGCTCGGCATCTCCCCGTCGACGCGCGGGAGCATCTGCGGCTGGCATCTCGTCTGGGCCCTCTCTCTCGTGCTTACGGGGTTCGCGGTCGGGTGGGCGCCGGCGCCGCGGCGCCGCGCGCGCTCGCGCGGGCCCGGGCGGGGCCCGTCGCGACCCGGTGGATCCCCGGCGCCCCGGCGGCGGACGGCGGCGCAGCGATCCAGGAACGCGCGGATCCTAGCAACGGCTCGCGGCATTTCGCCGGCATCTGGAAGATCTTATGGAGCCTGCCGGTCGGACATGCCGACGGCCGCCACGCACGGCCCGCGCCCGCCGGCCGTCGCCCCGGGACGGGCGGCCGCAGGCCCGCGCCGGGCGCAGCCGGTCCGCGGGCGGCTTGGATCCGGCGCCCGGCGCGCCGGCGGCGCCGCGGCGTCAGCGGGCGCGGTCGTGGGCGGCCTGCTCCTCGACGGTCCGCTCGGCCCACGGGATCGCCTCGAGCCGGCCGTCGGGGATGGGCGCGCCGCTCTCGACGGAGCGGCCGTAGGTCCCCTCCGCGAGCCGCCGCTCGGCGCGCGCGATCGCGGCGAGCACCTCGCGCAGCTGCTGGGCGACGCCGTCGTCGCGCTCGCGCTCGAACAGCTCGGTGCCCTCGTCGGCGGGGTGCTGGTCGACGTGGGTGAGCTGCTCGGCATCGTCGGCGGGGACGGCCAGGTCGGCCAGCTCGCGCTCGACGCGCGCCCGCTCGCGGGCGAGCAGCTCACGTGCGCGCTCGGGGTCCATGCCGGAGGTTGTTCCCGCCCGGCGCGGCGCGCTACCGCCCGGGGCGCGGCCGCGACGGGGGCCTCCGGTCCGCGACGTCGCGCCTCCCGTCCGCGGCGCCCCGCCGCCCGCCGCTGCGACGGCCCGCGCGACCGGCCGGCGACGGCGGCGGCCGCTACCTGCCCGCGACGGCGGCGACGAACTGGGCGACGGCCTCGGCGTCCGAGCCGGTCAGCAGGCCGGCCGGCATCGTGCCGCGGCCGCTCTGGCGCCCCTGCTCGATCGCGTTGAGCGTCAGCTCGGCGGGCGGCCTGAGCTCGTCGAGGTTTGGCCCGACCGGGCCGCTCGCCCTCGCGGCCGCGAGCGTGTGGCAGTTCGCGCACCACTGCCCGAACAGCTCGCGCCCCTCCTGCTCCCGCTCGGTCAGGCGGACCTCGCTCGTGCCGGCCTGCGCGACGTCGCTGTCGGCGTTGCCGATCCCGATCGCCAGCGGGATCGCGGCGCCGACGACGAGGTAGAAGGCGCCGTAGAGCAGGAGCGCCGCGCGCCGGCCGCCGCGGCTGTCCCACAGCGAGCCCCGGCGCGCGCCGCGCGGCCCGCCCTGGAACGCGATGAGGAAGAGCCCCAGGCCGATGAGAACCCAGAACGCGAGGAACGCGATCGTTGCCAACATCACCAACGCGACCCTACCTCGGATCGCCGTCGGAATGGAAGGGGCAACCGTCGAGCGCCCGCGGCGGGACGGCGGGGCGGCCGCCCCGCCGGGCGATCCCGC
>ERZ777003.5104-NODE-5104-length-10212-cov-7.926455_pt1 | contig 10212 bp, 8 predicted proteins | sample MGYA00374956_ERZ777003 | MGnify/ENA primary metagenome ERZ777003 (study PRJEB29302, sample SAMN06268252) | bioreactor metagenome | isolation source: Joint BioEnergy Institute, California, USA | place: USA:Joint BioEnergy Institute, California, USA | collected... | reverse complement strand
GCGAACACCCTGCGTGTCGGCGCTAGAAGCTCAGAAAGCTCCCGGCGGGAAAGGTCCGAACTGGCATGACGGGAGGAAAGCTCCAACGAAACCAGCGCCAGCCGAGGCTTTTGGCCTGCGACCAGAAGCTTGCTGACGGTCCGCAGCCGTTTCGGGTGGCAAGCCACCGTGCTGCCATTCAGCGTGATAGCGGCCGAAAAGTCCGCCAACTTCTTTGAATCCATAGCCAACACCGTCGCTGCCGCAGAAGATGGAGCAAGGAGCAGCAGAAACGCCCCGAGGCGATTGTCCGGAGGCCAGTAGGGCCACACAGTTCGTCAGATGAGAACCCCGCGAACCTTGTGGCGTCTGCTTGCTCCGGTGCTGGCTTTAGGTGTCATGGCGAGCGTTGCGGTGCCGGCCGGCGCAGCACAAATCAGCTCACCGTATGACGCTGATCCGCTTGGGCTGATCGCCCACCGGGACGTCCACCTCAACCCGCCCACCCGATGGGTGGTGTTCAGCTGCCGCACCGGAACCGGATTTCAGCTGCCGGACGCCAAGCAGGCCGTGTCGGACAGCGGATGGGCTGATGCGGTGTCGAAGTGGTTCGGGTGGGCGTCCGGCGGGCGGTGGGTCCCCCGGTTCGAAGCAGGTCAGACGATCCGCGCCGGCAACATCGACGCCTGCGTGATACAAGCCAAACAGCTGGCGGGCAGCAAAGGCGTCATCGTGCTGGGAGATCACATGCCTGGCAACGGCGACTGCCCGCAGCATCCCAAATGCCCCAACCACGGGTCAGCCAACCCACCGGAGACGGCGCCGGCGATGGGCATGGCCGCCGCAGCGAAAGTCAACACCACCGGCGGACGGGTGAGGCTCGGCGCACTGGCCCACGCCATATGGATCGGTGGGGGAGGGGTGGACACCTGGTTCCGGTACAGCATGGTTGTCCACGAGATGGGCCATACCCTTGGGTGGGGACACATGCCATATGCGGGCTCGTTAGGCGACTACACGGCGGCCGGGGACGTGATGGGCGGTATGTATAACACCATCACCCATCCGATCAACCGGTACCGCGCAGGGTGGCTGGCCGAAGAAGACGTGGCGGTCCACAGCCGCGACGGCCAACGGGTGCACCTCACCTTCGACGGCAAAGAAGGGCCGCAGCTGCTGATCGTCCGCGCTTCCGAGGAAGGGCAGCTATACGGGTTCGGTGTACACCCCGGTGGCGAGTGGGGATGGCCAGGCGAGTCTCCCGCCCGGCATCCCGCAGGGGTGGTCGCAGTGAAGTTGGATCAAACCCTCCAGTCGCCGGAAGGAAGAAAATGGTCGCAGTTCTGCCCCAAAGACACCCAGGGACGGGGAGCCTGCTTTGGGGTCAGCGCAACCAGCCGCATGATCGTTGCGGAAGGAGTGCGCGACTACGAGCCGTTCGCCTGGCAGCCCGACATGTCGATCCGCCTCGAAGGCGGTGTGCGCGTAGTGGTCGAACAGAAGACGCCACACGGGTACTGGGTGCGGATCGATGGCAGGCCCGTCAAATGGCGACGAGCCGCGGGGCAGAAGGACCAAAGCAAGTCCGAGACCGGAGGGGGTGGTCAGACCGGAGGGGGTGGCCAGACCGACTCGAAGAACACAGGACGCACACGCACCCACATAACCACCCCAACAACCGGATATGCGGATGTGACCAGCAGCCACCTGTTTGTCGCCGACATCGCCGCCCTAACAGCAGCCGGGATCACCCGGGGCTGCAACCCGCCCCAAAACGACCGCTTCTGCCCCGACGACGTGGTGACCCGCGGCCAGATGGCGGCGTTCCTGGTCCGTGCCCTTGGCCTGCCAGCCGGCAAGACAACTTTCGCCGACACACAAGGCCATGTGTTCGCAGCCGATATCGCTGCCCTGGCGGACGCCGGGATCACCCGTGGTTGTGGGCCGAACAAGTTCTGCCCCGACCAGCCGGTGACCCGAGGCCAGATGGCTGCGTTCCTGGTTCGTGCCCTCAATCTCCCGGCAGGCAAGTCCGTGTTCTCTGACATGGAAGGCCACGTGTTCGCTGCTGACGCTGCATCGCTCGCACAGGCCGGGATCACCCGGGGTTGCAACCCGCCCCGAAACGACCGCTTCTGCCCCGACGAGCCGGTCACCCGAGGGCAGATGGCCGCCTTCCTGGTGAGAGCAGGGCTGGCAGACTGACCATTCAGCCGACATCAGAAAACAAAGAACCCACCCTTCCGGGTGGGTTCTTTTCATGGGCGTGCTGGTAGGTCAGTTTTCCAGGGCGCGGCGTACCCGATCCTGCTCCTCGGCACTGAAAGCACGAAGCGCAGTCTCGAAAATGTAGCCCTTGGCTGCCATCGACTTGAGGACAGTGACGTCCTGTCCGTCCGACTCGATCCAGCGGGTGATGGCTTTACGAACGTTGCTGACGGTGCGGTGTAGCCCACTCATACCTGTCACTGTTGGCGTAACCAGGCGGGACGGCAGTCGGTTCCCCGTTTTTCAGTCGGCGACGAGTGTCTCCAAGATTTTGAGCGCCATTTCGGGTTCCCGTGAGTGCTTGTCGGCCAGCTCGGCCGCCACCTCCCACCACCGGCCCCCCTCAGGATCTTTCGCCCGTGCTTCTAAGACTTGGCGGAGCAGCCAGCCGAGCTCCCCGTCGTCGTACCCGTCCCAGGTTTCCGCCAGATAGCGGAGAACATCCACAGGGGTGACGTCGACGCAGAGGACGGGCTGGATCGCATACATTTCGTGCAACTGCTCATGCGTCTGCGCTGCGTCGTCACTGCCGAGAGCTGCCCGCAGACGGTCGGGGTCACCTGTGGGGGTCGCCGCCGCCGCCCAGCCGGCCTGCAGGTCGGCGGAGATCTCTTCGATCGCGGGCCCGCCGTCAGTTTCCCCCTCGTCTCCTTCGACGACCAGGAGAACCTCCATAAGCCCCTGATGTGCGCCGACTACCCGCCGTCCATTCAGACGGAACCCGCACTCTTCGAGTTGCCGCATCCACTGTGATGTGCGCCGACCTCGAGGGTCGAACGAGTCGTATCCGACCAGGAACACGTCCCACAGCTGCCGCCCCTCCGGGACGGGCCGCCAAGCCAGCTTCGTATGCGCAGCACCGACAACCCAGATCGGCCCGTCTGGGGTGTCGACTGTCCGCGGCTGTGGGGTGGGTCCGCTCATTTCCCCAATAGTTGCCGTCTTCGCCGGTCCCGCAGTCGCATTCCCGTTTCGTCTCCGCACCGAAAGTTTCACATCGTGGGGGAGGCCTCCGGCTCTCTGTCGCCTGCCCGGGTTGTCTGATTTTTCGAAGTTCTGGCGTTCACCTACTGCGCGCCGGGGCTAAGCGGCTCACTGTGGAAGGCATGGAACACACCCGTCCACGCCTCACCTTCGGCCGCTTCCTCCCCCAGCTGAGCTCTGTCCCGGTTGGGGTCGTGGCCGTTTCGCATATGCGGTGCTGTGGACTGTCGAAGAAAACCCCCTACCCGTCTTCCCAGGCTGCTCTCCCGAGTTTCGTGTTCCTAGGGCCGCCTGGCGGAAGGCAGATGGAGCAGACTCACAATGACCAAGTTCCTAGGCCGCCTCGACGAGTCGCACCCCTCCAACGATGGAGATGCTGACCGCGACGACCTTCCTTATGTCGAGAAGTTCGTGACCATCCGCGGCCACCGGGTGCGGATCCGCCGTTTCGAGGATCCCACCCCGGTCCGCACCAAGCGTCCCCGACCCGCCCGCCAGCACACCTCCTCCTCGGGGGCTGCCGCGTCGAAGGGGCGTTCCCGCTCACAGGCGCCCCACTCCGAGCATCCAAGCGGACAGCGCCGCCCCGCGGCTCGCCCACCCCGCTCCGAGGAGCTCCCTCCGATTTCAACGGTGACGCCTCTCCCCCCGGCCGGTGACCGCCAGCTGCTGATCCGCGCCGCCGACGCCGACACCATTCAGGCGGTGCTGCTGGAAGGTCCGCTGGTGACGAACCATTTCGTCGCCTCCACCGACAGCGTCTCGCTGGTGAACAACATCTACATGGGCCGGGTCGCTTCGGTGGTGCCAGCTTTGGAAGCGGCGTTCGTTGACATCGGTTTCGGGCCGCACGGCATTGTCCGTCCGTCGTCTGGGGTGAAAAACCTCAAAGAAGGACAGCCGCTGGTGGTGCAGGTGGTCGCCGACGCGTTCGGCCGCAAAGGCCCGAAACTTCGCACCGAGCTGGTGCTGCCCGGCAGGTATCTGGTGCTGCTTCCGTTCTCCCCTGACCGTTACTCGACGTCCCGTCTGCCGGCCAACACCCCCGAGTCGGTGCGTGCCGCGCTGGCGGAGGTGAAGCCTGCCACTTTCGGGATGATCGCCCGCGCCAACGCCGCCACCGCCTCACCTGAGTCGCTGGCCCGGGACCGGGACCGGCTGGTGGGGATCTGGGGGCGGGTGCTGTCCGCCGCCCCGGCCGAAGCGCTGCCGGACCTGCCGAGCTCCGTGTCGGCGCATGGGAATCTCCCCCAGGGCGACGACTGGAAGCCGTTCCCGCTTTGGGAGTCCCCTTCCCTGCCGATCCAGGTGGCCGAGGAGTTCTTCGTCGACGGGTGGAAGCGCCTTGTGACGGATTCTCCGAAGATCGCCGCCGAGGTCCGTGCCTACCTGTCGGAGGTGGATCCGCACCTGGTGCGGCGTGTGCAGGTGCATGACGACCCGAACGTGGACCTGTTCTCCCGGTTCCATGTGTTCGATCAGCTCCGCAAGGCGATCGACCGGCGGGTTTATCTCCCCTCCGGCGGGTCGATCGTCATCGACCGTGCGGAGGCCCTCACCGCCATCGACGTCAACTCGGGGCGTTTCTCCGCCGACTCCGAATCGCATGCCCAGACCGTGTTGGCGACCAACAAGGAAGCGGCCATCGAGATCGCCCGCCAACTGCGGCTCCGCGACATCGGCGGCCTGGTGGTCGTGGACTTCATCGACATGCCCAACCCGGCCCATCGGGCGGAGGTGATGACCGTGTTCCGCCGCGCCCTGGCCGCCGACGACACCGCCATCGAGACGCTTCCCATGTCGTCGCTGGGTCTGGTGGAGCTGTCACGTCGCCGCCGTTCCGCCGGCATCTTGGCGGCCGTGTCCTCCGAGTGTCCGCACTGCAATGGGCGCGGGGTGTTGGTGTCGGAGAACATCCTCACCACCCCCACCACCGGACAAGGGGAGCAGAAGGCTTCCTGAACCTTCCTGCTCAGCGAAACGAGCCGGCTCTGAGAGCCGGTTCGTTTTGTGTTTCAGGTTCTCTGACCACCTGCCAGGTGGCTTGCGTCCGTGTAGGCGCGGAGCGCGTCGAACCCTCCTTCCAGCAGGTGCGCGTAGAGGCCGCGGGTTGGGGTCTCTGCGTCTTCGACCCGGGCCGCCCTCAACGCTGCCGCCCCGAGTCTGCGTGCCCGCCCGGCGTCTTGTTCTTCTAGTTGGACGAGGCGCCGGGTGAAATGGAACGGCCGGGTTTCCGCACACAGGTCCTCGAACCGCACCGTCTGTCGGAACGTCCCCAACAGCTGGTGGACGGCCAAATGCGCAGTCTAGGGGTCTCCGGCTTGGCGGATGGCGCGCTTGAACCTCCGGCGAAGTGGCGGCGCGTACACTTCCACGTCCGGGTCCCGGTAAAAGGTGCGGACCTGGACCCAGGCAAGATCAGCGCTTCCCACTTTGAAGCCGCCGTCCAGGTTGATCCGGTCGAACAGTTCGACGATGGCGCGCTCACCTCCTACCGCGATCCCCTGCCAGGTTCGTGTCGGCTGGTCCGTGAACGGATGGACGGTGAAGGAGTGGGCGGTGAGTGTCCGCAGCCGAAGCTCATCGAGCACGTCAGCCAAAGCTTGCTCTACGGTCGTCATCACTTCGGTGTCGCCGGACATGGCACAGCGGAAGAACGCTGCCCGCCGGCCCCGTGGGGCGCGGACGGCTTGCCCGGCCCGTCCCTGCTGGTCGATGACCACCCACGCACCGAACGGGTTGTACTGCTCACCAGGCGTGGTTGCCGCCAGCTGCCGGTGCCGAAGCCCGCTTTTCGTCGGTTGAAACATGACCCCACCGTCACTGCGGCTCCGTGTTTCCCCAGCCGGCTCGGGTCCGGACGGCCTTCGACTGTCAGTCACCGCTTCCTGCCCCACCATGTGCCCTATGCGTATCCTCAACGCCCGCGCCGGTTTCGCAGCCAACTCGTCTTCTTCCCATTCGCTGCTGCTTTTCCGTTCTTCCCACGGCGAGACGGTCGACGCCACCTCTTTCCTTCCCGACTCGGGTGAGGAGCTGGAGCGCGGCGATTTCGGCTGGGGATACTTCATCGCCTCATCCCCCGAGGCGAAGGCGCTGTACCTGGCGGTGCAGGTCGACTCCGCCCTCTCCTACTCGGTGGGTCCCACCGTGGCAGCCCGGTTTCTTGCCACTTTGGGTCTGGAACCGCCCCCGAAGGGCGCCTATGTGGATCACCAGTCGCGGATAGAGCTGCCGTCGAACTGGACGCGCACCGCCCCGAACTTCGAGTTCCTTTCCCATTTCGTCGAATATGTGCGCCGCCCAGATGTCGTCATCGTCGGCGGCAACGACAACTCCGACTTCCACGTGGACGAAGCCGACGGCTTCCTGCCCGCGCTTGACCGGGTGTCGTTTGTGATGTCGAACACGGTCGCCCGCTACGACCGTGAGGTGAACGTGTGGACCCTGTTCTCCCGCATGTTCGGTTCGAAGCTGCGCATCACTTTCGACCCCTACAACGACCCTGCCCGCGGTTCGCTGCCGGAGCTCGTCGACATCAAGATCACCGACTACTGCGATTTCGGATGCACCTTCTGCTATCAGGGGTCGACGAAACGGGGCAAGCACGCCTCCTGGGAGTACCTCGAGAAGCTGGCCTACGCCCTCGCCGAAGCGCAGGTGTTCGAGGTGGCGATCGGCGGCGGTGAAGCGACCCAGCATCCGGATTTCGAGCGGTTCGTCGCCCTGCTGGCCGAACTTGGGGTGGTGCCCAACCTCACCACCCGCAACATCGCCTACCTGGCCTCAGAGCCCGCCTCCCTCGAGCATCTCGGGGCGGTGGCAGTTTCGGTCTCTTCTGTGGATGATCTCGACGCCTTCTTGGCGATCGACGATTCGGTGTTCCGCTCAACCAAGACCGCCCGCCACGTCCATGTGATCGACGGTCTGGTGGACGCCCGAGAGTTCGAAGCGATCTGCCGAAAAGCTTGGTACCACCAGGTGCGTGTCACGTTGCTCGGCTACAAGACCGCTGGCCGCGGCAAACGCCACGCCGACAGCCTGGTGCCGTCCGGCTGGCTGGACCTGATCACCTCCAAGGACGCCGACCGGTGGCTGTTCTCTGTGGACACCGCCCTGGTCCGCCAGTACATGGCCGAGATCGAAAGCCTCGACGTGGAGCCGATTTCGTACCACTCCACCGAGGGTGCGTGGTCCTGCTATGTGGACGCCCCTGCCGGCCAGATCGCCCCGTCGTCGTATGGCCCCGCCTCCAACCGCTTGGACCTGTCGGACCCGGCGGATCTGGTGGAGCGGTTCCGTCAGCTCGAAGTCGAGGACGTCGAGTTTGTCCGCCCTTGTGGCGACATCCACTCCGAGAACGCCACCTGCTGGAGCTGCGACAGCGGATTCGACTCGCTCCCGTCGGGTCTTTCCGTCCCCCGTCCTGTCACCATCCGGTCTTCCCGATGACCCGCACCTCTCCATCCAGGTTCGACATGGCGCTGACGCTGGGCTGCGCCGACGTCCCCCCATCGGCGGTGGCGGCGGCGTTGGACACCGACGTCGAGCTGCTGGCCATCGGCGGCACCGCCCCTCTGCCTTCCGCCCTGGCCGGCCGTCTGCTTCGCACAAAGGGGCTGTCCCGCCAAGCGGTGAACTGGGCCTCCGTGCATGCCGACCCTGCTGAGTTGTGGGGGATGTTAGAAACACAGCCGTCTTCATTCACCCACATGACGATGGCGTCTTCGGCTTTCGCCGCTGACCATGAGCGTGCCGTCCGGTTTCTCACTTCGGCAGATCCGCATCCTTCGCTGTTCCGCGCCGCCTGTTTCGCCAAGGTTCCTCTCGACCCGCGTATCTTTCTCGCCGGCTGCCTCGACGCGCTGGCTTCGTTGTGGGTGGCTGCCTGCGATCCGTCCCGTGTCAGATACGGAGAACTCTGTGGGATGTTGTCGAAGCTGCCGCGGCTTTCTTTCTCGTCGGGGCTGATGGCGACACTGCTGGTGGTCTCCCATCCTGACCATATGGCCCGCTTCGCCACGGACCCGACCAATGCTGGGGTTTCTTCTTCTTGGGCGCACAGGATCGTCGAGTTGACCCCTCCCACCTCCGAAACCCGCCCCCATGTAGAAGCGGCCGCAGCCCGGCTGGGTGTTCCCGCCTCGGACCTGCTTCCCCTCCCGGACGGGCTGCCTCCCGGCTATGCGGCGCCGATCAGCCCCGGCCCTGCCGGGCTGCCCGCGTTGGGTTACCTGGTACGTACCTTCCCCGGGACCGAAGCCGCGGAGTCTGCGATGCTGCGTGCTGTCGAGATAACCGTCCCCGGGATCGACTACGACCATCGCCTCCTTCTTCCCCGCCTCCGCGACTGGTTCGGAGACTGGGAAGCCCTCTACTCCGACTACGCCCCCGTTCGCCTGCTGGACGACGACCCGCTTGCCCGGATGATCGGCCCCGACTGGATCCGCGCTTCCGAGCGCACCACCCAGGATTTCATCCGCCTCTTCGAGCTGCTCAGCTTAGGCGTTGCCCCCGAAGATGTCGCCGCCCTGATCTGACGATCCCTGGAAATACCCGGCGCAGGGCGGCACCGTGACGTGTGCTGCGTCGGGGCGGTTCAAGTTCTCCGCTCCGATGGTCGAAATGACTGGTCGCCTGCCCCCACGCTGCAACGGTCCTACCCAAATGTCCCGCCTTCTTTCCAAGATCACGGTCGTCGTCTTTGCGGTGGCGGCTTTGGCGATTCCGCTGACAGCCCCCGCCAAGTCTGTCACGCCGCAAAGCACCGTCCCTGAAGGCCGCGCCTACCTGGGTGGGGAACATCCGTCCCCCGAGGCTTTCGACGACTCGGAGGTGGGGATGAACTTCGCTGGGCTGATCCGCTCCGACGAATGTGGAAGCGGCTTCGAGGTGGTCACCAACCGCGACCCCTCAGAGCCTGCCCTGTGCACCCCCGGCCCCGACCCCAAACCCGCTGGCAGCGGCTTGGCCCAAGCCGCGTTCGGGCCTTCGGCCGCCGGGCTGACCGACCCGAAGGTGACCTGCATCGACGACGGCCAGTCTGGTCCGCGGGTGCAGCTGCTGTACATCTATTCGGCCATCGACGAGTCCGCCTCCGCCATACCTCTTCTGAAAGCGGCTGCGGCTCACACCGACACCGTGTACTCGAATTCGGCCGCCGCCCATGAGAAGAACCTCAAAGTCCGCTGGGTGCATGACGCCGACTGTGTCCCGACCGTCATCAAGGTCCAGCTCTCCCCCTCCCAGCTGGACGACCTGGAGGCCACACGGCAGGCTCTTCAAACTCTTGCCGCCCAGCCCGACTCTCCGCTGGGCCCGTGGCGTGACCGCAAGTATCTGGCTTTGGTGTCGGCTTGGGAGTACTGCGGCATCGCCAATCTGCTCGCCGACTCACGTCCCGGCCAGGAGAACTACAACAACGTCACCGTCGAACACAACTATCTGCTGTTGGGCAGGGTCGACAAGTTCTGCTGGTATGACCCGAATGTCGCCGCCCACGAGCTGACCCACCTGCTTGGGTCGGTTCAGCCGGACGCCCCCAACAAGTCGTACGCCTACCACTGTGTGGATGACTACGACCTAATGTGCTACGACGACGATGACCCGGCTACCCCGGACAAGACGGTGATTCGGATCGAATGCCCCGACTACGCCCATGAGAGTCTGCTGGACTGCAACCGTGACGACTACTTCAACCCCACCCCTCCCCCCGGGTCGTATCTCGATACCCACTGGAACATCGCCAACTCCCGTTACCTGGTCGAACTTCCCTACGTCTCGCCGACCACCACAACCACAACCACGACCACCACGCTTCCCAAACCAACCACCACCTCCACATCCCTGCATCTGCCCACCACCACTTCGACGACGTTCCCGAACAACAACGGCGGCAACGGGGGTGGACCGGTGATCACGTTGCCTCCGGTCGGTCCCATCGACGGAGGTGACGGTGATGGGTACGGAACCGGCGGCGGG
>ERZ777003.5100-NODE-5100-length-10230-cov-4.699361_pt1 | contig 10230 bp, 7 predicted proteins | sample MGYA00374956_ERZ777003 | MGnify/ENA primary metagenome ERZ777003 (study PRJEB29302, sample SAMN06268252) | bioreactor metagenome | isolation source: Joint BioEnergy Institute, California, USA | place: USA:Joint BioEnergy Institute, California, USA | collected... | reverse complement strand
CAGCCTGCATTCTTCGTCGGTCATCGCGACGAGTCGCAATCTGCCATCTGCGTGGAGGGCTATGACGAAACCGTCACCGCCGTTTCTCTGGCTTGCTTCGTGCCGCAATTCCCATGCGACGACCTCGGGTACGACGATATCATTTGGAAGGGCCGCTAACACCCTTTCACCATAGCCGCACGCGCGAAGATTGATCAGAACGCTCGTATCGAGGACCAGCGGTCTGCGTTCATCAGCCAGGAAGCTTAAGAAGGTCATCCGTCACGCTTTCCTCAAGCTCAATCTGGTCAATTAGCGTGCGGACTTCTATGCGGGGCATTCTCAGTAATTCCGCCAACTGACCCTCCGACATAATACCACGCTTCCAAGCGGAATACGCCATGAGACTCATTCTATGGGAAACGGGTCTATCTGCATCAGTCTTCGCTATATCGATTCGTTCCGCGGCAGGCCCAAGCACCTCCCGTACATGCGAAACCGTGATACCACCCTTTACCTGAAGCCAGTTCCAGGTTCCCTTCTTTACAAGGGATAGATGTTCAAGGCGCAGAACACAAGCTTGACGGGAAACATTATATTGATGAGCTAGCAGGATAACATGACGCCGGGTGAGCATTTCTGAACCCGCCGTCAACTGTCGAAAATGTTCGCTGAAACTTTTACGCGGCATGAGAAATGATTGTGCAAAGGCGTTAGCATATCGTTCTTCTCTAGACAGAAATGATTCGCCGTCCTCTAAAACCTCGGGTACATGCCGGGTTCCTACGAAATGTCCGATTTCATGGGCCGCCGAGTAGATGCGCCGCTCCAGTGGATGGTTAGCGTTCAAAAGGATGCAGGCACCGACGGAATCGCTATATGCAAAGAGCCCCGCTACCTTCGAGTTGGAGGAAAGTCGTCTCTGAAATAGTCGAATACCAAGTTCGAGCTCGATCAATGAGAAGATATCGCTGATCGGCCCTGGGCCGAGGCCGATCCAATTGCGGATCTCCTGTGCGTGGGTCTCGGCAAGGTCAACAACATTGCCTTGGCTTATCCCCTTCTCTGGCGGATAGCGTCTCTGTCGCTCGATTCCCAAAATATTTTCGAGCTCGACCTCTGCCTTCACAAGATCATTCAACAGCCTAACGGCTTCAATTGTATGATGGTCCTCAGTATCCTGCGATCTGCGAAATCGGGGAAGCAAATCTGTATGGACCGCCTCTCGACGTAGAAGACGGTTGACGGAAACGCCGTAGTATCGTGCGAGGATCTGGAGCTCCTGAATCCGGACGCGCCGAGTCCCTTGTTCAATGGAAACAAGGGTGGGGCGCGAGGTGCCAATTACGGAGGCTGCATCCTCTTGCCGGATACGGGCCTCCTCACGCGCCAGACGCAAGCGCCGTCCGAGTTCCTGGGAACTCAGCTCATTTAGATCAGGCATGGCGCGCTCCTTGCGTCCAGCTTCTTAGGAAGCCTCGACGCCCCTGGGCAGTCACGAAGTCTCGCCATTCAGTCGCATGAGCCAGTAACATCCTCCGAAGGTTCTCTAACACTGTTTCCAACGGCTCTCCAGTCGCGTGGGCAATTTCGAAGGCGCTCACCTTCAGGTTCGGATCGGGCAGATTCGCCATGTTCGCGAGCCGCTGGAGATGTCCAACACCTGCAATCCCGTATTGCACTATCGTTCGGCTCAGCCGAACCTCCTCTTTGGCCGGACAGGCTTCAGAAAAGGTCCGGGCAGTCAGGTCGGTGATCACATAGGCATCAGCGGGTTCTGCTACTCCGGCCCTGTGCAGGCTCATTCGACGAAGGAGGCACGCGGCGCACAAGCCACACTGTCTCAGCTTGCCGCCCATGCCCGTGTTCCACCGCCGCTGCCAGCAAGAGCGTGTTTCGATCAAGTCGATCGTGGCGTTGCTAGTCATGGATAGCAATTTCGATATGGTCTCTCCTTTGGTGAACCAAAGTCGGGGCTGTTCATATCTAACGCAGTGACTAAGAACTTCCTTAACAAATTGTTCCATTTTGCGAAGGAACGTTGGATGGTTGCGATAGTCGACATAGACGTTATGAAGGGGGGCAAGAGCGGGGCCAAGTGCTCCTTGTCCGCTTTCAGGAACGATGATCCGGCCTATCCCAGCCAGATGAGCGGCGATGGCAGTAACGATGGCAAATTTAAATGCACGAGATCGGTTGCTATTTTCGCGGGTCGCGGGCATTTTCACCCAGAAGGGGAATTGATCAAATGGCTCATCCCCGGCCTTTCGCTTATCGCGATATTTGGTCAGGCGAACGCAGACTGCGTCGTGTCCAGACATCTTGGCGACGCATCGTGAGTCCAGTCCGTCACTATATGCAATTACGGCGCTTCGCTTTGTAGGGAAGGGAAGAGAACGTTGCCTGGTGCCGAATACATTTGCGCCCTGCCATGGGGTAAAAACAAAGTGCCAGTGATCTCCTGTCAGAAGACGTAGCGCTGTGCGCAATGTGCGCTGTACGGGCGACTGTCGCCACGTTTCTATCTCAACAACAGGTACCGTAATATTGAAATTGCGCGCCCATCGACCGACGCGTCGCGAGACACAGCGATCGGCATACTCGACAGCGGCAGCGACCAATAATAGATCGTGGTGGATTGGACTCCAGCCGTCGTAGTGATATCTAGATAGAGCATCGATCTCGAAAATAATATTTTTATTGACTGCGGCAATAGCGACGTCTCCACAAGGGGTTATCGTATTTATACGATTCTCTTCAACGATGAAGAGATTAAGGTCGTATTGATTGTGAGCGTGCATTGTCGTAATCACAGGGGTGTTATTCCCTCATCAACGTGCGAGTGATTATTCTGATTATCAGGGATCAGGCATCGAGTGCCGGAAAGTAACGCAGCGCGTGCGAGAGAGGTATCGCCAGCATCAAAGGAGATGTCGATTTTACTTGCTATTTTCAATGAATTGTGCCTGCGGATCTCTCCGCGCTCCTGTGCGGCGATGCGTTCTTCGTGAAGAGCGTTTCTTGCTTCCCGAAGTTCAAGACGGAGGGACGCCTCAATCGCGACGGAGAAAGACTCTTCAAGGGAGGGTTCACTGCTGGCATGGAAGATAAAATATTTTCGAAAATTATCAAGAAATGGCGTCGGATTGTAGCGATCTAATATTTCTTCAAGAGAGCGCAAGGGATCGAAATCCAATTGGGGACGTCGGAAGTACGCACGAACTTCTGCAAGAGCATTAATATGGTCACTCGTGGCAACCTGACGCGCGAGAGCCTCTGACACGTACGTGCGACAATCGGACAAGGATGCGGCATCGTTCTGAACTGCGTGGCAAACCTGGGACCAACATCTCGATAACTTTCGCGGCTTGAAGGGACCATCGGTCATGGAGAGCCTCCATGTCAGGGATGAAGCTGCTGTATCGGACAATGTGTGAAAAGACAACAAAAAATCTGACATCTCCTGATCGGCACAACTATGTGTGATGGAGGATCCTCACGTCCGTCCTCCCTGCTTGAACCCCCCTTCCTCCCCTCCGCCCCCGCCTGTATGAAGGGACCGGCGGCCGGGGCGGGCGTCGGGGCGGGGCGTTCGGCCGGGCCCGGCCATCCGCACGGAATGCCGCAAGGGGAGCAGCGATGCGCTATCTGCACACCATGGTCCGGGTCAGCAACCTGGACGAATCCATCGACTTCTACGTCAACAAGCTGGGGCTGAAGGAAATCCGGCGGTCGGACAACGAGAAGGGGCGCTACACCAACGTGTTCCTCGCCCCCGAGGGGCAGGAGGACGCCCAGCTCGAGCTCACCTACAACTGGGACCCGGAGGTCTACACCGGCGGGCGCAACTTCGGCCACCTCGCCTACGAGGTGGACGACATCTACGCCCTCTGCCGGAAGCTGATGGACGCCGGCGTCACCATCAACCGCCCGCCGCGCGACGGCCGCATGGCCTTCGTCCGCTCGCCCGACAACATCTCGATCGAGCTGCTGCAGAAGGGCGAGGCGAAGCCGCCGCAGGAGCCATGGGCCTCGATGCCCAACACCGGCACCTGGTAGGCGGGCAGGGGCTACTGTGCCGTTGGCGCATTAGGGAGGATATGGGCGATGCGTGTTCTGGGTTGTGTGCTTTCTGGTTTGGTTTGCGTGTTTCTCTTGGCTTCGTGCGGGGTGGGTCTTTCGGGTCGGATGCTTGAGAGCCGGGACCGGTATGTTGCGTGTCTGTCTGGTGGGGGGGACTGCGAGGCGGAGCGTCTGGCGTTTGAGGCGGAGGTACTTGTTTACGAGGCGCGGACGGGGCGTTCTGGAGGCGGTTCTGGTGTTGGTTCTGGTGTTTCGTCGTGGTCCTGGGGTTCGTCGTGGTCTGGTGGTGTGACGAACGAGGATTTGTGGTTGCAGGCTGAGACGGAGCGTCTTCGTCGGGAGTCTGAGGCTCGTCGGGCGGCGCTTCTTGGGCGTTAGTCTGGTTGAGGCGTCGGGTCTGGAAGCCGCGGGCCGCCGGGCGTCGGGTACCAGGGGGCGGGCGCCGGGCGTCAGGCGGCGACCAGGTCCGGCAGCTCGGCCATGTCGGCGAAGGTGAGGCTCGCGCCCGCGGCCTTCAGCGTCTCGGCATGGCCGGGGGCGCAGTGGCTGCCGCCGCAGAAGCCGAGCACGCGCATCCCGGCCGCCCGGGCGGCGGTCACCCCGTGCACGCTGTCCTCGATCACCAGGCAGTTCGCGGGGGCCGCCCCCATCTGCCGGGCGGCGTAGAGGAACAGGTCGGGCGCCGGCTTGCCGCGCTCGACCATCTGCGCGCTGAACACGTTCGGCGCGAAGTGGTGGATCAGCCCGGTCACCGTCAGCCCCAGCCTGAGCGTGCCGAGCCCGCTGTTGGAGGCGACGCACTTCGGCAGCGCGAGCCGGGCGAGCGCGTCGGCGACGCCGCGGACCGGCTGCAGCTCCCGCTCGAAGGCGGCGCGCATCTCGGCCGCCGTCATCTCCGCATGGCCCGCCGGCAGCGGCCGGCCCAGCTCCTCCTCCAGCACCGCGTACATCGCGCGGTCGGTGGAGCCGGTGAAGCGGCGCAGGATCTGCTCCGGGCTGGCGACGATGCCGACGGAGGCCAGCATCCGCGCGTGCACCGTGCTGGCCAGCATCTCGCTGTCCACCAGCACGCCGTCGCAGTCGAAGATCAGGAGGTCCACCCGGCCGGGCCGGGCGACGGTGCGGAGCGGTGCGTTCACGGGCCGGGCTCGCGGATGCGGAGGATGCGGGTGTCTGGCGGCGGGACGAGTGCTAGCCGATGGGCGCCGCCCTGCCAAGGGACGCGGCGCCGCACGACGGGCGCGGCGGCCGCCGCTGCCGGCGCCGGCACGAGGGCCGCGACGCTGGGCCGGCCGGCCGTCAGAATGCCGGCTCCACGTTCCACACCTCGCGGGCATAGCCGCGGATGGTGCGGTCGGAGGAGAAGGGGCCCATGTGGGCGGTGTTCAGCACCGCGCTCCGCGTCCACGCCTCGGGGTCGCGCCAGGCGCGGTCGATCCGGCGCTGGGTGTCGTAGTAGGCGGCGAAGTCGGCCGCGACCAGGAACCAGTCGTGGTGGCGCAGGTTGCCGGCCAGCCCGGCATAGCGCCCGGGGTCGTCGGGGGAGAACACGCCGCCCTCGATCTGGTCCAGCACCTCGGCCAGCCGCGGCTCGGCCGCGATCACCGCGCCGGGGGAATAGCCGGCCGCCCGCGTCGCCGCCACCTGGTCGGCGGTCAGCCCGAAGATGAAGATGTTGTCGTCGCCGACCGCATCCCGGATCTCGACGTTCGCGCCGTCCAGCGTGCCGATGGTGAGCGCCCCGTTCAGCGCCAGCTTCATGTTGCCGGTGCCCGACGCCTCCATGCCGGCGGTCGAGATCTGCTCCGACAGGTCGGCCGCCGGGATCAGGATCTCCGCCATCGAGACGTTGTAGTTCGGCGGATAGACGATCTGCAGCCGGCCGCGCATCGCCGGGTCGGCGTTGACGGTGGTGGCGATGTCGTTGATCAGGCGGATGATCTGCTTCGCCATCTCGTAGCCGGGCGCGGCCTTGCCGCCGAAGATCTTCACCCTCGGCGTCCAGTCGCCGTCCGGGTCGCGGCGGATGGCGTTCCACAGCGCCGCCGCCTCCAGGATGTTCAGCAGCTGACGCTTGTACTCGTGCAGCCGCTTGATCTGGACGTCGAACAGCGCGTCCGGGTCCACCACCATCCCGTGCCTGCGGTCCAGCCACTCGACCAGCCGCAGCTTGTTGTCGCGCTTGGCCTCGCGGAAGCGCGCGCGGAAGCCGGCGTCGTCGGCCAGCGGCGCGATCTCCTTCAGCCGGTCGAGGTCGGTCACCCAGCCGTCGCCGATGGTCTCGTTCAGCAGCCTGCGCAGGCCGGGGTTGCAGCCCCACAGCCAGCGCCGCGGGGTGACGCCGTTGGTCTGGTTCACGATCCGCCCGGGGTGGAGCGCGTTGAGGCCGGCGAACACCGTCCGCTTCATCAGCTCGGTGTGGAGCGCGGAGACGCCGTTCACCCGCCGCGACATGATGAAGGCGAGGTCGCCCATCCGCACGTCGCCGCCGTCGATGATGCGCACGTCGGGCGGCCGGCGCACCATCCGCGCATGCTCGTCGTCGATCCGGGCGATGATCTCCATGTGCCGCGGCAGCACCCGGGCCATCAGTTCGGCGGGCCAGCGTTCCAGCGCCTCCGGCAGCAGCGTGTGGTTGGTGTAGTGCAGGCAGTTGCGCGCCACGTCGAACGCCTGCCGGAACGGCATTCCAAGCTCGTCCATCAGCAGGCGCATCAGCTCCGGCCCGGCGATCGCCGGGTGGGTGTCGTTGAGCTGGAGGGCGACCGCCTGGTGGAGCTGCGCCGGGTTGCCGTCGCGGGCGAGGAAGCGGCGCAGGATGTCGGCCAGCGACGCCGCGGTGAAGAAATACTCCTGCTTCAGCCGCAGCTCCCGGCCCTGCGGCGTGGTGTCGTTGGGGTAGAGCACGCGGCTGATCGTGCTCGCGAGCACGGAGGGCGCGGCGGCGCCGATGAAGTCGCCCTGGTTGAAGGGCCGGAGGTCGAACTCGCGGATCGACTGCGCCGACCACAGCCTGAGCGTGTTGGCCCAGCGCCCGCCCCAGCCGGGAATCGGCGTGTCGTAGGAGGCGGCGAGCACCGTCTCGTCCGGCGCCCAGAAGCTGCGGTCGCCGCGCTGCACCGTCGCGCCGCCGAAGCCGACGGGATAGCTCGCGGCCGAGCGCTGGAACTCCCACGCATGCTTCTGGCGCAGCCAGTCCTCCGCCTCCTCGACCTGGGCGCCGTGCTCGAACTCCTGGCGGAACAGCCCGTGCTCGTAGCGGATGCCGTAGCCCATCGCGGCGATGCCGAGGGTGGACATCGAATCCATGAAGCAGGCGGCGAGCCGGCCGAGGCCGCCGTTGCCGAGGGCGGCGTCCGGCTCGTCGTCGACGATCGCGTCATAGTCCACGCCGAGGAGCGCCATCGCGCCGCGCACGGTCTGCTCCAGCCCCAGGTTGTGCACCGTGTCGCCCAGTAGCCGGCCGATCAGATATTCCATCGACAGGTAATAGACGCGCTTGCCCTGGTCGGCGCGGATGCGGGCCGTGGTCTCGAACCAGGGATCGATCAGCCGGTCGCGCACCGTGCGCGACAGCGCCAGCCGCCAGTCGCTCAGCGTCGCGGTCGCGGCATCCTTGCCGATGGTGTAGCGCAGGTGCCAGTCGACCATCCGGCTCAGCGCCCGCTCGTCCATCCACGCCTCGTCCGAAAGCAGCGGATCGTGGGGGGAATGGGAGACGGTATCCTGCATCCTGTTCCTTTCGGCAGTCCGGGCAACGATCCGTCCGGCCGCGGCTGCGGAGCGCCGGGCTGGCAGGGGCGGCCAAGGGGGTCGGGGCCTGGGGGATCGACGGACTTGCTAAACCAGGCGGCGCCCGACGTCACGAACTTTGGGCCGATCCTGCAGCCTCAGGTGATAACATCCGGTTCATGCCGCCCGGTCCGCGAGCGGATGTGGCCCAGTTCCTCGGCCGCCGCGATCACCGCCGCCAGCGCCTGCTGCGGATCGAGCCCGTGGCGCGACGGGTCCGGCTCGTAGCGTTCGAGATAGACGCGGAGCGTCGCCCCGACGGTGCCGGTGCCGGACAGCCGGAACACCGCCCGCGCGTCCTCGGCAAACAGGATGCGGATGCCCTGGCGCTCCGTCCGGCTGCCGTCCACCGGATCGACATAGGCGAAGTCGTCCGCCGCGCTGACGGTGAGCCCGCAGACCCGGCTGCCGGGCAGCGTGTCGAGCCGGCTGCGCAGGTCCTCCATCACCTTCTCCGCCGCGGCCGGGTCGACCCCCTCGTAGTCGTGGCGGGAATAGTAGTCGCGGCCGTACTCGGCCCAGTGCGTGCGCAGGATCTCCGCCACCGGCTGGCGCCGGACGGCGAGGATGTTCAGCCACAGCAGCACCGCCCACAGCCCGTCCTTCTCGCGCACGTGGCTGGAACCGGTGCCGGCGCTCTCCTCCCCGCACAGCGTCGCCTTGCCGGCGTCGAGCAGCGTGCCGAAGAACTTCCACCCGGTCGGCGTCTCGTAGAGCGGCACGCCCATCGCCTTCGCCACCCGGTCGGCGGCGCGGCTGGTCGGCATCGAGCGGGCGATGCCGGCGAGCCCGGCGCGGTAGCCGGGCGCGAGATGCGCGTTCGCCGCCAGCACCGCCAGGCTGTCCGACGGCGTCACGTAGCAGCCGCGGCCGAGGATCATGTTGCGGTCGCCGTCGCCGTCCGTCGCCGCGGCGAAGTCCGGCGCGTCCGGGCCCGTCACCAGGTCGATCAGGTGCTTCGCGTGGACCGGGTTCGGGTCCGGATGCCCGCGGCCGAAGTCGTCGCGCGGCACCGCATTCACCACCGACCTCGCCGGCGCGCCCAGCATCTCGCCCAGGATCCGCCGGGCATAGGGCCCGTTGACCGCGTGCATTGCGTCGAAGCACAGGGTGAAGCCGCCGGCGAACAGGTCGCGGATGGCGTCGAAGTCGAACAGCCGGCGCATCAGCTCGGCGTAGATCGCGACCGGGTCGATCACCTCCACCGCCGTGCCGCCCAGCCACACCTCGCCGGGCGCGTCCAGCGCCACGTCCGCCGCCTCGGCAATGCGGTAGCTGGTGATCTCCAGCGTCCGCGCGTAAATGGCGGCGGTCAGGCTCTCCGGCGCCGGACTGCCGGAGGCGTTGTTGAACTTGACCCCGAAGTCGCCGTCGGGGCCGCCCGGGTTGTGGCTGGCGGAAAGGATGATGCCGCCGTCGGCGCGGCGGTGGCGGATGACGGCGGAGGCGGCCGGGGTCGAGAGAATGCCGCCCTGGCCGACGATGACCCGCGCCGCCTGGCCGGCCGCGGCCATCTTCAGGATCACCTGGATCGCCCGGGCGTTGAAGTAGCGGCCGTCGCCGCCCAGCACCAGCGTCTTCCCCTCCACGCCGCCGATCGCGTCGAAGATCGCCTGGATGAAGTTCTCCAGATAGTGCGGCTGCATGTAGACAGCGGTTTTCTGGCGCATGCCGGAGGTGCCGGGCTTCTGTCCGGCGAACGGCTGGGTCGTGACCGTCTTCACCTGCATCGGGTCTCTCCGTTTCGGGCCGGGGCGATCATTGCGCCGTCTCCAGCACGAATGCACTGATCGAATGGGCCGCCATCGGCTGCGGCTGCCGCGGCGGGCAGGGCCGGGGCCGCGCTTCGGGATCGGCGGTGTCGAGCGCGCGCAGCCACACCCGGCCCGGCGGCGGTGCCGGCAGCACCACCTCCGTCGCGCGTTCGGCCCCGTGGAAGGCAAGCACGACCATGTCGCCGGTCCGGGCATAGGCCGGCGTCTCCGCCGCCTCGCGCAGCAGGATGCAGAAGCCGTCGAGCCCGGGGTCGCGCCAGTTGACGGGATGGCCGTCGAGGCTCCGCCACACCACGTCGGGGAGCCCGTCCGCCGGCCGCGTGCGGCCGTGCAGGAACCAGCCCTGGCGCAGGCTCGGGTGGTCGCGGCGCAGCGCGATCAGCCGGCGCACGAAGGCGAGCAGCGCCGGGTCGCCCTTCGCCCAGTCGATCCAGCTCGTCCGGTTGTCCTGGCAGTAGGCGTTGTTGTTGCCGCCCTGGCTGTGGCCGACCTCGTCGCCGGCCAGCAGCATCGGGGTTCCCTGGGCCAGCATCGCCGTCGCCAGCAGGTTCCGCTGCCGCAGCGCGCGCACCGCGCGGATCTCCGGGTCGTCGGTGGGCCC
>ERZ777003.5098-NODE-5098-length-10238-cov-6.622213_pt1 | contig 10238 bp, 10 predicted proteins | sample MGYA00374956_ERZ777003 | MGnify/ENA primary metagenome ERZ777003 (study PRJEB29302, sample SAMN06268252) | bioreactor metagenome | isolation source: Joint BioEnergy Institute, California, USA | place: USA:Joint BioEnergy Institute, California, USA | collected... | reverse complement strand
CCGCCCGAGATCGCCGAGGAGGCGCTCGCCCACCTCGCCGTTCGCGCCGCCGGCGATGCGCGCACCGCGCTCGGCGCGCTCGAGCGGGCGGTCGAGGCCGCGCGCGCCGGCGGCCACGCCGTGGACCTGGCGACCGCCGAGGACGCGCTTCAGCGCAAGGCGGTCAGCTTCGACCGCCAGGGGGACAAGCACTACGACTACATCTCGGCCTGGATCAAGGCGACCCGCGGCTCGGACCCCGACGCCTCCCTCTACTACCTCGCGGTGATGCTCGAGGGCGGCGAGGACCCGCGCTTCATCGCCCGGCGCATGGTGATCCTGGCCTCGGAGGACATCGGGAACGCCGACCCGCAGGCGCTGGTCGTCGCCAACGCCGCGGCGCAGGCGGTCGACCGCGTCGGGCTGCCCGAGTGCGCGCTCAACCTCGCGCAGGCCGCGGTCTACCTGGCGCTCGCGCCGAAGTCGAACCGCTCCTACAAAGCGCTGTCGGCGGCGCGCGCCCACGTCCGCGAGCACGGTGCGAAGCTGCCGCCGGACTACCTGCGCGACGCCCACTACCCCGGCGCGAAGGCGCTCGGCCGGGGCGAGGGCTACGTCTACGCGCACGACGAGCCGGGCGGCGTCTCCGACCAGCCGCTGCTCCCGCCCGAGGTGCAGGGCGAGCGCTTCTACGAGCCGACCGACCGCGGCTTCGAGGCGGAGCTCGCCGCGCGCCTCGACGCGCTCCGCCGCCGCCGCGAGGGCGGCGCCTAGGCCGGCGTTCCTACCGCACGAGCTTCGCCGCGCCGTTCAGCGAGCCGACCTTGATCGGGCCACGCTTCGCGGCCGCCTTGGCCGCCGCCGGGCTTGCCGCGCGGAAGATCACCGCGTCCATCGCGACGGTGTCGGTCGCCGATGAGGCTTGCGCGACCGTGCCGGCCGGGACGATGACGCCGCCGCCCATGTCGATCCCGCCCACGGGAACGACGAGGGCGATGGCCTCACCGGTCCCCGCGATCACCGGGCGCTCCGGCGCGTAGCCGGCGGGCAGGGTGTAGACGAAGGAGTCCTCCTCGTCATCGCACGCGCCGTCGCCGCCGGGGCCGTCTTCCCTTACCGCGATGCCGCCGAGATGCACGTAGCCGTTCTGGTCCATGTGGAACGTCGGCGACCCGGCGATGGAAGCGCTCGCGCTCACGTCGCGCCAGAAGCAATCGCCTTCCCCGCCGTCGGCGAACTTGGGCTCGCCCGGGGCTCCGACGACGTGCACCGGCTCCGAGTCGGCGAGGTCGGCTGCCGCGACGGTCCCGTCGACGATCTTCGTCCCGTCGACGCTGTTCGCGTGCAGGTCCTTCTTCTTCACCTGCCCGTTCTTGATGTGCTTGGACTTGACCGCGCTCCTCTTGATGTCGTTCTTGTCGACGCTGTTTCGGCCCGGCAGCGCGGTGGCGGTTCCCGCCAGCGCCGCAACGAGCGCGATCAAAGCGACGACCAGCGCCGGCGTCGGCCGGCGGTCCGAGGTCTTCATGGGCCCTCCCGCGGTTGGTAGCGAACCGACCCTATTCCACCGGGGCGGTTGCCTGCGAGCGGGGGTCCACCAGGATCTTCGCGTGGCGCTCGGGATCCGCGAGCGCGTCGAAGGCGGCCGCGACCCCGCCGAGGCCGACCTCGCCGGTGATCATCGGCCGCGGGTCGAGCTTGCCCTCGGCGAGCATGTGGAGCGTCTCGTGGAACTCGGGAGGCGTGTAGCCGAGCACGAACCGCAGGTCGATCTCCTTGTTGATCGCCATCGCGGGCGTGAACCTGTCCTCGCCGACGCACACGCCGACGACGACCACCCGGGAGTAGATCGGCGCCTCGTCGACGAGCGAGGAGATCATCCCGGGCACGCCGACGCACTCGAAGACGACCGGCGCTTTCGGGCCGGCGCCGAGCCGCTCGCCGAGCCTCCAGAGCTGCGCCCAACCGGTGGGGAGCCGATCGAGCTTCTCCTTCGTGTCGAGGCCGAGCTTGAACAGCTCCTCGGCGTTGGTCACGTGGCCGCGCTCCTCGCTGCCGGCAAAGGGAGACTCGACCGCGGGGTCGACGACCACATCGGCGCCGCAGCGCTCGGCGAGGGCGCGCCGGGCGGGTGAGAAGTCGCTCGCGACCACCGTGCGCACGCCGCGGGCCTTCAGCCCGAGGATCACGGCGAGGCCAATCGGCCCGCACCCGATGACGACCGCGACGTCGCGCTTGCCGATCTCGCTGCGCTGGACCGCGTGCCAGCCGACCGCGAGCGGCTCGGTCAACGCGGCGATCTCCGCCGGCAGCCCGTTGGGGACCGGCATCATCATCGACTCCTGCACGAGCAGGCGCTCGGCGTAGGCGCCGGGCGCGCCGAGCGAGAGGCCGGTCGGGTCGACGCCGTCCTTCGTGCGCAGGAGCGGCAGCGCGACGACGGGCGCGCCGGTCGGCACCTTGCGCCTCGTGCCGGGGCCGTACTCGGCCACGGTCCCCGAGAACTCGTGCCCGAAGATGATCGGTTGGTCCGAGCGGCCGAACCGCTCGTAGCCGATCTTCACCGCGAGGTCGGCCCAGTGGTCGATGCCGTGGCGCGCGTGGAGGTCGGAACCGCAGATCCCGCAACGCACCACCTCGAGGAGGACCTGGCCCGGCCCGGGAACGGGGTCCTCGACCTCGGAGACCTCGAGCTCGCCCTGCTTGCAGGTGACGGCCTTCACGCCCGTGACTCTCGCACAGCGGCGACCGGCTCGGGGTACCGGCGCCGCTCCTACAATCGCCCGTGGCGATGCCCGGGAGAGCAAGACTTGAAATCAAGCGCGGAATCGCGCTCGCGGCGGCTGCCGGGCTGGCGCTCCTGGCGCTCACGGCATCGGCGCCCGACCCGGCGCACGCGGGTTACTGGAAGGAGTGCAAACCCGTGAAGGTGGGCGGCTCCAAGGCCCAGGTGCGCAAGCACAACGTGGGCTGCGCGACCGCGCGCAAGGTCGTCCGCCGGTTCACGCGCAAGTACCCGGGGCGCAAGGGCCGGCGCTGCGCGGCCAGCCCCTGCCGCGTCGGCAAGAGCTTCCGCTGCCTCCTGGCCGACGCGGGCGGTTTCGTCGAGATCGGCTGCTCGAACGCGCGCAAGAACGACGCGGACATCCTCGCCCGCTGGAGCGACTGAGCTCGCCCGCCGGGCCGGGAACCTAGAATCGCCCCGGGGAATGGGTCAGCTCGAGTCCTTCAATCCCGCCACCGGCGAGCTCCTGGGCACGGTGGAGACGATCACGCCGGACGAGGTCCAGGCGGTGGTCGACGACGTCGCGAGCGTCCAGCCGTTCTGGGCGCAGCTCTCGCTCCGCGACCGCGCCCGCTACATGCGCCGCACCGCGGACGCGCTCGTCGAGCAGATCGAGGAGGTCGCGGAGCTCCTCACCCGCGAGCAGGGCAAGCCGCTCGCGGAGAGCTACGCGATGGAGATCATCCCGACGATCGACACCCTGCGCTGGTGCGCCGACGCGGGGCCGCGGATCCTCGCCGACGAGAAGATCCCCTACCCGCAGCCGTTCTTCAAGGTGAAGCGGAGCTTCTTCTCCTACGAGCCGCTGGGGGTCGTCGGGGTGATCGCGCCGTGGAACTATCCGTGGTCGATCCCGTTCGGCGAGGTCGCGATCGCGCTCATGGCCGGCAACGGGGTCGTGCTGAAGCCCGCGAGCCTCACGCCGCTCCTCGGCGAGCGCATCCAGAAGATCTTCGAGGACGGCGGGCTGCCCGAGGGCCTGGTGCGCACGGTCCACGGCGGCGGCGCGGTGGGCCAGGCGCTCTGCGAGGCGTCGACGGCGAAGATCTTCTTCACCGGCTCGGTCGAGGTCGGGCGCAAGGTCGGCCTGATCTGCGCCGAGCGGATGAAGGGCAGCGTGCTCGAGCTCGGCGGCAAGGACCCGCAGATCGTCTGCGCCGACGCGGATCTCGCGAACGCCGTGTCGGGCTGCGTTTGGGGCGGCTTTGCGAACGCCGGGCAGACCTGCTCGGGGATCGAGCGCACCTACGTGGTCGAGTCGGTGGCGGACGAGTTCATCGCGGGCGTGCGCCGCGAGACCGAGCGCCTCACGGTCGGCAACCCGATGAACTGGGAGACGGAGATCGGCCCGATGGTCTCCGCCGAGCAGGCCGACCTCGTCACCGAGCTCGTCGACGACGCGATCGCGTCCGGCGCGGACCGGGTCACCGGCGGCCCGACCGAGATCGAGGGCCTGAGCGGCCGCTTCATCGCCCCGACGATCCTCGCGGGGGTCGAGGACGACATGCGGATCATGCGCGAGGAGATCTTCGGCCCCGTGGTGCCGATCATCGTCGTCGGCTCCGAGGAGGAAGCGCTCGAGCGGGCGAACGACTCGAACTTCGGCCTCGGCGCCTCGGTGTGGACGAAGGACCGCGCCAAGGGCGAGCGGATGGCCCGCCGGATCGAGTCCGGGATGGTCTGGATCAACGACCACTCCTACTCCCACGGCGCCGCGCAGTGCTCCTGGGGCGGGGTGAAGGACTCGGGCCTCGGGCGCTCGCACTCGAAGTTCGGGATGTACGAGTGCGTGAACATCAAGCACGTCGCGTGGGAGCCCAGCCTCACCCGGAACTTCTGGTGGCAGCCCTACGACGATGAGCTGGGCACGGCGCTCCGCTCGTCGGCCCGGATCCTCTACGGCCGCGGCGCCACGAGGATGCGCGGGCTGCGCGAGGGCCTCGGCCCGCTCGTGCGCCTCGGCGCGAAGACGCTGCGCAAGGGCAAGTAGCTTCCGGGTCGCCCGCGTGCACGGACGGCTGCCGCGGGCGCCCGAGCGCGCCTCGTCGGGAATGCTTTCCGCATGGAAGCGAGCGCCCAGCCCGCGATCTCACTGCGCGACGTCCGCCGCGATTACCGCGATTTCCCGGTGATCCGCGACGTCACGCTGGACGTCGCCGCCGGCCAGACGCTGAGCGTGCTCGGCCCGAACGGCGCCGGCAAGTCGACGCTCCTGCGAATCCTGGCGACGCTCTTGCGCCCGACGGCGGGGCAGGTGGAGGTGCTCGGCTCGGCGCTTCCCAACCAGGCTTGGAAGGTCCGCGGGCGGATCGGCTACCTCGGCCACGAGCCGCTGCTCTACCGCGAGCTGACGATCCGCGAGAACCTCGAGTTCAACGCCCGGCTGCACGGGGTCGAGGACCCGGCGGGCCGGATCGCCGAGCTGGTCGAGCGCGCCGGGATCGCCCGCCGCGCCGACGAGTACGTGCGCAACCTCTCCGCCGGCATGCTCCAGCGCGCCGCGATCTGCCGGGCGCTCCTGCACGACCCGGAGTTGCTCCTGCTCGACGAGCCGCGCTCGCACTTGGACGTGGCCGCGGCCGGCGAGGTCGAGGAGATGCTCGGCCCGGCGCCGGGCCGCACGCGGGTGCTGATCACCCACGACGTGGAGCAGGGCCTCGAGGCGGCCGACGTCGTCCTCGCGCTGGCCGCGGACGGCGCCGTCGCCTACTCCGGGCCGGCGGGCGGGATCTCCTCAGCCGAGGCGCGCGCGGTCTACGGGGGAGGGGTGGTGCGATGAGGGCGTTCCGCGCGATCCTGGCCAAGGACCTGCGGACCGAGCTGCGCACGCTCGAGTCGGTGCCGGCGATGGCGCTCTTCGCCGTCACCACCTTCGTCCTCTTCCGCTTCGGGCTCGACCGCAAGGAGCTCGAGGGAAGCCTCGCCGCGGGCGTCCTGCTCGCGACCGTCCTCTTCGCCTCGCTGCTTGCGATCAACCGCGTGTTCGTCGCCGAGCGCGAGCAGGGCGGCTTCGACGCGATCCGGCTCGCGCCGGTCGACGGCACCGCGCTCTTCGCCGCCAAGGTGACGGTGCTCGTGATCTACCTGACGGCGCTCGAGCTGGTCGCGGTGCCGATGTTCGCGTTCTTCTTCGGCGGCACCGAGGGGATGTTCGTGCTCGTCGGCGTGCTGCTCCTGGCGAACGTCGGGGTCGCGACGCTGGGGACGATCGTCTCCTCGATCGCGGTCAACTCGCGGGCACGCGACCTGATCGCGCCGCTCCTCCTCCTGCCCCTGTTGATCCCGCTGATGATCGCGGCCGCCGGGGCCGCCGAGCCGCTTCTCGCTGAAGGCGGGCCTTCATACGACGACCTCGGCAAATGGACAGCGGTCCTCGCTCTCTACGATCTAGTGTTCATCGCGCTCGGCTACGCCGTTTACGACTTCCTCCTCGAGGATTAGGCCGGGTGCCAATCCCCAAGGCATGAGCTTCAAGGCCCCGCGCATTCTCCCGGTACTCACCGTGGCAGTCCTCACGGCGGGCTTCGTCCTGGTCTTTTTCTACGCGCCGAACGACGCGGATCAGGGCTTCGTCCAAAAGATCTTCTACCTGCACGTGCCGCTCGGGATCATGGCTCTGGTCGGGTTCATGATCGCCGCCGTCCAGTCGATCCTGCACCTGCGAAGCGGCGACCCGAAGTGGGACGTGCGCTCCTACGTCTCGATCCACATCTCGATCATCTTCGGGCTCGCCGTCCTGATCACCGGCTCGATCTGGGCGCGCGCCTCGTGGGGCAAGTGGTGGGTGTGGGAGGAGCCGACGCTGGTGAGCTTCCTCATCGTCTTCCTCCTCTACTGCACGTACTACCCGCTGCGCTACGCGATCGAGGACCGCGAGCGCCAGGCCCGCTACGCGTCGGTGTTCGCGATCACGGCGGGCGCGTTCGTGCCGCTCAACTTCATGGCGGTCCGCCTTGCGGAGACGCTGGTGCACCCGCGGGTGTTCGCGACCTCGGAGGGCGGCTTGCCGCCGAAGATGATGTTCACCTTCCTCGTCTGCATCGCCGGCGCGGCGCTCTTGTGGGAGACGCTGATCCGCTACGAGCTCGCGGCGAAGACCTCGCGGGCGAAGCTCAGCCGCTTGCGCCGCGCGCTCGGCGGCGATGGCGTCAGCACCGGCGGCTCACGGATCGCGCCCGTACCGCGTGAGGGGGAGGCGTGATGGAGCTGCTCTTCGCCGCACCCGCGCTTCCGCTCGACGAGGCCGGCAAGTACGTCGCCGCCGCCTACCTCGTCTTCCTCGCGCTGCTCCTGATCTACCTGGCGATCATGGCCATGCGCCTGCAGCGGATCGACCGCGAGCTCAGCGAGCTCGCGGAACTGGCCGAGCGGTCCTCGGGCCGTAACGAGGAACAGGTGGAACAGGTCGATGCCTGAGCTCCTCGCCCTGGGCGTCAACCACAAGACCGCGCCGCTGGACTTGCGCGAGCGCCTCGCGCTGACCGAGGGCCGCGCCGTGGGCGTTCTGCGTGAGCTCGTCGAGCGCGACGAGATCACGGAGGCCGCCGCGATCTCGACCTGCAACCGCACCGAGCTCTACGTCTACGCGACCGACCCCGTCGCGGCGGAGTCCGCGGCGCTGTCGGTGCTCGCCCGCGAGGCCTCGACGCAGCCGACGGCCCTCGTCGGCCACCTCTACTCGCCGCGCGGCGCGGCCGCCGCCGAGCACCTCTTCCGGGTCACGGCCGGGCTCGACTCGATGATCCTCGGCGAGGCGGAGATCCAGGGCCAGGTGAAGCGCTCCTACGAGCTCGCGCTCGTCGAGGGGGCGACCGGCCCGATCCTGAACCGCGTGTTCCGCGCCGCGCTCGCCGCCGGCAAGCGCGCGCGCTCGGAGACGGGGATTTCCGAGCGCGCGATGTCGATCCCCTCGATGGCGGTCGAGCTGGCGCTGCGCACGCTCGGCGAGCTCGACTCGCGGCGGGTGCTCGTCGTCGGCGCCGGCGAGACCGCGGAGCTCACGGCGAAGGCGCTCTCCGCGAAGGGCGTCCACGCGATCTTCATCGCCAACCGCCACTACGACCGGGCGATCGGGCTCGCCGACCGCTTCGGCGGCAGCGCGATCCGCTTCGAGGAGCTACCCGAGCAGATGATCACCGCGGACATCGTGGTCGCGTCGACCAGCTCGCCGCACCACGTGATCGAGCGTGACGCGCTGGAGCAGGTGATGGCCGAGCGCGAAGGCCGGCCGCTCCTGCTGATCGACCTCGCCGTGCCGCGCGACATCCAGCCCGCGTGCCGCGAGGTCGCGGGCGTGAGCCTCTACGACATGGACGACCTGCAGTCGCTGGTCGAGCGCAACGCCTCCGGGCGCGAGTCGGAGGCGCGGCGGGCCGAGGCGATACTGCGGTCCGAGCACGCGCGGCTCGAGCGCTGGATGGCGGCGCAGGAGGTCACCCCGACGGTCGCCGCGCTGCGCGAGCGCGCCGAGGAGGTCGTCGATCTGGTGCTTGCGGAGAACGAAGGGCGCTGGGAGGGCCTCACCGAGGCCGACCGCACGCGGCTGCGCGCCGCCGCGCGGGCGATCACCTCGAGGTTGCTGCACGAGCCGACCCTGAGGCTGAAGCGCGCCGCGGGCGACGACGACGCCTATGTGAAGGTCGCGGTGCTGCGGGAGCTCTTCGCGCTGGACGCCCACCTCGACCCGGCCGACGGCGCCGAAGCCCCGGTCTCGGACCTGCGCGACCGCCAGCGCCGCCGCCAGCACAACCGGTGAGTGCCGATGGCCTGCGGGTTGGCACCCGCACGAGCGCACTGGCGATGGCCCAGGCGAAGACGGTCGCCGCGAGCCTTGGCGGGGCGGAGATCGTCCCGATCAAGACCGCCGACGGCGACGTCGGCGACAAGTCCCGCTTCGTCCGCGGCGTCGAGGAGGAGCTCCTCGCCGGGCGTATCGACCTCGCCGTGCATTCCGCGAAGGACCTGCCGGGTGAGCTGCCCGAGGGCCTCGGGCTCGCCGGCGTGCCGGGACGCGAGGACCCGCGCGACGCGTTCATCGGCGCGGCGGGCTCGCTCAGCGAGCTGCCGGAGGGGGCGCGGATCGGGACCTCCAGCCTGCGGCGGCGCTCGCAGCTGCTCGCCCTCCGCGAGGACCTCGAGGTCGTCGAGCTGCGTGGCAACGTGGACACGCGGCTCGGCAAGCTCGAGGCGGGCGAGTACGACGGGATCGTCCTGGCCGCCGCCGGGCTCGCGCGGCTCGGGCGCGACGGCGAGATCTCGTTCCTGTTCACGCTCGAGCAGATGACGCCCGCGCCCGGGCAGGGGTGCCTGGCGCTCGAGGCTCGCTCCGACGACGAGGCCGCCCACGCCGCCGCGGCGCGCATCTCCGACCGCGCCGCGCTCTCCGAGCTCACGGCCGAGCGGATCGCGGTGCGGCTGCTGGAAGCGGATTGCGACACGCCGGTCGGCGTCGTCGCGCGCCACGAGCAGGGCCGGCTCGTTCTGCGCGGGTTCGCGGGCGCGCCCGACGGCAGCGACTGGGTTCGGGACCGCGTCGAGGGTGACCCGGATCAACCCGGCGCCCTCGGCGAGGCGCTGGCGGAGCGGATGAAGGCCGCGGGCGCGGCGGACATCATTGCCGCGGCCAAGGGGGAAGGGTGAGCGCGCGGGCGGGCACCGCCTACCTGGTCGGTGCCGGGCCCGGAGATCCCGGCCTCGTCACCCTCCGCGCCGCGGAGTTGGTCGCGACCGCGGACGTCGTCCTCTACGACCGGCTGATCCCCGCGGGGATCCTCGACGGTGCGCGCGCGGACGCGGAGCTCGTCTACGTCGGCAAGGAGCCCGACCGCAAGGCGATGGAGCAGCGCGAGATCGAGGAGCTCCTGGTCGAGCACGCGCGCGCGGGGCGCAGCGTCGTCCGCTTGAAGGGCGGCGATCCGTTCGTCTTCGGCCGTGGCGGCGAGGAGGCGGAAGCGCTCGCAGCCGCCGGGATTCCGTTCGAGGTGGTGCCCGGGGTGACCGCCGGCGTCGCCGCCTCGGCCTACGCGGGCATCCCGGTCACGCACCGCGACGACGCATCGGCGGTGGCGTTCGTCACCGGCCACGAGGACCCGGAGAAGGAGGAGTCCGCGCTCGACTGGGAGGCGCTCGCGCGCTTCCCGGGCACGCTCGTCCTCTACATGGGCGTAAAGAACCTCCCGCGGATCGCCGAGCGGCTCGTCGCCGCCGGCCGCAACCCGCAGGAGCCGGCCGCCGCGATCGAGCGGGGAACCCACCCCGGCCAGCGCACGGTGACCGCGACGCTCGCGACGCTGCCGGACGCCGTTGCCGCCGAGGGCATCCGCGCGCCGTCGATCCTGCTGTTCGGCGAGGTGGCCGCCCGGCGCGAGGAGATCGCCTGGCTCGAGCGCCGCCCGTTGCACGGAAAGCGCGTCGTCGTCACCCGGGCCCGCGCGCAGGCGAGCGGCCTCGCGGCGACCCTGCGCGGACTCGGCGC
>ERZ777003.5097-NODE-5097-length-10241-cov-5.054781_pt1 | contig 10241 bp, 7 predicted proteins | sample MGYA00374956_ERZ777003 | MGnify/ENA primary metagenome ERZ777003 (study PRJEB29302, sample SAMN06268252) | bioreactor metagenome | isolation source: Joint BioEnergy Institute, California, USA | place: USA:Joint BioEnergy Institute, California, USA | collected... | reverse complement strand
CGCGCGAGTGCGAGTTCCGCGACCCGGCCGGCAACTCGGTCCGGTTCAGCCAGCGCCTGAACTAGCCCGTCGGTCAACGGCCCGGCGGCTGGCCCTGACGGTAACCAGCCCGCCGGGCCCGGGCCCCACCCACCTCGACCCGCCCACGGCTCGCACCGGCCAAGGCCGGCGGATCGGGGGTCGGTCGCCTATCCGACCGGGGTCTCGCTGCGCAGGCTCACGATGAGCGTGAGCAGACCGCCGTCGTACTCGCGGTGCAGCCGGTGCCCGGGTTCCTCGCAGAGCTGGGACATGATGCGCACCATCGCGGTGTTGCTGGCGTGCACGACGGTGCGAACCCGCCCGACCCCCAGCTGGGCGGCGTGGGCCAGCAGCCGGCGGGCCAGGAAGGTGCCGAGGCGCCGCCGCTGCCACGCGTCCTCGACCAGGATGGCGAGCTCGGGCGCGTCGCTCGGCCCGGTCCCGGAGGGCCAGATGAGGCTGCCCAGCGCGACCACCGAGCCCGCGTAGTCCTCGACCACCAGGCTGTAGCCCGAGGCCGGTGACAGGAGGCGGGCCAGGGTGGGCGTGCTCGGCGTCCGCGTGCTCGACAGGTACCGCCGCAGGCGGCTCGTCATCGAGCACCGGTGGTGCATGGCGACCACGGCGTCGAGATCCTCGGGCGTCGCGACGCGGACCGTGACCGCGACACCGGTCGGGAGCACCAGCTGCCACGACTCGGGCGCCGGCTCCGCCTCGGGACGACTCTGCGCCTGCACCGCGATGTCGACCATCGCGTACGCCCGGGCTCGCTCGGCCGGGGTGAACGGCGCCGCCGGCCGGGAGAGCAGGTAGCCGCCGCCGCTCGGGTCGTTGAGCCACAGCTGCGCCGCCGCCGGCACCGGGCTGCCCGGCTTGGTCACGTCGCCGCCGCGGGCCAGGTCGGTGGCGTCGTTGACGAGACCGGCCGGCGGCTCGGGCCGCCACGTCACCTCAGCACCGGGGAACAGGCTCGTCAGCACTGCCGGCAGGTCATCCGGGTTGCGCAGCAGCCGGGCGGCCAACGACAGGGCCCGGGTCGGGCCGTCGACCAGCGCGTGGGCGTCAGCCGGCGTGACCCGGGGAGCTCGCGCACCGCCGTCGACCACCGCCGCCGCCAGGTCGGCCACGGTCAGCAGCGGCGACGCCGCCACCAGCAGCTCGTCGACCGGGCCATCCGGGGTGAGGTACACCTGGACGGCCAGGATGTTGATCGCTCGCCGGGCCAGGCTCGCGGCGAGGATGGCCAGGCGGCCCGGCACGTCGTCGAGGGTGGCGCGAATGTTCCACAGCTTGACCGCGCCCCGGACCGGCTCAGTCGGCTGGTCCTCGGTGATCTCCGGCGCGATGGCCTCCGCCCGGCCCGCGACGAGCTGGGCGAGCAGCAGGTCGGCCGTGGCTCGGTTGCCCGCCATGGGAATGTCCCAGAAGACCGCGAGCCGGGTCAGGGACCGGGTGGTGGTGTCGCCGGCCCGGACCTCGACCGGGTCGGTGAACGCGATCATGGCGTCGATCTCGCCAGCGGCGACGAGCCCGGTGGTCGCCGACGGTCCCACCGTGCCGGAGGGCAAGGGCTCGGCGGAGAGTCCGACATGCTCGGCCAGCAGGGCGGCGATGGTGGCCGGGGCCAACAGGCGCATCGAGGCCAGGGTGCTGTAGTGGGCCGACGCCCAGGCGATGAGATCGGCACGGCGCGGGCCCTCGGCGGTGAGGGCCAGCGCCGGCCGCCGGGTGGCCGGCGCCCTGGACTCGACCAGTGGTCCGTCCGGGACCCGAGAGTGAATCCGGGGCGTTTGCGCTCCCGCCACCGTGGCTTCGGGCTGACCGTGCGTGGGGTCGGCGGGCGGCTCGAGCCCAGCGACCGAGCCCGGGCCGCTGTCACTCCACGTCCGCCCCAGTCCGCGCTCGTCAATGACATGCGCGAGGCGGCGTGAGGTGGCGGACGCACGCCGGCCAGCGACGGCTTCCGCCGGGGTGGACCCGGCCGAAAGCGGGGTGTTGATCTCCTGAGCCACGGTAACCACCCCTTCTCGAGATCGCCAAGGCTCTACCGTGCGCGGCTGCCCCACCGCACCCGCTTGCCGGTCAGTCTGCCCGAGCCGCGTTTCGGCCGGATTGCACCGCCGTGTCCGTGCCGAATCGGTTGACGGACATCCCGAATCGGGTGATTTCGCCACTGACCCGGACCGCGGCGCCGCCCGACCAGCCGGCCCGCGGTTGACCTCGACCAGCCGACGTGGACCGACCTCGACCGGCGGCCCCAAACCGCGTCGGCCGCCGGCGCAGACCGACCTTGACCATCGGCCCCGACCGGCCTTGACCAGCCGGCCCGCAGCCGACCCTCGGCCGCCGACGTGGACCCAACCTCGACCGGTCGGGCCGACCGGCGTCGGCCGCCGGCAGGGACCGGCATCGACCGATCGGCCTTGGTATGCTCCTGCGAACCAGGCGCCCCACGTGTGGTATTCGCCACCGGTCCGGGCCCGTCGTCTTCACCGGGTGCTCCGCATCGTCCCGGCCGCCGGCCGGCCATGGTCGCATCGATGGCGCCGCCGTTCCCACCCCTGTGAGGAGTCTGCTGATGGTCCGGCCTTCCGGAACGACGACCGTCCGACGTGGCCAGGCCCTTCTGGTCGTCCTGGCCCTGCTCGCCCTCGCCGCCTCGGCCTGCGGCACCACCCCCAGGTACCTGACCGCCGTCGCCCCGGCGCCACCGACGCCGACGGCGCCGACGGAGCCGGCTCGGCTCGTCGTCCTGCCGGCCGAGGACGCGGTGGTCACGCCACGCCAGGTCGTGGTCGTCGGCGTCACCCACGGTCGGCTCGACACGGTGTCTTTGGTGGACGAGGCCGGCACCGAGGTCCCGGGGACGTACGACGCGGCCCACCGCATCTGGCACAGCACGGCGACGCTGACGTACGACACGCGGTACCGACTCGTCGCCCGCGGCACCGGAGCCGACGGCACGCCCGTGGAGGGGACCCGGACGTTCGCCACCATCCGACCCACGGCGTACACGAGCGCGCAGATCCGGGCGTTCCGCGGTTACGGCCCGCTGCTGGACGGGGGAACGTTCGGGGTGGGCCAGCCGGTCGTCATCCAGTTCAGCCGCCCGGTGGCCAATCGGGCGGCGGTGGAGGCCACTCTCGAGGTCAAGGCCGTGCCGAAGACACCGGGGGCGTGGCGGTGGATTCGCGACGACGAGATCCACTGGCGCCCGCGCGAGTACTGGCGGCCCGGCACCCGGGTGACGGTCACCGCCAACCTCTACGGCGTGGACTTCGGCGACGGCCGCTTCGGCGACGCCAACCAGACGGCCACGTTCACCATCGGCCCGTCGAAGATCGCGGTCGCGGACTACGACACGAAGCGCATGCGCATTTACATCAATGGCGTCGATGTCACCGCCTCGATCGGCGACTCGTGGAACCCGAACCTGCCCGGCCCCTACTACGACCACTCCGAAGGACTGCGGATCAGCATGGGCAAGGACGGTGAGTACTCGTCCCGCGGCTGGTTCGACATGCGGACGTCGAGCGGGGTCTTCGTGGTGATGGAAAAGGCCGAGGTGGTCCGCATGCGGCCGGACCTGCCGCCCACCGACCCGCTGTACTACGACCAGATGGTGCCGTACGCCGTCCGGTTCACCTCCAGCGGCTTGTACGTGCACTGGGCCGACTGGAGCGTCTACGACCAGGGCGTGCGCCACGTGTCGCACGGCTGCATCAACCTGTCGCCCAACGACGCCGTGTGGTTCTACAACAACTTCAGCTACGGCGACATCATCGAGGTCCGCAACACCGGCAAGCCGCAGGAGCTCACCGACGGCCTCGGCGACTGGTCGCTCTCCTGGGAGGAGTGGATCGGCGCCGCCTGATGCCCCCGTTCTTGCCCGTTGATCTAGGGCTTCGAGTGGTCGTTGACGATCGACTCACCACTCCTAGCCCTAGATCAACGAGGTGAGAGCAGCACCCGTGGGGCCGGATGAACGTTGACGTGATTGATGAACCGTGAGAAGAGCAGCCCGTGGCGACGGGGACGGTCCGCCTGGGCGGCGGCGCTGCGTCGGTGCGGGCGCCACTTTCGGGAGGACCAGATCCCGGACCGCGCGGCCGGACTCACCTATTATGCAATCCTGTCTATCTTTCCGGGCCTGCTGGTCCTCGTCTCCGTGCTCGGCCTGCTCGGCGGACCCGCGAGCGGCCTCAACGAGATCCTCGGCGCGATCGTCCCCGGCGAAGCCGGCGAGCTGATTCAGGACGCCGTCAACCGGGTGGCGGCGACCGGAGCCACCGCCGGCTTCCTCGCCCTCGCCGGCCTGGTGGTCGCCTTCTGGTCCGCCTCCGGGTACGTGGCGGCGTTCCTGCGGGCCCTCGACGCGATCCACCGGGTCCGGACGGCCCGGCCGATCAAGCGGGCCCTGCCGCTACGCCTCGGGCTGACCGCGCTCGTGGGCGTCCTGCTCATCGCGTGCGTGTTCATCGTGGTCTTCACCGGCGACCTGGCCGAGCGTCTGGGTGACGTGATCGGACTCGGATCGACCGCCGTGACCGTCTGGGATGTGGCGAAGTGGCCCGCGCTGCTCCTCCTCGTCGCCGCGATGATCGGCCTCCTCTACCGCGCCGGCCCGCCCACCCAGGCCAGACCACGGTTCATCACGCCGGGCAGCCTGACGGCCGTGCTGCTGGCCGTCGCGGTGTCGGCGTTGTTCGGCGTCTACCTGGCCACGTTCGCCTCGTACGAACGCACCTACGGCGCGCTCAGCGGCGTGATCGTCTTCCTGGTCTGGCTGTGGCTGACCAACATGGCGGTGCTGCTGGGCGCCGAGTTGGACGTCGCGCTGGACCAGCCGCCGGCGAAGGCCAAGGACCCCCAGGAAGAGGCCAGGGACTGAACTCGGGCGCCGCCGACCGACGGCGGACCCCGAGCCGCCTGACCCGGCGACGAACCGAAGCCGCCTGACCCGTCGCGACGGGTGCTCCGTGCGCAGCGACGGGTGCGGCTTCCCGGGCGATGGATGCGGCGCCCCGGCGACGGGTGCTCGGTGCCCGGCGACGGGTGCTCGGTGCCCCGGGCGACGGGTGCGACGCCCACGAGCCGAAGCCGGGGCTCCGCGCGTGACCCGGTTCAGCGCAGCGCGGCGAGAAGCTCCCGGCAGGCCCGCTCGCACCGACTGCAGGCCTCGGCGCAGACGCGACAGTGCTCGTGCATGTCGGCGTGCATCGCGCACTCGGCCGCGCAGGACATGCAGGCGGTCGCGCACGCCTCGAGCTGCGCCCGGGCCACGGCGATGTCGAACCCCGTCTGGCGCGAGAGCACCCGCGCGGTCGTGGCGCAGACGTCCGCGCAGTCCAGGTTGAGCGTGATGCAGGTCTTCAGCTGGCCGACCGTCTCCTCGCTCAGGCAGGCGTCCGCGCACATCGTGCAGGCCTCGCTGCACATGATGATCGTGTCAATCACGGCCGCCAACTGAACCCGATCGATGCCGATGGTCGCGGGGTGGTTCTCCAGCATCGGGACGGTGCTCGTGGTCGTCATCGTCATGGTCGTTCGCCCCCCGTGATCGTGGTGGCGCTCGTTAAGTCGCCCGAGTGCCACGGTAATCGGCGCGATCGGCGGGCGGCGGCAGATCGGCCGACGACCGAACACGACCACCGATCGGACGGAGCCAGGTCCACGGTCACGCCGCGGCCCAGGGCCGGTTGGGCCAGCGGTCGACCAGCGGCCCGTCCCTCCCGGTGGCTCGCGCGCCTGCCGCCAAACTGTCCACAGTGGTAACTCTGGGAACAGCCTTCTCAACCCGGCTCCGACACCCCGTTGGCGACCGGGTCGAACCGTTCGCCACGCACGACCCGTGGGGTGGGTGCACCCACGTTGCCCGTCGCGAAGAGCCGGCCGTGTCGCCCGGCCGCGCTGCCCGCGTCGGCGAAGAGCGGGCGCCCGCGAGGAAGCCATGGCCCGCCAGCGCCGGGCCAACGCGCGACGACGGCCACCGGCTACGACACCGGCGTGTCTTGCCCTCGCCGGCGCGAGGTCCGGCCCAACCAGGGACGACTTCGCGCGTTCCCGGGTCACCTGTCGTCACCCGCGCGTGGCTGACCAGGCTGGGCCTGCTCGAGCAACGGCCGAATGGCTTCCAATGCCTCGATGAGTTGATCCGGGTCCCGCGCCGCGGCGTAGTGGCGTGCCATCCGCTGCTCGAGCGCCCTCTGAGCCCGCCAAAGCTCCTCGACCCGCCGGGGTGAGCTCAACCGTTCACCGCGTTGGGCGCGATCACGGTCACCGTCGAGGCCGACGGTCTCCTCCAGCGTGACGGCGCGACGACGACGAGGCCATCGACTTCTACGTCCACCGCCTCGGCTTCACACTGTTGTCCGACACCGGCCTGTTCGGCGCATCCGGATCGTCCGGGTGGCGCCCGCACCGGAAAGCCCGACGGTGATCGTCTTCGAGAAGGCCAGACGGAGGCCGACCGGGCAAGCCTCGGCAAGCAGTTTCCCGGCATGACGCTCACGCTGTTCACCGACGACATCGACGCCACGGTCGCCCAACTCACTGAACGCGGGGTGGACCTTCTGAAGCCGGTGCGGCGCGCGCCGTGGGGCATCCAGACCGCGGGCCGACCTCTACGGCAACGCCTTCGACATCCTGCAACCAAACGAGGTGCTCGCTCCCGGTGCGGCGGCGTCCCGGGCCGAACGGTCCGGCTGGACCAGAACGACGCTATCCGTTGCGCCAACGGGGGTGGCCCGTGACAACGAGAACCATTCCGCGCCGCGCGCCGAGGGCGGAGAGTCGACACCCCGCGCAGCTCACGGCCGTCACGTGCCGACGCCGGACCGGATCTCGTGACCGGCCACTCGCTGCCCGGCCCGCTCCTGGGCGGATCGGCTCGTGGACGGACTGGCCCGCGCCATTTCCCGTCGGCCATGTGAATAACACTACGCAAAAAACGCACCAACCGAAACAGACTACGGTCTGAATTCGGACAACCGCCGAATTTGCCCGGTCGCCCGTCTGGTATTCGTCGCCCCGTTCACCTACCGTCTACGTCGGCGAAGTGCGTGCACCTCGGTGAACGCACAAAGTGCGACGATTCAACACGGGAGTAACGCGTCGATGGGGCGACTGCCACGCGAGCAGTGTGGTGGATGCGCGCGGACGGCCACCCCCGCGCAAATGCGCATCTGGGGGTGGCACCGGAGCTCGGACGGCTCGGTCTGGTGCACGGAGCACGCCCATCTCGGTACAACCCGCGACCGGTCGGGCGCCGCCGAGTCGGGAGGCGTCACCGACACCCTCGAGCTGCCGTCGCCTCCGGTCGCCGATCCCAGCGCAGCCGTCGCCGACCCCGGTCCGGCCGCGGCCGCCCTGGGGCCGGCGACCGCTCCCACCAAGACCCTCGCTTCCAGGGGGCTGGGGCGCCGCTGGGCGTGGGGTGCTCTCGCCGTGGCCGCGCTCTGTTGCTGCGGCGGGGTGTTCGTCGCCCTGCTCAACCCCGACCCGGAGACTTCTGAGAGCCAGGCGGCTGACTCCGTAGCGACGTCGTCGGCCGTGAGCACGCTAACCGCGTCGAGCGAGGGTGGCGACGAGGTCACGGCCGGCGAGGTCGCGCCAACGGCGGGGGCGGACCGAGCCGAGACGACGACGGTTGTGGTGACCAACGTGATCGATGGCGACACCGTCGATGTCTCCACCGGCCACCGCATTCGCCTCATCGGCATCGACACGCCGGAGCGCGGAGAGTGCGGGTACGACCAGGCCACCGCCCACCTGGCCTCGCTGGTGAGCGGCAAGCAGGTGACCCTGATCAGCGGAGCCCGGGACGACGCGGACCGGTACGGCCGCCTCCTGCGATACATCGAGGTCGATAACATCGATGTCGGCCTGGAGCAGATCAAGGCTGGTTACGCCATCGCCCGCTACGACTCCCGGGACGGGTACGGCGCCCATCCCCGGGAGCAGACCTACATCGCGGCCGACCACGCGTCGCCCAACTACACGTGCGCCGATCCGCCACGGGCGACCATGCCGCCCCCACCCGTCCAAACGCCGCCGCCGGCCCAGCCGCCGGCGCAGCCCACGCAGTCGAACTGCCATCCGTCCTACGTCCCGTGCGTGCCCAACGTGCCGTACGACCTGGACTGCTCCGACATCGGCTTCCGGGTCACCGTGGTCGGCCCGGACGTGTACCGCCTGGACAGCGACGGGGACACCATCGGGTGTGAGAGTTACCGGTGACGGACGGGCGACCGGGATCGGCGGGCCGGCGGAGCCCACGCTCCCGCCCGCCGGGGCAGCCGCGGTCAGGTAGCGGGCCCAGGTCAGCGTGACCACACATTGTCCACAGTGGCCGGACATCGTCACTGGACAGGGCACACCACGCGGCACACCGGGACGGAGGCGGAAGAACCGCTCGCCACGCGCGCCGGATGGTCCGACCACCCTACGTCCGACCGCTTCAGCGGCGCCGCCGGCCGGCCCGAGACTGCCTGGTTCGCCACCGGCCTCGATCAGGTGGACCCGGACCCCTGTCCGGGGGAACCCTGAAGTGTCCCGGAACCCCTGAGCCGGATATGGCGTCGCGTCTCACCCATCGGCATCCTGAAACAGCTGTTCTCGGGTCTGACGTGGCTGTCCCGGGGGTGGAGGACGGGATGGATGGGCCGGTGCGTCACCTCATCGGCGTCGTGGTCGTCGGCATCTTGCTCGCCTGGGCATCGCCGCCAGCGGCGGCCCACGCCTCTTCCACTGTGGACGCCCATGACCCTCGACGCGATGCTGCGGGAAGCCCAGGCCACGTTCCGCATCCCCGCCTTGTCGGTGGCGATCGTGGAGGGCGACGAGATCACGTACGCCCAGGGATTCGGAGCAACCGACACAGCCGGGACGGTTGGCCCGGAAACGCCGTTCATCATCGGATCCGTATCCAAGACCATCACGGCCCTGGCGGTGGCGGATCTGGCGGAGCAGGGCGTGATCGACCTGGCCGCCCCGGTCCGGACCTACCTGCCGTGGTTCCGCCTCCAGGACGAGACCGCGGCCGCCCGGATCACCGTACGGGACCTCCTGCACCACACGAGCGGCCTGCCGGAGTCCGCTGGCGTGGACCTGCCAACCGGGGCCGACGGCAGCATCCGCACGTTCGTCGAGCGGCTGGCGTCGGTCCGGCCGGTGGGCGACGTCGGCCGGACGTACGCCTACTCCTCAGCCAACTACAACGTGCTGGGCGCCATCATCGAGGCCGTCACCGGCGACCCCTACGGCCGCCACATCGAGCAGACGGTGTTCCAGCCGCTGGACATGCGCACCAGCTACACCGACCTGGCCGCGGCGCAGCGGGCCGGGCTGGTCCGCGGTCACACCAGCGTCTTCGGCTTCCCCCGCCCGGTCGACGAACGCGTCGATCCGGGCGGTGTGCCGAGCGGGTACCTGGTGTCGAGCAGCGCCGACCTGGCGCGTCTGGTGCGGGCCCTGCTCAACGAGGGGCGATACGACGGCCGCGCGGTCTTCTCGCCGGCCAGCATCCAGCGTCTCCAGGACGATGTCGTCCCGACCGTTAGCGGGGCGGCCTACGGGCTCGGGCTGTTCGTCGGCACCATGGCGGGCGAGCCAGCGGTGTGGCACCACGGAGGGACGGCCGGCTACGCCGCCTCGCTGGTGCTACTTCCCCGACAGCGCTAGGGTTTCGTCCTGCTGGCGAACCTCAACGGGACGCACCCGGTCACCGTCACCGCCTATCAGGCCATCCGCCGGAACCTCGTCCGCAGTCTGATCGGGCAGCCGACCGAGCCGGTCGCCCACGCGCGGCGGGTGAGCTGGTACGTCACCGCGGCGTTCCTCGTCGCCACCGTTTCTCTCCTGGCGTACCTGGTGAGCGTGCCGTGGTGGGTGCGGCGCCTGCGGTGGCGAGCCCGCCTGTCGGTGGGACGGCACGGATTACCCCGCCTGGTCGACGTGGCCCTGCCCGTGACCGTCCTGCTCGTGGTTCCCGAACTGACGGGCTACTCCTGGCGAGTGCTGACCACGTACGCACCGGACCTGGCTTTCGCCACCCTCGCTCTCGCCGGTGCATGGCTCGCCGTCGGCCTCACGAAGTCGACACTCGTCGTCGCGCGGCTCATCGCGTCACACCGCCAGGCCAGCGAACCGTCGGCCACCGTCGGTGCCCTCTCTGTCAAGGTCGAGTTGGACACGCCGTAGTGCGTGAGATCTGAGCCAAT
>ERZ777003.5096-NODE-5096-length-10241-cov-5.059788_pt1 | contig 10241 bp, 12 predicted proteins | sample MGYA00374956_ERZ777003 | MGnify/ENA primary metagenome ERZ777003 (study PRJEB29302, sample SAMN06268252) | bioreactor metagenome | isolation source: Joint BioEnergy Institute, California, USA | place: USA:Joint BioEnergy Institute, California, USA | collected... | reverse complement strand
ATAATAATAAGTCTCATTTTACTCCCCCTTTTTGTTTCATAAAACTATAATTTCAACCAAATTTTTAATACACTAAAATCACTCTATACCATGTTCTTCTTTAATTTTCTTAATGACTTCAGCACATGTTTTCAATTCTTCTTCTGGTATCGTTCTTCCATCAGTCGTTAATACTGCTTGAACTCCTTCATTAATTAATTCTTCAGGAACATCGTGAAATTTTACCTTCTTTTTGTCTGTCAACAATCCTTCTTTTTGCAATGTTTTTAATGTCTTAACTTGTTGAAAATCGATAATGGACATATTTGCTACCTCCAATAAATCAATCCTTTTATTCAATTGCAATCGAAGATATTTCATTATTTATCCATTCATACTTAATCGTTTTATCAAATAATTCAATTGTTAATTCAAAACCATTTTCAACTTCTACAGCTTCTTTAATTACTCCAACTACCTTTTCGTCACAATTATATATCGGGTCAATTTTGTCTAATACAGGTTTGCCAATGTATGAAGATAAATCACCATATTTCGGAACAATTGTTTTAAAAATCATGCTACCTCCCCCTTAACTTTCACTTTTAGATAAAAGGATTCTTTTATTCGCTCACTTCACCTTCATATTCTTCAGAATGTTTACTATTAGCTCCGCAATACGGACAAAAATTTGTTTCACCACTTGTAGAATACACTTTAAATACTTCTTCACATTTTGTGCAAATATAAGCACAATCATTTGTTAAGTATTTCATTTATAACACCTCCGAGCCTCCCGATAAAATGATTATTTTATCGTTAGCAAATTCCCTACTACAATCATAATCATTATGCCGCTCCATACCACATAAGGCAACCAATCCATTTTACTTTCTTTTAAAATATCATCTGTGTTTTTATTTGTCAGTAAAAAATTATAATACATTTTTTCGAATCGCTTAATCATTATTTCATACACCTCTTATTATATATTTTATTTAATAAGGAAATCATATGTAATTTTCCCGTATAACACCTTTTCTTTATCAAACAGTTCATTGACGCGCTCATCAATATAATTGATCAATTTATCTTTTTGAACCATCTCTAATCCCCTTTCTTTTTTTGATTTCTATTAAAGCTTAACAACCCTGTACTTCTCATTCGTTTTATAGACCACAACATCATCGACAACCATAATCTTCACTTTCCAAAACTCTCTTTTTAACTGAGCAATAATTCTGTTTTTATGTTTAAAATCATCAAAAGGAATTGCGCCGTAAATCATGATATCACCTCCATATTTTTATATATTTTATTTATTATTTAACAGAATTAATTTTTTCTCAATTTCTTCTATTTTTTCACGAAGGAATTTAGATGACAATGCACAATTTTCCTCGTACCACTCAAATGCTACTTTTAAATCCGCGAAACGCTGCTTATCAAATTGATCAAATGCCCCTTGTTCAATACTACGCTCTAATCTCTCCAAAGAAACAGCTAAACCTGTATAAAGAAACTGTGCTACCTCAAAACGAACCATTCTTTAATACGTGGAATTTGTGTAGGCAATGAGCGCCACACAAATTCCACTACCTCCTTTCTATTATAGAATTTTCGATACTGTTACAACCTCATCACATACAGGACAATAAGCTTTGTCGCTATCAATTTCTGTTGGCTCGCACTCTTCGCCGCAAATTGGACATTCGTGCAATACATAACCGAATTCGGCGAATTCTTGAAGGAGATCGAGCATATCTTTCATATTCTACACCTTCCCTTGTTTTCCTGTTATTTAAATTTTAACACAAAACCAAAACTTAAATCAATTTTTATTTTTATAATTTGTTTATATTTTCTTCGAGAGTAGCAAATTCCTCTTCAACATACCTTGATGAAATAATGCAATTTTCTTTATACCAGCTTACAGCTTCTTTGACATTTTGAAATAATCGAAAATCGGTTTCAGTTAATTCTTGATCGTTTTTGATTTGCGATTTAAGGTACTGGATTTCATGGATGATTCCTGAATACAAGCAAACACAAACACCATATGGTATATTCATTTTAACACATTCTTTTTGATTTGTTTGAGAATATTATAACACGGTCTATTGTTAATTACAATATTTATTTTTATATTTTAGTTAAATTTATCATAATCGAAACATATATTTTTCCGGCTACTTAATTAACAAGTGACACATTTGCAAGCAAAAGTTGTCACTATTTAACCATTAAACATGATTAAAGGTTGAATTTAATTAATTCAAAATGTATACATGAATTATAAAAAAATATAAAAAACTTGTTTTATTGAATTTTAAAGAAACGCACTCCATTTTTTTACAATAGTTAAAAAACGTTGATATTTCAATGATTTTTTAAAATGTATACAAACCTTTTTATTAAGTATATTATATAGGGTTAAAACTTATTTGTATATTTTATTTTATTTTTTATTGTAAATAAAAAAGAGCAGTTAGAAAGGTTCAACCTTTCAACTGCTTTCTAATTAAGTATCTTATAAAACCTCAATATAATTATAATGATTAATTATCTTATTCATATTTGATGGATATAAAGCAATAACCCTTGCATCAGCCAAAACTCGCCCTAAATTTTTAATTCCCGTTTCTCTTTTGATTTCTTTCTTTGGATAAACTCCCTTTGGCTTGTTTAATATATATTGAATAAATTGATCAACTTGATCAGTGCGATCTTCATTTTCTTTTTGTGTAATTCCTAATTCAATAACTTTTGTTAACTTAGCTTTATTCATTTGTTTCATTATACTTTCAAATATTTCTTCATCATTCATCACAATAAAGAATTTTCCTCTCGGTTTTGGATTACGCTGAATACGTTTCAATGATTGATACATTTCTGCTGCAATATATCCTGCTTGAATATCATTAAAAATTGAATTTTTAAAGCGTCCTTTATAAATGTCTAATGATTTATTGCCTAATGTATCATCTGTATAGTGAAGATAATGAATTAAATAATGCTCTATTGGTGTGTTTGGCGTAGAAATTAACCATACTTGCGTAAAATCACTTGCCCAGTTCTTACCGATAAGATTACCGTACCATGAAACAGCAATAGATTCACCATTATAATCGAGATCATCGTCATCTTTCTTATCAATCCAAAAATCATCAAATTGTTGTGATAATAACTTTTGCAATTTACTGGTATATTCTTTATGACAAACAATTAGCACTTTGTCATTTTCCTGTTTATATTCTTTAATTTTCATTATAATTTTATTGAAGTATTCATCACTATGTTCTTTGATTTTAGATTTACTTGAATTGAAATTAATACGATAAAATTCACTTTCCGAATGATCAATGATACGAGATTGTCTTATGATTTGAAATTTATCTTGATTGACCTTATAGACTCCATCGAGGCTTGCAGAAGCGTCTAAAATAATGTTATTCTGCAAGCCCCAATGTTCATGTAATGGATGGTGTGTAGAAATGTTACCGCCATTGTAAATGCATTGATTTTTAATTTTGCCATTTACTTTAATTTGACCATAAAGCAAGTCCAATGTTGTTATGAATTCTTTTATCTTTTGTCTGTCTTTTAAATTTTCAATTGTTTTATTTTCTAATGTAGCTTCCACTTGTCGTTTAAATGCTTGGTACGTTTTATAATGAATTTGTGGCTTTACTTTTACGCATTTGTTGTATCTTTTTTCTAATTTCATTTCCGATAAGATGTTAAATAATGGTTGACATATTTTTGAAAATCCATCTCTTAATGAATGTGGTAAAATGTTATGTATTTCTTTATATTTTTCATCATTGAATGTATAGATTGGAAAATTGATTTTTTCGTCAATGATTAAAGTATCTCTTTCTTTAGTGAAATATTGACGTGTCTTTTCATCTTCACAAAGCATTATGTATCGGACATGAGAAATGATAATAATTTTCATTTGAGATAATTTATCTAAATTACAACGCCATTTCTGCCAGTTTTGTGATGTTATCGCAATAGCATCACCTGTACGGAATCCACTCTCGATAATGTCTAATGTATTTTGAGCATCTTCATTAAATCGTTTTACAACAAGAAATTTCTTTGTGTTAAAGCCGTTATACACTTGTTGTAAAATTAAATTAGTGTAATATGATTTACCAAGAGCTGGTTCAAAGTCAAATACATAAAATTTGTTAGGATTGTTGCTTTCTCTTGTGATGACATCAGCTAAATAATTGATCTTTTTCGTATATTTTTCACCGTAAACTTGAGCGTATTGATTATTAGAAAAATCTAATTGAATACCGTTATTTTGGACTCCCGTCAAACTGAATACCTCCTAATTATTTTTTATTATTTAACTTCTTCCATTCTTCAATGGCTTCTCGGAGCATTGGGGTCTTGTGGAAGATTGTGAAGAGTCTATTTGTCTTCGGGTGTTTCGCTTTAATTATGTAGTCAATTCCTTTTGTAAATCGTAAATAATTAGCTAAGTTGTAATCATAGCAGTAAAAGAAATCATCTCTTGTTATTTGTTTAGTCATCATTTTGACTACCTCCTATATAACCATTTACACTTCACTATTAGCAACCTTATTCAAATTTCACCTCCTTATAAGGTCGCTATCAAAATATTTTTATATTATATTTAAATGTATTATTAAAAAAAGATACTCGATTTTAATATAACATAAATCATTATTAATTGTCAATACTTTTATATTTTCTTTAAAACAAAAAAGCTGATTACCCATTAAACAATCCAACTTGATTTGACTTTCTTCAACAATCATCTATAATTCATTACGCTCCATTTCTTCACATTTTCAACGGTGACAAAAGGCATCTCCAATAATCACTCACTAAACTGCCCGTTGCCCGTTCCAAAGCAAAAAAAGAGCGTACCTGTTATGTGGTACGCTTTTTATCTTTAAAAACTTTTACCATTTATAACACAAGCATAAATTTGATACAATAATATTAAGAAACTTGTTTTGTATTCATGCAATATGTTCACACGGTGGTGAATCAATGGAGAAAAAGATAAGGCGTATAGGTAACTCACTAGGAATCGTTTTGCCTGCTGAAATACTGAAAGAGATACAGTTAAGTGAGGGCGACATTGTTGAGGTGGAGTTGCGGAAAGATAAAGGTGAGATAATATTACGAAACATAAAAATAACGTCTATCACCGATGATTTTGAATCTCGTGTGATAGACGTTGTAGAAAAATACTTTGACGTAAAGAGAAAGAAATAATGTAAGTGAGTTGAGGATGTGGAGTAGGAAAGGGAGAAGGGTAAATCTACTCCACATTTTCATTATTATTGAGCTTGCTGATCTTGTACTGGAGCAACAGAAGTATCAATGCTGTCAACTTCTTCTTGTGTCATAGGTGCTTTATCAGAAGTAGCTTGATCAACCTCATCTGCTTTTTGACCAAGTTCAGCTACTTTTTCGTTAGCATGTTGTAGTTCTCCGGCTAGACGTTCGTTTTCAGATTTAACTGCTTGATTTTCTTCAGAAAGAGATTGATTTTGAGCAGTTAGTGATTCAATTTGTCTGTAAGCTTCCTCTAATGCAGATTTAGTTTGATTTAATTCAGCTATCTTATTGTTAAGTTCTGTTTGAAGTGCTGCAACTTCAGCTTCTTTAGCCTGTAAATCTCCTTTAGTTTTTTCAAGTTCTTCTTTTGTTTTGCTTAATTTAGAAATAAGTTCATCAATGCATTTGTTTAAATGTTCAATTTGAGCTTTTAATCCGTTGTTTTCATCTTGCAAACCTTTAATTGTTTGATTCTTTCCTGCAAGCAATTCATTTGCTTGAGCAATAGCTTGATTTGCATTTTGACGAAGTGAAGCAATTTTTCCTAGTAATGTGTTTTCGTTAGCCTCATAGGAAACAATTTTATCTTTTAGTCCTTCTAGCTGTGATTTAACTTTGTCAATTGTTGCATCTCCTGTAAAGATGATACCAGCACTACCAGCAAGTAATGCAGCTCCTGTTAACCCTGCAATAAGTTTTGTTTTTACTATCATACTCATTCCCCCTATTGAAATTTTTAGTAATGTGTATTCACAAGCATTATGTTATAACATGTGTTATAACTTTGTAAATACCTTTTTTAAAAATTTTTGAGTTTTTTATAAAAAAATCCGTATCCTGTATGGATACGGGTTAAAATTTAAATAGTTATTGACATTTGTTTTTTTAAAACGTTATAATGACGCTAGGAATTTTTGACAACTCTTTTTCAGTAATTTTGTATAACTTGACCCCCCTATTGTTAAAGCGTATCCGATCTGGATACGCTTTTTATTTGAATGAAATTGTTATTTCATGCAAAGTATTAGCAATTTAGCGACGTGCCTGTTATTGAGATTTTCAAAAACAAGCTAGTGATTTATCAATTTGCCTGTTATGATAAAAAATGAATTTAGTTAATTTTATAGATCATTACTTCATAATCTTCAAAAGCTTTATTTATCAACTCTCTAACAATATCCCAATCACCTCCTGCAAGCCCACAACCTAAACCATGAGGTAAAGCGACAGTTAAATTATGTTTCTTTGCTTTTTGTTTCAAAATATCAAGTGACTGATAAAGATGTTCATAGCTTGTTTGTCTTTTACCTCTGCCATAATTAAATTGACCGAATAAGTTAGCTACGTATTTATTTTCATTAACTTTTATTACTTGCGTTGTACCTAGTAATATTTCTTTGTTGCTGTTATGCATGTTTACTAGTTGCTTATATCTCTCAAAGACAATAGGATATTTATTTCTAATCTTTGCAGCCAATCCAAGACCCATTACGCCCTGACAATTTACTTGATGACCTATAATGTTTTCGGTTGCTTGTAGCAAGTCGCCTTTCACTTCTTTGATCACAGAATTCACTTCCTTTAAAACATGGATTTTATTTAAAGTTTAAAGCATTTTAAATGCTTTTAGAAGCAAGTACATGAAGCATTCATACTTAAAATAAGCCCATGATATTCTGTGAATCCTGTTATTAAAGTTTACAAAAAATGGCTGACGATATTTTCATTGTGCTGTTATGTTAAAAACCGAAAACGAAAAATATTTTAAATTAAAAAGTCATCGTGATTTTCAAGTCTCGCTGTTATGTTAAAAAATGAGTACGAAAACGTACACGGCTTAAAATATCGCCGTAAACTCCTTTGCTGCCTGTTATGTGAAACGTCAATTTTAAGGCATAGAATGGCGTTTATGCGTTCGATTTAATTTGTAAATATTATTATATTTTTACACATAAACGCCACCATTAAGCCCGTTCGCCAGCAAGGACGCTGTTATGATACTTTTTGGTTTTCTTTCTCCTGCTGTACCAAATAAGCTATATATTGCTTCGCATCCTCCAAATTTTGTGTAGTTTTTAACGTGTGTACTTCTTGAGTTCCCTTAAAAATTCGATAAGCATTCCACAATTTAGCTGTCCAATAGTCATTATAAATATATACTCTTTTTCGCTCTTTATATCCCATATATTCCACTTCTTTTGTTACGACTCTAAATGTAAGATCATTCTTTATGCTCTTTACTGCTTCTTTTATTCGCTGCTCTTTATCCCTTCTGATTTCATCTTTTGCGCGTTCTATGGCTTTATCCATTTGTTTTGTCAGTTCGATTGCTTCAGCCATTAATTTGTCATAACGTGCATTTGCTTTTGCGTCTTTTCTGCTGTTTCTTCCGGCTCTGCCTGTAACTACCCAAGAAGGGTTATTTGCCTTGTTGCGTAATCTTTTTATATAGTTCTCAAAATAGCGTTTTTTAAATGATTGTAACACTTTTTTAAGATGATACTTTATCCGTTCGTTGTCAGTTTGTTCTAGCAACTCTTTAACCTTGTTGTTATATTGACTGAAAAACTCTTGTATTGATTTTGTATGATTAAATTCCTTTGTCCGAAAAATCCAGCTTGCCGCATGTTCAGCTTCCTGTAGACGTTCATCAATGACATAGGTGTGAATGTCGTCAATATTAATATCCTCATAGGCTCTCCGTTCGCTTACCTCTTGACTGTTATGTGTAGCGTATGAATAAATCAATACATAATTATTTAAAATATCGCTATTGTATCCTTTACCGATTTCTTCACCATTAGAGCGAATAAGGAAATAAAACGGCTTTTGATCGTCTAAATTAGTATTGATACACTCTAATAAGATGTTAGATGTATTTTTACACTTAAATAAGCGTAAAGGCTTTACATTATCCTTTTCCAGACGTTTTGACAATGTTTTTCGCTGTTCTTCCGTTAATTCGCTGTTATATGAATCAGACAGGAGCGACAAAACAAATTGTAGTCGCTCGTCTGTCTTTTTAGCATACCATATAGAACGCATAGGCGACCATTTAAAGCCCATTCTTTTGAGTTGCTCTCTAATAGCTTCACTTGGTTTATCACTGAAATATAATTCTATGCCGTTCTTTTCATCGTTGATTTTATAAGATATTTGCAGTGTTTGGACTTCATTTTTGTTATGGGCATTATTGACTTGTAAATCTTCCGGCGATTCGTTTGCAAACGTGTTATTGAAGTTTTCGGCTTCTTCTTGCATTATTCCTTGTTCTTCCTGTAAATTGTCCGGCTTATGTTCTTCGTTTGTGTTATTGGAGTTTTCAACATCTTGTACAGTATCATTCACGGCTTTTTCTTCTTGTTCATTGCTTAGTTCCTGCATGTTGTCGCTGTTATTAGCGAATTTATGAAGCAACTCTACACCATACACATGACGATCATAATAAGAGATTTCATGAGTAGAAAAAGCAAACAAACCGGCAGTAGTGAAATAAAAATATTGATCTTCTCCTAACTCATTAATGACATGTAAAATGGCATGTTTTGGCTCTGATTTGCATTTATAGACAGCCACAAAGGTAAATTTGTCACTGTCTTTATGACGGTTTAGAATCTCGTTAATTTTAGCATTTTGGGCTTCTGTTAATGCTTCATGATAAAACAATACTTCTAGCGGTTGCGCTTCTTCTCCTACTATTGCAGCTAATTCGCTATTTTCCGCGCTGTTATTGTGTTTCCCCACATGATCATGTGGATCATGTGGGCTTTTTGGTGTTTCTTCGTTATAGAGCATGTAAGTATTTAAAAATGTTTTCCATTTCTCACGATTGATTTTTAAAGCGTTTAGGTAGTTTTCATATTGTTCTTGTGTCCAATGATAAGGTTTTTTCATTCCTGCCATACACAAAGCAAAGTTTTCTATGTGTTCAGATAAAGGAGCTTCTTTGTAAAAGTCTTTTGTTTCAACGTCTATTCTTCCCTCATATGTTTGACCGTCCATCCATTCAACAAGAAAAGCGGTTTTTCTGTATCCGTCATTTTCAATATAAAACGCAATATCTTTTATAATTTTGTTAGCTTCTTCCCATGTTGAAACAGTTGTATTGTCTTTAATTATTGGAGATTCAGACCATAAGAACGTAATTGATTTTACTTTAATTTTTTGCGGTTGCTCTTTGCTTTCTGTTTGCGTTTGTACTTCTTTCCGTTCTCCTGCTTGTTGTGTGTTATGCTCTTGTTTTGCTTCTTCTGCTTGCATTGGCTCTTGTTGTGCTTCCGGCTGTTTCGTTACTGTTTCCGTTTGTTTACCTTCTGCAATAGCTTGTAATTCGCTTGTAATATCTTCGCCATTCATTGATCTAGAAATTAATTCGCTTGCCTTTTCTTTAGAGATGATAATATTTCTAGTGTCAATTTTACGGTTAGAAGCAATATAAAGCGCATAGCGTTGTTTTTTTGTTGCCGTGTTATCCATTTGTTGCGGTTGCTCTTGTGTTTCTTGTGTTTGACCGTCTCTAAAATATTCGGAAACATCAATCATGCCCTTATTTCTTCCGCTTACTTTTTCGGCTTGCTGTGGTTTATGTACTGTTACGTCTTGATTACGTTTTATAATGGCTACTGGTGTAGTTTTGCGAATGTCGTAAATATAATATTGTCCGTTGTCATTGTTGTAAGAAATAACTGTTAAAGTTTTTTCGCTTTTTTCAATTACTTTGATCACTAATTCAGTAGCGCCAAAATTGTACATTCTTACATCTCCGACTCTCATTTCTTCAGCAGGAATAGCATTTTTTAAACCTACAGATTGTAAACGAATTTTCATAATTAACTACCTCCATATTTATATATTTTACTTAAATGATACCATACAAAGCCAATAAAATCAACTTTTTATATAAAATAAAAAGCCCACTCTTTACGAGCGGACTT
>ERZ777003.5093-NODE-5093-length-10249-cov-4.958701_pt1 | contig 10249 bp, 9 predicted proteins | sample MGYA00374956_ERZ777003 | MGnify/ENA primary metagenome ERZ777003 (study PRJEB29302, sample SAMN06268252) | bioreactor metagenome | isolation source: Joint BioEnergy Institute, California, USA | place: USA:Joint BioEnergy Institute, California, USA | collected... | reverse complement strand
CGCTGCATAGGGCTGCTCAGTTCCTGTGTCTGCGTCGTCCGGACCCGCAAAACCATTGAGGCTGCGCCCGTTCGCATCGGGCGCCTCCGGCCTGGTTCCTGAACCAGCCCCTCGACGACGAAAGGGAAACAGCTTCACGGTTCTACCGTCCCGCTAGCGGTATGCTGATCGTCGACCTGGCTCACTCCGCGGTACCCGCCGGTATCGTGGTAGAGCTCCAGCTTGAAGCCGCTTCTCCTCGCGGGCCCGGCTGGGGAGCCGGGGGAGCCTTGCCTTGGGGTTCGGCCTTACGCCGCTTGGCCATCGCCTCGAAGTCCTTCGGATAGAAGACGGCACACATCCTTCCGCCACAAGCCCCGGCGGGCCACCCCTTTTCGCCAGGGGCATTCGTGCCGCGTTCGGCTTCGCGATCACCTGTGGATGGTGCCGCCGCTTGCGCTCCAGCCTTGGAAGTCTCCATCCGGCTCAGTCCGGTGGTCATATCGATCACCAGCCGTGGACCGCGAACCACGTTACGACCTTGGGTAAGGGTAACGTCGCCACCGAGCACAACCGTATTCGTCTTTAGATTGAAATCCGCCCAGTCACCCGTGGCGCTTTGGTCGTCTTTGGATGTCACGACAACCTTTCGCTGTGCACGGACACGTTCGAGCTGCACTTCCGGAGCGCCGGCGTTGGAATCAGCCGACTGCATCAGCCCTGCACCTGCTTGGCCGCTATAGCTTGCCACCAACTCGACAGTACGAAGCCTGAACTCGCCCTGAACAACGTGAACGTCGCCGCGAAACGTTGCTGTCTTGGCCTTATCGTCCACGTCGAGCACATCGGCTTCAATCTCGATTGGCGCATTGGGATCGGTGCGGAACTGCCAGCCGACTGCCTGTCCGTTACCCCCGGAATTGGCAGGGGCCGGCCGACCTTCCGGCCGCTTGAAGGACGCTGAAATCCGGCCCGGAGCCTGGTCAGCTTCAGTGGGCGAGGAAAGGCGCATGGTCCCATTCCGGCGGTCGACGAACAAATGACGACCCCTCAGAATGTTGGGGCCCTGCGAGACGGTGACCGCTCCGGTCAAAAGCGCTGTGTCCGACTTGAAATTGAGTTCGACGCGATCGGCAATGGCTTTGCGGTCAGAGCCGGAGGTGAACTCCACCGCGCCCGTTAGAATGGAAATGTCGGCAAGGGTGTCGAATTCTGCCGTCGCACTGGTGACACGGTCTGCACCCCGGGTAATGACGACATTATCTCGGGCAAGAAGCCGTTTCACCCTGCTCTCCGAAGCGCTGGGTACAGGAGACGGGCTGCTCGCGTCAGCAGGAGAGCTTCCGTCGTAGGCGACCTCGAGCTCGCGCGCAGTCAGAACGGCGCCGTTTTGCTCGACACGAACATTACCCGTGAACAGAGCAATCTTCTGAGCATCATAGATGGTGAGCTTCGGCGCCGTCACATTGATCGGCCCGTCACCGGACGCGATCAGGCTCGCCATGGACTGAGGCTGCGCTCCATCACCTGCGCCCTGCTCAGGTCGGTTCTGGGGCTGAAATTGCGCCGTGACCCCGCCATCAAACGTCAGCTCGCGTGTTTTCTGTAGCAGGACCATAGTGTTACCGTGGAGCGTGCCGCTCGGCATCTCCACGGTGGCCGGATCGTCCGAAACGACCCTGCTCTCCTTCATGAAAATCTTCGCACGCGATAGCCGAGCCACCATCCCGTCGCTTGATCTGATCTCGATCGAGTCCAAGAGTTCCAGCTCATTTGCCTCCGTGTCGAACAGTCCTGAAGCGGCCTGTAGCGTGGTCGTCGTCTTGTTTGGCTGGACAATGGTGCCTTCGATCGTCTTCAGCCTGATGGGTCCTTCGCCTGCGACCTTCTGCTCAGCAGTGCGCGCAGAAATGACGAACCGGCTGCCGTCCTTGCCGTACCCCTCGTAGCGAGGATTGTGCATTGTCAGAACCTCGGTCGAGATGGCGATAGGACCCAACTCGAGGTTGCCGGTTCCGACATCGACACGGATCGAGCGCTGCATGAACAGAGCGTAAGAGCTCAGAACAGCGACGGCACAGACTGGCAGGGCAATCTTGAGCCACCGCACGATGAGGCTGTGGCGGCGGGCAGCTGCGAAAGCGCGCTCACGGTCTACGTCCGTGCTCCAAGCCACGGCCGGTGGTTCGACCGACAGGAGCCGGCCGTTGCTATCGGTCGCTATGGCCATCGCGCGCTCAGGGATGATCGATCCGTGCTTCGCGTGAATCTGGCGGCAAAATAGGGAGATAATGGGACCGGTGGCAAGCTCGACTGACGATCACGCACATCTGTCGAGCACGGACTTGCCAAGCTCTAATGGGCGAAGGGGTCGAGATCGTCGAACCCGAGCAGGTCGAGCTCGGCGCGCGTAGACAGAAAATCGAAGCAGGCCTTGGCCAAGTGTTGCCGTCCTTCCCGCTCGAGCATGGCGTCAAGCCGCGCCTTTACGGCGTGAAGATAGAGCACGTCGGAGGCGGCATACTGAAGCTGCTGCTGCGTCAGCTCTGCAGCACCCCAGTCGGAGCATTGCTGTTGTTTTGAGAGCTCTATGCCAACGAACTCACTGACAAGGTCCTTGAGGCTGTGGCGATCTGTGTACGTGCGAGCCAGCTTTGAGGCGATTTTCGTGCAGTAGAGCGGTGCGGTGGTGACGCCCAGGTAGGCCTTGAGAATAGCGATGTCGAACCGGGCAAAGTGAAAGATCTTGAGTACGGCAGGGTCGGTCAGCAGCGCCTTGAGCCGCGGGGCGGAATAATCGCCACGCGTGAACTGGATGAGATGTGCTGTGTTGTCGCCCGCTGAAAGCTGGACCAGGCAGAGCCGGTCTCGTTGAGGCTTGAGGCCTAGGGCTTCCGTGTCGACAGCAACCGATGGGCCGAGATCGAGCCCGGCCGGCAGATCACCCTTGTGCAACTCGATGCGCGGATTGGCCATCTCGACCCCTAAGTCATTGAGCTTCGGCGAACTTTCCTCATGCTGAAGCTCGATTTGACACTCCTAGCATCCGGCCTGATCCTTAACAAGCGGGTCCGCTACTGGGTCTCCACGCAGAGTAATGGCCGATGCGCGAAACCCAAATGGAGGCATGCCCATGGCCTTCCCACCTGAGCGGATCGTCTGCCTGACCGAGGAGACAGTTGAGACTCTCTATTTGCTCGGAGAGGAAGCGCGGATCGTCGGAGTCTCCGGATACGCGGTGCGACCACCTCGCGTTCGGAAAGAAAAGCCGCGTGTCTCTGCGTTCATCAGCGCCGACATTCCGAAGATCCTCGCCCTCGAGCCGGACCTGGTGCTTGCCTTCTCTGATCTCCAGGCAGACATCGTCGCTGGCCTCATTCGGGAAGGGGTCGCCGTGCACGCTTTCAACCAGCGCACGGTTGCCGGCATCCTGGATATGATTCGCGTGCTCGCAGCTATGGTGGGTGCTCAGGCGAAGGGTGAGGAGCTAGCCGGAAAATTGCAGAAGCGCCTCGAGTCAGTGGCTGCCGCCGCGAAGTCGCTGCCCCGTCGCCCCAAGGTCTACTTCGAAGAGTGGAATGCTCCCATGATCTCCGGGATCGGGTGGGTTTCGGAGCTCATCCAATTGGCTGGTGGTATCGATGTCTTCGCTTCGAATGCTGCGCGCCAGTCGGCGAAAGAGCGGATTGTCACGGAAGAAGATGTTATCGCCGCTGGCCCGGACATCATTTTCGGTTCGTGGTGCGGAAAAAAATTTCGCCCTGAGCAGGTGCGGGCCCGCAAGGGATTCGACTCCATTCCCGCTGTTCGTAACGGCAACATCTTCGAAATCAAATCGACGATTATCCTGCAGCCTGGACCCGCCGCTCTGACGGATGGGTTAGACGCTATTGCTGAGCACATTCGACGTTGGGCGTACGACCATCCTCAAAAGGCTGACCACGGACAGTAGCGTGACGGCCCCCTCGCAAATTGCACCGCGTGTACGCCAATTAGTGCTCAGGAACTGAATTCGCGGTTTCGAATTGGGTAGGTGAAGAAGCCTCCACCTCGTTCTGCTCGCTCTTTGTTATCGAGCCCTCGGGCACCTCGAGGGTCCAGAGCAGTCCTTCTGGTCTCCAGTCGAGCTTGGCCGTGCCGTGCAGGCTGGATGCGGTAAGGCGCTCGATGACGGAGTGTCCGAACCCTTTGCGTTTCGGAGGCGTAACGGGAGGCCCGCCGGACTCGCTCCATTGCAGTTGCAGCCTTCGCCCTCGCTCGCCAATTTCGCTCGGCAGCCAGCCCCAAGCGATATCGACGCGACCGGTCGGAACGGAAAGTGCACCGTGCTTCGAGGCATTGGTAGCCAGCTCATGTAAAGCCATGCCGATGTTCTGCGCGGCATCCGCATCGAGGAGCACTGGCGGGCCGTTGGCATCAACTCTGTTGTTGTCGGCCTCGACGAACGGCTTGAGCTGCGCGGATACAAGATCGCTCAACGACACGCCCTGCCAGTTTTTCTGCACCAGAAGATCCTGCGAGCGGCCGAGCCCCGCCAACCTCTCTCCGAATTGCGCCGTGAAGTCGTCGATATCCCGCGCAGACCGGCCGGTTTGCCGCGCGATCGCCTGGACCACTGCCAACAAGTTCTTGGAACGATGAGCCAACTCGCGCATGACGAACCGGGTGTGCAACTCGCTCTTACGCAGCGCCTGCTCGCGTGCGGCGATGCTGCGCGCGGCCTCGGCAAGTGCGTGGCCGACGATGTTCGCTTCGCGTTGATGAGTTGGCTGGAACTCGACGGGCTGCCCCGCTTCGATTGCCCGGGCAGTATCCAGGAGCTGCTGAATTGGTCTTGCGACGGCGCGGCCGGCAAGGAGACCCGCAGCAATCGATGCAAGAAGCATCATTGCAGCGAGCCCCAGTGCCAAGAAAAGCGAACGATATAGCGGATCGTTGAGCGCTGACTTAGGTGCCCAGATCAGAATATACCAATTGCTCGCGCCACTTCGCCGGTAGCTCGTGAGCACCTCGCGACCCTCGAAGTCGACCGCTTCTATAAAGCCGTACGGCCCTTGAAGCCCCGCGCGCCACTCCTCGGACGTTAACCTGCCGTAAAATTGCTCATGCTGCGATGAGCGGGCAACCATACGCCCGTTCCCATCTATGACAGCCGCGCGCCATTCGTCTGGCAAGAAGGTCTGTTCGATTACCTTTCGGATGACATCCAGCTCGGGCTCAAAGGAAAGGACATATCGGACTTCCCCGTCGACTATTACTGGAACCCGGATCACAAAGAGGAGCTGGTTCGAGATCGCGCCGACAAAAAGATCGCCAACCGCAGGGTTGCCGCTTTGTACGACCTCCCGCAGGCTTTCCATGTCCTCTGTCAGAGGCAAGTTTTCATCGGTTGGGGTCCGGGTGTTCACAAGCTGCTGCCCGGATGGATCAATCAAGACAATGTGCCCCCTGGCCCTCGTACCTGCGTCGCGGGCAAGCTGTCCAAATGCCTTCAAATCACCCTCGGCCAAATAACGGGATGCGGCCAGAACCTCGGCCAGATCCAAGTACCCTCTGAGCTCGCGGTCGACGGCGCTGGCCAGCGTCTCATTGTAGCGATTCAGTCGATTGAGCTGATCCGCCTGCTCCTCTGCGACGTAAGCAGACAGGCCGACGATGCCGAGCAGGAGCAGCGGCAGCACAGAGGCAAGTGTGACCAAACCGAGTAGGACAGAGAACGAGTATTCACGCTTGTTCAAGATAAGCGGTCTTCCCGAGGGCGATACGCGTGGGCCAAGCCGACTAAGATTCCCCACTCGGTATGTCCGATCTGGTTTCTGTGTTGACCTTGCATTTGTGACGAACAGTTTGGCGAAAAGCAACTATGGCATCTTACAATGCTTTATCTGCGCCGCAGTGCTTCGCCCGAGCGACGTTGGAGGAATCTCCTCGCCTGCTGTTGCATTTGGAAATGCATCTGGGATCTCTTGGCAAGCAGGCCACACATCGACGCACAAGTCTCCGGCCAATCCCAGCCACAAACGTCCGCCGACGCCTACGTGAGCATCTGGCACTCGTTAAGCTAGGTCGAAAATGTGGCCGTGTTTGGAAGCGCGTTAGGCATAGGATTCGGCTGCGACAAGCGCTGCACGCGCTTGGATGCCGGCCAAATGCCCGTGAGCAAAGGGCATTTGGCCTTCGGCCATGTGGCGCCGACCTAAGCTAGGGCGGCTAAGAGGTTGTCATGCTACAGGTTTCAGAACGTAACCGTCACCGTCCTTCTCAATGGTGCCGGCGCCTGGCATGCCCCAGTGGTAGCCGGTGCAGACGATCCTATCGGCTACGATCTGGTCGAAGATCCTGCGGCGCGTCGCCTCGGCCATTTCAGCATCTTGATCAAAGGCAATATGCCAGCCGGGATTGCGGAGATTCAAAGGAGGAATGTTGGTCACGTCTCCCAGCACCAGCAGCTGGGCGCTACCTGACGACACAAGATAGCTTGTGTGGCCGGGGGTGTGACCATAGGTTTTTACGGCGCGAACGCCGGGAAGCGCGTCCTTCTCTTCCGCGACTTGGGTTATGTTCTTCCAACTCGGCATCGTGGCCTGCACGCGCCGGGCGAGGCCGCGCCTGCTCTCTGGCAGTTTGTCGATAACAGCCGGATCCGTCCAGAAGGCGTATTCCACCTCGGGCACGATGATTTCGATATCGGAATAAACTTGGCCATCTTCGCCTGCCATCAGGCCGAAGATGTGGTCAGGATGGAAATGCGTCACAACGATCGCGCTGAGGCTGGCGGGATCGATGCCGGCCGCCTTCATATTTTCAGATAACAATCCGATGCCCGGCGCACGCCCAGCCCCGTTTCCTGCATCGAACATAATTGTTCGATCGCCGAGCTTTACAACCGTCACGGTGTAAGAGTTGGGGACCTTGTCATCGGGCATGCCCGCCGCCCGCAGCGAGGCCTTCACATCTTCCACGCTGGCATTCCTGACGAACTGGGGATCGTGGTCCCGCAATCCAGCTCCGTCGAAAATCGTGGTGACTTCGATGTCGCCGACTTTGAACTTGTGAAATTTTGCTCCAGTCGGATTAAGTGGTGAGGCTCCGTCCGATTGAGCAAGCGCCGACGGAATAATTTCGATACGTTTCGTCAAGCCGAAGACGGCACCGGCCGATGTAGCCGACATCACAAACTTGCGTCGATTGAAGCACAACATGTGATCCTCCCGTTCCTCTTGGTGGCGTTTCCGGGATCATCGTGGGCTGATGGCGGGATCCTAATCGGGCGCAGCCATGCTGCGAAAGTGGCGCAAGAGATCTTTCACGGCATATTGAAGCGGCTTGAGATTGCCTGGAATCGCTGTCTCTTGTCGGAAAATGCCTTTTCGGCGGCTTCAATTCGCAAGCAGCTTGCCGATGATGTCGATGCGGTCGGTCCAGATCCCGCCCACATAATCCTTAGGAAGTAGGCTTAGCTGATCGGGGCTGTTGATGCCGCTGGAGAACTCTCCCCCATCGTACGGGGCAACTGCGTAGATAACTGTATTGTAGCGCGCGAGCCTTCGCTGAAACATATGCGGCCAACCCCAGAGCCACGGCCCGATATTCGTAGGCACAAGCAGCAACGTGTTACGGCAAGGATGAGGAACATAGCCCGACCAGCCGAGCGCGGCATATCGAAGAAAGCAGCTCTTGAGGGTTTGCCGCGACATCGCCCGCAGCTGAGGCAGGCGTTGGCGTAGCACCTGGATTGGCGCATCTCCTCCGTAGACCATGATGCGTTCAAGCCGCTCATTCGGCAGCTGCGCCAGCATATCCGCGAGTTGAGCTCCCTCTTGGGCGTCATTGCTTTTGACATTGATTAAGAGCGTTCTCTCGGGAAACGCTGTGAGAACCTCGCTTAGGGTCGGCATCAAGCCGATACCCCTTCCACGGAATGGATAGGTTTTTCCGCCATCGGGCGTATAGCCGTAGCCGATGTCGAGCGCCTTCAATTCGGCCAAGGTGTGCTCCCGCGTGACGCCATGGCCGTCCGTCCGGCAATCGAGCGTCCAGTCGTGAAAAACCACGAAATGGCCGTCTTTCGTGGGGTGGACATCGAGCTCCACCACGTCCGCTCCTAGATCGAACGCAGCTTGAATCGAAGAAATTGTGTTCTCGAGAAAAGGATGCGTTGGAGGATCGATACGGCTGGCCGTGCACGTTTCCGATGTGATGCCGGTACGATCGTAGGTCTGGTGAAGGCCACGATGTGCAAGGAGCGACGGCCGATCGGCTGGAGGGGAAGCGAGGTAGCTCGAGTTATTAAGATAAACCGCTAACCCTGCAATCAGCGCAATAACGCTAATGACTTTGCTGCGCCGCACCGCTGGTCTCCTGCAACCTCTGTCAGCCGCAGGACAAGTGACACCGTTTTGTGGCGAGCTGCGGGTGCGGTCAGGGCGTGGGCTAGAGCTACGATTGCGGCTGTTGGTGGGCTGTTAGCGCGCAAACTTGTCCCAAATCCACCAGGCAAGCAGGAACAGGAGCGAACCGATCACCGACGACGCCACATCGCGCGCCGAAATGGCCACTTGCTCCAGCTCCGGAAGAAGATCGAAAAGCCGAAACAACGCCCCGCCTACGAGCGCTCCGACGAGTCCGACGCCCAGATTCGTCCAGAATCCGAAGCCTGCCCGCTCCCGCTTGACCAACATACCCACCAGGGTTCCCCCAATGAGGCCGATGATCAACCAGACGATGATCTGAGCAAGAGTGATCGGCATGCCACCTCCAGGCCGAGATGCCTTTGGGTAGCATATCACAAAGCCTCGGAGAGAGTTGCTTTTGCCGACAGCCTAAACGGCTGCCGGTTCTAAGTTTCTACGGAAAAGATCGAGACACGCGCTTACCGCTGCATGCCCCACTTGCGCACAGTCCGTGCCTCGATTGTGCGGAAGATGACGCTTTCCACCAGCAATCCAATGACGATCACGGCCGTCAAGCCGGCGAAAACATAAGCGGTCAGCAGCTCATTTCGAGACTGGAAGATGAACCAGCCTAAGCCGCCGCCACCGCCGCCGGCACCGAACACCAGCTCCGCAGCGATAAGCGTGCGCCACGCGAACGCCCAACCAATCTTGAGCCCGGTCAAGATGGCTGGAAACGCTGCAGGGATCAGGATGAACGCCACATAACGGACACCTGTGAGGCCCGCATTGTTGCCAACCATGCGCAACGTTTCGCTCACCGACATGAAGCCGGAGTGGGTGTTGAGCGCCAACGGCCACAAGACTGCGTGGATCAGCACGAAAATCAGGCTGGGGGTGCCAAGGCCGAACCACAATAGCGCCAGCGGCAGAAGTGCAATGGCCGGCAGCGGATTGAACATCGCCGTCACGGTGCTGAGGAAGTCGTTGCCGATCCGCGTCGAGACGGCAAAGCCGGTCAGCACTGCTGCGATGAGGACGCCAGCCACGTAGCCCTGCAGGAGCACCCGTACGGAGCCCCAGGCATACGCCAGCATCTCTCCCCGCATCGTCGAGTCGACAAAGGCCTCCACCATGTCCGTGAAGGTGGGGAGCATGAGTGGATTGTTGACCCAACTGGCGTAGAGCTGCCATGCCGCAGCGATGATGGCCAGAATGAACAGGCGCCGAACGAGGGTGATGTTGGTTATTCGCTCCCAAAGCGAAAGCGGACGCTCGATCTCACCGATGTTGCTGGCGTCCAGTATCTCCCTCTCGAACTCCTCGCGAATAGGCGGCTCGAGAAGGCCCTCACGCGCGCTCATGAAGGACTTCCCTCTCTTCGACCCTGTCGGCAAACAGCATGTTATGAATTCGGTTAACCGTACGAGCGAACGCTTCGTCACCCGAGTTGTGGTGACCGAACCCGTGCGCGTTGAGTTCAGCGCGGACCTGCCCTGGATGCGGAGATAGAACGAGGATGCGGCTGCCAACGATGACGGCCTCCTCGATCGAGTGGGTGACGAAAAGCACGGTGAAGCGAACGTCGTCCCAAAGCTGCAGAAGCTCTTCCTGCATCTTGCGCCGGGTCAGAGCATCCAACGCTGCAAACGGCTCATCCATCAGCAGGATGTCTGGCTCCATGGCCATCGCACGTGCGATGGCCACCCGTTGCTTCATGCCGCCGGAAAGCATGTGAGGATACAGGTCGGCGAACTTCGCGAGATTGACCTTTTCGATGTAGCGCCGCGCCCGCTCCTCAGCCTCCTTCGCCGAGCAACGTTTGCTCTTCAGCATGGGGAACATCACGTTCTGGAGCACAGTCTTCCACGGCAGGA
>ERZ777003.5092-NODE-5092-length-10252-cov-4.769540_pt1 | contig 10252 bp, 10 predicted proteins | sample MGYA00374956_ERZ777003 | MGnify/ENA primary metagenome ERZ777003 (study PRJEB29302, sample SAMN06268252) | bioreactor metagenome | isolation source: Joint BioEnergy Institute, California, USA | place: USA:Joint BioEnergy Institute, California, USA | collected... | reverse complement strand
CTGGCCAAGCTGACCGGTGTTTCCCTCTTCAGGGCGTCGTTAAGAACCAGCGACTCGGGAGCGCCTGACAAGGAGGTAAGCGGGCGGAGAAACCGTCGGCGCCGCCGCACTCGGCGCGGACGGCCACGTGGCCGATGTGACGATGTGCCAGCACTACGGTCCAGGCGTTGCGGCGCCCATTGAGGAACCGCCGGGAGGTTGGACTGGAGCGCATCACACCCCGGGGCGCATCAGACAGCCTGCCGGAAGAAGGCCGTGGCGGCCTTGGCCCCGGCCTCGATGAAGCGTGCGTCGGACCCGATCGTGACGAGGTCGAAACCTTCCGCGGCCATGCGCTTGGCATAGGCGGGATCGCCGCAATGGATGCAGGCGGCAATGCCGTTTGTGCGGCAGGCGACCCTGATGCGCTCGATCAGCTCCAGCATGCAAGGCTCCTGCCGGTCGAACCCCGGCGCAAGGCCGTGCACGAGCGAGAGATCGGCAGGGCCGATGTAGAGTCCGGCTAGTCCCGGCGTGGCGGCGATCTCGTCCAGATTGTCCACCGCCGCACGGGTTTCGATCATCGCGATTGGCAGTATCTGGCGATTGGCGACGGCTGCGTAGTCATCACCCCAGGCGAGTCGGGCGCGCACTGGCCCGAAGCTGCGTGCGCCCTCCGGGGCGTAGAGACACGCCGAAACCAGCCGGCGGGCATCCGCCGCAGTATCGATCATCGGCGCGATGATCCCGTGCGCGCCGGCGTCCAGCGCGCGCATGATGGAAGCCTCGTCCAGCCATGGCACGCGCACCAGAGGCGCCGCTCCGCTGCGCTCAATGACGGGCAGAAGCGTCAGAAGCGCGGCATAGTCCGCCGTCCCGTGCTGGAGGTCGACGGTAATCGAGTCCCAGCCCGCCGCCGCCAGCGCCTCTGCAGACAGGATGGATGGGCACGCGATCCACCCGTTGACGACGCTATGGCCCTCAGCCCAGAGACGACGCAGCGGATTGGTGAAGCCGGCCATGACCTCTTACGCCGCCATGAAATGGGTCATCTTGACGTTGAGGTAGTCGTGGATCGCCTGCCGTCCGCCCTCGCGGCCCATGCCGGAATGGTCGATGCCGCCGAAAGGCGCCTCGGCATGGGCGATCAGGAAGGTGTTGATGCCCACCATGCCGGCATGGAGGCCGCGGCTGAGCGCGTCGGCTTTCTTCTGGCTGCGGGTAAAGGCGTAGGCGGCGAGGCCGTATGGCGTCGAATTGGCGCGTTCGATCGCCTCGTCGAGATCGCGGAACGTGGTGATCGGTGCAACCGGGCCGAACGGCTCCTCGCGCATGATGCGTGTGGTGTCCGGTACATCGGCGAGCACGGTCGGCTCGAAGAAGTAGCCCTTGTTGCGGTTAGCCGGCCGTCGCCCGCCGGTCAGGCACCGCGCCCCGTCAGAGATCGCTTCCTGGCATAGCGCTTCGATGCGTTCACGCTGCGAGGCGAGTGTCAGCGGCCCCATGGTTGTGGCGGGGTCCTGGCTGTCGCCGAGCACCAAAGCCTTCGCGGCCGCAACCATGCCCTCCGTGAAGCGCTGCACGACGTTTTCGTGCACGTAGAACCGGTTCGGCGCGATGCAGACCTGGCCTGCATTGCGGAACTTGAAGGCGGCACACTGGGCCGCCGCCTCGTCCACGTTGGAATCCTCGCAGACCACGACCGGCGCATGGCCGCCGAGCTCCATCGAAGCTCGCTTGACGGTCTGCGCCGCCTGCGCCAGCAGCAGCTTGCCGACGCGTGTGGAACCGGTGAGCGAAATCTTGCGAACCTCGTCGGCTTCCATCAGCAGCGGCGTCACCACATCGGCGCGACCGTGCAGCATCTGCACCACGCCCGCCGGAGCACCGCCCTCCACGCATGCAAGCGCGATCAGCGTCGAGGTCAGCGGCGTCTGCTCGGAGGGTCGGCAAATGATCGGGCACCCCGCCGCGAGCGCCGGCGCGATCTTGCGCGCGACCAGGTTCACGGGAAAGTTCCATGCTGTGAAGGCGGCGACGATGCCGACCGGCTCCGGTACGGCCTGCAGCCGCCCGCCCTGGCGCGACGGGATCGTTTCGCCGAACAGTCGTTCAGCCTCGCCGGCGAACCAGTCGAACTGCTCGATCGCGATGTTGACCTCGCCTTCCGACTGCGACAATGGCCGGCCGATCTCGAGCGAGAGCGCCTTGGCGATCTCGCCCTTGCGTCTCTCCATGGCGCGCGCGATGGCGCGCAGCACCTTGGCGCGCTCCCATCCGTGCACCGCGGACCAGCTCTTCAGCGCCGCCCGGGCATGCGCGAGTGCCTCCGCAACATCCTCGGGTCCAGCGGAAGGCGCCGACCACAGCACCTCCTCCGTGCAGGGATTGATCACCTCGGCGCGGGGGCGCCCGTTGGTGTGCCTGAACTCCCCACCGATCAGCAGTGCGGCTTCCGTCCCGTTCATGTTCCACTCCGTAATGATCACAGGATTGCCGGTTCGCCCGGTGACGCGCCGAAGCTCGTCTCGAGGAAGTCGAAGTCGCAGCCCTCGTGGGCCTGGCGAACGTGACGCGAGAACATCCAGCCGTAACCGCGCTCAAAGCGTGGTTGGGGCGGCTGCCACGCGGCACGGCGTTCCGCGAGCTCCGCCTCGCTCACTTGCATGTCGATACGTCGCGCGGCGACATCGACCCTCACGATGTCACCCGTCCGCACCAGCGCTAGCGGACCTCCGACATACGCCTCCGGCGAGACATGAAGCACGCATGCGCCGTAGCTGGTACCGCTCATGCGTGCGTCGGATATCCGCAGCATGTCGCGCACACCCATGCGCAACAGCTTCTTCGGGATCGGCAGCATGCCCCATTCCGGCATGCCCGGTCCGCCTTGCGGGCCCGCTCCGCGCATGATGAGGACCGTGTCCGGCGTCACGTCGAGCGCCTCGTCGTCGATCCGCTCCTTGAGATCCGCGTAGCTGTCGAAGACCAGCGCCGGACCCGCGTGGCTCAGGAGATGCGGTGCAGCCGCTGAAGGCTTCATCACGCATCCGTTCGGGGCGAGGTTGCCGTAGAGCACCGCCATCGCGGGCTCGGACGACACTGGCTGGTCGAGGGAACGGATGACATCGTCGTTCCAGCAAGGGGCATTGGCGTAACTAGCGCCAAGCGGCTTGCCCGTAACTGTCATCTGCGTTCCATCGAGGATAGCGCCAAGCCGGTTCATCAGCGCGAGGATGCCCCCGGCGTAGAAGAAATCTTCCATCAGGTAGCGCTCGCCGGACGGGCGGACATTGGCCAGCACCGGCACCTTACGGCTCGCGCTTTCGAAATCGTCGAGGCCGATATCGTGGCCGGCGCGGCGTGCCATCGCAATTAGATGGATCACCGCGTTGGTCGAGCAACCCATCGCCATCGCGACCACGATCGCGTTCTGAAACGAGGCGCGGGTAAGAATTTTCGACGGCCTCAGGTCCTCGCGCACCATCTCGACGATGCGACGCCCGCAGGCGGCCGCCATGCGGATGTGGCCGGCATCGGCGGCAGGGATGGACGACGCACCAGCGAGCGTCATGCCGATCGCCTCGGCGATTGCCGTCATTGTGCTCGCCGTGCCCATCGTCATGCAGTGGCCGTAGGAGCGCGCGATCCCGGCCTCGACCGCCTGCCATTCCTTCGCATCGATTTTGCCGGCCCGGCGGTCGTCCCAGTACTTCCAGGCGTCCGAGCCGGAACCCAGCGCCTCGCCGCGAAGGTTGCCCCGCAGCATTGGGCCGGCCGGCATGAAGATGGCGGGAATGTCCATGCTGATGGCACACAGCAGCAGGCCCGGCGTGGTCTTGTCGCATCCGCCCATCAGCACCGCGGCGTCGACCGGATGAGAGCGCAGCAGTTCCTCCGTCTCCATCGCCAGGAGATTGCGATAAAGCATCGTGGTCGGCTTAACGAAGTTTTCGGAGAGCGAGAGCGCCGGCAGTTCGAGCGGGAAACCACCCGCCTGAAGGACGCCGCGCTTGACGTCCTCGACCCGCGCCTTGAAATGGGCATGGCAGGGGTTGATGTCCGACCAGGTGTTGACGATGGCTATGACCGGGCGGCCGTTCCAGTCGTCCAGGCTGTAGCCCATCTGCATCAGCCGCGACCGATGACCGAAACCACGCAGATCATCGGTGTCGAACCAGCGTGCACTGCGAAGCGTCCTGCGTGTCATCGAGGCACCCGTTATTGGCTGGCCGTAACCCCACCGTCGACAAAGACGATCTGGCCTGTCATGTAGCTTCCGGCCGGAGCCGCGAAGGCGATGATCTGGCCGACAACCTCGAGAGGGTCGCCAATGCGTCCCAGCGGATTACGCTCGAGGATGAAGTCACGGAACCCGTCACGCTCGAGATGGGGCCGTATCCTCTCAGATCGGATGAAGGTCGGCGCGACACCGTTGACGGTGATGTTGTACGGAGCGAGCTCCATCGCGTGCTGCTTGACGAGCATCGCAAGGCCGCCCTTGGTCGCGCAGTAGGCGGAATATCCCCGGCCCCGCAACGCGAGTTGCGAGCGCACCGACAACAGATGTATCTGCCGCCCTCCGCCGCCTTGTGCAATCTGCTGGCGCGCGACCGCTTGGGCGAGGAACATCGCCGACTTGAGATTGACCTGATAGACCTCGTCGAAGGTCGCTTCTGTCACATCGAGCAAGGCCTGTTCGCGCTGAATTCCAACGCAGTTCACCAGCACGTCGATGCCGCCGAATTCGTCAGCAATGCGCCGCGTCGTTTCGCCGATCTGCCGCACGTCGCACGCATCGAGTTCGCAGCCGATCGCGCGACCGCCCGATGTCGCGATGCGTTCGGCCAAGGCCTCGGCCCGCGCCGGATCGCGGCCGGCCACCGCCACCCATGCTCCGCGACGCGCCATGGCGATCGCCGTCGCCTCGCCAATGGCGCCGTATCCGCCGGGGATGAATACCCGAAGGCCGGTGATGTCGAACATCCTGTCGATGGCGAGCTGGTCGATCTGGGGCGTCAGGGTGGATTCGGGCCGGTTCATGCTGAGATCTCCACGCCGGCCGCCCGATAGACGGACTCCATTAGCCGTAGCGTTTCCAGATTGTCGAGGCGGTCGGTCTCGAACGCCGCGCCTGTGCGAAGGCCGTCGACGAAGGTCCTCATGACGGTGTCGAAGCATTCCTGGTAGCGGCCGAGCAGGTCGACCTCTTCGGCGTCGGCTTCGCTGCCAACGAGAAAGACCCGGTTGTAGTCCATGACGATCGTGCCCTTCGATCCGATGATTTCCAGCCGGTCGCCGTGCAGTTGCGGATAGCCGGGAGCGCAGATGCAGCCGTCAGCGGTGGCGATGAAGCCGTCCGGACCTTCCAGCAGAATGGCCGCAGTGTCCTCGCCGGGCAGACCCTCTGCCAGCCGGTTCAACCGTGCGGCCACGACCTTCAGCGGCCCGCACAGGCAGCGCAGCACGTCGAGATGGTGGATCATCGTCTCGAACACGAGGTTGCGGCGAAAACCGGTGAGATAAGGCTGGCGCTCGACGAGAAACGGCACGGTGCCTTCCCGCGGCGTCAGCCCCGACCCGCAGCAGGATATCGCCGCGTGGCGCGGAGTTCCGATGCGTCCTTCCGCAATCCAGCGGCGCACCGTGAGGTAATGCGGGCGGAAGCGGTAGTTCTCGTGAACCATGAAGCGCACACGGTCTCCAACGTAGGCGACCAACGCCTCCGCCTCCGCAACTGTTTCGGTCATCGGCTTCTGCAGCATCACGTGAACGCCGTGGTCGGCGGCAAGGCGCGTGACCGGAGCGTGAGCGCCGACGGAAGCTGCAATGTCGACCGCGTCGAACCCTCCATCGGCGAAAAGCGCGGCCGGGTCGTCGTACACGCGCTCAATCCCGAACTCAGCCGCCCGGGCAGCGGCCCGGCTGCGATCGATGTCGCAGACCGCGACAACGGGAACGCCCGCATTCCGCCAGGCGCGCAGATGATAGAGGCTTATCATGCCCGCGCCGACGAGCGCGACACGCAGCGACCCCTTGCCTGGCGCCGTCGCCGCGCTCATGCCGCACGCTCCGTCAGCAGGCCGCCGAGATAGGCACGGCATGGCTCATGCGCGACGAGGTTGCCGAAGTCCGCGATCGGCGTCACCGTTCCCTTCTGCACGAAGATGAAGCGCTCGCAGATCTCCTCGAGGATTTCGAGGTGGAAACGCTCGTTGGGGTGGACGCAGAGGAACACCAGCCGTCCCTCCGCGCGCAACCGGCGGAAGAAGTCGAGCATGAAGCCGATATAGCCGTCCTGCGTGTTGAATTGCGGCTCGTCGAACAGGTGCACGACGGGATAGGCGCTGCCGGCGCGCTCCAGGAGCGCGTTTGGCATCCAGGAGCGGAAATGCCTGACCTGATAGGATTGGTGGTAGTGGATCGCTAACCGGTCGCGTTCGTCGGTGCGAACCTTGTGGATGTCGCGGCCCTGCACCAGAACCGTGCCCGAGGTGGGCGAATTGGAACCGGTAATCAACTCGAACAGCGTGGTCTTGCCGGAGCCGTTCGGTCCCATCATCCCGACGATGCCGGGCTCCTCGATCGTGAAATTGGCCTCAAGCCGGAACGTCTCCTTCGCTGCGGGCCAACCGCGGCGGTAGACTTTCTTCAGGTCACGCACTTCCAGCATCGATGTCATAGTCACATCCCGATCAATTCGCGGCGACGGTTCGCATTGTCGAGGAGGTCGCGGGCCGACCCCTCATGGACGATGCGGCCATGGTCCATCACATAGACGCGGTCGCAGACTTCCAGCGCAGCCAGCGCGTTCTGCTCGACGATCAACGACGAGATGCCTTCCGCCTTCAAAAGGCGCACGGTCTTCATGACGTCCTGCACGATGCGTGGCGCCAACCCCTGGCTGGGTTCGTCGAACAGCACGAGGCCGGGCGAGGCGAGGAGCGCGCGCGAGATCGCCACCATCTGCATCTCGCCACCCGACAGGTTCTCGCATTCCCTGGGCATCAGATGCTCCAGCGCGGAAAAGATGCCGAACATCTCGGCGAGCTTCCATTCGCGGAACTTCGTCCTGCGCCGCGCAATCTGGAGGTTGCGTGCGACGGTCAGCGTCGGAAAGACCCGCCGATCGTCCGGCACCCAGCTGATGCCCATGCCGGAGATGCGGTGCGTGGGCAGCGCGGTCACATCGACGCCGTCGAAGACGATGCGCCCGGCACGGGGACGCGTCAGGCCGAGGATGGAACGGATCGTGGTGGTCTTGCCCGCCCCGTTGGGTCCCAGCAGCGCCACGACCTCGCCCCTGCCGACCGAAAGAGACGCGCCGAACAACGCCTGCGTCTCCCCGTAGAAGGTCTCGATATTGCACACCTCAAGCACCGGCCGCCTCCCCGAGTGCAGAGCGGCGGACCCATTTGTTGGCCTGCAATTCGGCCGGCGTGCCTTCGGCGATCACCTGGCCCCAGTGAATGACCGAGATCTTGTCGGCCAGCCCGAACAGGAAGCGCATGTCGTGTTCAATCATCACGATCGTGTAGCGTTCGCGCAGCCGGCCGATCAGAGTCGCGAGCCCGCGTGTTGCCTCCGTGCCAAGGCCGGAGGTCGGCTCGTCGAGAAACAGGATCTTCGGCTGCGCGGCCAGCGCCACGCCGATCTCCAGCGCGCGTCGCTCGCCGTAGGAGAGCGAGGTCGCCCGCTCCCACGCGCGGTGGGTGAGTCCGACCTGCTCGAGCACATTCATGGCCGCATCGACCAGTTCCCCGCGTTCGAACACGCCGCCGAGGAAATCGAGGCGTCGCGCCCGGAACTCAGGCAGCGCCAGCATCACGTTCTCGATCACGACGGAGTCGTCGAACAGGTTCATGATCTGGAACGAGCGCGACACGCCGAGCCGCGCGATGCGCTGCGGCGGCAGGCCGGCGATGGAAACGCCTTCCAGCTCGATGGTGCCGCGGTCGGGCTTGTGCAGGCCGGTCAGCACATGGAAGCAGGTCGTCTTGCCGGCGCCGTTGGGCCCCATGATGCCGCTCACCTGCCCCTTCTCGAAGGCGAGCGAGATGTCCTCCAGCACGACGCGGGAGCCGAAGCGCTTGTGCATGTTGCGTGCCGCGAAGAAGGCCATCACGTCTTCCTCCCGGCAAGGTCAGGCTCCGACGTGAGTGGAGTCGACACTGCGCGTGCACCGCGCAGCCGGTTCCAGGCGAGGTGGAACATGCCCGCCAGCCCTTCCGGCCGCAAGATCACCATCGCCATGAACATCAGCCCGAACCAGAGCAGCCATGTCTCCGTGATGCCGCCCAGGACGTCCCGCGTGACGAAGTAGAGAATGACCCCGAAAACCGGCCCCCAGAAGCTGACCAGGCCGCCGCCCACCAGCACCATCATTACGATCAACCCCGACTGGTGCAGGCTCATCACATCGGGATAGGCGCTCTGCTGCGCCATCGAGAACAGTCCGCCGGCCAGCCCGGCGAACATGGCTGATATGACGAAGGCTGCCCATTTGAAGCGCCAGACCTCGTATCCGGCGAAGCGCGCGCGCGTTTCGTTCTGGCGTAGCGCCTGCAGCACGCGGCCAAACGGCGAGTGCACCAGGCGCCAGAGGATGAGCACTGTCGCGAGGAGACAGAAGGCGGAGAGGTAGAACAGCGCCAGGTTGTCGCGAAGCGAAAACTCCAGCCCAAAAAAGGTGAGAGGCGGTCGCGGTATGCCCAGCAGACCGTCCTCGCCGCCGGTGATGCCGTGCAGCTTCATCGACGTGAACCAGAAAACCTGGCCAAAAGCGATGGTGAGCAGGGCGTAGTAGATGCCGCGGCGGTGCGAGATGAAGGCACCGACCACGGCGCCTGCCAGCCCGGCGGCGAAAATGGCAGCCGCTAGGCCGCCCCACAGGCTCACTGCAACCTGTTGCTGGAACAGGCCGAAGGCATAGGCGCCGATGCCCAGATAGGCGCCGTGGCCGAACGAATGCAGGCCGGCATAACCGAACAGCAGGTTGAAGCCGAGCGCGAAGATCATCCAGATCGTGATCTCGATGCCGAGATACTGGTAGAGGCCGACGGTCGGCAGCCACCAAGGAGCGAAGGCGAGCGCGAGTGCGAGAACTGCGATCGGAACCCAGTGCCGGACGGTCGACCGTGACGGGATGTCGGAGAGCGAGATCATGGTCAGTTTTCCAGCACGCTCTTGCGGCCGAACAGACCGCGACTGCGGAAGCCGACCACGACGATGAGAAGGATGTACATCGACATCGTCGCCCAGGCCCCGGCATAGGCGCCGGTGATGCCGACGGCGAGGCCGACCATCAGTGCCGCCGCCACGGCGCCCCAGAAACTGCCGATCCCGCCCATCACGATGATGAGGAAGGCAGGGATGACGACGTCGACACCGACATGCGGCCGCAGGCCCCAGATCGGCACCATGACGATGCCCGCAAGTCCGGCCAGCGCCGCACCGAAGCCGAACACGAGCAGCCGCAGCTTCGAGAGGTCGTAGCCAAGCGCGCGCACCATTTCGCTGTCATGCGCACCGGCCTTGATGATCGCGCCGTAGGGCGTTTTCTCGAGGAACAGCCAGACGGCAACGATGGCGAGAAGACTGAACCCGGCGGCGAAGAACTTATATTTCGAGTAGATGAAACCAGCGACGAGGACCGGCCCATTGATCGCGGAGGGAATGGCGAGGTTCTGCTCGCCCGTGCCCCAGCCGAGCCGGATGATCTCCTCGATCACCAGTGCCGCGCCGAAGGTGAGCAGGAGGCCGTAGAGCGGGGCCTTGCGGTAGGTGGGCCTCAGGCAAAGCTCCAGCGCCATGCCGGCGATCGCCGCCAGAAGAGGCCCGACGAACAGGGCCGCCACATAGCGCGTCTCGACGGAGAGGCTGAGCCACCATGCGCCGAAGGCCGTGTCGCCGAACCAGCTCCCGCCGAGCATGCTGAGAGCGAAATAGGCGCCGAGCGCGAACAGTGAACCATGGGCGAGGTTGATGATTTCCATCACCCCGACGATCATCGTGAAGCCCAGCGCAATCAGCGCGAACAGCAGGCCGAGCGTCAGCCCGTTGAGGATGTGCGGCAGGAGATCGACCATCGGCGCAGCTAAACTCTCATGCACGACCGTGGCCGCACGATGCGATCACGGTCAGTTCCTGGCAAGACCGACGTCAGGCGTCGAAGGTGGGCGTTTCTTCGTAGGACTCGAGCTTGCAAGCAGCTGCTGCATCCGTGTCGATCACGTCTTCGGGCGCGGCACTGGCGACGATCTCGAACATGTCA
>ERZ777003.5091-NODE-5091-length-10254-cov-6.405138_pt1 | contig 10254 bp, 5 predicted proteins | sample MGYA00374956_ERZ777003 | MGnify/ENA primary metagenome ERZ777003 (study PRJEB29302, sample SAMN06268252) | bioreactor metagenome | isolation source: Joint BioEnergy Institute, California, USA | place: USA:Joint BioEnergy Institute, California, USA | collected... | reverse complement strand
GACCAGCGCAGGCCCGGCGCGAGCGCACGGCCTGCCGCCGCGGGCGACCGTGGCAGGCCCCCCGGTGCCGTCGCCGACCGGAGCCGGCCCGGCGCGACCAACCGCCCGGGCGCCGCCGACCGGAGCAGATCCGCCGGCGCAGCCGACCGTGGCCCGGCCGGCGGTGCCAATCGCGCCCAACAGCGTGCCGATCGCAGCCCGGGCGGTGCCCAGCGGTCGGCGGTGCAGCAAGGCCCGAGCGGCGGCCGATCGAACGTCGCGCAGCAGGCGCGGCCGTCGCCCGCCTCCCGGGGCGGTGCGAGCGCCTTCAGCGGCGTCGGGCAGGGCCAGGACGTACGTACCGCCTCCGCCCGCGGCCAGGCGAGCCGCGCCGCGGGGCCGGCGGCCCGTTCGGGCGGAGGAGGGCCGATGGCAGCACAGCGGGCCGGCGGCGGCGGTGGCGGCGGACGAGCGGCGGCGGCACCGCGCGGCGGCGGCGGTGGCCGCGGACGGCGGTGAGGAGGGGCCGAATGACGAGGACGCTTGTCGCCGCAGGTCTGGCGATCCTTGCCGCCGCCGCGCCTGCCCCGGCGCAGCGGACGATGCCGGATTCGCGCGCTTCGCCCGCGGCGGAGGCGCCGGCGGCGCCACGCCCCAAGGTGATGCCGCGCGCCTTCCCCACGCCGGAGGCGGGGTTCGCCGCGCTCGCCGGGGCCGTGCGCGCGCAGGATGTGCAGCGGATGGTGCGGATCCTCGGCGAGGACGCGCGCCGGCTGATCGGCTCGGGCGATCCGGTGGCGGACCGCATGGCGCGGGAGCGCTTCGCCGCCGCCTACGCGTCGAGGCACGAGATCCTGCGCCCCGCACCCGACCGGGCCGAGCTGCAGGTCGGCGAGGACAAATGGCCATTGCCGATTCCGATGGTGCGGCGGGGCGGTGCCTGGCGCTTCGACCCGGCCGCCGGCGCGCAGGAACTGAACGACCGGCGGGTCGGCCGCAACGAGCTCGACGCCATCGGGACGCTCCGCGCGATCGCAGACGCGCAGGAGGAATACGCGCGCACCGCGGGCCGGCAGGGCGCCTTCCGCACCTACGCGCGGCACTTCCTCTCGAGCCCGGGCGCCCATGACGGACTCTACTGGCCAAGCACGGAAGGCGAGCCGGAGAGCCCGCTCGGCCCGCTGCTCGCCGCCGCGAGCGTGGGCGGCTACGCAGCGCGACGGCCGCGGGCGGGCGACGCGCCGCAGCCCTACCACGGATACTACTACCGAATCCTGGAAGGCCAGGGCCCGGCGGCGCCGGGCGGCGCGATGGACTACGTGGTGGACGGCCGGATGATCGGCGGCTTCGCCGTGATCGCATGGCCCGCGCGCTACGGCGTTTCCGGCATCAAGACCTTCCTGATCAGCCACCACGGCACGGTGTGGGAGCGCGACCTCGGGCCCGGCACCACGGGAAGCGCGAGCGGCATCACCCGCTTCGATCCGGGCGAGGGGTGGACGCGTGTGCCGGACTGATACCCGGGCTCGGTCGCACCCCGACGAGACCAACCCCTCCTCGACCAGGAGGCAGCCGAACACAAACCGGAGGCGCGTCGGCAATTCCGATGGAGAACCGTTGCCCGGCCCGTGAGGTGCGGCTTCCTCTGCGGGAGGTGCTGCCTGCGACGCGTAATTCGATGTCGTCTGAAGGGCCGAACGGCTTCGCCAGGGCGCCCGCGCGCGCCAGCCCCTCGCGGTAGAGTCAGATCTTTTTGGCGTCAGGGACGGCACCATGCAGCGCCGCGCCCGCGCGGCGCATGGTTGGGCCGCAGGGCGGCTGAACGAGGCGGTCGAGATGTATCTCGACCGGTCTCCTCATCGGAAAGCGTGTAGGGCGCCTGCCGCACAAGGATGCAGAACATCGGCACCGGGTCGTAGGGCGGCCGTCCGCCGTAGCTGCGGCCGGCGCACGACAGCGCCACCTCCAACTCCACACGGAACGTCTCGAAGTTCACGAAAGCACGCAGCCAGCCAGCGGGTCGCTCGAAGTGGACAGCCGGCGCCGCCACGCCGTGTAGTCCGCGCTCCTCGTCGCAGCTTTCGTCGCGAACGCGCGACGAACCACTCTGGACAGGCCGAAGGATGATTCGCAGATTGCGCCGAAGCGGAGCGCGATAACACCGAGGAGGAAACGGATGCGCATCTGGATGAGGCCGGCCTGCGGCTGGCTCGGCGTGCTTGCCCTTTGGCTTCTGTGTGCGGCGACGCCGGGCAACGCACAGCAGGCCGGCGACGGATTTCCGACGCGATCCGTGCAGCTCGTGGTACCCTACCCGCCTGGCGGCGTAGTGGATCCCGTCGCGCGCATCCTCGCGCCGCGCCTCGCGAACGAGTTCGGGCAGCCGGTCGTGGTGGAGAACCGCGCCGGTGCCGGCGGCTCTATCGGGGCGAACTACGTCGCCCGCGCGCGGCCCGACGGGCACACTATCCTGCTGCACACCGGCTCGGGCATGGTGATCCAGCAACTGGCGAATCGGAACGTCGGCTACGACGCGCGGACGGACTTCACGCCGGTCAGCCAGATCGCCGCGGCTCCCTATGTCGTCTCCGTCACGCCCGGCCTGCCGGTCCAGTCGCTGGCGGAGTTGGTGGCCCTCGCCCGATCGAGGCCGGGCGAACTGCTCTACGGTTCCGCGGGAATCGGCTCCTCGCCCCACCTGATCACCGAGTTGTTCAATCGCTCGGCTGGGATCGAGATGCGCCACGTTCCCTATCGCGGCAACGGGCCGATGGTAAACGCGCTGGTCGCGGGCCATGAGATTCACATCGGGCTCGACACCATCCCGGGCTCCAAGGCACTCGCCGAGGCAGGGCGCCTGCGGGTCCTGGCGCTGACCGGCCCGCGGCGGAACCAGGCGCTGCCCGACCTGCCGACCGTGGCCGAGCTCGGCTTCCCGGGCTTCGAGGCGACGCTGTGGCTCGGCTTCTTCCTGCCGCGCGGGACACCGGAGGAGGCTGTCGCGCGCTGGCACGCCGCCCTCTCCACGGCGCTGCGCGACGAGGCCGTGCGCAGGCGGCTCGTCGATCTCGGCTTCGACATCGAGGTCTCCACGCCGCGCGAGCTCGGCGAGCGGGTCGCCTCGGAACTGGCGAAGTGGGACGAGGTGATCCGGGCCGCCAACATCACCTTCGAGTAGCCTGACCGGCGAGGCCGCGCCCGGATATCCCGTTGCGCAGCGCGGGCTCGCCGCGAGGGAAGGCGATCCCGGCCGCCGCACTTCCCCGGCGATCCGCCGCGCCGATACGGCGCGTACCCGTAGGGATCGCCTGCAGCCGCGGGCGCGCAGGATTGCCTGTGAACGAAAGCCGCGCTCGCGTGTTACGGCGAGGCTGCAGAACTAACGAGCAAGAACGATGGCTTCGCGGGGCCCACTCGACCGGGATTGCAAGGAGGGTGCGCTCCGTGGAGATCGGCGCCGCGCCACGGACGACGGGCCGGAAGGCGCCCCACTCGCCGTCGGGGACGCGCAGACAAGAGCGGCCGCCCTGGCCCGGGAGCGGGACGCGCTTGCGCAGAAGCTCCGCTCGACTGAGGCCGCACTCGCCGAGGAACGGACCCGCGGCGCCCGCCGGGAGGCGGCGGTTGCCGAGCTGCGCCGTGGCTTCGAGGCAGCGATGGCCTGGCTCTCGGCCGGCAGCGCAGCGGAGGCCACCGCACGGGAGGAGCTGCGCACCATCCTCGAGGAGCTGCAGGCTACGGCGTTGGAGCTCGCCGAGCGCAACGCCGTGCTCGCCGCGCTGAACCAACGGCTCGAAGGCGAGGTCGCCATGCGCGCCGCGGAGCTCGAGGCCGCGCTTGCGGCGCTGCGCGAGGAGGAAGACAGGCTGCGCCTCATCGTCGAGGGCGCACGGGACATCGCGATCCTGACCTTCGACACCGAGGGACGCGTCTCGACCTGGAATCCGGGCGCCGAGCGCCTGCTGGGCTTCACCGCCGATGAGGTGCTGGGCCGACGCCTGGATGCGATCTGGGTGCCCGAGGACCTCGCCGCGGATGCGCCCGCGGCCGAGATGTCCCGGACCCTGGAGCAGGGCCGCGCCGAGGACGAACGCTGGCACCTCTGCAAGAACGGCACCCGCTTCTGGGCGAGCGCCGTCATGGCGCCGCTCCCCGCCACGATCGACGGGCGGCCGCGTGGCTTCGTGAAGGTCATCCGCGACCGGACCGAGGCGCGGCGGGAGCGGGAGCGGCGCGAGGTGCTGCTGCGCGAGCTCGACCACCGGGTCAAGAACGCGCTGGCGGTCGTGCAATCCGTGGCATTGCAGAGTGGCCGCCACGCGCCCACGCCCGCGGACTTCCAGGATGGGCTCGTGGCCCGGCTACGGGCGCTCGCGCTCTCGCACGACCTTCTGCGGGAAAGCGCCTGGGAGGGCGCCTCGCTGAACGTGATCGCGGAGCGGACGCTGGCGGCCTACGCCGGCCCCGTCGGCGCGGCCGCCCGCGTGCGGGTGCAGGGCCCGGCGATCCGGCTGGCGCCCACCGCCGCGGTGACGATGAACCTCGCCCTGCATGAGTTGGCGGCCAACGCCGCCAAGCATGGCGCACTCTCGATCCCTGAGGGCCGCGTCGAGCTGCGCTGGACCCTCGACCGCACCGACCCCGAGCGGCCGAGGATCGACATCGTCTGGCGCGAGCGCGGCGGCCCGCCGGTAAGTCCGCCGTCGCGGCGCGGCTTCGGTTCGCGGTTGATCGAGCGCGGCCTCAGGCGAGAGTTCGGCGCCGAGGTCCGGCTGGACTTCGTCCGCGAAGGCGTGGAATGCCGAATCAGCCTGCCCGCCGGATCGCGCATCGTGGCGGCCTCCTGACAGCCCTCGATCCTGGGCGGATGCCCAGGGCTCCAGCTCCCGTTTCAGGTCCGGATCTGAGCCAGCCGCCCTGGTGCGCGTACACGGCGTCTGCGCTTCCCCGTCCTCCTCGCGCTCCGCCTTCTTCGCTCCCATGCGCAGGCGGTTGGCACTCTGGTTGGCCGAGCAGACGCCCGGCTCAGCCGCGGTCCAAGGCGGGCGAAGTGCTCCTGGATGCCCGTGCCGTGCGCCTGCAACGGCGCCGGCCGGTCCGCAGCGGTGGCGGCGCCAAAGAGGCGCGGCCTATCTCGCCGGGTGGCGGGGTTCGGACGGATCGGCGACAACCACGGGCGCATTTGCCGGCGCGGCCCGCGGCCAGAGATGCGCCCGCCAGAGGAGCACGATCGCGAGCGCGAGCATTAGGCCGCCGCCGGCGTAGAGCGTTGCCGCATCCGTGAAGCCCATGCTCCCGACGAGCGGCCCGGCCGCGAGCAGGCCGAGCGGCATGCCGTACACCGCAAGCACGCGCAGCCCCATCACCCGGCCCCGGTATGCGTCCCGCGAGACCCGCAGCAGGAGCGCCGCCATCGGCACCATGCAGAAGCTCTGCACGCAGCCTGCGAGAGCGAGGACGACCATCCCCGCCGCCGCGTTCTGCAGCCGCGAGAAGACGAGGAGGAGCGCGAACCAGAGGAGGACCGCGACGACCATGGTGCGCCCGGGCCGCAGGCGGCCCCCCCATACGCCGAGCACGAGCGAGCCGGCGAGGGCGCCGCCGGCGAAGCTCGCCACCAGATAGCTGAGCCCCGTCCGGTCGATGCCATAGACGTCCCGGGCGACATAGGGCAGCAGCCCGCCCGAGAGCGGGTAGGCGGCGAGATTGGCAAGGAAGGCGAGACAGAGCGCCGCAAGCAGGGGAGGGGAGGCCCAGACATGGGCGAAGCCGTCGCCGAGATCGCGCCAGGCCGAGGCGATGGCAGGCGTCCGCGCCTCGCCCGCCTTGCGGGACTGCGCCTCGCCGCCGACGCACAGGGTCAGGATCAGGCTCACCAGGTAGAGGCCCGTGAGTGCGAGATAGGCGTGGCCCATGCCGAGCAGCGCGACCAGGCCCGCACCGGTCAGCGCGCCGGCGACGCGCGCCATGTCGGAACTCGTCCGTTCGATGCTCAGGGCGCCCATCAGCAGGCCCGGGGGCATCGTGGCACCGATCAGCGCATTGCGCATCCCCATGTCGGACGGGCGGACCATCCCCGAGAGGGCGGCGGCGACGATGACCTGCGCCGGCCCAAGTGAATCGGTCAGGGCGAGCAGGGTGAGGCCCGACGCGAGGAATGCATAAACCGCGCGCATGCCGCAGAGCAGGTTGCGGTGGCCGATGCGATCGCCCATCAGGCCGAAGGCGGGCGAGATCAGGGTGCCGAAGGATTGCAGCGCGGCGAAGACGGTCAGCCAGACGACCGATCCGGTCTCGACGAGCACGTACCAGCCGAGGATGAGGGTCTCCATCTCGAAGGCCCAGGAGGTGGCGAGATCGGCCGGCCACAGGAACCGGAAGCTGCGCTGCCCGAAGGGCGCGAAAGCGGAGGTGCGGTGTCTCGTGCTCACCTCGCGCGACCACCACTCGCCATTGCTCGTTTCCCCCCGGCGGGCGGCCCTTGGCCGCGGCGCATCGCGAGGGAGTATCGGCGCGGGACGCACGGCGCGCGAGAGGGTGCGTGGAGGCCGGCTGGCCGCCGGGCGGAGCCTCCGCGCCGCAGGGACAGGTTCAGCGGTCGGGGCCACCATCGTGGCTGCCCCGAAATTGCGCTCCGCCCATACCCCTCAGGCTCAGCCGCCGAGGGTGAATCCCTCATAGCCCCGCGCCGCCACCTCGGCGCAGATGGCGCGGTAGCGCGCCATGCCGCCGGCATAGGGCATGAACACGCGCGGCTTCCCCGGCACGTTGGCCCCGAGATACCAGGAGTGCGGCACCGTCGGCAGCAGCGTGGCATTCGCCGCGTCGTTCGCATGGGCGACCCAGCGGTCCACCGCCTCGGGCGTGGCTTCGATCCGCGTGAGGCCGCGCGAGCGCAGATGGGCGATGCAGTCGGTGATCCACTCGACGTGCTGCTCGATCGGCACCGGCATGTTGCAGAGGACGGAAGGGCTGCCGGGGCCCGTGATGGTGAACAGGTTGGGGAAGCCCGCGGCCTGCAAACCGAGATAGGTCCGCGGCCCGGCGCGCCATGCCTCCCTGAGCGGCAGCCCGTCGCGGCCGCGTATGTCCATGCGCAGCAGCGGGCCGGTCATGGCGTCGAAGCCGGTCGCGAAGACGATGGCGTCGAGCGCGTATTCGGTGCCGTCGCGCGTGCGGATCCCCCTCGGCGTGATGCACTCGATCGGCGTGGCGCGCAGGTTCACCAGCGTGACGTTGTCGCGGTTGAAGGTCTCGAAGTAGTTGGTGTCGATGGGCGGGCGCTTCGCCGCGAAGGGATGGTCGATGTCCGAGAGCACGGCGGCCGTCGCGGGATTCTTCACCACCTCCCGGATCTTGCCGCGGATGAACTCCGCCGCGGTGTCGTTTGCCGCCTTGTCCACCAGGAGGTCGCGGAAGGTGGCGCGGAATTGCAGCCCGCCCCTCTGCCAGGCCACCTCGTAGATCGCGCGGCGCTCCTCCGGCGTGACGTCGAAGACGGAGCGGTCCTCGATGTAGAAGGGGTGGCCGTTCGGCGTGGCATGCATCACGCGCCGGATCTCGGCGTGGTGCTCCCGCACGTAGCGTTTGAACTCCGGGGTCAGCGGCGCATTGCGGGCGGGGATGCTGTAGTTCGCGGTGCGCTGGAAAACGGTGAGGTGGGCGGCCGCCTCGGCGATCACCGGCGCCGCCTGGATGCCGGTGGAGCCGGTGCCGATCATCCCGACGCGCTTTCCGGTGAAGTCCACCCCCTCATGCGGCCACTGGCCAGTGTGGTACCAGCGTCCCCGGAAGTCCTCGAGTCCCGGGATGTCCGGGATGTTCGCCGCGGAGAGGCAACCGACGGCGGTGATCAGGAACCGTGCGGCGTATCGCTCTCCGGACTGCGTCACGACGCGCCAGAGTTCCGCCGTCTCGTCCCATTCTGCGGAGACCACGCGGGCGCCGAAGCGGATGTCGCGCCGGAGGTCGAAGCGGTCCGCGACGTGGTTGAGGTAGCGCAGGATCTCGGCCTGGCCGGGATAGCGCTCCGACCATTCCCATTCCTCGAGCAGTTCCTTCGAGAAGGAGTAGCAGTAGGAGTGGCTCTCCGAATCGCACCGTGCGCCCGGGTAGCGGTTCCAGTACCAGGTGCCCCCGACTCCCTCGGCCGCCTCCAGCACCCGCACCGAGAGACCAAGCCGGTCGCGCAGGCAGTGGAGCTGGTAAAGGCCCGAGAACCCGGCGCCGATGACCAGCGCGTCGAACCTGCCACCGCCGCCCTGTCCGGCTGCGCTCGTCGTCGGGTGCTGCGTCGTGGAATCGGGCATCGTCTTGGACACCTCCCGTTGTTCGTTTCGGCTCGCTGCCAGGCGGAACGCCTCGTCGTCACCCGTGCGCCGATCCGCTTGTAGCAATCTCGCAGGTCCTGCGGCCACCCGAAACGCCTTGCCCGGTGGAGGCGGACCGCTGGCAAACCGGGGACTCCCGGCCCTCGCGCCGCGAGGGGCGGCGAGGCAGGAACGCCGCAGCCGGGTCCGGGTCGCACCGCGAACCGCGCCCGTGGGTAGCGGTGGTCAGGCGCCGAGCGATGCGGGCCTCGCCCGGCAACCGCCGGTCATGAGCCACCTGCGCCCGTCTGGGGCCACTCACCGCCACGGGAGGCAGAGGTCTTCGCGTTCTTCCCGACGATGGCGACGATGATTTGCGACCGCCCACGCTTCGAGCGAACGGCGATCGTCTTCGTCTCCGCCGTGCACATGACCGGCCTCGGCCGGCCCCCGGCCCGGTCAGTACTCCAGCTCGTAGGACAGGCCGACGCGGCTGCCGCTCTCCGCGCTGCTGCCGCCCGACCGGCCGCCGGTTTCAGCCTCCAGCCTCAGGCGCGGCGTAATCTCGATCTCGACAGCGACACGTGGAGCGGCGCTGACATCGGTGCCTTCACGGATGCCGACATACACGCCCTCCGCCACGTAGCTCCCGGCCTCCAGGGTCGGCGTGGAGGCTCCGCCCTCCGCCGCCCCTGCGGCACGGCCTCCCGAGCGCCCCCTGTCTCCGTCAGCTTCCTCGGAGCCGATGGCCAGGCGGTCAAGGCCGAGCGCATGCCGCACCCGGTCCAGCAAGCCCCCGGAGCCTCCGCCAGCGGGCCCGAAACCCGTCGCGCCCGCCAGCGCATCGGCGAGCTGCACGATCTCGAACGGGGAGAGGTTGCCCGTCGAGCGGCCGAACAGCAGCCGCGCGGCCACCTCGTCCTGCGGCAGCTCCGGGCTGGAGGAGAAGGTGATCACTGGCGCCTCGGTCGTCCCCTGCACCGCCACCCGCAAGGTCGTGTCCCTCGTGCGCGCGGTGGCGAGGAAGTCGAGCTGGGGCAACAGCGTGCCCCCCCCGAAGGTCAGCGTGCCGCGCGCAATGTCGAGGCGCCGGGTGAGCACCTGCAGCGTCCCGCGCTGCAGGCGCAGCTCGCCCGCCACCTGGGGCTCCGCGACGGTGCCGCCGATCTCGAGCCGGCCACCGAGTTCGGCGTCGAGGCCGCGCCCGCGCACGAAGACCTCGCGTGGCGCCTCGAGGACGATCGCGAGGGCGATGGTCGGCCCGCCCACTGAATTACCGGCTTCAGCAGATGCGCCGTTCTCCCGCCCGTTCCGTGACGCCGTGCGCGCCGCCAACCGCGCGCGCACCGTGCCGGGTGGCGGGCCGCCAATCTCGCGCACTTCTAGGGTCTGGATGCGTGTCGGCAGCGCCTCGGGCAGGCGGATCTCCGCGCGCGCGACGCGGACGACGCCGGAAAGGCGCACGGCCTCTGCCAGCGCGCCGTCCAGGCCGAGCTCCGCGCCGAGCAGCACGCGGTACTGGTCGGAGGCGAGCGGGCGGGCGTTGCGTGCGTTGATCCGCGCCTCCACCGGCAGGCCGGGCGCGCCTAAGTCGAGCGCGCCGGATGCGGTGATGCGGCCGCCGCCGGGCGTCGCCGCGTCAAGCCGCTCGAGCGCCAGCCGCGTGCCATCCGCGCGCAGCGTCGCACCGATGTTCGACAGCCGCACGCCGTAGAGCAGGTTGCGGTACTCCCCGCGCGTCAGCGTCGCGCTCCCCGAAAGCCGCGGCGCCGCCGCCGTCCCCTCGGCCCGCAGATCCAGGGCGAGGCGTCCCGCGGCACGGTCGGCGCCGGCCGCGAGGAAGGGCGAGAGGAGCTGCCCGAGATCGACATTCCCGCGCAGCGTCGCCGTGATCGGCGCATCGGCACCGAAGGCGTCCCGCAGGCGCGCCTCCGCGGCGAGCGATGCCGCACCCGCGCGTGCCTCC
>ERZ777003.5090-NODE-5090-length-10254-cov-7.272870_pt1 | contig 10254 bp, 9 predicted proteins | sample MGYA00374956_ERZ777003 | MGnify/ENA primary metagenome ERZ777003 (study PRJEB29302, sample SAMN06268252) | bioreactor metagenome | isolation source: Joint BioEnergy Institute, California, USA | place: USA:Joint BioEnergy Institute, California, USA | collected... | reverse complement strand
ATGGCGCAGCAGCGCGCCACGGACGAGCACGCGCCGCCCCGCAGCATCGAGACCCGCGCCTCCTGGCTCGTCGCCTGGACCGTCCTCGGCATACTCGCCACCGCCTATGGCGCGCCGCTCGTCGTCGTCGTGGGGCTGAAGCCGATCGCGGCCGATCTCGGCGATGCGCGCGCGGTGCCGTCGCTCGCGAGCTCGGTCACCTTCCTCGGCGCCGGCGCCGGCGGGATCCTGATGGGCTGGGTCGCCGGGCGGCTCGGCGTGCGCCGCGTGGCGCTGTTCGGCGCGGCGATGATCGCCTCGGGCCTCGCCCTCGCCTCGCTCGGCACGGAGTGGTCGCTGCTGCTGGGCTACGGGCTGTTCGCCGGCTTCCTCGGCATCGGCTCGCTGTTCGCGCCGCTGCTCACCTATGTGACGCACTGGTTCGACCGGCGGCGCGGCACGGCGCTCGCCCTCATCTCCTCCGGCCAGTACGTCGCCGGCGTGATCTGGCCGGCGATCCTGGAGCGCGCCGTCGCCGCCTTCGGCTGGCAGCGCACCATGTTCGGCTTCGGCTTCTTCATCGCGGCGGTGATCGCTCCGCTCGCGGCGATCGTGCTGCGCCCGCCGCCCCTGCCGCCCGCGGGCGGCCTCGCCGCGGCGGACGAGCCGCGGCGCGGCGACCGGGTGCTCGGCATGCCGCCGAACCTGACGCTGGCGCTGATGGCCCTCGCCGCCTTCCTCTGCTGCGTGCCGATGGCGATGCCCGCGGCGCACCTCGTCGCCTTCTGCACCGACCTCGGCATCAGCGCGACGCGCGGGGCGGCGATGCTCTCCGTGCTGCTGCTCGCCGCCTTCGTCGCGCGGCAGTTCTGGGGCTGGGTGGCGGACCGGATCGGCGGGCTCTCCACCGTCTTCCTCGGCTCCTCCGCCCAGGTCGTCGGGATGGCGCTGTTCCTCTCGACCGAGGACGAGGCGACGCTGTTCGCGGTCTCGGCGATCTACGGCCTCGGCTTCTCGGGCATCATCCCGTCCTACGTGCTGGCGGTGCGCGAGCTGTTCCCGGCGGCGGAGGCGCCCTGGCGGATTCCGATCCTGCTCTTCCTCGGCCTCGGCGGCATGTCCTTCGGCGCCTGGCTCGGCGGCGCGCTCTACGACCACTACGGCTACTACGCGCCGGCCTTCGCCGCGGGGATCGCGTCGAACCTGCTCAACCTGGCGGTCGTCGGCTACCTGGTGTCGCGGCGCGGCATCGGGCGCGTGCCACGTCCGGCACTGGCAGCGTGAGGCGCCGCGGCGCCCCTCACTCCCCCGTCCGCAGCCGGGAGGGCAGCAGCTCGCCCTGGGCCTTCAGGATCGGGTAGGCAGCGCCCTCAACGAGGTGTGCGTTCACCCGCTTCAGGTCGCGCACCACGTCGAGGTGCAGCGCGCTGGTCTCCGCCGTGTCGGTCCGGCCCTCCCGCAGGCGCGCGAAATGCGCCTGGGTCGCGTTGGCCTCCATGTCGCGGAAGGCCTCCTTCTCGCTGGCGAGCAGGCGCGCCGCCCGCGGCTCCTCGGTCATGAACACGGAGGCAGCCATGCGCAGGTTCGCGGCGAGCCGCTCCATCATGCCTGCAAGCTCCGCCTGGCCCTCGCGGGAGAAAGCGAGGCCGCGCTTCAGCCGCTTGGAGGCGAGCGCCGCCAGATTCTTGTCCACCACGTCCCCGGCATGCTCCAGGTTCGTCGCGAAGGCGAGCACCTGCTCCACGCGGCGGTGATCGGCATCCGTCATCGCCTCCGGGTCGAGCGCGGTGACGTAGGCCTTGATCGCGGCGTTCAGCCGGTCGAGCACGTCGTCCATGCGCCGGATCTCGGCGATGCGCCGGCGGTCGTCCTTCTCGAAGGCGTCGCGGAGCGACTGCAGCATCGCCTCGAGCACGTCGGCAAGCCGCAGGGCCTCGCGCGCGGCGGCGCCGATGGCGACGACGGGCGTCTCGATCGCCGCCTTGTCCAGGTAGATGGGCCGTGACGGGTCCGCCTGGTCGAGCCTGGCCGGAAGCAGGCGCCGGAGCAGCGCCGCATAGGGCCGGAGGAAGGGCAGGAACAGGGCGGCGAGGACGAGGTTGAAGGCGGTGTGGAAGTCGGCCACGGCGCGCGCCGCATGGGGCTCCACCGCCATCAGCAGCGGCGCGACATAGGGAATCGCCACCAGCGCCACGGCGCAGCCGACCAGGCGGTTGATGAGGTTGCCGAGCGGCAGGCGCCGCGCCGCCGGGTCGTCGCCCGTCGCGCCTTCGAGCACCGGGTTGATCGCGGTCCCCAGATTGGCGCCGACGACCAGCGCGAGCGCGGCCTCGGGCGAGGCGACGCCGCTCGAGGCGAGCGACATCACCAGGAGTACGACCGCCACGCTCGAATGCGCGGCCCAGGTCAGCACCGCGGCGAGCAGGACGGCGACGACCGGCTCCGACGAGACGGCCTCGACCGCCGCGCGCAGCATCGGCGTGTTCTCGTAGGGCGTGACCAGATCAAGGAGCTGGCGGAGCGCCAACAGCATCAGCCCGAGGCCAATGACCACGCGGCCGAGGTCGCGGATGCGCGTCGCTTCGCCGCGCCGGAACATAAGGAACCCGAGCGCGATCAGCCCGGGAGCGACGCGGGCGACATCGAAGGACAGCACCTGCACAATCAGCGTGGTGCCGACATTGGCCCCCAGCATCACGGCAAGCGCCGGGACCAGTTCCACCACGCCCCCGGCGGCGAGGCCCGTGACCATGAGGCCGGTGGCCGTGCTGCTCTGCAGGACCGCGGTGACGCCGATCCCCGCGAGGAAGGCGTTGAGGCGGGTGCGGAGCGCCGCGGCCAGCACCGCGCGGAGCCTCGGCCCATAGGCGCGCTGGACTCCGGTCTGCACCATGCGCAGGCCCCAGAGCAGCAGCGCGACCGCGCCCGCGAGTTCGACCAGCAACAGAGGAAGCCCCACCGCGCGCCTCCTTCACCCGGATCGGCGGTGCCCGGCGTGCCGCCCCGGCCCGGGAGCGCATTATTCCCGGGTGGCGCCGCGGGGTCGAGCGGAGACACATGCGCCGGCAAGGCCCCCGCGCCCGGGCGCCGCGGCGGCTCCGCCGCAGGCTTTCCGGAACGGCATCATGGCCGCATCGCAATGCCGGGACCGGCGGCGGCCATCCATCCGCGGGACGTCCCGCGCCCGCCCGGCCGAGGCGGGGTGGCTAGCCCCCGGCGCGTCGCGGGGCCGCCCGCAGCAGCAATGCGCGGTGATTGGCGGAGACGCGGCGGCGCGCCGGTGCCAGCGCGGCGGCCACGACCGTGCCGGCATCGGCGCCGCGCAGCGCGGCGCGGCTCGCCGCCATCCATCCCTGTGTGAAGGCGCGCTGCTTTTCGAGCGCCATCGCGGTGAGAGTGGCCGTCGCCTCAGCCGGCTCGGCCCAGAGTTGCGCGCTGCGCAGGGCGAACACCCAGCCGGCCTGCCAGGTGAACCAGGCGAATTCGGCCGGGTGCCGCATCAGACCTCTCCTTGCGAAACCGCCCCATCCAGCGGCGATGCCAACGCGGCGCCGGGGGGCGGCCGCGCTTCACAACTTCTCGAGGATCGCCTCGGCCTTCGACACCTCGAAGGCGCCCGGCGCCTCCACGGCGAGGTGCGTCACCTTGCCGTCCTTGGCGATCAGGGCGAAGCGCTGGCAGCGCACGCCGAGGCCGCGCGGCGTCAGGTCCATCTCCAGCCCCAGCGCCTTGGTGAAGGTGGCCGAGCCGTCGCCCAGCATCACCACCTTGCCGTCCACGCCCTGGTCCTTGCCCCAGGCGCCCATCACGAACGCGTCGTTCACCGCCATGCAGGCGATGGTGTCCACGCCCTTCGCCTTGAGCGCGTCGGCGTGCTGCACGAAGCCCGGCAGGTGCTTGGCCGAGCAGGTGGGCGTGAACGCCCCCGGCACGCCGAACAGCACCACGGTCTTGCCCTTGAAGATCTCGTCGGTCGAGACCTCGCGCGGCCCCTCCGCCGTCGCCTGCATCACCTTCACCGACGGGATGGTGTCGCCAACCTTGATCGCCATGGGTGGATGTCCCTCTCCGTTCCTCACCGGTCCTGACCGGGGTGATTGGGCGTCCGGGTCCCGTTGCCCGACCGCGCCGCTTGGGCTCTGCCCGTGTAGCGCCTGCGCGCAGGTCTGTCACCCGGCCGCGTCCGCACACGCAACGGAGGGGCCAGGCGGGTTGCGCCGCTGCCGGGGCGCCGCCATGTTGGATGAGCCATGGCCAAACGCGCGATTCCCGCCTCGGACACCCTGGGCGAGGGTGGTTACCTCGCCGGCCAGCTGCTCATCGCCATGCCGACGATGCAGGATCCGCGCTTCGCACGCTCGGTGATCTGTCTCTGCGCCCATTCCGCCGAGGGGGCGATGGGCATCGTGGTGAACAAGCCGCTGGACGGCCTCTCCTTCGACGACCTGCTGCGCCAGCTCAACCTCGACCCGGTGCCGCCGCAGCGGCGCATCCGGCTGTTCGCGGGCGGGCCGGTGGAAGGCGGGCGCGGCTTCGTGCTGCACACCACCGACTGGTCCACCGAGGGCAGCCTTCCGGTCAGCGGCGAGGTCGCGCTGACGGCGAGCGTGGACATCCTCAAGGCGATCGCCGGGGGCGGCGGCCCGCGACGGGGCATCCTCGCCCTCGGCTATGCGGGCTGGGGCCCCGGCCAGCTCGAGGAGGAGATCCAGCGCAACGCCTGGCTCTCCGTATCCCCCGACGAAGCGCTGCTATTCGGCGAGGACGACGAGCGCAAGTGGCGCGACGCGCTGGCGAAGCTCAGGATCGACCCGCTGCTGCTCTCCAGCACCGCCGGGCGCGCCTGAAGGCACATCGTTCGGCGCGCCCGGACGACCCGGCACAGAAACGACGAACTCCGAGGCCGCCCTGAGGGGCGTTCAGAAGCACGCGATCGGCGCCCGGCGAAGGGCGCTGCCGAGCGCGGTGGAGCTTGGCCTGTTCAGCGTGCTCGCCGCGTCACCACCGCAGGCCGCGCAGCGCCGCGAGCGGCTCCACCCCGTGTTCCCGCAGCGCCTCGCGCAGCCGCTCCGGGCTCGGGTCCTCGCCATGCGCGTGCGCCGCGAGCCCGGTCAGCGCCCAGACCGCGTCGAGCCCCGCCGCCTGCGCGCCGGCGAGGTCGGTGTGCGGCGAATCGCCGATCGCCAGCACCCGCTCGCGCCGCTTCACGCCGAGCAGGTCGAGCACCGGCGGATAGGTCGCGGGATCGGGCTTGCCGATCTCCGCCACCTCGCCGCCCATCTCGCGGTAGCGCGCGGCGAGCGCTCCGGCGCAGATCAGCCGCTCGCCGGCGACCATCACGGCAAGGTCGGGGTTGGCGCAGACCATCGGCAGGCCGAGGCCGGCGCAGGCGGAGAGCGTCTCCTCGTAGGGCTCGACGCTCCTCGGGCCGCGCCGCGGGTCGGGGCCGGTGTTGAGCACCCACTCCGCCTGGGCCGGGCTCTCGACGAAGACGAGGTCGAGGCCCTCGATCACCGAATGGTCGCGATCCGGGCCGATGTGGAAGACGCGGCGGCCGAGCCGCGCGAAGAACGGGGCCTCGCGCCGCTCGAGGTGGCGCCAGACCAGCTCGCCGGAGGTGATCACGCCGTCGTAGTGCGTCTCCTTGCCGATGCCCATGCCGGCGAGCTGCCTCTCCACCACCCAGGCGCGGCGCGGGGCGTTGGAGAGGAAGGCGACGCGCTTGCCCGCCGCGCGCAGCCGCTCCAGCGCCTCCACGACGCCGGGATAGGGCTTGCGCCCGTCGTGCACCACGCCCCAAAGGTCGAGCACGAAGCCGTCGTAGCGCGGCGCGAGGGGGGCGATTCCGTCGAGGATGTCCATTCTGCTCAGGCTTCCGTTCCCACCGCCTCGGAGAGGCGCGCGAATCCCTCGCGCCGCAGCGCGGCGGCGAGTTCGTCCTTGATCCGGCGGATCAGCGCCGGGCCCTCATAGGCGAAGGCGGTGTAGAGCTGCACCAGCGAGGCGCCGGCCTTGATCTTGGTCAGCGCGTCCTCGCCTGAGAAGACGCCGCCGACGCCGATCAGGGTCAGCCGCCCGCGCGCCAGGCGGTGGACGCTGCGCAGCACCTCCGTCGAGCGCGCGAAGAGCGGCGCGCCGGAGAGCCCGCCCGCCTCGCCGCGATGGCGCGAGCGCAGCGTGTCGGGCCGCGCGATGGTGGTGTTGGAGACGATCAGCCCGGCGACGCCGCGCGCGACGCAGGTCTCGACGATCGCGCCGAGCGCCTCCTCGGCGAGGTCGGGCGCGATCTTGACCAGGATCGGCGGACGGCGCGGCACCGGCAGCGCCGCGATGGCGTCTAGGATGGCGGCGAGCCGCTCCTCCCCCTGCAGGTCCCGGAGGCCCGGCGTGTTGGGCGAGGAGACGTTGACCGTGACATAGTCGGCGTAGGGCGCGACGGCGGCGTAGCAGACCGGGTAGCCATGCTCCGGCGCCGCCTTGTTGATGCCAATGTTAGCGCCGAGCGGCGCCGGCAGCGGGTGCGGCAAGGCAGCGAGCCGGGCGGCGAAGGCGGCGACGCCGCCATTGTTGAAGCCCATGCGGTTGATGACCGCGCGGTCCTCCTCCAGCCGGAACAGGCGCGGGCGCGGGTTGCCGGCCTGCGGCCGTGGCGTGACGGTGCCGACCTCGACGAAGCCGAAGCCGAGGCGCATCAGCGGCAGGACCGCGACCGCGTCCTTGTCGAAGCCGGCGGCGAGGCCGATCGGGTTGCTGAAGGAAAGGCCGAGGGCCTGGGTCGCCAGCACCGGGTCGTCCTCGGCCGGATCGGTCCCGGCGAGGCCGCACCGCAGCGCGAGCAGCGCCAGCCCATGCGCGCGTTCGGGGTCCATGCCGCGCAGCAGCGGCATGAGGGCGGAAGCGAGGCGGGGGATCATGTCGCGGGCCTGAATGCCCGAGCGGAGCGGCCCTGGGAAGGGTCGGGCGTGCCGCGGCGGGCGAGGCGCGAGCGGGCGTGGCCGGGCCGGTGCGTTGACGCCCGGCGGCGGCGCGGCGAGAAGGGGGTAGCCGATCGAACGCTCGGGACGAGAGGGGACATCGCGTGCGGGGACCGGCGCTTCTGGTCGCGGGCATAACGCTGTTCGGGCTGCTGGACGCCAACAGCAAGCTGCTTTCCGGACAATACGGGCTCGGCCAGGTCGTGTTCCTGCGCTACGCCGTGCTCGCGCTCGCCTTCCTGGCCGTGCGCGCGCTGCGGCCCGGCGCGGGCGGGGAGCTCGGCACTCGCCATCCCTGGCTCCACCTGATCCGCGCCTGCGCCATGATGGTCTCCGCGGGCGCATTCTTCCTCGCTTTTCGCCGGCTGAGCCTCGCCGAGGGTTATCTGGTGTTCTTCACCGCGCCCTTCTGGGTGCTGGCGCTCGCCGCTCTCGTGCTGGGCGAGCGGGTGCCGCGCATTGCCTGGGCGTGGAGCGCGGTGGCCTTCTCAGGGGTGGCGCTGGCGGTCGCGCCGAAGATCGCCGCGGGGGGCGCGAGCTTCTCGGTCGCCGGCTACGCCGCCATCCTGTGCGGCACGCTCTCCTATGCCGTCACGATGACGGTGAACCGCCGGCTGCGCGGCGAGACCGGCGCGGCGCGGGTCCTGCTCTGGCCGACGCTGCTCGGGATCGCGCTCTACGGGTCGATCGCGGCGTTCGACTGGACCGTCCCGAGCCCGCGCGACGCAGTGATGCTGGCGGTGAACGGGCTGTTCGCCGGTGCGGCGTCGGTGTGTACCGCGACAGCGTTCCGGCACGCGGACGCGGCGCGGCTGGCGCCGTTCAATTTCATCGGGCTGCCGGTGTCGCTGCTGCTCGACCTCGCGATCTGGGGGAAGTGGCCGCAGGTGACGACAGTCCTGGGCGGCGCGGTGGTGGTGTTCGCCTGCCTGATGAGCGAACGTGCAATGCGCCGGCTGCGTGCGAACGACAGCGGCGGCTGAGGCCGTTCACTGGCCGGGCGCGCCGCCGCGCGCCTCGTTGCTGGCAGGCCCCTGGATCGTCGGAAGCACCGGGACGGGTGCCCAGGCGTTGTGACGGGTCGTGTTGCGAGCGAGATCCGACGACGCGCGAATCGTTCTTGTAGCAGTCGGTTCCGCCCAGACCGCTTCCGCGTTGTGCATCGCGCATGCGCATCGCTGCGCGAGCAGGCCGGTTTGCGCCGCTTTCGTGCTCAAAACCCGTCGATCCGGCGCCACATGGCTGCATGCGCGTTGTGCCGGCGAGAACCGAAGCCGATCATGCACGGTATTTCAGGCTGACCTTCCGCATTCCACGGGCGCACACAACGGCAGCGCCGCGTGCGCAAGGGAACGCATCAATGCCAATTCCCAGGATCCTGCATTACGTCTGGGTCGGTCCCGTCCCATTGCCCGAGGCGCACGCGCGCTACGTGGAGGGCTGGCGCCGCGTCATGCCGGAGTGGCGCGTGATGGCCTGGGGCGAGGCGCAGATCGACTGGTCGGTGCGCTACCTGCAGCAGGCCTACGCCACCCGCGGCTGGAACCGGATCTCGAACTACCTGCGCATGCGCGCGCTGCACGAGCACGGCGGATTCTACCTCGACACCGACATGGAGATGCTCCGGCCGCTCGATCCGCTGCGCGGCGAGCGCACCGTGCTCGGCTTTCAGACCGCCGAGCCGAGTCCGAGTTGGGTGAATGGCGCGGTGATCGGCGCCGAACCGGGCAGCGCCTTCATCACCCGCGTGCTGCGGGCCTACCATGAGGAGATGCCGGGCTGGCGCCGCATGGGCGACGGGCACGGGCCCGGCCTGCTGACCCGGGTGCTCCGCGAGATGGGGCTCCGCCGCTACGAAGGCGTGCCGCAGCGTGTGGGCGACGTCACGCTGCTGCCGGTGGACCGGTTCTATCCCTACCACTGGACCGAGCCCTTCACGCCGGCCTGCATCACGCCCGAGACCTTCGGCATCCACCACTGGGAAGGCTCCTGGGGCAAGCACCGCCCGCTCACCTGGCCGGAGACGCTGCGCGCCCTGGCGGCGGCGGCGGCACCGCGGCTCGCCGCAGCAGCGCAGCGACGGCTCATCGCGGCCGAGGCCGCGCGGCGCAGGGTGGCAGCGCACGGCAAGGCGGCGGCGGCGGCATGAGCGGAATGGCATCGGCGCCGCCGCGGCTGCGCGACCTGCTGCCGCCCGGGCTGCGCCGCCTCGCCCGCACGGCGCTGCGCAGCGCGGTGGACGCGGTGCCGCCGCTCGCCCGCGCGCGCGACGCTCGGCGGCAGCGGCGGCGGATGCGCGCGGCGCTCGGCTACGAGCCGGACTTCCGGAACCCGCGCACCTTCAACGAGCGCATCGCGCGCAAGATCCTCTACGACCGCGACCCGCTGCTCGTGCGCACCGCCGACAAGATCGCCGTGCGTGACTTCGTCGCCGCCCGCATCGGGGCGGAGTACCTGGTCCCGCTGATCGGCACCTGGGACCGCGCCGCCGACATCCCGTGGGACGCGCTGCCGGACCGCTTCGTCCTGAAGGCCAACCACGGATCGGGCACGAACCTCATCGTGACCGACAAGGCGACCGTGGACCGCGCTGCGGTGCTGGAACAGGCCGATCGCTGGCTGCGCGAGAACCACTACGAATGGACCGGCGAATGGGCCTACAGCCGCATCCGCCCGCGCCTGCTGGCCGAGGAGATGCTGGTCGGGCCCCGCGGCGTGCCGGAGGACTTCAAGTACTACGTCTTCGGCGGCCGGCCGCGGGTGATCGAGGTGCATCTCGACCGCTTCGGGCACCACCTCAACCTCTGCTACGACACCGACCTGAACCCATTGCCCTTCCGCTCCGGCGCGAGCGGCTGGCTGCTGCCCGCCGAGGCCGACTACACCCCTCCACCCGAGGCACGCGGGATGGCGGCGCTCGCTGCGCGGCTCGGTGCAGGATTCGACTTCGTCCGGGTGGACCTCTACCTCGTCGGCGGCCGCGCCTGGTTCGGCGAGCTGACGCACTACGTCGCCAATGCCTGCGACCGCTTCGAGCCCCCGGAGTGGGACCGCATCCTCGGCGACATGTGGGGCGAGGGAGTAGCGGAGGCCGGTGCGGCGCCGCGGGCGTGAGGCGGCGGCCGGCCGGCGCGCGCGTCAGCCGCCCTCGGGCACCGGGGCGCAGACCTCGCGCCAGGGCCGCCGGCCGAGCGCGATCATCACCGGCCCGCCCGCCGCGACGCCGATCGCGATCTTGGCGAGCAGCGCCGAGAGCGGCGCGACCGGCAGCAGGCCTGCCACCCCGGCACCGAGCACCGCC
>ERZ777003.5089-NODE-5089-length-10255-cov-7.486176_pt1 | contig 10255 bp, 9 predicted proteins | sample MGYA00374956_ERZ777003 | MGnify/ENA primary metagenome ERZ777003 (study PRJEB29302, sample SAMN06268252) | bioreactor metagenome | isolation source: Joint BioEnergy Institute, California, USA | place: USA:Joint BioEnergy Institute, California, USA | collected... | reverse complement strand
ATCCGCAGCGCGTCGATGTCGAGGCCCGAGTCGGTCTCGTCGAGCACGGCGATCTTCGGCTGCAGCATCGCGAGCTGGAGGACCTCCATCCGCTTCTTCTCGCCGCCGGAGAACCCGTCGTTGATGTAGCGGCTCGAGAAGTCCCTGGGGATGTTCACGAGCTCCATCGCCGCCTCGGTCTCCTTGCGGAAGTCCTTGAGGCTGATCTGATCCTCGCCCCGCGCCTCGCGGTGCGCGTTGAGCGCCATGCGCAGGTACTTGGCGACGGTGACGCCGGGGACGGCGACCGGGTACTGGAAGGCGAGGAAGAGGCCCGCGCGCGAGCGCTCCTCCGGGGCGGCGTCGGTGATGTCCTCGCCCTGGAAGATGATCTCGCCCTCGGTGATCTCGAGGGCGGGGTGGCCCATGATCGTGTTCGCGAGGGTCGACTTGCCCGAGCCGTTCGGCCCCATGAGGGCGTGCTTCTCACCCCTCGAAACGGACAGGTTGAGGCCCTTGAGGATCTCCTTGTCCTCGGCGCTCACGTGAAGGTTGCGAATCTCAAGATCTGCCAATGGGGTCTCCAGGTTGAAGTTGCGGGTTGCGCCGGTCAGGCGACCGGTTCAGCGACCGGCTCGGCCGGTGAGCTCACGGGGCCGCCGGAGAACTCGACCAGGTCGGCGAGCGAGGTGCCGGCGAGCGCCTTCGTCACGCCGCCCTGAACGCGCGTCCACAGAAGCTTGGTGGCGCAGGTCCGGTCGCTGTCGGCCTCGTGGGAACAGAGGACGCGGCCCTCGCGGTCGACGTGGAAGCACTCCATCGGGGCGATCGGCCCCTCGAGCGCTTCGACGACGTCGAGCATCGTGATCTCGGTGCTGGGCTTCGCCAGCCGGTAGCCGCCGTGGGCACCGCGCACGGACCGGACGAGCCCGGCCTCGCGCAGCTTGGCGACGAGATGCTCCAGATAGGAGAGCGGCAGCGTCTCCGCTTCGGCGACGGAGCCGAGCGAGACGGGGGTCGCGGATTCCGGGTCGGCGTCACCGGCCCGGCGCCCGAGCTCCACCATGAGCCGCACGCCGTATTCCGCCTTGGTCGAGAACAGCATCGACCCAAATCCTAGCGAGGTGGTCGGGTTATGCCGGTGGGGTCATCGCCCACCGCACCGAGTGGTGCGTGGCGCCCTAAGGCTCGATGAGGCCGCGGCGAATCGCGTAGCGGACGAGCTCGACGCGGTCGCGCATGCCGAGCTTGCGCATGGCGTTCGAGCGGTGGTTCTCCACGGTCTTCTCCGAGAGGTGGAGGATTTCGGCGATCTCCTTGTTCGTGTGCGCCTCGGCGACGAGCTTCACGACCTCCTCCTCGCGCGGGGTGAGCTCCGACGGGCGGCCGGAGCCCTCGCCGAGCACGTCCTTGATCAGGGCGCGCTGGGCCTCGGGCGTGAGGAAGGGCTCGCCGCGCTCGACCGCGCGGACGGCCTCGAGCAGGTCGTGGTCGGCCTGGGTCTTCAGCACGTAGCCGGAGGCGCCGGCCTTGAGCGCCTCGAAGAGGTAGCGCTCGTCGTCGTACATCGAGAGGATGAGGACGGAGACCTCGGGGGCCTGCTCGCGGATCTCGCGCGTCGCCTGCAGGCCTGTGAGCTTGGGCATCTTCACATCGAGGATCGCGAGGTCGGGGCGCTCGCGGATCGCGGTGTCGCGGGCGGTCGCGCCGTCCTCGGCCTCCGCGATGACTTCGATGTCGTCCTGGCGCTCGAGCAGCATCCGCAGGCCGGAGCGCACGATTCCGTGGTCGTCTGCGATCAGCACGCGCACCGCTTCATCTCCCGTTGTGAGGGTCATCAAGGTTCTCTATCGGCACGAAGAGCCGAACACTTGTGCCTTGGTTGGGCCGTGACGTCACATCGAGCTCTCCGCCCACCAGCAGAGCGCGTTCGCGCATGCCCGTCAAGCCGAGTCCGCCGGACGCCTGCTCGAAGGTGAAGCCGGTGCCGTCGTCGGCGACGACGAGCGCGATTCCGCCCGCGCCGCGCGCGAGGTGGACGCCGATGTGCTGGGCCTGCGAGTGCCTCACCGCGTTCGAGAGCGCCTCCTGTGCGACGCGGTAGACGACGGTCTGCACGTCGCCGGGCAGGTCGGCGAAGTTCCCGTGTCGCTCGAAGCTCGTTTCGATCCCGCTCTGGCGGCCGATTTCGCGGGTGTGGCTGGCGAGCGCCGCCTCGAGGCCCAGGTCGTCGAGGGCGGTGGGGCGGAGCTGTCGGGCGAGCGTGAGGAGCTCCTCCATCGCCTGGTTGGCCACGCCGCGGACCTCGGCGAGCTCCTCCGCGAGCTCCGGGGGCGCGGTCCGCCGCGCGGCCTCGAGGCGCAGGAGCAAACCGGTCAGCGACTGGTTCACCTCGTCGTGCAGGTCGCGGGCGACGCGAGCTCGTTCCTCCTCCTGCGCGGCGAGCGCCGCGCTCGAGGCGCGCCGGCGCTCGGACTCGAGCCGCTCGAGCATCCGGGTGAACGCCTGGTGCAGGCGCACGACCTCCTCGGGGCCCGCGGGCTGGTCGTTCGCGCGCAGGTTCGCGCCGGGACGCGAGAGGTCGGCGCGCTCCATCTGGTCGACGAGGCGCTCGAGCGGCCCGAACCGGCGCTGGAGGAGATAGAGGTTGAGCGCGATCGTCAGCGCGATCGCGAGGCCGAGCACGATCGCCGCCTGCGGCTCGTTCTCGAGGTCGATGTCCGGGTTGGTCGCGACGACCGCGCCGACGACGGCGGCGACGATCAGCAGCAGGTTCACGATGAGGACCTGCGTCAGCAGGTCTCGGCGGCGCATGCCCTAAGTATCGGGATCCTGGCGGGCGGCCATGACCCGGGTCGAAGGAGGCCAACCCCTAGTGCAAATTAGGGGCTAGCCCCTATGACTTCGCCGGAGGCGTCAGTCACAATTGCTGCACAGGTTCAAGTCCGGCCGCCTGTCCTTGAGAGCCGGGCAGCATCGAAGGAGCAATGTCCCCGCGATGACCACCACCCGTCAATCCAACATCGCCGCGACCCTCAGGACCACGATCCTGATGGCAACGCTCGGCGGTCTTCTGGTCGCGATCGGTTACGCGATCGGCGGCCTGCAGGTCGCGAGCGTCTTCCTCGTCATCGCCCTGGTGATGAACGGGATCTCGTACTGGTTCTCCGACAAGATCGCGCTCAAGATGTCGGGCGCGAGGCCCGTGTCCGAGGAGGAAGCCCCGCGGCTCTACCAGATGGTCCGCGAGCTGACCACGCGCGCCGACCTGCCGATGCCGTCGCTGCACGTCATCCCGCAGGAGCAGCCGAACGCTTTCGCCACCGGCCGCAACCCGAAGCACTCGGCCGTGGCCGTGACGGCGGGGATCATGAAGCTCCTCTCCGAGGATGAGCTTCGAGGCGTGATCGCGCACGAGCTCGCGCACATCAAGAACCGCGACATCCTCACGCAGTCGGTCGCTTCCGCGATCGGTTCGATGATCACCTACATGGCCTACATGTTCATGTGGTTCGGGGGCGACGACGACTCGCCGCTGAGCCTCGTGGCCAATCTGGCCATGGTGCTCCTCGCGCCGATCGCCGCGTCGCTGATCCAGCTCGCGGTCTCGCGCCAGCGCGAGTACGGCGCGGACGCGACCGGTGCCCAGATCTGCGGCAACCCGGAGTCCCTCGCCTCGGCGCTGCTGCGTCTCGAGGAGGGTGCGAAGGCGATCCCGATGCAGGTCAACCAGGCCGCGGAGCCGCTCTACATCGTCAAGCCGATCCGCGGCAGCGGCATCGCCGCGCTGTTCTCGACGCACCCGCCGATCGAGGAGCGCGTCCGGCGCCTGCGCCAGATGCGCCCCGCGCTCGGCTAAGCGAGCCGGCACGGACGGATTTCGAGGGGCCCCGGATTCCGGGGCCCCTCGTCGTTTCGCGCCAGTACGTCTCGCCGCCGCCGTCGAGCGGAGGGTTTTGCCCCCTTTAGAGGGGAAAAGTCTTCACTCGATGACGGGTTAGCACCGTGCCGCCGCGGCTGCAGTCCTTCGCCCTCCGAACCCCCCTTGGACGCACGTACCCGTTGCTATCCTCAGGTGCGTAATCCTTGAATTCGGATAGGGATTAGGAGATTTCAACCAAAATGGCGGCGACTGATACCGAGCAGATCAAGCAGCGGATCGAGATGCTCGATCTCGACGCGGCGCAGAAGGAGATCGCCGCCGGGGTCAAGCTCATCGATGTCCGCGAGCAGAACGAGTGGGACGACTCCCATCTCGAGCAGGCGACCCACATCCCGCAGGACGAGCTTCCGGCGCGGATCGACGAGGTCGCTCCCGACACCTCCGAGCGCCTGCTCCTCTACTGCCGCACCGACAACCGCTCCGCCCGTATGGCCGACCTGCTCGAGGGCATGGGCTACGAGAACGTCGCCGTCATCCGGGGCGGGATCTCGGCGTGGGAGGAGGCGCAGCTGCCGACGGTCTCCGAGTCGGGCCTCACCCGCGAGCAGCGCATCCGCTACTCCCGCCACACGCTGCTCCCCGAGGTCGGCGTCGAGGGCCAGGTCAAGCTTCTGAACTCCAAGGTCCTGCTGCTCGGCGCGGGCGGGCTGGGCGCGCCCACCGCGCTCTACCTCGCCGCCGCCGGCGTCGGGACGATCGGGATCGTGGACGACGACGTCGTCGACGCCTCGAACCTGCAGCGCCAGGTGATCCACAACACCGAGCGCGTCGGGATGCCGAAGTCCCAGTCGGCGCGGCTCACGATCGAGGCGCTCAACCCGGACGTCAAGGTGATCGAGCACAACCTGCGGCTCGACGCCTCGAACATCCTCGAGATCATCGAGCCCTACGACATCATCGTCGACGGGGCCGACAACTTCCCGACCCGGTACCTGCTGAACGACGCCTCCGTGCGCCTCGGCAAGCCGGTCGTCTCGGCCTCGATCCTCGGGTTCGACGGTCAGATCTCGACCTTCGTCCCGCACGAGGGCCCTTGCTACCGCTGCCTGTACCCGGTGCCGCCGCCTCCGGAGCTCGCCCCGAGCTGCGGTGCGAACGGCGTCCTCGGCGTGATGGCCGGCCTCATGGGCCTGCTGCAGGCGAACGAGGTGATCAAGCTCGCGGCCGGCATCGGCGAGCCGCTGATCGGCCGCCTGCTGCTCTACGAGTCGCTCGGCACGAGCTTCACCGAGCTCAAGGTCAAGCGCGATCCGGAGTGCCCGATCTGCGGCGAGAACGCGCCGGAGATCCCCGCGGAGGAGATGGGCAAGTTCCCGGACTACGAGCTCTTCTGCGGCGCGCCGGCGCGCGAGCCGTCGCCCGCGGCCGCCTAACCACTACTTTTCCGAACCGATGGCGACCGTGAAGATCCCACCCGTCCTGCGCCCGCGCACCAACGGCGAGGCAGTCGTGAACGCCGAGGGCTCGACCGTCGGCGAGGTGCTCGAGGCGCTCGCCGGGACCCACCCCGAGACGCGCGAGCAGCTGTTCTCGGCCGAGGGCGAGCTCAACCGCTACGTCAACGTCTACCTGAACGACGAGGACGTCCGGGTGCTCGACGGGCTCGGCACCGCGGTGTCGGACTCGGACACCGTGGTGATCCTGCCGGCGATGGCCGGCGGGTGCTGACGCTCAGCCCCGGGTAAAGCTCCGCAGCGCGTCCCACGCGGGCTTCGGCTCGAGTGCCTCGGTGAAGAGGCCCGACTCCGGGCACCACTTGCACACCGGGTCGTCGACCTGATCGCGCCACGAGAACCAGGCGACGCCCTGCAGGTCCCATTCGTCGTGGCGCTCCGTGAGCTGCTCGTAGGCGTCGGTGAGGCTCTCCGCCTGGCCCTCGGGGCCCTTCTCGAGGCGGTCCGGGCCCCCGCTCGAGGCCCAGCCGATCTCCGTCACCCACAGGCTCGCGTCGTCCCCGGCGTCCTCGATCACTTCCCTGAACGCGTCGAGCTGGGGGCCGACCCGGTCCGGGTCGCCTGCGTACGGGTGCACCGCCACCCCGTCGAAGTGCTCCTCGATCCCGTCGATCTCGTAGAGCCGGCGCAGGAACTCGGTTGCCGGGAAGGTCTTGGCGGGTGCCTGGGCGTGCATGCCGCCGAGGATCACCGTGGCCTCGGGATCGACTTCACGGATCGCCCCGGACGCGCTCTCGACGAGACGCGCGTAGCCGCTCGGGTCGGGCTTGGGTGCGTAGAAGGCGGTCGCGTTCTGCTCGTTCCAGATCTGCCACTTGCGCGCGGGCGCCGCGGGGAGATCGGGGTGGTCGTGCCAGAACGTGCCGTCCGGTCCGTAGCGCTCGCTTGCGGCTGCGACGAACTCGCGCCAGCCGTCGATCGTCCGCCCGGAGCTCGGAGCGGGGAGGCCCCCGCAGCCCTCGGCGCACCCGTCCGCCTCGGCGGCCCACGAGGCGGTCCCGATCAGGTCGATGACGGGCTCGATCCCGTGCTCGGCGGCTCCCGCGATCACGGCGTCGGTGGTGGAGAAGTCGAAGTCGTCCGGCGCCGGGCTCGGGTCGACCGCGCCCCAGGGGAGGACGATCCGCAGGAACTCGATCCCGCCCTCGGACATGCGGGTGAAGTCCTCGTCGCCGAGCTGGCCTTGAGCGGAGACGCCGAAGAACCCGTCGGGCACGGCTTCGGGCTCGTCGCCGGATCCGCACCCGGCGACCGCGACGGCCACGATGCACGCGGCGGCCGCCAGCGTGCGGGACCGGAGGCTCAGCTGCCGCCGGTGAACTTCGTGAACTGCTTGAACGACGGCTTCGGCTTGCCGTTCTCCTGCAGCAGGCCGGAGCCCGGGCACCACTCGCAGAGGCCCTCGCCGTCGATGTCGTCCCGCCACGAGTACCAGATGACGGTCTTCGTGTTGAACTTCTTGCGGTTCTTGAGGAAGTAGCGGAACGACGCCTTCAGGTTCGAGGCCTGCTTCTTCGGCGTCTTCACCAGCGCCGTGTCCGGGCCCTCGGAGGCCCAGCCCAGCTCCGTGACCCACGTGGTCGCCTTGCGGTCACGAGCCTTCTTGATCTCGTCGATCATCAGCTCGGTCTGCTTGACCACGTTCTTCAGGGTGCCGGCGTAGGGGTGGATCCCGACGCCGTCGAAGTACTTGTGGGCGCCCTTGATCCTGTAGAGCTTCTTCAGGAAGTCCCACGACGTGATCGCGGGCTTGCGGCCGTGCAGAGGGGTGCCGAACATGCCGCCGACGACCACCTCGGCCTTCCGGTCGATCGAGACGCCGGCCTTGGCGGCCTGGAGCAGCTTCAGATACTTCTTGACGTTCGGCTTCGGCGCGTAGAACGTCGGCGAGTTCTGCTCGTTCCAGATCTGCCAGGTGCGGATGGGCTTCTTCGGGATCTGCGGGTTGAGCGCCCAGAAGGTGCCGTTCGACCCGTAGCGGCGAGCCAGGTCGGCCATGAACGTCTCGAAAGCCTTGAGGGCGGGCTTGCGGCGAGGAGCGAAGACGCCGCAGCCGGTGCAGTTGTGGCCGTCGAGCTCCGCCACCCAGTTCGGCGTGCCGAAGATGAACGGAAGCGGCCGGATCCCGTTCGCCGCGAGGTGCGCGACGAGGTCGTCGACCGGGGCCCAGTTGTAGTCCGGGCCCGGGCCCGGGTCGATGCTCGACCAGTGGATCTGGAAGCGCAGGGTCCCGACCTTCGCCTTGCCCATGCGCGGGTAGTCCTCGGCGCTCAGGCCGTCCTGCGGCATCACGCCGAAGAACTCGCGCGGCGCGGCCTGCGCCTTCGTCGAGGCCAGCAGGAGCGCGAGCAGCGCGACGACGGAAAGGAAGATCGTCGCCCGCAAGCGGGCGCTGTGTCGGATCGCTGCTGCCATCACGCGCTGTGGCCGGGCTGTGCGGAGGTTCCGAGGCCCTCGTCGCGGCGCAGGCGCCAGGCGGCGAAGCCCACGCCCGCCGCGGCGAGCACGGCGATGATGATGAGGACGATCGGGAAGCCGCCGCCGTCGTCACTGGAGCCCGACGCGGGTGTGGCCGGGGAAGTGTTCGACGGAGCCGCGTCCTGCTCGCGGTCTACGGCCTTGGCGGCGCCGCCCTTGCCGCCCTTGTTGCCCTTGTCCTTGCCACCGCCGGCCGCGGCACCCGTGTCCGAATCGTCGGTGGTGCTCTGGGAGTCGGACGGCGTGGTGGGGGTGGTCGTGCCGGGGTTGCTCGAACCCGTTCCCGACGCGTTGGCGGTCGGGTCCTGGCCCTTGCCGTTACCGGACGGAATGTCCAGGTCGTACTCGTGCTCGCCCGGAGCCGCGGTCGCAGCCGGCGCTACGGCCAGCGCACAGATCAGCGCGCTGACAATGGCGAGCGCGACGTGACCGCGCTTAGAGTTCTTGCCTCGCGTCATCCGTTTCAAGACGTCCTTCCTCGGCCCCGTGGCGTTCCCGTCAGGTGGGGCGCCAGGGTACACAGTCGAGCGGTTACAGCCCCGATCCCTTCCACCTATACCTTCGAGTCTTGGCTCCCAAACACGCATTACCGGCGCTTGTTGCGGTTTCGCTCGTCGTCATGGCGCTTGCGGACGGCGGCAGCGACACGATCGCCTATGCCGTCGGTTCCGTGCTCGTCTGGGGGGCGATCCTGGTCGGGATCGCCATCGGCTGGCTTCCTCGCGCCCGCTCCACCCCGTATACGGCGGGGGCGGCGATCTGTCTCGTCGGCATCGCCGTGCTCACGGGTTTGTCCGCGATCTGGGCCTCGGACCCGGGCTCCGCGTTCGACGAGGCCGTGCTCGCCCTCGGCTACGCCGGGCTCGTCACGCTGATCCTGGTCGCGGCGGGGTTCGGCTCGGCGCGCGCGTGGCTCGCCGGCCTCGCGGTTGGGCTGGTCGCGATCGCCGTGCTTGCGCTCGGGGCGCGGCTCGAGCCCTCGGTCTTCGGGCATGGCGAGCGTGACCTGATCCTCGACCTGCCGGCGTCCGAGGGGCGCCTGAGCGATCCATTCCTCTACTGGAACGCGCTCGGCGCGGCGATGGCCGCCGGTGTGATCCTTCTCACGTGGTTCGCGAGCGCCGCGAGCACGCGGCCGCGGCGCGCGCTGGCGGCGGCCTCGCTGCCGCTCGTGATCCTGACCCTCTACCTCACCGGCTCGCGGGGAGGAGCCGCGGTCGCGGTGCTTGGGCTCGCAGTCCTCATCGCGGCTGGGACCGACCGCCTGCGCCAGGTCGCGGCGCTCGCGGCCGGCGCGCTCGGCGGAGCTGCGCTGGTCGTCTTCACGGCCTCGCGGTCGGACCTTGTCCACCATCCGCTGAGCGAGACCGCGCGCGACCAGGTCACCGGGGTGGAGCTCGCGCTCGTGGGCGTGGTCGCGCTCGTCGGGCTCGTCGCCTACTTCGCCGACACCCGGATCGGGCGCCTGCACGATCCCGCCGTGCGCCTGGAGCGCCGTCACTGGCTCGCGCTCGGCGGGGTTGGCGCCGTCGCGCTCATAGCCGCGGTGATCGCTGTCGACCCGGCCGCGCGCTGGGACGAGTTCAAGAGCCCGCCGGACGTGCCCGCGGCCGGGGAGGAGCGCGAGCTGTTCGCCCGCGGGGGCTCGAGCGGCCGCTACCAGTTCTGGTCGACCGCGCTCGACGCGTTCGGCGAGGACCCGGTCAAGGGGGTGGGGGCCGCCGGCTACGAGTACTACTGGAACGCGAATGGCTCGCTGCCGATGCCGGGCCCCAACGGGCACTCGCTCGTCCTCGACAACGCCGCCGAGCTCGGGCTGCTCGGCGTCGCGGGCGTCGTCGGGTTCGCCGCCTTCGTCCTGGTCGGAGGCGTGCGGCGGGTTCGCGAGCAGGCGGGCGATGAGCGCGGTCCGGCGGCGGCCGCGCTCGCCGTCGTCGTCGCCGGCCTGGCGCAAGCGGCGGTCGATTGGATGTGGGAGAACCCGGCGGCGTTCGGCGTCGTCCTCGTCTGCGCCGGGTTGGTGCTCGGCCCGGCGACCTCGCACCCGGATCCCCCGGCCCCCGTTACGGGCGAGCGGCGCTCGCGCAGGCGCTTTGCCGGCGGCGTGCTCCTCTTGGCGTTCTCGTGGGTTGCGATCTGCGCCTCCGCGCTCCTGCTGCTCACGAACATCTCGCTCAGCTCGAGCCGGTCGGCGTTCGGCGACGGCGATCTCGAGGCGGCGGCCGACGCCGCCAACGACGCGATCGACCTGCAGCCGTGGGCGGCGGAGCCGCGCCAGCAGCTCGCGCTCGTCCTCGAGGCCCAGGGTGATCTCGCCGCCGCCCGCGCCGAGATCGCCGAGGCGATCGAGAACTCGCCGGAGGACTGGCGGCTGTGGCTGGTCTCGGCGCGGATGGCGCTC
>ERZ777003.5087-NODE-5087-length-10260-cov-3.952180_pt1 | contig 10260 bp, 8 predicted proteins | sample MGYA00374956_ERZ777003 | MGnify/ENA primary metagenome ERZ777003 (study PRJEB29302, sample SAMN06268252) | bioreactor metagenome | isolation source: Joint BioEnergy Institute, California, USA | place: USA:Joint BioEnergy Institute, California, USA | collected... | reverse complement strand
GCAGGTGCGGCCGGCAGCGCCGCTGCGCGCGCCTGCCCAGCCGCTGGCGCTGGGCCAACCGCTGCGGCACGGGCCGTCGCCGGTCTGGGGGCCGGCGCTGCCCTGGCTGCGCGGCGGCGCCTGCACGGCGGTCGCGCTGGTGGCGCTGGTGGTTGCTGCCAGTGCCTCGGGCGCCGTGTCGGTGATCGCCTTGGCGGTCGCGATCGTCGCCGTGCTGGTGGTGTTCCGCCTGATCGCGCACGGCGGCCGTCCGCCGCGGCTGATCCCGCTGGTGGCACCGGAAGGCCCGGGTGCGACCTTTGCGCTCGGCGGGGTGATCGGGCTGGTCGGCCTGATCGCGCTCGCCTCCACCGCCCACCGCAGCGTCACCGCGCAGACCATCGGCGTGCTGATCGCGATCGCCGCGGTGCTGGCGATCTTCGTCCTGATCGGCCAGGGCTGGGACCGGGCGGAGGAGCGCCGCCGGCTGCGTCGCGGGCACGGGATCCGGTCGGCGGGCTGCCCCCGCCGACCGGTTCGGGCTGGCCGGCTCGGGCCGGCCCGTTCAGGCGGCCGGGGCCTTCGGCCAGGCGGCGGCGATGCGGCCGATGATGTCCAGCGCCTCCCGCACCTCCGTCTCGCCGATGATCAGCGGCGGCAGCAGGCGGACGACGTTCTCGCCCGCGCCGACCGAGAGCAGCCCATCGTTGCGCAGCGCGGTGATGACGTCGCCGGCGGGCGGCACGCAGCGCAGGCCCAGCATCAGCCCGATGCCGCGCACCTCGGCGAACACGTGCGGATGGTCCCGGACGATGGCGGCGAGGCCGTCACGCAGCATCTGGCCGTGGCGGCACACGCCGTCGAGGAAGCCCGGCTCGAGCATCACGTCCAGCACGGCGTTGGCCACCGCCACCGCCAGCGGGTTGCCGCCGAAGGTGGAACCGTGACTGCCCGGCGTCATGCCGACGGCAGCCTTCTCGGTCGCGAGCACGGCGCCCATCGGGAAGCCGCCGGCGATGCCCTTGGCGATCGCCATCACGTCCGGCTCGATGCCCGCCCACTGATGGGCGAACAGCTTGCCGGTGCGGCCCATCCCGGTCTGCACCTCGTCGATCATCAGCAGCAGGCCGTACTCGTCGCACATCTCGCGCAGCCCGCGCAGGTAATCGGGGCTGACCGGCTTGATGCCGCCTTCGCCGAGGACGGTCTCGACCAGGATACCCGCCGTCTCCGGCGTGATCGCGGCCCGCATCTCGTTCAGGTTGTTGAAGGCGACGTGGTCGAAACCGTCCACCGGCGGGCCGAACCCCTTCAGCATCTTCTCCTGGCCGCCGGCCGAGATGGTGGCGAGCGTCCGGCCGTGGAATGCGCCCTCGACACAGATGATCCGGTAGCGCTCGGGGTGCCCGGTCTCGCTCTGGTACTTGCGGACCAGCTTGATCCCGCCTTCCACCGCCTCGGCACCGGAGTTGCAGAAGAACACCGTGTCGGCGAAGCACCGGGCGCAGATGCGCTCGGCGAAGCTCTGCTGGCCGGGGATCTGGTACAGGTTCGAGGTGTGCCACAGCCGGGCCGCCTGCTCCTGCAGGGTCCGGACCAGGTGCGGATGGCAGTGGCCGAGCGAGGTCACGGCCACGCCGCCGCCGAAGTCGAGGAATCGTCGGCCGTCCAGCGCATACAGATAGGCGCCTTCGCCCCGGTCGAACGCAATGTCGGCCCGGCTGTATGTCGGCATGACGGCAGGTATCACGACCCTCTCCTCTGCTTGCGGCCCGCAGGAGCACCGCCCGCGGGCGGGCGGCAAGTATCCCCCCGGCAGGGGGCGAGTCAATCGACGGGTCGGGCGACCCCCGGGGAGGACGCGCACCGCCGGCCCGGGCGGGCGGGCTTTGCGTGTGACCGGGCTCCCCCGATCGGGTTAGAATGCCGGGCCACCCCCGCGCGACCCCCGACGCGACGGAGGGAGCAGGCAGCGTCCACCGCTGTTTCCGGCTCGAGAGCTGCAGGGAGCTGATCCGATGCCGATGTCCGACCTCGTCCCGGTGATCCTCTGCGGCGGCGCCGGCACCCGGCTGTGGCCGCTGTCGCGCCCCGAGCGGCCGAAGCAGTTCCACGCGCTCGCCGGCAACCACTCGCTGCTGCAGCAGACGGTGCTGCGGGCGGTGCGGATCACCGACGCCGCGCCCGTGGTGGTCACCAGCGCGGCGCACAGCGGCACGGTGCGGGAGCAGCTCGAGGAGATCGGGGTCCCGCCGGCCTGCATCATCGTCGAGCCGTGCGCGCGCAACACCGCGCCGGCGATCGCGCTCGCCGCGCACTGCGTGCTGGAGACGCGGCCGGACGCGCTGATGTGGGTGCTGCCGTCGGATCACATGATCGGCGACGTCGCCGCGCTGGCGGCGGCGGCCGGGGCCGCCGCGGCGGCGGCGCGTGCCGGCCGTCTCGCCACCTACGGCATCCGCCCGACCGAGCCGCACACCAACTACGGCTACATCCGCGCCGGCGGCGCGGTGCCCGGGCTCTCCGGGGTGGCCGCGGTGACCGCCTTCCTCGAGAAGCCCGACCGGCAGAAGGCGGAGCGTTTCGTGGCCGACGGCGGCTACTACTGGAACAGCGGCATGTTCGTGTTCTCCGCTGCCGTGGTGCTCGAGGAGCTGGCCCGCCATGCGCCGAAGGTCAGCAGGCCGGTGGCGGAGGCGTGGGCGGCGCGCACGGGGGAGGGGCCGCTGGTCCACCCTGCCGCCGACCCCTTCGCCGCCGCCGAGGCCATCTCGATCGACTATGCGGTGATGGAGCGCACCGACCGGGCGGTGGTGGCGCCGCTGGACGCAGCGTGGAGCGACATCGGCTCGTGGGCCGCGATCTGGGATCTTCAGGAAAAGGACGGCGACGGCAACGCGCTCGCCGGCCGCACCTTCGCCCTCGACAGCCGCCGCTGCTACACCCGTACCCAGAAGCCGGTGGCGCTGATCGGGGTCGAGGACCTGGTGGTGGTGGAGACCGACGAGGCGATCCTGATCTGCCGCCGCGACCGGGCGGAGGCGGTGAAGGAGGCGGCCGCGGCGCTGGCCGCGGTGGCCGGCGGCTGAGGACCGGTCGGGATGCGCGCGGCGCGGCTGCGTGCCCGGAAGGAGGCGAGGACATGAGCAACCGGCAGGGCGCCGCCGCACCGGCGACCGCGGCAAACGAGGCGCACCGGGCGGTCAACCGGCGGGCGCAGGCCTGGCTGCGCGAGGCGGCGCTGCCGCTGTGGTCCACGGCGGGGATCGACCCGCGCACCGGCGGCTTCATCGAGGCGCTCGACCCCGACGGCGCGCCGGTCACCGGCGTCCCGCGCCGGTTCCGGGTGCAGGCGCGGCAGGTCTATGTCCATGCCGACGCGGCGCTGCGCTACGGCGACGAAGCGGCGCGGGAGAAGGCGGTCGCCGCCTTCGACTGGACAGCCCGCACCTGCTGGGCGGCCGACGGCGGCTGGGTGTTTTCGGTGGACGACGACGGCGCGGTGGTGGACGGCACCCGCGACGCCTACGAGCAGGCGTTCGGCATCTTCGCCGCTGCCTGGCTCGCCCGTGCGGCGCCCGACAGCGGTGCGGCCGTCTGGATCGAGCGCACCTTCGACTTCCTCGATCACCGGCTCGCCGCGCCGCAGGGCGGTTACCGCGAGGCGATCCCGGACCGGCTGCCGCGCCGGCAGAACCCGCACATGCACCTGCTGGAAGCCTGCCTCGCCTGCTATGACACCACCGGCGACACCGCCTATCTGGACCGGGCCCGGGCCATCTACGAGCTGTTCCGGCGCCACTGGTTCGATCCCGGCCACGGCATCCTCGGCGAGTATTTCGACGCCGACTGGCGGCCGGTGCCGGAGCAGAAGTTCGAGCCCGGGCACCACATGGAATGGACCTGGCTGCTGCAGCGGCTGGGCGAGCGGACCGGACTGGAGACGCCCGAGGCCCCGCTGCTGCACGCCACGGCGGAGCGCCACGGCCGCGACGCCGCCGGCCTGCTGATCGAGGAATGCGCGCCGGACGGCCGGCCGCTGCTCGCCACCCGCCGCGCCTGGCCGCAGACCGAGGACATCAAGGGCCAGCTCGCGCTCTACGAGCGGACGGGCGACGCCGCCTGCCTCGACCGGGCGGCCGCGGCGGTGGAGCGGCTGATGGAGCTCTACCTGCGTCCGAACGGGACGTGGCAGGACCGGCTGGACGAGCACGGGCGCGGCATGACGCCGAACGCGCCGGCCAGCACGCTCTACCACATCGTGCTCGCGCTGAACGAGTTCGACCGGCTGTGCGGCGGCGCCTGAGGGCGCGGGAAGCCTAGCCGCCGCGGTGGTGGCGGCGGGGACCGGCGGGTTCGGGCGCGCGGGTCAGCATTTCGCGGATCGCCTCGTGGAAGGGGCCGGTGATGCGCAGCGCGAGGTTGCTGCGGCTGCAGATGTCGCCGGCGGGGCCGTGGCCGCGGATGTGCATGCCGAACACGGCGGGGCCGGCGGGCGACAGCACGTAGAGCGGCGAGCCGGAGGCGCCGACGTCGGTGTCGCAGTCGTGGGTGAAGGTGGGGCCCGTCACCGCCGCCGCGCGGCATTCCGGCGCGACGGTGCAGCCGCGGCTGACCGTGAGCCCGTCGCGATCGGCGTGGAAGGCGGCGTTGTCGAATCCTTCCTCCGCCAGCGCGGCCATGTCGGGGTCGGGCACCGACCAGACGATCATCGGCCGGCAGCCGGGATCGGGCTCGGCCAGCCGCATGACGATCCAATCGTCGGTCTCGCGGCCGGTGCGCCCGGTGATGCTGCCGGTGAGCAGCACCTCGATCGCGCGGTCGCCGTTCCCCGGGTAGTAGAGGAAGCGGTCGGCCCGCGGCCGGCCCCGCTCGTCGAGGATGGTGTGCCGGGCGGTGACCAGCACCTCGCAGGCGCCGACGAGGAAGGCGGTGCCACCAAGGGTGCCGTCGGGGTAGATCACGCCGACGCCGGTGAGCATCGCCTGCTCCTCCGCCGATGGCGCCGTGCGGTCGTCCGGCCCGGTCACGTCCGCCGCCGCCGGTGCGCCGGCGAGCAGCAGCGCCAGGACGCCGGCGCGGAGGCGCCCGACGATCCCGGCCGGAGGGCGCGCCGCCGGCCGCTTCACAGGTCGATGCGCGCACACTGGACGTAGTGGCGGATGCGGGTGTCGCCGCGGGTGAGGAGGGCGCGGGCGGCTTCGGGCAGGTAGGGGGCCTCGATGTCCTCCCCGGCGAAGTCGTGGATCGCCTCCCAGCTGTCGAACTGCATGATGGTCATGAAGGCGACCTCGTCGCCCCGGACCGGATGGCGCAGCAGCCGGATGCCGCGCAGCCCCTCGATCCTGCGGGCGGCGATCGCGGGGAAGATCTCTGCCGTCATCAGCCGCTCGAATTCGTCGGCCCGTTCCACCCGTGTCCAGCCCTGCCAGATGCGGAAGATGATGCGGGACCCGGGCATGCTCGGCGCCTCCACCTCTGCTGCCCGCCGGCGTCGGGCGGGCCTGGGTGGGTTGAGCGTACTCGTCCGGGGTTGAAGGTCAACGGCACCGGGCCGGCCGTGGCGCTCACAGGGCGGCCAGCGTCACCACATAGCGCTCCGGGCCGAGCGCGGCGCTGTCGAACGGCCAGCAGGTGACCAGCATCAGCGTGGGCGCCGTACCGGCGGCGGACGGCGTGCGGTCCACCGTCACCGTGCGGCCGTCCACCACGCGCGCATCGACGACGGCGAACTCGGTGGTGACGCCGCTGCTGTCCTCGACCGTGAGCCGGTCGCCGGGGCCGAGGTCGCGCAGGAAGGCAAAGTGGGTTTCGCGGTGGCCGGCGATGACGCTGAGTCCGGGCGCGCCCGGCGTGACGCCGGCGAACAGGCCCGGGCCGTCGGCAAGCGAATCGAGGCCGGCGTCCGGCATCACGTAGAGGTCGATCCCGCGCGCGGCGTCGCTGATCCGCGCGATGGCCGCCCCGCCCGCCGCGTCCGACGTCCAGGCGGCGGCTGCCGCCTCCTGGGCCGTCGCCGCGCGGGACAGGGCGGCCGCGGCCTGCCACAGGTCGACCCCCCCAACGCCGACCAGGCAGGCCGCGACTCCGGCCGCTGCCAGGGCCAGCAGCCGGGGCGGGAGTGCCACGCACCTACCTCCGGCCGCTCGCGGCCCGGACACGGGCGCGCTCGCGGCGGATGACGAACACTGCGGCGATCGCCAGCCCCGCCGCGCAGGCGAACAGGACGAGCGCGGTGCGGAGGCCGGCCACCTCCGCGAGCCCGGTGGGCGCGTCGGAGAGGTAGAGGGGCTCGGTCACCGCCTCGGCGACCGGCGCGGGGGTGTTCGGGGCCGGAGCAGCCATGTCCGGGGCCGAGCGGTAGCCCGAGGTCGGCGCGGTTGCGTACAGCGGGCCGCTGCCCCGGTCGAAGGCGGAGATGCTGTCGCCGACCGCGTCCTCCGCCCGGTCGCGGGCGATGCCGCCGAACACGCTCTCGAAGATCCAGCCGCGGGGCAGGTTGGTCGCGATCTGGAAGCTCGCCACCCGTGCGCCCTCTGGCACCACCACCTCGGGCGTCTCCGCGATCAGGCTGGTGTAGGCGCTGACCACCTGGTGGGCGAGGGCGACCCGCGTCACCGCAGCCTCGACCTGCTCCGGATCGGCGCCGAAGGCCAGCGTGTCCATCAGCGCGTCGATCTTGGCATAGGCCCAGATCGCGCCGACGCCGGCCGCATCGTCGCCCTGCGACAGCGACAGCACCTGCCGCCAGGGCTGGCCCGCGCGCACGCCGCCGACCACGATCTGCTGGTCCGGGTCGTCCACGCGCAGGGTGAAGGTGACCGGTTCGCCCTGGTACAGGTCGGGGATCGGGTTCGGCCAGATCTCCACCGCGGCCGGGTCGAACTGCCCGCCGCCGGCCGGCTTGACCGTGATGTCGGTCATCACCGGGTTCTCCAGCTTGGCGAACAGCTCCGCCATCCGCTCCCGCACCTGGGTGGTGGAGCCGATGTGGGTGAAGGTGCCGCGCCCGATCTCGGCGGCCTCGGTCATGAAGAAGCTGTTGGGCGCCGAGCCGATGCCGACGGTGAACAGCCGGGAGTCGCCGATGTTGCGATGGACGTACTGGAAGATCTCGCGCTCGTTCCCGACCGAGCCGTCGGTGATGAACACCACCTGGCGGACGTAGCCGTCCGGCGCTTCGCCGGCGAGCGCTTCCTGCATCGCCGCCATGATCTCGGTGCCGCCGCCGGCCTGGAGCGCGCGGACGAAGCCCAGCGCCATGCCGACGTTGCGTTCGCTCGCCTCGACCGCCTCGTCGAACAGCGCGTGGGCGGCGTCGTTGAACTCGATCACGTTGAAACGGTCCACCGGGTCGAGGGTCTCCAGCGCAAGCGCCAGCGCCGCCCGGGCCTGGACGATCGATTCCCCGTCCATCGAGCCGGAGGTGTCGATCACGAAGATCACCTCGCGCGGCAGGTCGACGGCGGCCGCGGCGTCGGCCGCCGTCGGCATCACCATGACGTGGACGTAGTGGTCGTCGCCCACCGCCTCGTGAAACAGGGCCGCCGTCGGCTCCTGGCCCAGCACCGGCCGCCAGGTCAGCTCGAAGTCGCCGTCGGCATAGAAGGTGACGTCGCCGTCGAGGCTGACGGTGACGAGCCCGGCGGACTCGCGGATGTCCACGTCGTGGTACGGCGCGTCCACGGCGGCGAGCGGCATGCCGGCGTCGAGCTGGACGGTGAGCGTGATCGGGTTGACCGGGCCGTCGGCCGGGTCGCCGACCGGGGTCAGCACGCGCCACCAGTCCTCCGGCGTCTCGGAGATCGGCTGCAGCGCGCCGTCGCTGATGCACAGCAGCGCCACCGTCTGCTCGTCGGCGGCGACCATGCCCTCGGGGATGTAGCGGGGGCCGACCACCATCGGGAAACGGAGGCTGAACGCGCCGGAATCGTAGCGGGCCGTCTCCTGGTAGGTGATGGTGACGGTGACGCTCTCGCCCGGGCCGATGTTGGCGACGGAGGTGGTGAAGATGTTCGGTCGCTCCTGCTCGACCAGGCTCGCCTGCCGGCCCTCGCCGAGTGCCGTCTCGTAGGCCTCGCGGGCGGCGGCGCGGGTCTCGATGCGGCCGTCGACCACCCGGTCGCCGACGGTCATCCGCAGCCGGTCCACGGCGGCGTCCTCGGGCAGCGGGTAGACGTAGACCGCCTCGGTCCAGAAGTCGCCGGGGTTCTCGAAGGTCTGGGTGACGGTGGTGCGGACGATGAGCCCGTTCACCTCGATCGCGACGTCGGTATCGACGGTGGGGGCGCGGAACACGAAGTCGGGGTCCGGGGTCGCGACCCACAGCCCGGCCTGGCCGTCGGTGGCGAGGGTCACCGGCTCCATCAGGGTGCTCGCGCGCGCCGGCGCCATCAGCGCCAGCGGCAGCACGATGGCGACCGTCGCGTTCAGAACGACGACCGCCCCGATGCCGGGGGGCCGGCGGCGCCCACGCCCCGGGGGCAGGCGCCTCGCCGGCCGGGCCGCGTCGATGTGGCGGATCGCGCTCATCGCTTCCTCCTCTCGGGGCGGAGCGCCCCGGACCTGAATGCCTGCAGTCCCCCCCGACCGGCTGCGCGCACGTGCGCCCGGCGGGCCGTCTCCCGGCTGGCAAGCTGGCGTCCGGCTGCGGCGGAAATCGGCGCGGATCGTGGCGAGACTGTGATTTCGCGGTTCTTCGCGGCTTCCCGGGACAGCGCCAGAAAAGGCTTGTGTTCACGTTATGTTTGTGTTAGGGTAAATTCTCAGTCTCGACAGCTGTGTCTCTCCAATGTCCCCGGGCCGCGGCGCTTTTGCCGGTTGCGGGCCGGGCGGCAAAGTGGTTCCTTGTCGCCGCCCGTCGTGCCGCGGGCATCCATTCCAGCATTCCCAACCCAGCAGCAGGCTCCAATGTCCATCCTCGCCCGCCGCCTCGACCGCGTGAAGCCGTCGCCGACCATCGCCGTGACCACCCGCGCCGCGGAGCTCAAGCGCGCCGGCCGCGACGTGATCGGGCTGGGCGCCGGCGAGCCAGACTTCGACACGCCGCAGCACATCAAGGACGCCGCGGTGCGGGCGATGGCGGAGAACAGGACGAAGTACACGCCGGTCGCCGGCATCCCCGAGCTGAGGGAGGCGATCTGCGCCCAGTTCAGGCGCGACAACGGGCTGGAGTACACGCCCGACCAGGTCACGGTCGGGTGCGGCGGCAAGCAGACCATCTACAACGCGCTGATGGCGACGCTGGACCCCGGCGACGAGGTGATCATCCCCGCGCCCTACTGGGTGAGCTATCCGGACATCACGCTGCTGGCCGAGGGCGTGCCGGTGTTCGTCCGCTGCCCGGAATCCGCCGGCTACAAGCTGACGCCGGAGCAGCTCGAGGCCGCGATCACGCCGCGGACCAAATGGCTGATCCTGAACAGCCCGAACAACCCGACCGGCGCCGCCTACTCGCGCGACGAGCTGAAGGCGCTGACCGAGGTGCTGCTGCGCCACCCGCACGTGTGGGTGATGACCGACGACATGTACCAGAAGATCGTGTTCGACGGCTTCGTCTTCACCACCCCGGCCCAGGTCGAGCCCGCGCTCTACGAGCGCACGCTGACGCTGAACGGCGTCTCCAAGGCCTATTCGATGACCGGGTGGCGCGTCGGCTGGGCGGCGGGGCCGCTGCCGGTGATCAGGGCGATGAACATGATCCAGAGCCAGGCCACCACCATGACCTCGGCGATCAGCCAGTGGGCGGCGGTGGCGGCGCTGAACGGGCCGGAGGACTTCCTCGCCGAGCGCAACGAGAGCTTCCGCCGCCGGCGCGACCTGGTGGTGGATGCGCTGAACGCCTGCGAGGGCATCACCTGCGCCCGGCCGGAGGGCGCGTTCTACGTCTACCCGTCCTGCGCCGGGGTGATCGGCAGGCGCACGCCGGACGGCAAGGTGATCGCGACCGACGAGGACTTCTGCACCTACCTGCTGGATTCCGAGGGCGTGGCGGTGGTGTTCGGCGAGGCCTTCGGCCTCGGCCCGGCCTTCCGCATCTCCTACGCCACCTCCACCGCCGCGCTGGAGGAGGCAATGACCCGCATCCAGCGCGCCTGCAGCCGGCTGCAGTAGCAGGGGGCGGGGGCCGCCGCGGACTGCGGCTGGCCCTCGATCTCTAAGCGGCTAAAATCATCGACTGAGGCCCGGTCGTGACCCGTCGGTTGCGGCTGGCCCTCGATCTCTAAGCGGCTAAAATTACCGGCGCTGCATCGTCTGGGTGCCCAGGGTTGCGGCTGGGCC
>ERZ777003.5086-NODE-5086-length-10262-cov-3.719506_pt1 | contig 10262 bp, 10 predicted proteins | sample MGYA00374956_ERZ777003 | MGnify/ENA primary metagenome ERZ777003 (study PRJEB29302, sample SAMN06268252) | bioreactor metagenome | isolation source: Joint BioEnergy Institute, California, USA | place: USA:Joint BioEnergy Institute, California, USA | collected... | reverse complement strand
GCGATCGTCTCCGGCTCGTGCTCGACGACGAGGACGGTGTTGCCCTTGTCGCGCAGCCGCAGCAGCAGGTCGTTCATCCGCCGCACGTCGTGGGGATGGAGGCCGGCGGTCGGCTCGTCGAAGACGTAGGTGACGTCGGTGAGCGACGAGCCGAGGTGGCGGATCATCTTCACGCGCTGCGCCTCGCCGCCGGACAGCGTGCCCGACGGGCGGTCGAGCGAGAGGTAGTCGAGCCCGATCTCGCCGAAGGCCTCGAGCGTCCGGCGGAGGCTCTGAAGCAGCGGCGCGACCGACGGCTCGCCGAGGCCGGCGACCCAGGCGGCGAGGTCGCTCACCTGCATCGCGCAGCAGTCGGCGATGCTCAGCCCGTCGATCTTCGACGAGCGCGCGGCCTCGGTGAGGCGGGTCCCGTCGCACTCCGGGCAGGTCGAGAACCTGATCGCGCGCCCGACGAAGGCGCGGACGTGCGGCTGCATCGCCTCGACGTCCTTGGAGAGGAAGGACTTCTCGATCGAGGGGATGAGCCCGGAGTAGGTGAGGTTGATGCCGTCGACCTTGATCCGCGTCGGCTCCTGGTAGAGGAGGGCGTCGAGCTCCTTCTTCGTGAACTTCTTGATCGGCTTGTCGCAGTCGAAGAAGCCGCAGCCGCGGAAGATCCGCCCGTACCAGCCCTCCATGCTGTAGCCGGGGATCGTGATCGCGCCCTCGTTGATCGACTTGTCCTCGTCGTAGAGGGCGCCGAGGTCGTAGTCGGAGACGGTGCCGCGCCCCTCGCAGCGCGGGCACATGCCGCCGAGGCGCTTGAAGGTCGCCTTCTCGGCCTTGCCCTTGCCCTTGCGGATGACGCCGGTCGCCTCGACCGAGGGCGTGTTGAAGGAGAAGGCGCTCGGCGGGCCGATGTGCGGCTCGCCGAGGCGGCTGAAGAGGATGCGCAGCAGCGCGTTGGCGTCGGTGACCGTGCCGACGGTCGAGCGGGCGTCGCCGCCGAGGCGCTCCTGGTCGACGACGATCGCGGTCGTCAGGCCGTCGAGGACGTCGACGTCGGGGCGCGCCACCTGCGGCATGAAGCCCTGGACGAAGGCGCTGTAGGTCTCGTTGATGAGCCGCTGCGACTCGGCCGCGATCGTCCCGAACACGAGCGAGCTCTTGCCCGAGCCCGACACGCCGGTGAAGACCGTCAGGCGCCGCTTCGGGATCTCGACGCTGACGTCCTTGAGGTTGTTGACGCGCGCGCCGACGACGCGGATGAGGTCGTGGCCGTCGGCGACGTGCCGGGTGGTGCGGGTGTCCGTGCTCGCCGCGGTGTCCATGCCCCACAACCTACCCAGGGGCCTGCGCGCCGCCTTCTTCGTTCCTGCTCGGTTCGCCGTTCGGCGGGTGTGCAAGCATGCGCCCATGACCGAGGCCGAGCTCGACGAGCTGCGGCGGCTGCGGCGCGCCCGCGACCGGATGGACCGCGAGTACGCGCGGCCGCTCGACGTGCCGGCGCTCGCGCGGACGGCGCTCATGTCGACGGCGCACTTCAGCCGGCGCTTCCGCGAGGTCTACGGCGAGACGCCGTACTCGTACCTCATGACGCGCCGGGTCGAGCGCGCCGCGGCGCTGCTGCGGCGGGGCGACATGAGCGTGACCGAGGTCTGCTTCGAGGTCGGCTGCACGAGCCTCGGCTCGTTCTCGGCGCGCTTCACCCAGATCATGGGCGAGCCGCCGAGCGCCTACCGCGCGCGCGACCACCGCGAGCTCCAGGTCGTGCCGGGCTGCCAGGTGATGGTGCTGACGCGCCCGCGCAAGCGGCCGCGCGCGGCCGCCCGCGCCTCCGCGGCCCCGGGCGGATCGAGCAGGAATCGAGAAGCGGCCGTCGGCGCGCCCGCGTAGGGTCGGGCGCATGACCGTCTCCGTCAGCGCCGTCCACATCCTCGTGGACGATCCCCACGCCGCCCTGCCCTTCTACCGCGACGCCCTCGGGCTGACCGTCCGCCACGAGGTCTCGCGCGACGGCTTCACCTGGATCTCGCTGGCGAGCGAGCGCCAGCCCGAGATCCAGATCGTGCTCTCGCAGCCGCACGCCGGCCGCTCGCAGGCCGACGGCGACGCGCTCGCCGCGCTGCTGGCGAAGGGCGAGCTGCGCCCGCTCCACTTCGCCTGCGAGGACCTCGACGCGACGTTCGAGCGGATCGCCGCCACGCCCGGCGTCGAGGTGCTCCAGGAGCCGGCCGAGCAGCCGTGGGGCGCCCGCGACGCGGCCGTGCGGGACCCCGCCGGGAACTTCCTCCGCATCGAGCAGGCCTAGCGGCCGAGCTCAGGCACGTTCCGGCCGGCGGCAGCGTGCGCCCGCGCCCAGCGCCGGAGCTCCTGCACCGCCGGCTGGAGCGCGCGCCCCTTCTCGGTGAGCGCGTACTCGACCTTGACGGGCGTCCCCTCGCAGACGGTGCGGCGGACGATGCCCTCCCGCTCGAGCTCCTTCATCCGCTCGGACAGCAGGCGGTCGGAGAGCTCGGGGATGGCCTGCGCGACCTCGGAGAAGCGCATCGGCCCGTTCTCGAGGAGGACGTAGACGATCGCGCCGGTCCAGCGCTTGCCGATGAGCTCGATCGCGCGGTGGTAGTGGGCGCAGCAGCGTCCCGGCATGACGCTCTCATGCTAGCCCCGCTCCGGACGCCGGCTGTCGGCGCGCCGACACGAAGAACGTCCCTCGCCGCACGCTATAGGGGACATCGCGGGACGTTCGTCACGCGGCCTGGAGGATGCGGCCCTCCTCGAGCGAGCCGTCGGCCGGGACGTCGCCGGCCTTCGTGACGAGGTTGCCGAACGTCGCGAGCGCGACGTGGGCGATGACCTCGAGGATCTGCTCGTCGGTCCAGCCGGCCTCGCGCGCCTCCTCGAGGTGGACGAGCGGCGGCGGGCCCTCCGACTCGAGCAGCCCGCGGACGAAGGCGAGCAGCGCCCGCTCGCGCGGGTCGGCCGAGTCGAAGCGGCGGGCGGCGGCGATCTCGTCGAGCCCCAGCCCGGCCTCGCGTGCGGTCCGCTGGAGCGTCGCAAGCGCATACTCGCTGCGCTGGTGCTCGGCGACCGCGAGCGCGATCCGCTGCTGGGTGGCGAGCGCGAGCGAGCCGTTGCGCAGCTCGGAGCGCAGGCGCGCGTAGGCACGCAGCGCCGCGGGCGCCCCGGCGAGCACGCCGACGAAGTTCGGCACCTGGCCGCCGGCGGAGAGCACGCCCTTGAGCACCGGGAGGCTCCGCTCCGGCGCGGTCAGCTCGTCGTGGACCTGGAACCTGCTCTCCTTGGCCTTCGCCTTCATCGCTTCACTTTCTGCCGGTTGCTTACGAGAGGTAAGTATACGTCCGCCCCGTGGACGCACCCGGTCGGTACCCCCTTCGGGGATGGGGTAGTCGGGGAGCGCCAGGTCCCCGGCGCGCCCAGACCACGCAGGCCGGCCCGGCCCCGGCCGCCCTACCCCTCGACCCGCGTGTACCTCGTCCGCGACCCGTCGGGGCCGATGCGGACGAGGCTCCGCTCGCCGGCGAGCACCCAGCGGCTCGGCGTCCGCTCGGCGGGGCTGCAGTCGGGCGGCGGCAGGAACGTCTGGGCGGTGCCGTCGTAGCGGCCGGGCGCGAGCGGGCGCAGGCGCCAGACGACGGTCCCGGCCGGCACCGTGCAGAGGTTCGTGAGCAGGTAGGCGCGCCGCGCGCTCGCGACGTAGGCGCGGCCGCGCCGCACGACCTGGAAGCCGACGCCCTTGCGCTCCCAGACGCCGAGCACCGGGTCGTCGTCGTGCGGCTTGGGGCGGATGCGGCGGAAGCGCAGCAGCACCTGACGCTCCCGGCCGCGGTAGATCGCCCGCATCCGCAGGTCGTCGGCGACGCGGAGGCGGACGCTCACCGTCCGGCGCCGGCAGTCCCGCGCCGGGTCGGGCAGCGCGAGGCGGCCGGCCCAGACGTCGGCCTCCCCCGCTCGGCGGACGAAGCGGAGCGAGCGCAGCAGCACGACGCCCGCCGGCACGCGGCAGCCGGCGACGTCGGCGGCCCGGGTCACGCGGCCCTGGGCGCTCCGCCGCCGGCGCTCGAGCGCGAGCTTGCCGCTGCGGCCGGTCTTCCAGCTCCCCAGCAGCTCGTGGCGCGGGCCGGTGTCGGCGGCCCGCGTCGGCGCGAGGTCCTCGGAATCCGCGCCGTAGCCGACCACGGCGAACAACAGCGCCGCGGCACCGGCGACGATCGCGGCAAGTGTCGTGACAGGACGCATCGGGCGGTGGGGTCAGGCGGCGAGGCGCCCGCCTGCGGCTCCCTGCCGCAAGCGCACGGGCGAGCCTCCGCCCCCTTAACCCGCAACGGCGGCCCTCGATGCGCTGTCCGGTCGTGTGATGTTCGTCCGCGCTACGGCGTGGCCGTGATGACGGCCATGAAGAGCATGAAGATGCCGAGCATCACCATCCGGTCCGGACGGCCGGTGAGCTGCGCGGCCGTGACCGAGCGGCGGCGCGGCGGCGGGACGACCTGACCGCGGATCTGCACGGTCCGGCGCTCCCCCCGCTCCGGGCGGCTGCCTGGGCCGAGGCTGCGCTCGGCACCCGAGTGCGCTGAGTCCATCTGGGTCTCTTTCGTCGGCCTACGGGGTTAGCTGACGGGCTCGCGCTGAAAGAGTCGCGCTACGCCACGCTCCGGCGGCGATTCGCCCCTGGCCGTGCGGCCATTCGGGTCCCCCGCGCCCCTCGGATGAGGGACTTCGGCGGTGTTCGGATCGCGCGGCAGCCTACCAACTCGCCCGGACGGCGCGCCAGCCCGCCTCAGCGGCCGGCGACGTAGGCGACGTACTCGGCGACCGCCCGGGCGTTCTCCCCCTCGAGCAGCCCGGCCGGCATCCGCCCCTGGCCGGTGCCGCCGTTCTGGATCGCGTTGGCGACGCGCTCGGGCGTGAGCCCGCCGAGCGTGTCGAGATCCGGCCCGGTGACGCCGTTCGCCTCGACGGCGTCGAGGTCATGGCAGCTCGCGCACGTCTCGCGGAACAGCTCCTTGCCGCGCTCCTGCTGGGCGGTGAGCTCCTCGCCGGCGAGCTCGTCGGTCCCGCCCGCGCGCTCGCCCCGGTTGGCGATGACGAGCCCCGGGATCGCGACCCCGAGCACGATGTAGGCGATCGTCATCGTGACGGCGAAGGCCCGGCTGCCGCGCGTGAGGTAGGCCCGGCGGGCTCCGCCCGGCCCACCCCAGAACGACACGAAGATGACCCCAGCCCCGATGAGCAGCCACGGAACCAGGAAGAAGACGATCTCCATGCGCTGCGGACTCTAACCGCAACCGCGGTCGCCTTGCCAACCGGCGCATGCCGGCGCCCCGCGCCCGTACGATGGCGCGCGCATGAGGCAGGGACGCAGGGGGATCGGAGCGCTCGCGGCGGTCGTCGCCCTGCTCGCGGCCGCGCCCGCGCACGCGGCGGTGCGCGAGGCGGGCTCGGTGCTGCCGCCCGGCCAGAGCGGCTTCGTCACGGTCACCGGCATCCTCGACGGCAGCGGCTCGCCGCACCTCGAGGACCAGCTCCCCCTGTTCCTCGACTTCGCCTTCAAGCCCGCCCGCTTCCACCAGGGCGGCCGCGAGGAGCGCCCGCGGGAGGGCGTGCGGATCGTGCGCGACCGCTACGGCGTGCCGGCGATCTACGGCAACACCGAGGCGAGCCTCTGGTGGGGCGTCGGCTACGCGGTGGCGCAGGACCGCCTCTTCCAGCTCGAGGCCTTCCGGCGCGCGACGCGCGGCCGGCTCGCCGAGCTGCTCGGCAAGTCCGCGCTCGCCGACGACATCGTCGCCCGCCGCGACTTCTACACGCGCGACGAGCTCGCGGCGCAGTTCCGGCGGCTGCCGCGCGACATGCAGGCGCGGTATGAGGCCTACGTCGCCGGCATCAACGCCTGGGTCGCGCGGACGCGCCTCGACCCGACGAAGCTGCCCGGCGAGTTCGTCGCCATGGGCGTGCTGCCGAGCGAGTTCAGCGTCCTCGACCTCGCCGCGATCGGCGTCTACCTCGCGCGCACCGTCCCCAGCGGCGACGGGCCCGAGCTGCGCAACGTCCGCGCGCTCAAGGCGCTCGGGCCGCGCTGGTTCGACCGGCTGCTGCCGCTGCGGGTCCCCGGGCAGGTGCCGACGATCCCGCGCAGGGAGGGCGAGTTCCCCTCCGACCCCGGCCGCACGCGCAAGCAGGAGCGCGAGGCCTTCCGCCGCTCGGTCGCGTTCGCGCGCACCCTCCCCCTCCCCGGCGAGGAGGGCGCGATGGCGACCCGCTCGGCGCTCGCGGGCATCGGCCGCACCGGCGGCTCGAACATGTGGGCGATCCGCGGCCGCAACGGCGGCGCGTCGCTCTTCAACGGCCCGCAGCTCGGCTTCGAGATCCCGGAGCTCTTCATCGAGCTCGAGCTCCACGGCCCCGGCCTCGACGTGCGCGGCGCGACCGCGCCCGGGGCGCCCGTCATCGCGACCGGCCACAACGGCCACGTCGCCTGGGGCGTGACGAGCGGCCTCACCGACGACGACGACCTCTACGCCGAGCGGCTCACCGGGCCCGAGACCTACCTCTTCAAGGGCGAGGAGCGGCGGATGGAGTGCCGCACCGAGACGTTCACCTACCGCCCGCCGCCCGCCGAGCTGCTCGGCCTCATCGGCGGGGACCTCCCCGACCTCAGCGCCGGCACGCACACCGAGCGCATCTGCCGCACGGTCCACGGCCCCGTCCAGGCGCGCGCGGGCGACGTCGCGTACGCGCGCCGCTACGCGATCTGGGGCCGCGAGATGGACACGCTCATCGGCCTGGCGGCGCTGAACGAGGCGAAGACGATCCACGACGTCGACCGCGCCATGGACCTCGTGAGCTGGAACGAGAACGTCATGGCGATCGACAGCCAGGGCAACATCGGCTACTGGCACCCGGGCCTGCTCCCGCTGCGCCCGCGCGGCTGGGACGAGCGCCTGCCGCTGCCGGGCACCGGCGAGGCCGAATGGCGCGGCTTCCTCGCGCCCGACGACCGCCCGCAGGTCATCAACCCCGAGCAGGGCTACCTCGTCCAGTGGAACAACGTGCCCTCCGAGGGCTGGACGACGGGCGACGGCCCGGCGCTCGAGCGCGTCACCGGCCGCTACCACCGCGCCGGGTTGCTGCGGCGGGTGGTGAAGGCCGCGCACGCCGCCGGCGGCGGCTACGAGCGCACGAAGCACGTCGACCGGATCGTCGGCGCGACCGCCCAGAACCGCCCGCTCGCGGCGAAGCAGCTCAAGGAGGCGCGGCGCGGCGCGACCGGCGCGGCGCGGGTCGTGCTCGACACGATCCTCGCCTGGGACGGCGACTACGCGACGACCGACGCGAACGGGACGGTCGACCCCGGGGTCGCCGCGTTCGACGCCTTCAAGGACGCCGCCATCGACGTCGCGCTCGAGGGGATCGACCGCGAGGACGCCGAGCTGCTCGAGGGCGGCCGTTCGACCTCGCACCAGTACGACGTGACGCTGCTCGAGGCGTTCGCGCTGCGCACCCTCGACGCGGCGGGGCTGCGGCGCGCGGCGGCCGAGGCGCTCCCGCGCCTCGAGCAGCGCTTCGGCAGCGCCGACCCGTCGGCGTGGCGCGAGCCGCGGCGGCTCTACCGGCCCGGGGCGATGGGCGCCGCGTCGCTCGACCCGTTCCCGTTCTTCGACCGCGGCACCTTCCAGCACGTCGTCGAGCTCGGGCCCTGAGCGCGCGCGCCGGTTGCGGGCGGTCGCCGCGGCGCTACCCGACGGCGACGGCGCGCCCGTCGGCGAGACCGAGGGCGGCGAAGACCTCGGGGTCGGCGAGCGAGGCCGCCTGGAGCGAGGCCTGCTCGAGCGCCATGTCCGGGATGTACGGCACCCCGACGACGAACATGCCGGCGGCGACCGCGGCGGCGATGCCCGACGGCGAGTCCTCGAGCGCGGCGGCGCGGGCCGGCTCGGCGCCGAGGGCGGCGCAGGCGGCGAGGTAGAGGTCGGGCGCGGGCTTCGGCCGCTCGACGTCGTCGGCGGTGACGACGACCTCGAAGCGGCCGTCGAGCAGGCCGGCGACGCGGAGGCTGCGCTCGACGAACTCGCGCGAGGAGTTCGACGCGAGCCCGACCGGCACGCCCGCCTCCCGCAGCGCCTCGAGCAGCTCGACCGCGCCGGGCCGCGGCTCGACCCCGGCGAGCACCTCCTCCATGACGAGCTCGTGGAGCTCGTCCATGAGCGCCTCGCCCTCGCCCGGGCGGTCGAGCCAGCGCGCGAGCTTCGCCGCGGCGACGGCGCGGGAGGAGCCGATGAGCAGCCGCTTGTGCTCCAGCGTGAACGTCCGCCCGCGGCGGGCGAAGAGCGTCCGCTCGGCACGCGTCCAGGCCTCCTCCGTGTCGAGGAGGAGGCCGTCGTTGTCGAACACCACGGCGTCGAAGCGCATCCGCACGGCCTGCCACCGTAGCGGGCGCGCGCCGATCACCCGTTCGTCGCGAGCCCGAGCCCGACGATCCCGGCGGCGACGAGCGCGATCGAGACGAGGCGGAGCGCGTCCGCGCTCTCCCCCAGCCAGGCGATGCCGACGAGCGCCGTGCCGATCGCGCCGATCCCCGTCCAGACGGCGTACGCGGTCCCGACCGGGAGCGACTTCAGCGCGAGCGCGAGCGCGACGACGCTGCCGACGCCGGCGGCGACGAAGACGACGCTCGGGACGAGATGGGCGAAGCCGTCGCTGCGCTTGAGCGCGATCGCCCAGACGACCTCGAGGATGCCGGCGAAGAGCAGCAGGAGCCAGGCCACGCGCGCATCTTGCCGTACTCTGGACGAGTGGCGGCAGCCACGACACGCATCGCGTCGTCGATCATCGCCGGCCGCGCCCGCGAGGACGCCCCGGGCGGGCGGATCCGCTCGGTCAACCCCGCCCGCCTCGATGACGTCGTCTGCGAGGCGCTGCTCGGCGACGCGGAGACGTTCGCCGACGCCTGCCGCGCCGCCCGGGAGGCGCAGCCGGGCTGGGCGGCGACGCCGGCGCCGGTGCGCGGGCGGGCGATCCAGCAGGTCGGGCGACTGGTGGAGGACAACAAGGAGGCGCTCGCCCGCCTCGTCACGCGCGAGATCGGCAAGCCGTACGCCGAGGCGCTCGGCGAGGTGCAGGAGATCATCGACACCTGCGTCTTCTTCTGCGGCGAGGGCCGTCGCCTCTACGGCCAGACGGTGCCGAGCGAGATGCCGGACAAGCAGCTCTTCACCTTCCGCACGCCCGTCGGGGTCGCGGCGGTCATCACGGCGGGCAACTTCCCGGTGGCGGTGCCGTCCTGGTACCTCGTCCCGGCGCTGCTGTGCGGCAACGCGGTGGTGTGGAAGCCGGCCGACTACGCGCCCGCGCTCGGGCAGGCGCTGACCGAGCTCTTCCACCACGGTGGCGTGCCCGCCGGGGCGCTCAATCTCGTCCAGGCCGACGGGCAGGCGACGTTCGCGGGGCTCGAGCGGGCGCTCGCCGAGGGGCTCGTCGACAAGGTCGGCTTCACCGGCTCGACGGCGGTCGGGCGCGAGATCGGGGCGCTCTGCGGCCGCCACCTCCAGTCGCCCTGCCTCGAGCTCGGGGGCAAGAACCCGCTCGTCGTCATGCCCGACGCCGACCTCGACCTCGCCGTGGAGGGCGCGCTGTTCTCGGGCTTCGGGACGGCGGGCCAGCGCTGCACGTCGCTGGGGACGGTCATCGTCCACGAGTCCGTCCACGTCGACTTCCTCGCCCGCTTCACGCGCGCCGTCGAGGAGGCGCGGATCGGCGACCCGATGCAGGACGTCCTCTACGGCCCGATGATCCACGAGCGCTTCCACGAGCGGTTCCTCGGCTGGCTCGAGCTCGTGCGCCACCACCACCGGCTGTCGGGCTCGACCGGGACGGGCACGATCACGAGCGCGAACCCGCGCCCGGGCTTCGTCGGCGACCCCGACGCCGGCCTCTACTGCCACCCCACGATCGTCGACGGCGTCCGCGCCGACGACGAGCTGGCGAACACCGAGACCTTCGGCCCGATCGTCGGCGTCGCCTCGTTCGGCGACTTCGACGAGGCGATCGAGCTCGCCAACGGCCACGGCTACGGGCTGTCGGCTGCGATCTACACCCAGAGCCCGAAGCACGCCTTCCGCTTCCGCGAGCGGGCGAGCGCGGGGATGGTGAGCGTGAACAACTCGACCTCCGGCGCGGAGGCGCACCTGCCGTTCGGCGGCAACGGGAAGTCCGGCAACGGCAGCCGCCAGTCCGGCATCTGGGTGCTGGACCAGTTCACC
>ERZ777003.5083-NODE-5083-length-10266-cov-4.657918_pt1 | contig 10266 bp, 9 predicted proteins | sample MGYA00374956_ERZ777003 | MGnify/ENA primary metagenome ERZ777003 (study PRJEB29302, sample SAMN06268252) | bioreactor metagenome | isolation source: Joint BioEnergy Institute, California, USA | place: USA:Joint BioEnergy Institute, California, USA | collected... | reverse complement strand
GGAACTTCCACATCCTAAAGCGCTTGCCGTTTAATCCGATGCGCTCTTGGGTGAAAAAGACAGGACCTTTAGAAGTTAACTTTATGAGTGATGCGATAATTAGAAAAAGTGGAGAGAGAAGAATCAACCCTACCGCGCTTCCGATTAAATCGATCGCCCTCTTCGCTAAAACATCAGGCAACGGAAAATTGGGCTGGTTGAGAGCCATAATGTGAATGTCTTCAACAGTCTCCATATTCAGTCCAAGAAGTGCATGATTCTCAGATGGCAAAATCTGAATCTGAACCAAGCTGTCGTAGAATTTCCGGATGAAATCAGCGACAAAGCCATTTGAGTCTTCGTCAAATCCGAGCACGACGATATCGGGTCTTTGCTTCTGAATCTCAGCCTCAAGTGCTTCAAGAGGAAATTTCGGTGCTTCAAATTTAACGGCATTGCCCGAGCCAAAGATTCCTTGAATTGAAACTCCAGTCCCGGGAGTGTACCTAACGTTATCGAGGTATTTCGGGACCTGTTTACCGTCACCAACGACAAAGACCTTATTGAGCAAATATCCACGGCGCCGAAGTTTCCGTACCAGGCTTCGTACCATCAATCGCCCGAAAATCAAAAGGAATGTCGAACTGAAGGCATACAACCCGATCGTAATTCGGGAAATCTTATCTTCCGAAAAAAAGTAAACAAGAACGACAAAGGTAACAACGCTCATGCCATTCGCTTTGAGAATAGTCATGACGTCATCGGTCACGGACTGAAGACGACTTAGGCGATAAAGTTGGTTTTTTAAAAGGAAATATAGCGTAATTGTTGCTAAAGGCAGAAACCAAAGCGCAAAGAGGCGTTCTAAACCGGGTTGGGCGCCTTCCAAAAGGTGAAATCGTACAAAATACGACGCAACCCATGCTAGTCCAACCAAGAATAAATCAAAGAGAGCGTTAATTATCGCAAGTTTGCGCGCAATGAGTGATAACATCGTTACTTATTTAGACACGTTTATAATCATCTTGATATCGAACAATATCATCTTCGCCGAAATACGAGCCTAATTGAACTTCCACAAATTTTAGTGGTGTGGTTCCCGTATTTCTCATCCGATGTTTCGCGCCGATTGGGATGTGAACATGGTCTCCAGCGGAAACTGGAATCGTTTTATCATCGAGCACAACTTCGCCTTGGCCTCTGACAATGATCCAATGCTCTGCCCGCTTTTGGTGCGACTGCAAAGAGAGCTGTGCTCCCGGGTCAACCGTAATCACTTTTGACTTAAAGTCAGAATCGTCAAAAAGAACGTCAAACCGACCCCATGGACGGACTTCAAAAGAATGCTGTTGAGCTGACGAAATCGAGCGGTTCTTTAGTTCTTCAACAACATCCTTAACCTTTTCACTGGCGCCCTTATTGGCAACAAGCAAAGCGTCTGCCGTGTCGACAACTATCAAATTCGATAACCCAGCAATTGCATATGACCTGCCAGGTCGGCCAAAAACAAAGTTATCACGCGCTCCATCGACTTCCACGACAGCTTCAAGACACGGAACCGAGCCTTCTGGCAAACTTGAAATGGCGTCCCAAGATCCGAGATCACTCCACGCAAAGTCGCACGGAATACAGACATGTTCTTCTAGTTTTTCCATGACGGCATAGTCGATGCTGATCGAGCGCGCCTTTTGGTAAATGGATTCGAGATTACTCAAATCATCTTTTAAGTCAGAGAATGCGCCCCAAACATCAGGCGCAAGCGACGCGAGATGCTCGATCATTCGCGAGACTTTGAAGATGAACATTCCCGCATTCCAGTAATACCCGCCCTGCTCCAGAAAACTTTTCGCCGTCGCTTCATCCGGCTTTTCCCGGAATCTCACGGCCCGTAACGCATCACCGTTTTTACCTGAGGCAGGTCCTGATGTTTCGATATATCCGTACCCGGTTGCGGGATAAGTTGGACGAACCCCTAAGGTGACGACGTGCCCATCGAGCGCGAACGCTTTCGCCTTTTCAACGGCTGAGCGAAATGCGGCTTCATCTTCAATCAAGTGATCGGCGGGGAAAACACCAACCACTTCATTTGCCAAGCCGCGGGCCTCAAAAACTTTGCATAGAAATGCGATAGCCGGCGCCGTGTTCCGGGCCATCGGCTCATACAAAGCTAGTTCTTGCGGGATTCCGAATTCGCGAAGACCTCGCTCCGTAAGTACTTTGAGATCGCGAACTGTTACGACCCAAGGCGAACCAAGCGGTAAAACACGCTTGATTGTTTTCGCAAAAAGAGACTCATCCAAGAATTCGCAAAATTGCTTGGGAAACGACTGCCGCGAAACTGGCCAAAGGCGCGTTCCACTCCCGCCAGACAAGATCACCGGTATCATTTCTTTGCTCCGTGAAGGCCCGAGTCTAATGGGTATAGGCCATTCTCGCAATTGCACCTAACGAATTCTTTCGAGACATTGTTGAGCGACGCAAAACAACACTCAATTACGCGTCGCAAAATACAAAGCAATTGAAGAACAAGGCCACTTATTCGTTAGCCACACATCGCTCTTTCAAATTTTCGGAAATCATCGTCGGCGGTATCATCCTAGCTATCACTCTCCTACCCCAATTTATGCCCAGCTTTTCCACGGCGTGATAGCAAAACCATGCGATTCCCCACCTCAACAAAAACTCCGCACAAAGGGTGAAAAACGAGTTCCCGATGCGGGGGAAAGCATCCAAAACCAACGGGTGCATTAAGTATAGAGAATAACTGATAAGGCCGAAATGCAGGCACCAGCTCGGCATCTTGAGGCCTCGAAGGCGGTACGCCGTTAAAAAGACAAAGTAAGCCGCAAGCCATGCTGTTGTCATAGGAATGAAGCTTCTCGTGCCTCCCGCTTCCGGCTCATCCTTTCCATAAAACCCAATCAAGTTCGAAAGAACGATCGCTACTAAGGAAAGGAAGAAAACTCGCTTGAAAGTTTTAGCTTCAAGCTCACCGCTGTACAAGCGATACACCAAGGTTCCGAAAAACATCGTGGCAAAATGGAAAACCAGGCCCAGATGCGCAGGTTTATCTAAAACAAAACGAGTTACGATTGGATTGATAACCGCCAAGATCAGCAGTCCGATAACAATCGGAAGAGTTCGCTTGTATAATTTAAGAAAGACAAGGATCGTAACGGCCTAATAAAAAATCATCTCGTACCCAAGACTCCAATAAAGGCCGATCGCGAGATCGAATCCCAGAAACTTCGCTACCATGGTTAATTGCGCGAGGACTGAAGCCCAAAAATTGGCGACAAAGCCGCTTGGCAGCTGGAAGAGCCCCACGTGATTCAAAGCAATGGCGAGCCCCAGGCTCACTAAGAAAAGCGGATAAAGCCGGAAAACCCGGCTGATCCAGAATCTTTTAATTGAAAGAGTTTTTTCGATCGAAAACGGAATCACAAATCCGCTGCAGAGGAAAAAAGCGAGACTCCAAATTGGCCAATTTGAAAACCATATGTCTGAACTGCCTTAATTTGGCTGAACAAAGGACCACAAGCATGCTCGAAGAAAACAGCGAGAGCCGCAATCCCGCGAAGTGCATCTAAAAATTCTAAACGTGGTTTATCTTTCATCAAAATCCGTTTCGTCCAACTTGATGCATTCTGAAACCAAAAACCGTCAAAAGATTGCGGCCGAACCTCACTCCTGCTCTAACCCGAAAACATGCTTTTCGAGCTTCGCGATACGCTGTTTTTGCCGCTCTTGCGCCTCATGCAGAGCGGCCCACGCGTCGAGCACGAAACGGTTGCGGGCGTTTTGTTCTTCAATCACCGCAGTATTCCGATGAATCGCCGCTACGACCGACTCAAGCTGCGATTCGATTCTGTTGAAACGAGCGTCCATGTCTTTAAACCGCCCGTCGACCTGATTAAACTGACCATTGATCTCATTAAATCTTGCATTAATCTCATTGAACCTTGCATCAATCTCATTGAACCTTGCATTAATCTCATTAAACCTGGCGTCGACCTCATCAAATCTCGCATCGATCTTATTAAACTTAGCGTCGACCTCGTTAAACCTTGTGTCGATCCGGCTAAATTTTCCCTCAACCTCGGCGAATCTCGCTTCCATTTTCCGATCGAGCGCACGGATCTCGGCCCGCAATGATTCGGCCGTTTCGTCGAGCATTTTCCTCGTGAACGGAACATCATCGGCTTTTAAAAGTTCAGTTGTCATTTCCCTATCCTTTCGGATTTAGTGAAGTTACCAGGAAGTGGTCCAAGATTCAGCTTCTAACGCAGTAAATATCAGTGACACGGGTCGGCTTCCGGACAATTCGTCCGCGATAGATCTTGGACCACCAGCAATTTCGTCGTGCTTTAGACGCTGAACGTGCTCAGCAAGCTTGAACCACTGCCCCCAGAGAGTATTACTGGAATCATTTTGTGCTCCGTGTGTGGTAATGAAACGCAAGCTTAGCCAAGAGAAATGGGGCGATCAAGCCAGAATGCTGTATAGCAGCGGACCTCTGGCCTCAGGTTCAGCTCCCGCAGTCCACTTTCTGCCAGGAGTCGCCAACCGCTTCGATCAAGAAATCGAGCTGCTTGGCCTTCGCTTCAGCGCAGAAGTCCTCACTGCGCTTAAAATACGAGGCTTCGACATCTTGACCCGTTTGAATTCGATGGCGAACCAACCAGAATCGCATCGGCATATCCCAATCGGCTTCTCTTTGTGGGCCAATAATTCCAAGCCGGACATGGGCCTTTTCCGTCGCTCCCTGCATAAGGTCACCTAAGCTCTTGTCGAGCGGAAAGAGCCCTGGATGCTCCTTAAATGGTCGGCTCACATGCTCAGACATAGCACCGAAGAAAAACCGCTTCGGCTCGAAATACCGCGTGAAGGCCAAGAGAATGAGCAACAAAACTGAAACCGCCAAAGCCCCTGCACGCCCCCAAATGCCAGGCGTCGATCGCAAAACATATGCGAAAAGGCCAATCGGCACGCTGGCCAGCACGACCACCGCAAATCGGCCCTGAACGTTATTCACCGCAAAGAGCAGAGTAAAAATTTGAACAAGGAAAATAAGAGCGACAAAAACCGCCTGGGTCGCCAGGTCCTTTTCTCGCTTTAAGCGCGAAACACTCAGGGCCAGTCCCGCTAAACACAAGATCACCACAATTGAAAAAGCAACGGCGGGCAACTGCCACGTTTCCTTCATTTCTTTTGCGTAAATCGCAAGAATCTCGATGAAGGAATGCTTCACTGCCTGAAAATTTTGCGTGAGCATGACCCCCGCCCAGCGATTGGGCCATGGGAATGCCATTAAGAGCGACGTCGGCCAAAGGAAATAACGTACATATGAAGCTTCCCACTCGCGCTCGATCAAGTGCCGAAAGAAAACTCGACGCCGAATAAACAAGAGAACACAAGTTAAGATGAAGGCGACGTGGACCGGGTTACGTAGAGCGCGCGGTTCATCCCATCCAGGCTCACCATAAATCGGTCCTAAAGTTTTCATAATGCCGATGTGAATCACAGCCATCGAGATAAGTGCGAAAATGAGTTTTGCCCAATGCGGGGCCAATAGCTCTTTTAAAAACCCGAGAAGTTTGGAGCGTCGATTGATAAGTAGATAAGTTCCGGATGCTAAGATGAAGAGCGGAAAGTATTGATACTTTGTTGCAAATAAGACCCACGATGCCGCCACAAGAAGTGGTGCGTGCAGCAAGGCTCCTGAAAGAGCGATCCCGATCCATCCCACGATCGCCCACGACTCAATCATGAAGTTGACCCAATAAGGACCGAACCTTTCAAAGCCCACGATCCAAAAGAAACTGAAAACCGCGATTGCAAACGCCCGGTTCCAACCAAGCTTCGATTGCGCACAGAGAAGAAACCCGAAACTCGCCACGAAAAACGCAAAGAACGAAACCAGGCTGAGACTATGCGCCTGTAAACCAAAGAAAACGAGCGGGATTTGCGCAACGAACGCAAACATCGGCCCCCAAGTTTCAAAGAACAGAAGCTGCTGAATTGCCGGAACGGGATTTAGGTTCTTGAAACCTTCAAAAAGAACATAGGCATCGCGCGCACGGTCTGACTCATCCCAATTTGGGCTCTCGAATAAAGTGAATTCGGGCACCCAAAGCCGCCAAAAGAAAATGGCGATCAAAAGCAGAATGAGGACAAATACCCCGTTGCGAATCCACTCTTTCATCTGTTTCGCTCGTCACACCGATGCCATCACCGCTTGAATCACGTGTTTCACTTGTTCGTCCGTCATATCCGGGAACATCGGAAGGCTGATCACCGTTTGCGCGGCTTTTTCCGCCTCAGGACACTTAAACCGTTCTCGCAAGTGCACATAGACGGGTTGATGATGAAGCGGCGACGGATAGTGGATCGAAGTCGGAACTCCACGCTCTTTCATTCGGGCGGCGAACGCATCGCGCTCTTGAACGCGGACCGTATACTGTGCCCAAACAGAACCGCGATCGCCTTGGACCTGCGGAACCAGGCAACGCTCACCGAGCGCGCGGAAGGCTTCCGAATACTGAGCCGCAATCGCGTTCCGGCGCTCGATTTCCCAATCGTAGCGCTTAAGCTTCTCAATCAAAACCGCGCACTGGATGGTATCAAGGCGCCCGTTAATACCCAACGAAACGTGGTAATACCGCGACGCCTGGCCGTGCACGCGGATTTGCTCCATTTTCTTGAAGAGCGCCTCGTCGTTCGTGAAAACGGCTCCGCCATCTCCGTAGCATCCAAGAGGTTTGGCCGGGAAAAAGCTCGTCGCCGAAACAAGCGAGAGATTGCAGCTCTTTCTTCCCTTATAGGGAGCGCCGAAACTTTGAGCCGCATCTTCCACCACGGGAATGCCGTGCTTCTCGGCGATCGCGTTGATTTCATCGAAATCGGCCGGCTGGCCATAAAGCGAAACCGGCATAATGGCCTTCGTTTTCGAAGTGATGAGAGGCTCGATTGTTTTGGGATCAAGGTTGAACGTCACCGGATCGATGTCGCCGAAGACCGGAGTCGCTCCTAAGAGAGAAACGACTTCAGCCGTCGCAAAAAACGAAAACGGAGTCGTGATCACTTCGTCCCCAGGCCCGATTCCCAACGCCATGAGCGCCATGAGAAGGGCGTCGGTGCCGCTCGCGGCTGTCAGGCAATACTTCGCCCCGATGTACTTCCGAAGCGCCTCTTCGCATTCCTGAACCTCGGGTCCCAAAATAAACTGGCCGTGATTCAATACGGTTTGAATTCGCTTATTGATCTGTTCCTCGAGAGCCTTGTACTGCGGCCTGAGATCCAAAAACGGGACCGAGGTCATATCCGACTCCTTGGCACCGCCGCTACGGCGTTCATGATGGTGGATTCAGCCGTTTTCCCAGGGGCGAACACAGGTAGTCAATGATTTACGCTTTTGAAATCGCGATGCGAAGTGCTGGAGTTCCGGTTGGAACTGAACATGCAAGAGGGCGATTGGGATCACCCAGACCGGCTTAAAAAAGACTTCAGACCTCCCTCGTCCGAAGGAGGTCCGAATGTCGAACAAACCTATATGCCACTATAGGAAGGTTCGGCGTTTTTTGCGGCTCGCTCGACGGATTCTTGGGCTAGTTTTTCTGTCGAGTCTGGGCGATCTCCTTCGTTAACGCGCTGAGTATATAGTTCGACCTGTCCGTCCACTTTCCCCATGGACGCCCACTAAAATCGGGTTAAGCTTTTCTACGTATCGCAACGGAGAGTCAGCACCATGACGTTCATCCTGAAGCAGATCTTTGCCTTTATAAATCTCCTCAACTCCGAAACGGGAACCAATCAAATCGCGACCGGCATCGCTTGCGGCCTGATCCTGGGTTTTGCCCCGGTTTTCTCGCTGCAGACGATCCTTGTGATCTTTCTTTTGTTCTTCTTCCGCATCCAAATCGGCGCGGCGATGGTGAGCGCGTTCTTCTTTAAGTTCGTCGCATGGATTCTCGACCCGATTCACAACTGGGTCGGCATGAAGATACTCGAAATGGAGTCCCTGAGACCGCTCTTCACCGAGCTCTACAACATGCCCCTCGTTCCGCTCACACGCTTCTATAACAGCATCGTCATGGGCTCCGGAGTCGTTTCAATCGTTCTTGCGATCCCGATGTTCTTTGTGGCGCGCGCTCTTGTCGAAAAGTACCGCGATAAGGTCTACCGCCGTTACAAAGAATCAAAGTTCTTCAAGGCTCTTTCGGCCACGAAGTTCTACAAGTGGTACGCGAAGTATCAAGAACTCTACGGATGATTCAGGCGCGAAAGGATTCACGCATATGAAAGAGAAAATGAAAAGGAAAGGCCCGATCCGCTGGGAAGCCGTCGTTCCTTTCACCATCTTTGTCGCTCTCGTCTGGGCGTACTTCTTTTTCTTCTTCGATATGCACGCCCGCCGCGCGATGGAATACATCGGCACCCATATCAACGGCGCCGAAGTGAACATCACGAAGGTCCGAACCAGCTTTTGGAACGCCTCGCTTAATATCCAAAGGATCCAAATCACCGATCCAAACGAACCCCATAAAAACAGAATCGAAATCGGCGAAATCCGCTGGAAAATGCTCTGGGACGCTCTCCTTCGCGGCAAAATCGCGATTGACGAAGCCTCGGTCCTCGGTGTCGCAATCGGCAGTCCCCGCGCGCGCCCCGGCTACGTGATTCCGCCACCGCCGCCAAGTGAAGAACCGGGTGCAATTGAAAAGATCAAGGCGCAGGCTCTCGCCAAAGCACAGGAGGAGTTTTCCAAAAACGTTTTAGGAGATCTTGCCGCGATCCTCGGCGGAGTCGACCCGACCGAGCAGCTTAAAAACATCGAAGCGGAACTTAAGTCCTCCGCTCAGGTGAAGGCTCTGCAAGAGGAACTCGCCAAGAAAGAGCAAGAATGGCGCGAGCGCCTGAACCGCCTTCCGCAACAAAAGGATCTTCAAGCCCTCGAAACGAGACTTAAATCCGTCAAACTCGATCGCATTAATAATCCCGCCGAAGTTCAACAGTCGCTGAAGGAACTCGATTCCATCTTCAAAGAGGTCGACTCGAAGATCAAAGAAGTGGACGCGACTCGTAATGCGCTCGGAACTGATATCGGAACCTACCAGAATACACTGAAAGAACTTGAGGCCATGATCCAGCAGGACATCAAAGATCTCGAAAGCCGCCTCAAGCTCCCGAAGCTCGATATGCAATCGCTTTCGCGATCGATCTTCGGCCCGATGTTCCTTGGTAAAGTGAAGGAGGCCGAGCATTACCTCAATAAAGCTCGCGAATACATGCCGCCCAAGAAGTCTCCTGAGGAAAAAGCGGCCTTCAAGCCGCCGACTCCCCACGAGCGAGCCCAAGGGCGCAACTACAAATTCGGCCGTCCGCGCGCCTACCCGCTTTTCTGGTTGAGGGAAGCGAAAATCAGTTCCAAAGCCATGCCGGGCGCCGACTGGTCCGGAAATCTCGAGGGCGTTCTTCAAGACCTCACGGATGATCCGCCGATTCTCGGACGCCCGACCGTTCTCACGTTCAAAGGCGACTTCCCCAAACAAGAGGTCATGGGCGTTGACGGCCGCATCACGATCGATCACGTGACAGAAAAGCCCGTTGAAAAGGCTGAAATCAAAGTCGCAAGTTACCCGCTTCTTGACCGGATTCTCGTCGACTCGCCGGACGTGAAGGTTCTTATTGCAAACGCGATCGGCACCATAAACTTCTACGCGGAACTCAGTGGAGACGGAATCAAGATCTCAACCGCAAACGTTTTCCAACGCGCTCAAAACAAGCCGGCCACGAGCGAAGGTTCTGCCGCGGGTGCCGCTGGAGGCTTCCTCGTTTCCGAGGCCAAAGAGCCGATTTTAGCCGATATCTTACGAGGCGCTTTGAATGATATTCGCCGGGTCACTCTCAACGCGTCGGTCAGCGGAACTTGGTCAAGCCTCGGCTTCGACATCGATTCAAGCCTCGGGCGCGATCTCGCCGCCGCCTTTGACAAGCAAATCAAGGCCAAGATCAACGAGGCCCGCGCGAAGTTTGAAAGCTTCGTAAACGAACGGATCGGCAAAGAAAAAGAAAAGCTCACGGCCGAGTTCAACAAAGTGCGGTCGCAAATCGACTCGCTTCTGAAGACGAAAGAAGCCGAGGTGAACAAAATCAAGAACGATATCGAAAAGGCCAAAAACGAGGCGATCGCGAACCAAAAGAAAGCCCTCGAGCAAGAGGGAAAGAAAGCAATCGACGATCTTAAGAAGAGACTCGGATTCTAAGCCTCAGCCTCGGTTTGCCGCA
>ERZ777003.5080-NODE-5080-length-10270-cov-5.159373_pt1 | contig 10270 bp, 5 predicted proteins | sample MGYA00374956_ERZ777003 | MGnify/ENA primary metagenome ERZ777003 (study PRJEB29302, sample SAMN06268252) | bioreactor metagenome | isolation source: Joint BioEnergy Institute, California, USA | place: USA:Joint BioEnergy Institute, California, USA | collected... | reverse complement strand
AGAGGCGACGAGCAGAACGGTCGATAGGACGGGCAACCACGCGAGCACTCGCATCCGGTCCCCCTACACGGCATCGACGAGTGAAGTGAAGCTGAAATCCCGCACCTTGAGCGCCGGTACCATGGCGGGCATCGGTCCACCAAGGAACGGGTGCAACACGGGGCGGAACACGGGGACCGGCTCGCCCAACTGCTCCACGTTGTTCAACACGAAGAGCGGCGATTCGGTGAAACGGAAGTTCTTGACCGCCTTGGTGATCTGGCCGTTCTCGATCAGCCAGAGGCCGTCCCGGGTCAGGCCCGTGCAGAGCAGGCTCACGTCATCGAGCTTGCGTATGTTCGAGAATCGCGTGACGAGGAGCCCTCGGCGCGTCGAGGCGATCATCTCCTCGATCGTCGTGTCTCCGCCACTCATCCGGTAGGCCAGCGGGCCGCGGAGCGTGTGCCAGCCCTCCAACCACTTCACATCGGTTGAGAGTCCAAACCCGAGATTGGTCAGGACACCGCGATCGATCCACGTCACGGTCCCCGGCGTCTCCATGGGCGCCGCAACGATTCCCAGTGACGGGTCGGAGGGGTCGTGGGAGATCGAGATCCGGCTGTCCACGACCTTCATTCCCAGCTTGGAACGGTGGAGCCCGAGGTGCTCATCGGGTCCCAGATACCACGGCGACGCCGACGGACGCTCGGCGTCCTCACGCGATGCCAGCGAATCGACCAGCGGCTGGATGAGGTCGGCAACGGCCTGGGGCTCCAGGATCACGGTGTAGCGGCCCGGCTCCAGGGCCACCGGATTCCGTGACGCGACGCACTTCTGAATCGCTCGCTCGGTGAGCGCCTCCGGATCGATTCGGTTCCAGTCGTACGAGGCGAGTGCGGCCCATCCCGAACCGCCCCCCGTCGAGTCGCGAACGGTGATGGACAATTGCGCGTGCGTCCAAACGGAGTACGGCAGATCCCAGAAGGCGAGCTCTCCCTGACGCAGCTCGGGGGCTTCTGTCCCCTTGGACATCGCGCTCGCGCCGCGGACCTCCAGGTAGCCGGCCGAGAGCAGACCTTCCGCTTCGACCGCGGCGATCATTGCGCGGACGACTTCGCCCCGTGCTTCCGTCGTCAGGTTGAAGGTGGCATCACTCCAGACCGGCGCGCCGACGTAAGGGGGATATTCCGGCAGCGGCGGGTAGTCCCCGAGCCCCCACCCCGGATCGATGCCGAGGAGCGACTTTCGCTCGGCTGCACGGACGGCCGCCTCGATGAAGCCATCATCCAACTGATTCGTCGTGACGTTCAGCGTCCCGGACGGCCGGCCGTCGACGACCTTCCGTTCAATGCCAAGCACGATGTCCCGCCGGTCGCTGGAAAGACTCACGCGGTTTCGGCCCCAGCGGAGCTCCCCCTGCCACCAGCTCGTGACCACAACCCGGGTCTCTCCTCCACCCCGCGCGAATCCGTGGGCGCGCTCGAGAATCGACTCACACTCCTCTCGGGAGAGTACTCGACGGTCAGCCATTCCTTCTGCGGCTGCACCGGGCCGGGCTCGACGCGATTCTCTCTCGGTCCTCATGCCTTCCTCAGGACATCGATCACCGTGACCTGCTCGAACGCCGCCGCCGGGGCCGTGACGCTATGGTAGCCAACCTGCGTCGGCTGACCCTTGCGCGTCTCCAGCCCGTACCGCCGCGTACTCCCCGGCCCACCGAGCGCGGTCAGGCCCTTCCACAGCTCCGGCGCGCGGAAGAGGAGACCGGCGCCGATGATTCGCGCGACCGGCTTCCCGCGCTTGACTTCATAGACCCGCTCCCCCAGCCCCAGGCCGTTCAACCCCTGGAAATCCATCTCGATCTGCAATCCCTTGATGGCGAGCCCTTCTTCGATGCCCTCAACGAGGTCATCGAAATCGAGCGACTCCTTCCCAGGAGAGACCACCAGGTTCGGCCGACGCTGCAGCGGTGCGTGGTTCCCGGACTCGGCGACCGCACAACCGTGCGAACGCACCGGCTGCCCTCGACCGCGGTAGTACTCGGCAAGCCACCCCGCGCTCTCACGCGTGGTCTGGAAATCGGTGAGGACCCCGTCCCGCACGATGGTGAACTCGTCTGGCTCCACCCCCTCGGCATCCCAGCGCACCGTGGCCGCGCCGCCGGGCTCGGACCGGTTCCCCGTGAGCGTGAGCGCCGGATGAGCGACCTCGAACGAGCCGAGCATGGCGAGCGGATCGTTCAGGTAGCTCGTGCCGTCTGCGTTCGCCTCGTATCCGAGCGCCCGATCCAGCTCCGTCGCCGAGCCCAACGTCGCATCGATCAGCCCGGCCACGCTCCGGGCATCGAAGACCACCGCGTAACGACCAACGTCGACCGGCTTCACCGGGAGCTTCCAATGCTCCCTCATCTCCTCCATGAGCCGTTCGATCCGGTCACGCAGAGGCTGCCCCTTGTACAGCTCCCACCCCACGCTTGCGCGGTCGAGCCCCTCCACCGACCACCTGATTTGCTGGCCGGGTTCCGGGGTGTAGGACAGTGTGGCGAGTCCCTCGGTGCTGTAGAGTCGCTGGGTGAGGTACGACCCATCGGAGCACGCGAACGCCTCCTCCCGAAGCTCGAACCGGGTCAAGTTGTGGCCGAGCGAAAACTGAGGATCCCTCGCGACGAAGTACTCCAGGCCTTTCAGGTAATCCACGATCTCGAAGGGGGAGACCTCGAAGGGGTCGATCTCGACCGGAGTCTGCCAGTGTGCATCCGTCACGACGGGCCTCGGCGCCAGCTCCACCGCCCGCGCCGGCCCCAACGCGTGGATCCTCGCATGCCGGACCGCTTCCCGGCCCAGCCGAACCATCTCCTCCGGGCTCCAGACCGAGCCGCCCGCAAAGCCCCAGTAGCCGTCCACGAGGGCGCGGACCCCGACCGTCAGCTCTTCCGTGTCCCCGATGTTCGTCAGAGATGCAAGGCTGAAGCTCCGCGCACGGTCATGTGTCAACCGAACGTCGACGTACGACGCCCCTGCGCTCCTCGCGGCCTCCACCGCGCGGAACGCCAGCTCCTTGATCCGTGGATCCCGGATCGGCGGGACCGGCTCCGGCCCCCGCCCGAAGTAGGCGAGGACGGGACGCGGCACGGCTGCCAGTGCGACCGCGCCCACACCCGCCTTCAACAATTCACGACGCGTGATGCCCAACGCAGGTCTCCGGAGCCAGGGTTCAGTTGTCCATCACGACCAGACGCCCCGTCAGCCCCGTCTTCGGACTGCGATACGTGTACACTCCCGGCTCCGGGAACCGACGGAGACGCGCGCTGCTCAACAGCCGGGTGTAGAGGTCCCCAATGTCCTGTGGATTTCCAGTGTGAGCGGGCAGATCCCCGATGTCCCCTCGGTCGCAGTATGCGCCACCCAAACGGCTGCAGAAGCCCGGATCGTCCATGACGGCGTCGGGGCGGTCGAAGACGATGTCGACGGGTGTCCCCGTCGTGTTCAGCCACAGGACTGTCGGATTCGGTCCCAGGACCAACTCCTTCGGATTCAGACTGAGATTCCCATGCTCGTCCTCGGTGATCGTGATCCCGGCTAGGGTCGGGAGCACGACACGCACGTCCACGGAGTCGGTGACTTCGACGCCGTAGACCATCGAACGGGCCGTGACGCGTACGGTCTCCAGCCTGTAGGGATCCAGGCCGCCATACTGCGTGACCCTCAGCGCGTCGGGATTCGATGACCGGAAGTCGACGGCTAGAGTTGCGGTTCCTGCACTGACGACCTGACCCCCTTCATCCAGGAATTGAGGCATGAGCTGTATTCCGAAGAGGCTGTACACCTCCTCCCATGGCATCCCCGAAGCCAGGGAGAGCACGAAGAGCAACTCGCTCCCTTCGGCCGGCAGCATCACCTCGATCGTCTCTGAGGAGTCCGGCCTGATCCGGAGCGACTGGATCCTCGGCGGATTGGGATCGGCCGTGACGTGGACGAGCGCCGTGTCCACGTGCGCGATGTTGTTCTCCGCCACCACCTTCGCCACGATGTAGACCGGTCGCTCGAAGTCCGTCGCCCTCCGTGCCTGCAGGAGGCCGTCGGGCGTGACCCAGACACGCGTGGTGTCCGACGACTCGAACGTGGGCGCGGGGAGCCCGCTGAGCGGCTCGCCCAGGGCGTTCCGGGGCACGGCGACGAGCCGGAACGTGTCGTACGGCGCGCCGGTGGCCAGGTTGATCGCCCGGTGTTCCAGCGTGACGGACGCGAAGAGACGGCGCGGATCCGTGATCGGCTCGAACGTGGCGACCTCCGGGACATCGTCGCACCCCGAGAGGGCGAGTGCCACGACCAGCCAGGGCGCGATGCGACCGGCGGCCCTGCGCCCCTTTTCCTTCCGCATGCTTGCGGCGATGGACTTCTGCATACCCCGCCTCCTCAAGCGCCTCGACGAATGCAGCCGGTGTAATAGGGGTTGGAGACCTGCTCGGCCATCGGCACCGGCAGATCCACATCCGAGCCATAGCGCGCAGGAGCGGTGGCCCGCCCGGTGTAGTACGTCCCGGTCGGATAGATCTCGTCCTGCGCACGCCCGTAGTGGCGAATCAGCCGCCGCAGATCACCCTGCCGTTGACCGGTCAGGAAGAGCCAGAAAGCCCGTTCGCGGAAGAGGAGATCGACGCGCGCCCGCTCGCTGCCGGGATCGGTGAGGTCCGGGAGCGGCCCCGACGCCGGGGGCTCGATCATCGTCCAGGCCGTTCGGCGGAGGTGATTCAGCTTGTTCAGCCACGTCGTGACGTCGCCGCTACGCAACGCGGCCTCCGCCTCGACCAGTCGCGCCTCGACGCCGCTCGCCAGCACGATCTCGCCGGAGCCGTCGATCGGGTACTTGCTGGGATGGTAGATCGTCCGCCCTTTAGCGTCCTGGCCCCATGTGGCGGTCGTCCGCGTGCGAGGATCCCCGCTGGAGACGAAGTCCAGCCCGTTGATCCCCTCCCGGTCGCCCACCGAACGGAACCACAGATAGCTACGCGTGGGCGGGTTCGCCAAATAGTTGTAGAGCGTCGCGAAATGCTGCCCGCGCTCTGTCTGCGCGTTGTCCGCGGTATAGCTCACCGCGTAGCGGAAGTCATCGGGAACTTCCGCTACGGCCGTGGCCGCCTCCGCGAACCGTCCGAGCCCCAGGAGAGCGCGCGCACGCCCCACGCGCGCCAGGTGGGCGAACCGCACGCTGTCGCCCGTGAGCGTCAGCGCGGTGTCCAGCAGCGCGAGCGCATGGGTGTACACTTCCTCGGTCGTAGAGCCCGGCTTGTACGTGAAATCTCCGTTGTAATCCAGCGTGCTCAGGGGAATGCCGGAGCAGAAGAGCTCGGCAAGGAAGATCTCCGCGTACGCCTGGATCGCGTACATGCGCCCCCTGAGCGCCTCGCTCCCGGGCGCATACTCCGCCAGCAGGCCGATCGCCTGCGACGTTTGCCCCCGCACTCTCTGCAGGGATGAATAGAGGGACGCCCCGACATCGGAGCCGGCGGGCGTGGATCGAATGTCGACCAAGTGTGCGGTGCTCAAGTGTGCGGTGCTTCCGTGCTCCAGCTCGTCGGTCAGGAGGCCGGTGACATCCACGAAGCCATCGACCCCGCCGAAGGCGTCCCGGAACTGGATCAGCGCCCCGTGATATGCGGCCATGGCGCCCGCCGGCGTCTTGGTGATGTCCGGCGGCGTCACGTCCGGGGGAAGCTGGTCAGCGCCGATGAGGTCATCGAGGGAGCAGCCGGTTCCGAGGATCCCCATGAAAACGATGCCCCCCGTGATCACTGCCCTCCCGATACGGGTCGCGGCGCCGGTCGCAAAGGCTGTGCGTTCCATGATGTCTTCGTTCCCGGACTCAGAAGGATGCGTTCATCCGGAGCTGCCAGCTCCGCGGCTGCGGCAGGATCCCGGAATCCGTCACGTCGTTGCCGGCGACGCGCGCGTTCACGTTGGGATCCAGTCCCCGATAGTTCGTCCAGAGCCCCAGGTTCGCCCCCTGGAGCGAGATCGAGAGACCCCGCGCTCCTACACGCGCCGCGATCGCCGCCGGCACCTGGTACGTCACCGAGAGCGCGTTGAACCGCAGGGAGTTCGTGGTCTGGATCCACGTGAACTCCGTCTGGTCGAAGACCCGGAGCTGCTCGGCGATCGGCGCGGACGGGTCGTTCCACGCACGGGAGAAGGTCGCCAGGTCCTTGCCGAGCTGGTTCCGCTGCGTCATCCCGTTCTCGTAGTGGAACGTCGCGCTGATCGAGAGTCTTCCGCGGAACAGACTCACCGTGTTGTGGAGCGCCGCGGTGTAGTCGGGGAGCGTGCCGCCCACGTAGACCAGCGTATCCCCGTAGGCGATCTCCTGCGGCTCCAGGATGCCGTTGCCGTTCGCGTCCGCGTAACCGAGGACCGGACGGACCCAGCGGCCACCCAGCGGGAAGCCCGGGACCACCCGGATGCCACTGGTGATTGTCGAGATTCCGTTATACGAGGTGTAGAACGGCTCCACCCCCGGCCCGAGTTCGACGACGATGTTCCGGTTCCGGCTGATATCGATTTGGCTCCGCCACGTCACCGCCTCGCTCCGTACGGGCTCCACCGCCACCGTCGCCTCGAGGCCAGAGTTGCGAACCACGCCGATGTTCCGCCACATCGAGACGCCCGAGCCATAGACGGAGGGGGCGACGGGAACCCTGAGCAACGCATCCTCCGTCGTCTTGCGGTACGCCGTGAAGCTGACCATCAGCCGGTCGTCCAGGAGATCCGCCTCGAAGCCACCTTCGAGCTCCCGCGACCGCTCCGGCTTCAACTCGGTGTTGCCGATCTCCTCGAGCAGATACGCGTCGACGTACCGCCCATCCACCCACCGCGGCATTCGCAGGCCGTACAACCGGAGGTGATCGGTCGGCTGCGGCTGGCGTCCGGCATGGCCATAGGCCGCCCGCAGCCGGAGCGAGCCGACGACGGACCGGAGGCGTTCCGGGAAGAACGGCTCATCCGAGATGAGGTAGGAGATGCTCACCTTCGGGAACGCCGGCAGCTTCTTTCGCGGACCGAACGAGCTCCCCCCGTCCAACCGCAGCCCCCCGGAGACCCAGAGACGCTGGTGACTGATCCCGGGCTCGATGAACCAACCGTAGGTGGCCTGGTCGGAACGCAGTTCCTCGACCGCCTTGTCTTCTGCAGCATTCACCGACTCGGCACCCTCAGGGAGCCTGGTCCCGAACACCTTCAAGTCTTCCGTTGTGGTGCCGGTGTAATCCGCCCCCGCGTTCAGGGTGAGCTGGAAGCCTCCCGCGAGTGGGATCTGGGTGTGCCCGCGGATGCGGGCCGTGCTGACCACGGACGTTCCCTTCCCGACACGGATATGGGAATCGTTCCAGCGCCAACCGGGCGTGCCGGCGGGAAGAAAGATCTCGTCGGAACGCTGGACGATGTTCAGCCCGAGATCCGAAGTGAGCGTGAGCCAGCTCGTCGCCTGCCAGTTCACGTTGATGCCGCTCGTGAGCTGGGTCGCCGTCGCCGTCGCCCGTTGGGCGTACCCGGTCATCACATCCTCCGCGACCTCCAGCACTCCGCCAAGGTTGTTCAAGTTGCCTTTGTTGACCCGGTAGTACGTCCCGGTCTCTCGGTCCAGGTACGTGGTCATCAGCGTGCCGAGCTGGTTCTCGAGCGCCGACCGTTGCTGATCGAGGTGCGAGAGGTTCGCGCTCACGCTCGCCTGGGTCTTCGCATTGAGCTGCGCGCTCACCCGGGCCGCTGCCGACCATTGCCGATAACGCTGCGGGCGGCGCATCCACTCGGGAGGCGTGGTCCCCTTGACCGAGCGGTACCGTTCGACCTCGTACTCCGGCAGCTTCACGAGGCCGGTCTCATCCCGGTACGTTCCCTGGAGGTTGTACGTGATCGAACTGCTCCCCCCCGAGACGCCGAGGTTCACGGCGGAGCGCTCTCCCTGGTCCAGAACCGTGAGTTCCGGATCGTTCAGTATCTGAAAGGATTCGACGCTCTCCGGCACACACGCCGTCGCGCTGTTCGACAGGTTGCTGGGCCACCCGCCGCCCACCCAGTTGTTGATCGGGCAGAACACGCGCGACCCGTAGAGGATGTCCCGGCCGAAGCGCAACATGAGCTCCGGGTACTTTCCGGGAATCGCGGTCTGACCGTATTCCGCACTCACGGTCCAGCGCGCCGGTCCGGGCTGGCCCTTCTTCGTCGTGATCACGATGACGCCGTTCGCCGCGTCCTGCCCGTACAGCGTCGCGGCCGACGGCCCCTTGACCACCTGGATCGTCTCGATCGTGTGCGGGTCGATGTAGTCGAGCGGCGAGGGGGTGTTGTATCTTACGACGCCTGAACTGACCAGATTCTCTGCCCGCTCGTCGGACAGTCCCGAATAGACCCGCACGCCATCGACCACGATGATCGGGTCGTTGCTCTGCAGCGGACTGCTCACGCCGCGGATCCGGATCCGTGCCGGGTCGCCGGGCGCGCCCGTGGTGCGCTGTACGACCAGCCCCGGCACCCGCCCTTCCAGCAGGTCGGTCACGCTGGTGACGGGCTCGTGCTGCATGATCGAGTCGACGCGGATGATCGTCACATCGTGGCCGAGCTCGACCCGGCGCTGCCTGCCTGTTGCCGTCACCACGAGGTCGGCGAGTTTCGTGGGTGAAACCTCGAGCGCGACGTCATGGGTGATCCGCCCGCCCTCCGGAACCACGACCACGCTCGTGTCCGTTACATAGCCGATCGAGGTGACGACCACCGTCCGCCGTCCTGGCGCCACCCCGCGGATCTCGTAGCGCCCCTCCCCGTTCGTGAGTGCCCAGCTCTTGCCATCCACCAGCACCTGCGCGCTCACCACAGGAGTCTCCGTGCCCCGTTCGACCACGCGCCCGGTAATGGCACCCGACTTCGGCTGCGTCGGCGCCCGCGGCGCCTCCTGCCGCACCAGCACCGCCTCATCCTGGCCCGTGAGCATCACGTCGATGCCGGTCCCCTGCAGGACCTGCGTGAGCGCGGCGCCCACCGTGACGTTCTCGGCCTGCAGGCGCACCTGGCGGTCGAGCGGCGCGACCGTCGTGCTGTACATGAGGCGCAGCCCCGACCGGCTCGAGATCACCCCGAGCGCCTCGCCCAGCGTCGCTTCGGGCAGATCCAGTGAGATGCGACGCAGCAGCGCCTGAGCTTGCTGCGGATCCACCGGCACCGGCGCACCCGAAGCCTCCTGCAAGAGGAGGAAGCGCGGCGCCTGCGCAGCAGGATCCTGACTCGCCGATTGCGCGTGCACACCGCTCGCGGCGAGCACAATCGTAGCCAGGTTGGGGAGGATCTTTCGGATGAGACGACGCATGCAGTCCCTCCGGAAGAGCTCGCGCGGTCAGCGACCGCTGCGGTTGGGGTAGAGCACCATGGTCGGGCCGTCACGCTCGAGGCGCGCATCGAGCACCACGGCCAGTAGCTTGAGCGCCTCGTCCGGCGCATTGACATCGAACGTCGCCGTCAGGCGTGCTCGCGCGAGTTTCGCATTGCCAATCCGCAGCTCCACACCGTACCAGCGGCGGAACTGGTCGAGCACCTCACCCACTGGCGCGTCCGTGAAGGTCAGCCGCCCCTGCAACCATCCATGGTACGCATCAACGTCGATCCCGCGGATCGCGCTGAGCACACCCGAGCCGTCGAGCCGGCCAAGGTCGCCGGCGGACAGCACGAGTTCGCTCGACGTCGAACGCGCGACGCCCGGATTCGCCGGAGCCGGGCCGAGCGCAACCGCGCCCTCGGCCACCACGACCTCCGTGTTCTCGGCATCCGAGTACGCGCGCACGCTGAAGCGCGTACCGAGGTCCCGCGCAACGGCTCGCGCAGTATGAACCGTGAACTCCCGCTTCCGCGTCCACGGAAAGCGCCGAACATCCGCTACGTCGAAATACGCCTCGCCCTCCAGATGGACGTCGCGCGGGCCGCGGAACCGCTCGGGGAAACGCAGCTTACTCGCGGCAGCCAGCACCACGCGGGTGCCATCGGACAGGTAGATCTCCGCGGTCTCGCCCGGCCGCGTCTCGACCGTCCTCAGATCTTCGACGGCGACGGCACTCGCAGTCGGCTCAAGCAGCACCTGCCGCCAGACGACGAGCGAGCTCCCGGCCACCAGCGTCGCAATCGCGGCGGCGGCCAGCCAACGGCGCCCCGTGCGCCACCGCGCGTGAACGGCTGCCGCGCGAATCGGCCGGCCCTTCGGCGACGGCAGTGCCACCACGCCCGACGAGGTCTCCTGCTCGAGCGTCGCACGGAAC
>ERZ777003.5078-NODE-5078-length-10271-cov-5.280051_pt1 | contig 10271 bp, 13 predicted proteins | sample MGYA00374956_ERZ777003 | MGnify/ENA primary metagenome ERZ777003 (study PRJEB29302, sample SAMN06268252) | bioreactor metagenome | isolation source: Joint BioEnergy Institute, California, USA | place: USA:Joint BioEnergy Institute, California, USA | collected... | reverse complement strand
GCGTGCGGTGGCGGGAGACGTGTGAACGGAACCTACGGTTGCACTTGGCGCCGCTGGAGGACGTGCCGTTGCGGGCGTTGAGCCCGACGCGTGTGCGTGAGTGGTACGCGGCGGCGCTGCGAGGCTCGGGCGGTCGTACGTCGATCGCACAGTCGTATCGATTCTTGCGCATGGTGATGAATACGGCTGTTCGGGAGGGCCTGGTAAGCCGTAACCCGTGCATGGTCAAGGGCGCAGGTGTCGTGAAGTCGCGGGAACGGCCGGTGGCGACGCCCGCCCAGATCGTGGCCCTGGTCGAGGCCATCAACCCGCGCTACCGGGCTGCAGTGCTCCTTGCGGCCTGGTGCGGACTTCGGCGCGGTGAAATCGCAGCGCTCAAGGTCACCGACGTGGACCTACAGGCGGGCACGATCACGGTCAGGAAGAACCGAGTGGAACCCTTGTCGGTGCCGAAGGAGGCGTACGACAAAGATCCGAAGACCGAGGCGGGCAAGCGGGTGATCGCGATCCCGCCACACGTGCTGCCGGCGGTGCAGCTGCACCTCGAGACGTATGCGGGTAAGGAACGGCTCTTCGTCAGCCGGGACGGAACACCACTGCGGGGCAACACGCTCTATCAGGCGTTCGTACGAGCACGGGCGAAGGTCGGCCTGGACGAGATGACCTTCCACGATCTCCGGCACACGGGTCAGACCCTCGCCGCCCAAGCCGGCGCTACCATGGCCGACCTGATGCGCCGCCTCGGCCACTCATCGATGGCAGCCGCGAGGCGCTACCTCCACACAGTGGAGGGTCGTGATCATGAGATTGCGGTAGCACTGTCCAAACTGGCGTCTGCGGGAAACGCTTGCAGCTTGCCCAGGAGGGTGTCAGGCTAGCCGGTGGTTAGGACATATGGACTACTTGCATGTACCATGATCGCGGGGGCCGATCGGGTTTGAGGCAACTGGAAGGATGTTGATGACCGTTCGCGACCTGGCCCGGCGGTTGGGGCTTCCGGTTAACGAGGTGATGCGGGTGGCGCTGCAGGTGGGCATCGCCGCTCCGGATGGCCGCACGCCACTGACCAATGAGGATGCGTGGAACATCGAGAAGGAGATTGTCAAGGAGAGGGGTGGGGCTGAAGGACCGCCTCTGGTGCTGGTACCGCCGTCGGGCGGCCGGCGTTCCTCCGACGTGCAATGGTGTGCTCTGTCCGAGCTGACCAAGCTGATGCTCAAGCAGCGCGGAATCGACTATTCGCAGAGTCCGAAGCGATACGTCCCGGGCCGGCTTGTCGACGAGGCGCGCTATGAGGCGGAGGACTGGGCGGATAAGTGGATCGATGCGTCAGCTGCAGAGCGGTGGTTGCGGGCGAACCCCGGGATTGATCCACAGGTCGCGGCCGAGCTGATGGCGGTTGGTGTGTCGCCGGAGGAGGCGGCGTGGAGGGTTCCCGATGAGCGGGGCTTTGTCTCCCCTCGACCGGTGGCGTTGCTGGTCTCGTGCGGCGATTGGACGCCTGCTCGGGCGGCGCAGCGAGTAGCGGCAGCGCGGCGGGCGTCGTAACCGGCTGGGGCACGCAGTGGTGCACGGCGGGGTCCGATAGGCCGCTGACCTGCGGAGATGGGCCCGACTGAAAATCGGAAGGTCGGCGGTTCGACCCCGCCCCTGGCCACCAACAAAACCGCAGGTCAACGGCCCTTTCGGAGAGATCCGAAATGGCCGTTCTTCTATTTCCAGAGATCATTTGGTAGGGAACGGTAGGGATCATGGTTCAGGCCGTCCGCCGTCCCTGCCGTGGGACCACGCCGGCCGCCTGCTCGGTGATCTTCCGGGCCGCCTCGTCGAAGAGGTTCCCGTACAGGTCGGCCGTCACCGCGATGTTCTTGTGACCGAGCAGCTTCGACACCTGCGCGATCTCGGCGCCGGCCGAGATCAACGCCGATGCCCGGAAGTGCCGCAGGTCGTGCAGCCTGACATGGGGCGGCAGGCCGTGCCGGATCAGGAACCGTTTCACAATCTTGGTCACGTAGTCCGGGTGCAACGGCCGGCCGTCCTCGTGGGTGAACACGTAGCCGCCCTGGTGGTACCCCTCGCCCCACGCGAGCCGCTCGGCGTTCTGTTGCTTCTTCCACGCCTTGACCGCCGCCATCGTGTCCGCGTCGAGCCAGACCCGCCGCTCGTCGCCCGCCTCGGTCTTCGCCTCGCGCTCGACCACCCGATAGCCGACCGACGTCCGCTGACGGGCGACCACCACGCGACCTGTGGTCAAGTCGATGTCCGACCAGCGCAGCCCGCACAACTCGCCCCGGCGCAGCCCGGAGTGACCAGCGACCAGGACGAGGGTGTACCACCGATCGCCCTCGATCGCGTCGAGGACCGCGCCGTACTGCTCGGGCGTCGGCGGGTGCACCTTCCGGCGCGTGGCCTTCGGGAGCTTCGCGTCGGGCGCCACACTGCGCGGGATCAGGTCAGGCACCGCGTCGCCGAGCGCACCGGACACCACGGCGTGTATCCGGGCGATGGTCGCCGCCGAGATGGGCCGGGGCACCGGCACCCGCCGGGGCCTGACCGGTCGTTTGAGGCCGCGCGCCTTGCGTGCCTCGTCGGCCGCCGCCGCCTGCTCGGCCAGCTCGGCGTTCCGGGCGATCGCCGCCGCCCGTTCGGCCTCCCGGTCATCGCGGATCTGCTCGTAAGCCCGAGTCAGGTCGATGCCGCGCAGGTCCGCCAGCCGGATGTGCCCGAGCCGGGGCTTCAGATGGTTCTTGATCACGTCGCGGTAGCCGCGCTCGGTGGTGTCGCGGATCTCGCCGCGCTTCACCTTCGCCTCGATCCACTCGTCCAGCCAATCGCCGAAGGTCTTCGTTCGGTCGGTGGGCAGCGTGCCGGCCCGGTGCGAGGCGATGACCTCGGCTCGGGCGTCGGCGGCGGCCTTGGCGCTGTCGTACCCGCCCTTTTTCACCTGCCGACGCTTGCCGTCCGGTCCGGGCGGTAGCTCGACAGCAAACTCCCATTTGTGCTTACGGCAGCGATCGGTAGAGCAGTCCGGCCGGCACCGTTGATAGACGCCCTTGTGCTTTGGTGATCTTCTTAGTGTCACTTCCTCTCGGTTCCCTTCTTCGACTTGATCGGGCTGGTTTGTGGTTCGGCGAGGCGAGGCCCAGCGCTGGCGCCGGCTCTCCCGCGCTGGCCACCGGTCAGGAACTGACGTTCTCGGGCAGCGTGGACCCAATCGCGCATCGTCTGCGGCTGAACCCCGAACTGCTCGGCCAGCCGCCGCAGCACTCCGGGGCCTCTGCTTTGCTCGGCAAGGTAGCCCCGCGCGACCTCGCGCAGGTGCTCATCGGACAGGCGTGGCCGGCCCGGACGAGGAGCGTCGGGCCGTTCATAGATCTCGACTTCCTGCCGTCGCCACCGCAGCAACATGGCACCGAAGGATTCACGCCCTGGCGGTACGTCCATGACGGGCTCGCTCAGCGCCGGCATGCCCTCGACGGCCCGGGCCACGGCTGCGGCCGGAGACAACTCGCGCAGGAGCGCACTGGTCACACCGCCAGGCGGTGTCGTCGGAGTCAGCGGCTCAAGAGTCACCGAGCGAACGACTAACTGGTCGCCCTGCATGGCGAAGGTCCACTCAACATGCCACTGCGTACCCGTCTCGGTGGCGACAAGGAAAGCGTCGCTCGGCTCGGCGTCCGGATCTTCACCTGCGGTCCGTCCGCTGATGAGGTTCCTGATCCTTTGTTCAGTGCGGTCGATGCGTTGCTCGGTTGTCTCAATCCGGCGTCCATCCCTGCCGCGCGCGACGCGCAGCGTTTCGGCGATGCCGTGGCCGGGGAAGTCCCGTTGCGCCCGTGTCGGTGCCATGCGGCGATTGAACACGGGCCGTCCACGGTTTGTCAACGCATGAGCGCATCGTTGGAAAAAGATGACGAGTAATCCCGCAAGTGAAACCAAATCTGGCGCGCGATCATCGTCAAACTACAGACTGGCTACATGGCAGACACATCCGTGGCGACCGCAGTCCGGGAGCGGATGCGGCTCCATCGCGAGTTACCGCCCCCCGCCGCGCGGCGAGCGCTCCGACTCGCCGCTGGCCTGACCATTGCGGAAGTCGCCCAGGCGGCAGGCGCCAGCCGTCAAGCCGTGTCCATGTGGGAACGCGGCGAACGTACTCCCAGAGGCGACTTTTTGGTCCGATACATCGAGGCCCTACGCGCCATGCGGGAGGCACCGGCATGAGCGCCCCGAGGGTAGCCGAGGTGCTCGCCTGGCCGGTCGTCGTGCCGTGGTGGCCCGACGCCGCGCGTGCGCTCGGCTACGGGCAGCACGCGGCCTACGCCGCCGCCCGCGACGGAACCGCACCCGTCCCGATCCTGCGCCGGGGCCGGCGTTTGGTCGTGCTCCGGTCAGCCCTGCTCGTCGCCCTCGGCATCGAGGACCGACCCCCAGACACGAGCGAGCCCCCGCCGCCACGCGGGGGCACCGCCTACCGATGACTCACACCTCGCCAGGGAGGCTCTCATGACTCTAACCCCAGCCGGCGCGTCAAACGACGATCAACCAACGCTGCCGCCCAAGGCCCGCCGCCTCGCCCAGGTCACCGGGCCAGGCGAGATCTGGTTTGTGCCTGCGCCCCCACGCGACGAGTTCAGCGCGATCGTGGACGCGTTGGAGGTAGCCGCGATGGCCGACCGCTCCATCACCGACCTTGCCGACTTGATCCCGGGACACATCGGCGTCGCGATCCGTGGTGTACGGGTGGCCGCTAAGCCCACGGCTGCCGAGTTGGCGCAGCGCGCCCGAGAGTACGCCGCCACCTTGCATGCCGCCATCGAATCCGGGATCGCCGCAGCGCTGGCGGAGGACGGTGATCGATGACCGGCGGTGGCGGCACGCGAGCCCGCCTCGTGCAATCCGGCGTCGAGTTTCGGGTGCTCTGGCGCCGCGCTGGCTGGCGCCCGACCACCGCCACAAAGACACGTGTCCTGCCGACCCGCGCCGCCGCCGAGCGATTTATTGACAGGCTTCGCCGTGCTGAGGGGCGCTCCCCGCTGAGCCTCGTGCGGGTGCAGCGGCGGGCGGTCGGGGCCTGGTCCGATGTGCACATCGGAGGCGGCGCCCATGGCTGACGCCGGGATCGAGCGGGCGCTGCTCGGCATGCTCATCAACGACCCACCGCCCGAGACGGTGGTGGCAGTCGCCGACATGCTGCCGATCGGCGCATTCGACGACCCCAAACATCGAGAGATCTACACGGCAGTCCTCGACCTCGACGCAGCCGGCGCCCCCATCACACCCATTACAGTCGAGGCGCGCTTACGCGCGACCGGCCGGCTCCGTCAGGCCGGCGGCGCCCCGTACCTCGTCGAGACCGTCGAGGCTGCATGCACGCCACCGCAGGCCACCTGGCACGCCGAACGAGTCGCCGAAGCCGCCGAGCTACGCATGGCCATCGCGGACGCCGCCCGGCTCAAGCAGGCCGCCGAATCCGGCGACCCCGCAACCCTCGCGAAGCTCCGCGCCGAACTGATCGGCCGGTGGTCATCGTCGCCTGCTGGGCCTGTCGACGATGCAGCGGAACTAGACGATCTTCTCAGCGCTGACGAGCCTGAATACGACTGGATCGTTCCCGGCCTCCTCGAACGCGGTGACCGCGTGATTCTCACCGGCCCGGAGGGTGGCGGAAAGTCGACTTTGCTGCGTCAGATCGGCGTGCAACTCGCCGCCGGCATCCATCCGTTCAGCGGCGACCCGATCACGCCCGCGCGCTGTCTGATCGTCGATCTGGAGAACTCGGCGCGTCAGACCCGCCGCAAGCTGCGGCCCCTCCGACTCACAGCCGGTGACCGGTACAAGCCGCACCCGGGCCTACGCATCCGTGTTCGCCCCAACGGCCTCAACCTGCTCGACCCACACGATGCCCGATGGCTGCTCGACCTGTGTAACCGCCACCAGCCGGACGTCCTCATCACCGGCCCCATCTACAAGCTTGCAGCCGGCGACCCCACCGAAGAGAAAACCGCCAAGGCTGTCGCCGACCTGCTCGACCTCATCCGCGCCAAGGTCGGCTGCGCAGTCCTCCTAGAGGCGCACACCCCGCACAGCACCAACGGCAAGAATCGCCCGGAACGCCCATACGGCGCTTCACTGTGGCTGCGCTGGCCCGAATTCGGCCTCTACCTTTCCTCGCAAGGCCACCTACGGCACTGGCGCGGCGACCGAGACGAGCGGTCCTGGCCCGCCGCACTCCAACGCGGCGGGCAATGGCCTTGGACCCCCGTAACTCGACCGCGTGATCTCCTTTGGGCACGTATCGCTCAGCTCTGCATCGACGCAGGCGGGCAACTCTCCGAACGCGACCTCGCCAAGCTCACCGGCGCCTCCCAAGCCACAGTGCACCGCGCCATCACCGAGCACCAGGCCGAATGGGAAGCCCTCGGAGGGGGTGAAGCGTAATGCCCCAAATGTCCATCATGATTCAGCGATTCAGCCCTCCGATTCAGCGACGTTTGCCCAGGTCAGACCACGTACGACGACAGAGTGAATCGAGATCACGATTCACTCCACAATGGACACTGCCTCTGACCTGCGCAAACACAACGCGATTCAGTGATTCACCTAAAGGTGGAGGTCGGGGTGAATCACCCAACCCGACCCACCACCAGGTGCAGCAGCTACATGCGCGCCGCCGACCGCCGCCAGCCGGCCGCGCGGCGGGGGCTCGGCGCCGGGACCTATCGGTCGATCGACCTGTCGATCCGGTGCCGGGGGCAGGCCGGGGATGTGGTGGGCGTCGGATCAGTCATCGGAAGTCAGTGCCTTGACCTGGGCAAACGTAGCCGTGGTAGGGAGGGGGTAGGGATCATGGGCGCGACACCGCCATCGCTCGCGGAGCGATTGCGAGCCGAGTTGGATGCGACGGGCACTCTCGCACCGCCGGTGCTGCGGCCCCGGCCGGCGTGCTGCGTCGAGCACCGTGACCAGGCGGGCGAGGACGTATGCCCTCAGCACCGGCAGGCGGCGCGTGCCGTGGGTCGGCGGGGGCGTGGTCCTCGGTTGCGTGCGGGGCGGCCACGATGAGTGCCTCGCCGTTGAAGGGCCGGCGTTGCCGGGCGCGCCGGACGAATGGCGAGCCGTGCCGGCGATGGGCGTCGCGGGGAGCGCTCGTGTGCACGTCCCACGGTGCGGCTGCCCCGCAGGTCCGGGCTGCTGCGCGGCGCGTCGGGTGGCGGCGGCACAGGCCATGTCACTGGCCGAGCTGATCAGGGATGCGGAGCGGCGCGACCCGGCCGAGGTGCTGCTGTCGGCCACCCATGTCGCCGACGCCATCGTGACGAAGATGGTCGATGCGCTCGAGGGGCGGGAGCCCGTCACGCCGGAGATGGTCGCCAGCCTCGCGGAAGCGATCAAGCTCGCCGCACAAATGGCCAAGCTGGCCATCGACGCGGCCGGGCCACAGCTAGAGGCTCAGCGCGAGAGGATCGCCCGCCAGCATCTGGCCCCGCAGATCGCAGCGGTGTTCGGCCGCTTCGTCGAGGCGCTGGGCCTGACACCCGAGCAGACGGCGCGGGTACCGGCCGCCGTCGAGGCGGCGGTGCGTGGCTTCCTGGCCGAGGCGGAGCGTCAGCCGGCGGTGGGGTCGCAGGGTCGGCGTGCCCTGCCGGCGGGACGGGGGTCGCGGTGAGCGTGAGCAGGCGCACGGCGGTGTCGACGGTGCGGGCGGTCGCGGCGGTGCAGTCTGCGCTGTCGGCCGGCCCGGTCGAGGCGGCCCGTGCGGCGCGGGCCATCCTGGCGCGGGCAGTCGGGGCGGCCGAGGTAGCCGACCCCGGCGACGCGCTGCGCGTGCTCGACGAGGTGCTTGACGTAGCTGGTCAGGCGGTGGCGCTCGCGGCGTGGCACGTGCCCGATGGGCTGCGGCGTGGCCTGTCGGTCGCCGATGCGGTCGACGTGTACGCCGCCCGGGTGCGGCGTGGTCTGCGCCGGGCCGAGCATGGGCAGGGGTCGGTGTGGCCGGTGCTGCCGGCCGCCACAGTGGCCCCAGGACGGGCCGAGGACGCGGCACCCTGCCCATCACCCGCACCGGACGCTGATCGGCCGTCTGTGGCCTCAGACGGGCCGCCGGAAGGGCCGTCGCTGGGGCGGGTGCTGGCTGACCGGGCGTGGTCGCGTGCGCTGGCGGCGTGGCGGGGTGACGGGGGCGTGCGCCTGTACGGGCCGGATGGGTCGGTGTCGGGTGGACCGTCCACGGAGGACACGGGGGCCGCTGGTGGCGGGCGCGACCAGGGCGACTGTGACGCGCCGGCCGGTGCTCCCGTGGTGCGGCGGCGGCCCGAGCGATCGGCGCGGGCGAGGCTGACCAGGGACGGCGACGGTGGGCGGCCCTGACGGCTTGGTGGCGGCGGTGTGGGGCCGCCGAGCCGAGTTGCTCGCCGCGCTGCTCGACGAGGTGCTACCCGCCCGGCTGGCCTTGATGCGCGCGGAGGTGGACGCCGGCCGGTTGGCGGCCGATGCCTTGGTGGAGATGACGGCGTTGTGGCGTGACGTGCGCGCGGCGGCGGACAGGTCGCGGGCGGCGCGGGCGAGTGCCGCTGGCGGCAGTGATACCCCCGCCAAGGCGGCAATGGGTCCACAGTGGATCGGGACGGCGGATGTCGCCGCGCTGCTGGGGGTGAAGCCGCGTCGGGCGCGGCAGATTCTCCACAGTGGGGCGATTCCCCGTCGCAAGGTTGGCGGTGCCTGGCTGGCGCACAGGCCGTCTGTGTTGGCGTATCGAGACCGGGAGCGTTAGGGATGTCGATGTATCCGGGCCTGTCGGATGAGGCTCGGGCTTGGTACGGACTGCCGGGGCGGTACTGGGAGTCGAGCTTCTTCGATGTGGCGCGTGAGGTGTACGGCACCGGGCGTCAGTCCGAGTCGGCCGAGCCGATCGAGGTGTGGGAAGCCAAGGAGGAGATCCGCCGGGCCAGAATCTTCGGCGACAAGCCTCGCCCCGAGGCGGTGGCGATCGCGGCGGCTGCTGCTGGGCCGGTGGATGAGGCCACCTTATGGGAGGCGCGGGAGGAGATCCGGCGGGCGCGGATGTTCGGCGATGAGCCGTCGCCGGAGGCGGTGGCGATCGTGGCGGCGGCCGAGGCCGATACGCCGGTGAGCGAGGCGGACCTGTGGGAGGCCCGCGAGGAGATCCGGCGGGCCAGGATCTTCGGCGGTGCGCCGTCGCGGGAGACTGTGGCGGTGGTAGCGCGGGCTCGGACGCAGGAGCTGGCTCGGGCGCGTGCTGGTGGGTCGGCCACCGGCGGCGGCAGGTCGGGCAGCACAGCATCGTCGCTCGACATCGCACGGGCGCACGCCGAGGCGGCGCTGACCCAGGTCGCTGGCCTGCGAGTCGACGAGGCGATCCGGCTGGTCGATGAGCGTGTGCGGGCTGGTGCGTCGGTGGCTGACCTGTCCGAGTGGGCGCTGAGTCTGTCACGCCGTGGGGTGTCGCGGCCGGCGGGCTCGTACCGAGGGTGGTCGCGGTGACGGTGGCGTCCGCTGTGGACAGTGCAGCTCAGGTGCTCGCGGAGACGTGGGCCGAGGGTGGCCTGTCGGGATCGTCCACCGTGGATGGTCCGCTGACGGCGACGCCGGTGGATATGCTGCGGGCGGCGGCGGGGTCGCTGCTGCGCTCGGCCGAGCGGATGGAGGCCGGCGACCTGCCTCGGCGGGCGCGTAATCGGGTCGTGCATCGGGCGGCGGCTGTGTATGCGGCGGCGGTCGATGTCGAGCAAATGCTCGGCGCGTCGGGTGGTGGCCGGTGATCGACGGTCGCCCCCGGCTGCCTGATCCGGGGCTGTCGGGGCCGGATGCGCGGGTGGCTGCACTCGATGATCTGCGCTGGCTGCGGGTGGTCGCGGCGCAGACGCTAGCCCGATTGACATCGATTCATCTCGAGATGGTCGAGCGCGTCAGGCAGTCAGCCCCCCGGGTCGTGGCCGAGGCGATGGCGCAGCAGCGGGCGACGGCCGGGGCGAAGACGAGGGCGGGACGTGGGCGGCGGTACGGCCGGCGTCGGAAGCGATAGGGAGAGGGACGTGAGCACCAAGACCAAGGCGAAGGTCAATGACCCACTGTCCGCAGAGGACATCGGCTCGGTCGAGGCGATCCAGGCGGCCGAGCGCAGGATGACCGGGGCGGCGGCACGGCTCGCCGAACTGGAGGCTGAGGCCGCCGCCAAGACGGCCGAGGCGGACGAGCTAGATGTCGTGTCCACGGAGGTTGGTGACGCGGCTGATGGGTGGTTTGCCGCC
>ERZ777003.5076-NODE-5076-length-10272-cov-6.111089_pt1 | contig 10272 bp, 9 predicted proteins | sample MGYA00374956_ERZ777003 | MGnify/ENA primary metagenome ERZ777003 (study PRJEB29302, sample SAMN06268252) | bioreactor metagenome | isolation source: Joint BioEnergy Institute, California, USA | place: USA:Joint BioEnergy Institute, California, USA | collected... | reverse complement strand
TCCTCCGTCTCCGCGAACTCGACCGCCGGCCAGTCGGTCGCAAAGCCGCCGAAGCCGGTGGTCGTCATCGGCATGCCGAAGCCGCGGAAGGCCTCATCGAACAGCCGGTCGATCTCCCGCCGCAGGGTCGCGAACAGGCTGCCCGGCTCGTCACGGAAAATCGCGGGCATGCGTGCACGGGTGCCTCCGTCGGTCCAGGGGACGATGTCGCGCATGCTTCTGATTGCATTCATGGCTGCATCTCCTCCTTCGGTGTCACGTGGAGGTGCCCGGCGCCGGGGTTCTCGGCGTTCCGTCGGCCTCCTCGCGCTGCACGGCCCGGCCGGGAGGAGAGAGAGAAGGTCCGCGCGAAGCGAAGCGCGGCAGGCGGCGGCGTCGCGCCTCTGCCCAAAGCCCGCCCACTGCCGTTCGGGGTGCCAAGGCCTGCCGGACGGCGCGTGCGGCGGGGCCGCGGTGGGACCTCGGATGCGCTCCCCTGACCACATGCCCGAGCGTGCGAGCGACATGGATGCGAGGAACACAGGGTGCCGAGCCCCGATCGGGCACTCGACACCTCGGATCTGGTTTCGTTGGGAGTGCCGTCAAGAGGGCGGCGAACCGCCGGTCGGCAGGGTGCGAATGTCGAGGCAGGCCGGGCCGGGGGCGCCGCCGCGTATGCGTGCGGCGGGCGGCACCCCCGGCCCGGTGGCGCTCAGCGGAAGTCCTGCGGCCGCGTCAGCTCGTCCGCCCGCGGCGTGTGGGTGATGCCTTTCCGCATGGCCCAGACATTGCGGAACAGCATGAGCGGGATGATCGGCGTGTCGGCCATGACAAAGCGCATCGCATCCTGCAGCATCCGCTCACGCTTCTCGTCGTCCATCTCCTGCGTCGCGGCGATCAGCCGCGAGTCGAACTCCGGGTTCGAGTAGCGCCCGCGGTTGACCGCGCCCATTCCCCGCTCCCGGTCGTAGGTGGCGAGGACGGACCGCATCGCTCCACCCGTCTCACCCGTCGAGGCGCCCCAGGAGGCAAACCAGACGGAGAATTCCTGGCGGCTCGAGCGGCTGATGAGGGTGGAGAAGGGGATCGCCTCGACCTGCGTGCGGACGCCGATCCGCGTCCACATCTGGCCGATCGCCTGAAGCGTGCGCGCGTCGTTCGGGTAGCGGTCATTCGAGCCGTGCAGCGTGATCCGGAAGCCGTTCGGATATCCGGCCTCGGCGAGCAGGCGGCGTGCCGCAGCCGGGTCCGCGCGAGGCGGCTGCAGATCGGGCACGTGGCCGAACACGCCCGGACCCACGAATTGCATGGTCGCGGTCGCGTTGCCCTCCATCACCCGCTCCACGATCGCCTGACGGTCGATGGCGAGCGACAGTGCCTGGCGCACCCGGGCGTCCCTCAGCGGATTGCGCGGGAGCGGCTTGCCCTCGTTGTCGGTGACGAAGGGCGTAGGCCCGTCGCGGCTCTGATCGGTGACGAGGAAGGCATTACGCAGGCTCTCCACCTCGGAGAGCGTCACCCGCGGATCGCGCCGCAGCCGCGCCACGTCCGAGGTCGGCACCTGCTCGATCACGTCGAGGTCGCCCGCGAGCAGCGCCGCCGTACGTGCCGGATCGTTGGTCACCATCCGGTAGTCCACGCGCTCCCACCGCGGCTTCTCGCCCCAGTACTCGTCGTTGCGCGCCATCAGGATGCGGTCGCTCGGGCGATGCTCGACGAGGCGGTAGGGGCCGGTGCCGATCACCGCGCGGCCGGCGTTGAAGTCGTCCGTGGTGGCGTTCTCGTGCGTGCGGCGGTTGAGCACGGCGAGGCGCGCGAGGTCCACCAGCAGGGTTGGCTGCGGCCCGTTGGTACGGATCCGCACGGTCAACGGGTCCACCACCTCCACGGCGCGGATCTGGCGCGTGTAGGTCGTGAAGGAGCCGGGGCTGTTCACGACGGTCGGCAGCCGCGCGATGGTGAACGCGATGTCGTCGGCGGTGAACTCGGCGCCGTTGTGGAAGCGCACGCCGGGGCGCAGGCGGAACTCCCAGGTGTCGTTGGAGACGAGGCGCCAGCTCTCCAGCAGCCCGGGACGGATGCGCGCCCGCTCGTCGCTTTCCAGCATCCGGTCGAAGAAGGTGGACGCGATCGCGTTGTTCGGCCCGACATTGTAGAAGTGCGGGTCGAGCGAGCCGATCACCGAGGCCGAACCCACCGTCAGGGTCTGTGCCCGGGCCGCTGTCGGCGGCGCCCAGGCGGTAAGCGCGGCCAGGGCTGCCGCGATGTGCCACGTCTTGAGCATCTCGATGCCGTGTCCTTGTTTTCCTCCGGGGCGACTTCCGCGCGCCGCGATCCCGGATCACGCGCCAGAATTGATCCCCACCACTCCGGCCGGAGCGGTGGGGATTCGCCGGCCGCACTCTGCACCAGTGGCTTAGCCCGGTCCATCGCTGTGCCGTCCCCAGGCGGGCACGCGGCGGCGCCCCATCGGCCGGCTCATGCCGATCGGGATCTGTTTGGGAGGGGGCGGCGGAGCCGGCCGGGTCCGGCCCGGCTCAGGCGGTCTCGCGCTGCTGCTGTGCCTCGGCGCTCGCCGCCAGGACCGCGTGGATGGTGTCGGAGAGTTCGCGGTCCTCGGCGCGGCTCCGCAGGGAGGTCAGCAGCGCGGCGAACAGGCCGGCGCCGATACCGCCAAGGAGTAGCCGCACCGGCAGGCCGAACCCGGCGCGGTTGAGGCAGAGGACCGCGTCGATCCATCCCTCGGCGGCGCCGGCGATGCAGCGTGCGGGCGCGTTCGGGTCGCTCAGCGCGAGGAGCAGGGCCATGCCCGCGCCCAGAAGCAGGAAAAGGGCCGCACCGCTGGCGAGGACCCGCTCGAGCGTCCCGACCAAACCAATGCTGTTCTGGCGCGACATCGCCGATGCTCCGTTAGCCTTATGGAATGAGCATGCCACAGCCCGGCTCGTCATCACAGAAAAATGATCGCGGCGATCGTGAAAAATCCCTTGCCCGAGGCAGCACAGGCACAACGCGGCACGGCCGTCGCCAGGGCTGGGGCTGCCTTCCCGAATTCGGCAGCCCGCCGTCGCGGCCCTGTGCCTGATGTGGTTCTCTCTTCATGTGCAGCCTCCGGTCCGAGCCTGCCGCCCTGCGGCCGGGGGGCCGTGGCCGTTGGAATGAGATGCATCGACCACTATAGATTGCAAATTCTCTCATTTCCACAACCAGACTCGGCGGGCTGGCGCCCGCCCGCAAGCTTCGCCGCATTCCTCGCCGCTGCGATGTGAAGCGGGATTTCCGCCCATTCCGGCCGCGGTGTCCCGGTGCCGCTCGCCGGCACCGTTGCTTCCTGGGGCTTTGGATTCTGGCGGAGGGCGCGCCTCGGTCATGGCGTGGAGGCTGGCGTCGGGTCGGAGGTGGCCGCATCTATGAGCGGCGATGGTGGGTTCGCCCGGCGGCAGCAGGGCCGTTTGCCGCGCTGCGGGGGGCGGGGCGCGCGGGACTGCGGTGTCGCGCGCTTCGGACTCGGCACACAGCCCGGCCGCGTGGGGGCGGGAGGAGGATCGGAATGACCGGGAGTGAGATGCCGCCGCACACGATTCGGAACTGCGAGGCGGCGCCGTGGCGCCTGAGTGACATGACCGCCTCGGTCCTGGGCGCGTGCGCCGGGCGAGAGGTCGCCGCCGTCGTCCCGGTCGCCGGCATCACGCTCCGCCCCCTGGTGGGGGCGGCCTGAGCAGGGGAACGCACGCCATGCCGCCATCGGAGGTTCGCCCCTCAGCCGCCGCCCGCCCCGGCACGCGGCCGCCCACCGTCCTCGTGGTGGAGGATGACGCGGCGCTCTCGACGCTGCTGCGATACAACCTCGGCGGGGCTTCCGGGTCGAGGAGCCGGCGGACGGGCCGGAGGCGCTGCTGCGGGTGGCCGAGGCGCCGCCCGACCTGGTGGTGCTCGACTGGATGCTGCCGACCCTCTCCGGCCTGAAGGTCCGCCGGCAGCTGCGCCGGCGGCCCGAAACCCACGCCCTGCCCGTCCCGGTGCTCACCGCGCGGGGTGAGGCGAGCGACGCGGTGCGCGCGCTCGACGCCGGCGCCGACGACCACGTCGCCAAGCCCTTCGAGATGGAGGCGCTGCTGGCCCGCATCTGCGCCCTGCTGCGCCGCGCCGGCGCCGCTGGCGGGGCCTGGGAAGTCGGGGCCGAGGGGGGCGGCGCCGGGGCAGGGCCGGTGGCGGCGCGGGGGAGCAGCGCGCTCGCCTTCGCCGACCTGGTCCTCGATAGGGAGACGCACCGCGTCACACGCGGCGGGCGGGCGCTGCGGCTTGGCCCGACCGAGTACCGGCTGCTCGAGTTCCTGCTTCGCTACCCGCGCCGCGTGTTCACGCGCGAGCAGCTCCTCTCCGCGGTCTGGGGGCCGGGGATCCATGTCGGGCTGCGCACGGTGGACGTGCATGTCCGTCGCCTGCGTCGTGCCCTCGACGCGGCCGGCGAGCCCGACCTGATCCGCACCGTCCGCGCTGCCGGCTACGCCCTCGACGACACCCCGGAGCCTGGCTGAGGAGGGACCCTTCCGAAGGCCGCGCCGAAGGGACGGGGACCGCTCCGCCGCGTGCCTCGCCTGCCTCTACCCGAGTGCCGCGCAAAGGGGCATCCTGCTTACCCGAGCATCCATGACCGCACCCGCCGGTCCGGCCTGAGGCATGCGCAGCCCATGACAGTCTCTCCCGAACACTTCCGCGACGCGATGGCCCGGCTGGGCGCGGCGGTGAACGTCATCACCACCGGCGGACCCGCCGGCCGAGGCGGCCTCACCGCCAGCGCCGTCTGCAGCGTCACCGACGATCCGCCCACCCTGCTCGTCTGCATGAACCGCAAGGCGAGCGCGCATCCGCTGTTCAAGGCCAACGGCGTGCTCTGCGTGAACACCCTCGCCGCGGCGCAGCGCGAGGTTTCCGACACCTTCTCCGGCCGCAGGGGACTCGCCGGCGAGGAGCGCTTCTCCTGCGCCCGCTGGATTCAGCTCGCCACCGGCGCCCCCGTGCTGGAGGGCGCGGTCGCGGCCTTCGACTGCCGCATCGTGGAGGTGGTCGAGCGCGGCACCCACAGCGTCGTCTTCGCCGAGGTCGAGGCGATCCGCCAGGGCGACCCCAGCCATGAGGCGCTGATCTATTTCGACCGCAACTACCATCGTCTTGGCGGCACCAGTTGCGGCCGCGGCTGAGCTGAAGCGTTACTCGTCATCCGGCCCCCTTGGCCGCGTTAGGCCACTCCGGACCCCGTGACCCTTCCTTCCGCCCCCGACGTCGCGATCGTGGGCGCCGGCGCCGCCGGCATCGCCGCCGCGCGCGAGTGCGCCGCGCTCGGCCTCTCCTGCCTCGTGCTGGAGGCGATGGACCGCATCGGCGGCCGCGCCTTCACGGAGAGCGCACGTCTCGGTGCTCCCTTCGACCACGGCGCCTCCTGGCTCCACCAGGCCAACGACAACCCGCTGGTGCCGCTGGCGCGGGCGCTGGGCTTTCGCCTCGTCGATTCGGACGCGGTGCGCGAGCGCCATGTCTTCATCGGCTCCCGCCGCGCCACGCCGGGCGAGCTCGCCGAGCTTGAGGCAGCCTGCCTGCGCTTCGGCACCACAGTCGCCGCGCGCGCCGCGCTCGGCCCGCCCGACCTGCCGCTTGCCGCCGCGGTCCCGAGTGGGGCCTTCTGGGACGCCACGGTCGCGCATCGCGAGGGCCCGGTGATCAGCGCCGCACAGCTCGAGGAGCTGAGCCTCCTCGACTTCGTCGCCAATGATCTCGCCCCGCCCAACCTCATGCCCGAGATCGGCGTCGGTGCCCTGGTGGGCCGCCTCGCGGAGGGGCTGCCGATCCGCACCGGCCTGCCCGTCGCGCGCATCCGCTGGGGCGGCAAGGGCGCCATCGTCCTCGACACGGCGGAGGGCAGCCTCGCTGCACGCGCCTGCATCGTCACCGTCTCGACCGGGGTGCTCGCTGCCGGAGAGGCGATCGCCTTCGATCCGCCGCTCCCCGAGGCGGTGCGCGAGGCGGTCGCCGGACTTCCGCTGGGCCTGCTCACCAAGGTCGCCTTCCGCGCCGCCGGCGAGGACCGCCTCGACCTGTCGCCCTTCGCCTCCCTCTGGCGCCACGTCGCCTCGCCCGACGAGGCGGCGATGACGTTCCATGCCTGGCCCTTCGGCCGCGACCACCTGATCGGCTTCATCGGCGGCCGCGCCGCCTGGGACCTCGCCCGCGCCGGCCCTGCCGCGGCCGAGGCCTTCGCGCGGGAGGAGCTGTCCCGTTTCTTCGGGCCCGCCCGGGTCGCCCGCGCCCTGCGCGCGCCCGCCGCCGTGGTCACCGATTGGGGCACCAACCCCTTCACCCGCGGCGCCTACAGCTACGCCCGGCCCGGTCATGCCGGCGCCCGCGCCGCCCTGGCCGCGGCCGCGCTCGCCGGAGGCCGCCTGCGCTTCGCGGGGGAGGCCTGTCACACGCGCCTCGCCGGCACGGTCGGGGGCGCGTGGGAGAGCGGGCAGGCGGCGGCGCGGGCGGTGGCGGCGGCGCTGGGCTGACGCACGCGGCCTCGCCGCCGAAGCGGCGAAGGCGCTGCTCCCGCCCCGGCCGGCAGCGGCCTTCGGTTGCCGCCGCGGAACGGCCCGGCTGCCTGCCTGCGTGCTACCGCCGCCGACCGTGACATATCGGGGACTCGCCCCCGCCGCGTGCTGGGCTACAGTCCTTCGGTCAGGAGGCGATCGCGGCGGGCGGCATGCTCGTGCCTGGTCGGTCAGTCCCCGAACCGGCCCCAGCCGGCCCGCTCCGGCCGCCCCGGCACACACCGGAAGAAGGCCGCGCGCGCACCGCGCCGCGGCCCGCGCGCGGGAGGCGCCGATCCGATGCCTGAAGCATCCGCAGCCAGACAAGAAGGCGGGGCCCGGCCCCGATCCGTCGCCCTGGTGGGCCCCCAAGGCAGCGGCAAGTCCACGCTGTTCGAGGCCCTCCTCGCCGCCGCGGGCGGCGCGGCGCGGCGCAGCAGTGCCGATATCCGGAGCCGCATCATGGGCACCGAGATCCGCCTCGGCCACGGCGCCTATCTCGGCGATCCCTGGGCGGTGATCGACACGCCCGGCTCGGTCGAGTTCGCCTATGAGGCGGCCTGTGCCCTCGCCGTCTGCGACATCGCCGTCCTCGTCTGCGAGCCCTCGCCCGACCGTGCCCTCGCGGTCGCGCCGCTGCTCAAGCAGCTCGAAGAGGGGGGCATCCCCACCATCGTCTTCGTCAACAAGATCGACACCCTCGGCGAAGGCCGCATCCGCGACACCCTCGCGGCGCTGCAGCCCTGCTCGAAGCGTCCGCTCGTGCTCCGGCAGGTGCCGATCCGGGAGGGCGAGCAGATCACCGGCTACGTGGACCTGGTCAGCGAGCGCGCCTACCGCTTCCGCAAGGGCCAGCCCTCGGAGCTGATCGCCCTGCCCGCCGGGATGCGCGACCGCGAGGCCGAGGCGCGCGGCGCCCTCCTCGAGGTCCTCGCCGACCATGACGACGGCCTGCTCGAGAAGGTGCTCGAGGACGCGGCCGTCACGCCCGAGGAGGTGTTCCGCCCGCTGCACGCGGACATCGAGAAGGGCGCAGTGGTCGAGGTGATGCTCGGCGCGGCGGAGCAGAACAGCGGCATCCAGCGGCTGTGGAAGGCGCTGCGCCACGACGGGCCCAACCCGCTCGTCACCGCCTCCCGCCGCGGGGTGACGCCGGAGGGCGAGCCGCTCGTGCAGGTCTTCAAGACCCAGCACACCGGTGCCGCCGGCAAGCTCTCCTTCGCCCGTGTCTGGCGCGGCCCGGTCAAAGACGGCCAGCAGATGGGCGGTGCGCGCATCGGCGGCATCACCCGCTTCCCTGCCGGGGAAGCGACCCGCGTGCCGGAGGCCGAGACCGGCGACATCGTCGCCTTGGGCCGGCTCGAGGGCGCGGCCACCGGCGCCACCCTCGTCGCCGGTGGTCCCGCACCCGAGCAGCTTTCCTTCCCGCAGCCGCCCGAACCCGTCTATGCGCTCGCGGTCACCACCGAGGACCGCAAGGACGACGTGAAACTCTCCGGCGCGCTGCAGCGCATCGCCGAGGAGGACCCGTCCATCACCATCTCGTACGACGGCGTCCTCGGCCAGACGGTGCTGCACGGCCAGGGCGACATCCATCTCGGCAATGCGCTGCAGAGGCTCGCGGCGAATTACGGCCTCAAGCTGAACTCAGCGCATCCGCGGGTGCCGTTCAAGGAGACCATCCGCAAGGCGGTCCACCAGCACGCGCGCCACAAGCGCCAGACCGGCGGCCACGGCCAGTTCGCCGACGTGAAGCTGGAGATCGAGCCGCGCGGCCGCGGCGAGGGCTTCCTCTTCGTGGACAAGATCGTCGGCGGCGCCATCCCGAAGAAGTTCATCCCCGCCGTCGGCGAGGCGGCGGAGGAGGCGTGCAGGAAGGGCCCGCTCGGCTTCCCGGTGGTGGATGTCGGCGTCACGCTCGTGGATGGCCAGTTCCACAGCGTGGACAGCTCCGACATGGCCTTCGCCACCGCCGCGCGGATCGGCATGCAGGAGGGGCTCGCCAAGGCCGATCCGGTGCTGCTCGAGCCGATCGATCACGTCACGGTGACGGTGCCGAACGACTACACCGCGAGCGCGCAGCGCCTGCTCACCGGGCGGCGCGGCCAGATCCTCGGCTATGCCGAGAAGGAGGGCTGGCCCGGCTGGGACGAGGTCGAGGCACTGGTGCCGCAGGCGGAGCTGCACGACCTCATCATCGAGCTGCGCTCGCTGACCATGGGCCTCGGCACCTTCCGCCGGCGCTTCGACCACCTCGCCGAGGCGCGCGGTCCCGTGCACGCGGCGGCCGCGGCACCGGCGGCGCGCTGAGCCGGTTGGGCGAGCGCAGGGGAGGGGGCGGTCGCAGCGGGGCGTGGCCGCTCCCGTGGCGCCGAGGTCAGCGGCGCTTCAGGCTCAGGATGTAGGCCACGATGTCGTCCAGCTCGGCGCGCGAGAGCTGGAAATCCGGCATGTTCGCGTGCGGCGTCCGCAGGAAGACCCGCAGCGACATGTCCGTCGTCGAGGCGCGCTGCGCGACCGAGGGGAAGCTCGGCACCACGTCGGAGGCAGGCCCGGAGGCGCCGGGGCCGATGACGTGGCAATTGGCGCACCAGACCTCCGCCACCCGCCGCCCGGCGGCAGGATCGCCCGCGCTCTGCTGCGCCAGCGCCGGCAGTGAGGTGCCCGCCAGGAAGGCACTGGCCGCTGCCAGCATGGCCAGACTGCCGAGGTGGGTCATGCGCATCGGCTCCTGTCCTCGCTGTGGCCGTCTCGCTCTGTCACTAGTCCGGCTCGCTGCGGCCGCGCTAGGGCATCAGGCTGCCGCCGTTGATGTGGTAGGTCTGCCCGGTGATCCAGGACGCCGCCTCGGAGGCGAGGAACACCGCCAGCCCGGCGATGTCGCCCGGCCGGCCGATCCGGCCGAGGGGGATCGCGGCCGCCATCGCGCGGATCTCCTCCTCCGTGTTGCCGTACCGCGGCTGGGCGGTGTCGGTCAGCCCCGGCGCGATGGCATTCACGCGGATTCGATGCGGTGCGAGGGCGAGCGCCATCGCCCGCGTCGCCCCCGCGATGCCGGCCTTGGACGCGCTGTAGTGCACGCCGAGCGGCGCGCCGGAAAGCGCGCGCGAGGAGAGGTTGATGATGCTCCCCGGCGTGCCCGCCGCCACCATCGCGCGCGCCGCCGCCTGGGCGCAGAACACGCTGCCCTTGAGGTTCACGGCGATCACCCGGTCCCACTCGGCCTCGTCCATCTCGAGGAAGGGGACGCGCGGGAAGATGCCGGCGTTGTTCACCAGCGCGTCGAGGCGCCCGAGCTCGGCCACGGTCCGCTCGACCATCGCCGCCGCCTCGCCGGTCACCGACACGTCGCCCTGCACGAGCATGGCGCGGCGGCCCTGGGCCCGCACCGCCTCGGCGACTGCGCCGGCGGCCTCCGCGTCGTCGAGCCAGTTGATCGCGACGTCGTAGCCCGCCGCGGCAAAGGCGATCGCCATCGCGCGGCCGATGCCCTGCTGCGCACCCGTCACCAGCACCACTCGTTCGCGCTGCGGCATTGCCTGGCTCCTTCCGGCATCGGGCGGAACAGCCTAGGCCGCGATTGCCCTGGGTGGGAACACCCGGGGCGTGAAGTGCTGCCGCGGGATTGCCTGGTTGGCTTGGCAGCTTGGTCACACTCCGGCCGACATGGGGCTAGGCGTACCCGCCGGGCCTGTCACGTGCCTGCTTGTGCCCGCCCACCGTCCGC
>ERZ777003.5074-NODE-5074-length-10275-cov-5.303229_pt1 | contig 10275 bp, 7 predicted proteins | sample MGYA00374956_ERZ777003 | MGnify/ENA primary metagenome ERZ777003 (study PRJEB29302, sample SAMN06268252) | bioreactor metagenome | isolation source: Joint BioEnergy Institute, California, USA | place: USA:Joint BioEnergy Institute, California, USA | collected... | reverse complement strand
GTCCTGATCGCCGTGGCGGTCGCCGAAGCCCCCAGGCTCCGCGGCGCTCCATCCGCGGCGGAGGACGAGGCATCAAACCTTGCCGCCGGAGGCTTCGCGGCGGCCGCCGCGCCGCGCGACGCCTCCGGCCGCTACCTGGCGCTGTGGGAGTTCCATGCTGCGCTGCGGCTGACCGTCTGGCTGAGCCTGCTCGCCGCGCTGGCTTTGCCTTTCGGGCTGGCGCCAGCGGGCGCGGGGCCGCTCGCCTGGGTGTTGGGGCTGCTGGCCTGGGCGGCGAAGCTCCTCGTCCTCGGTCTCGCGCTGGTGCTGGGGGAGGCCGTCTTCGCCCGCCTGCCGCCCGCCCGCGTGCCGGAGTTCCTCGGCGCCGCGCTCCTCGCGGCGCTGCTCGGCGTCGTGCTCGCCTTCGCCTCGGCGGTGCGGCTGTGAGACGGCCACCGTCTGCCCCCCGCCGTCGCTCCGTCGTCCTTGCCGGGGGACGGCGCCGATGAGCCTCGTCTGGCTTCCCGTGCTTCTGCCCCTGCTGGCCGCGCCGCTCACGGCGCTCCCGGGCTGGCGCACGGCATATGCCGTCCGACTGGGCACCGCGTCGCTGTGGCTGTTGCTCGCCCTCGCGCTCTGCGCGCTGCCCCAAGAGGGCGCAGAGGGGGTGTTGCGTCCGGATGCCCTCAACCTGGTGCTGCTTGTGCTCGCCGGTGCGATCGGCCTGACCGCCGCCGCGCTTCCTCCGCCGGATCGCTCCCAGGACGCGCCGACGCTGCTGCGCGCCGCCGAGGGCGCGGCCTGGCACGTCTTCCTCGCCGCCGTCGCGCTGGCGCTGCTCGCCGACAGCCTGGCGCTCGCCTGGATCGGGCTGATGGTCGCGACCCTCGCGGCCGCGGTGATGGTCGCGCTGGGCACCCCCACCGTGCGCGCCGCGAGGGCGGCGTGGCGGTTGCTGCTGCTCGGCGGGGTCGGCCTGTTGCTGGCGCTGTTCGGCCTCGCCGTGCTGCACCGCGCCACGATGGACGCGGGCGACCTCGGCCTCTCCTGGGCTGCGCTGCGGCTCGCCGCGGTCGAGGCCGATCCGCGGCTGCTCGACCTCTCCTTCGTCTGTCTGCTGCTTGGCCAAGGCGTGCTCGCCGGCCTCGCCCCGCCGGCCGCGCTGAGCGCTGCGGAGGAGACGGCGCCGCCGCCGGTCGCCGCGCTCCTTGCCGGCGTGCTGCCGGTCGTCGCCCTGCATGGCCTGCTGCGCGGCAAGGCGGTGGCCGCCGCGCATCCGGAGAGCCTGACTCCCGCACTCGGCCTCGCCGCACTCGGCCTGGGGGCGTTGCTGCTGGCCGCCCTGGCACTGTGGCGTCAGCGGCGCCGCGCGGCGTTGCGGGCGGCGGCACGGGCTCGCTTTCTAGCCTGGGGCGGCGTGGCGCAGACCGGCGCGGCGGCCTTTGCCTTCGGCCTCGGCGGCGCGGCGAATGGCGCCGGGTTGCTGCTGCTGCTCGGACAGGCGCTGGTTCGCAGCGGACTTCACCTGCGCCCGGCGGAGGCATCCCGGGGCGGCCCCGGCCCGGCCGAAACGGGCTGCGACGTGCTCGGCCTCCTCCTTCTCGCCGGCCTCCCGCCGGGTGTCCTGTTCGCCGGGCAGTTCGCGCTGATGGCCGAGACCGCAGGCCGCGCCCCTTGGCTTGCACCCCTGATCGGCGGCGGGATCGCGCTGGCGATGGGCGCCCTGCTTGCCGCTGCGCTGCGGCCATCGCCGTCGGTCGGGGCTGCCGCTGCCTTGGTCCCGTCCCGTGCTGCCGGCGTGCCGGGCCGGCCACCCGTCCACTGCCGCACCGGCGACGTCCTGCTCGCCCTGCATCTGCTGGCGGTGCTGCTGCTCGGCCTCGCCATGCCGGCCGGCGTGGCGCGGTTCCTCGATGAGGCCGCGAGGCTGATCGGATGAGCCCCACCCTTTCCGGCTCCGCACGTTCCGCGGCGAGACGACCGTCCCGATGACCGCTCCCGACGCTTCCGCACAGCCGCTGGCCACGCGGCTGATCCGCGCCGGCGCGCCGCAGGGCCTGCGTGGCGGCACGGCCGCCCTGCCAGCCGAGCGCCACCTCCTCGCCACCGAGGCCTGGGCGCAGCTGTCCGTCGCGCTGGCGGCGGAGCCGGCTCTCGACCTGCTCGCGCTCTGGGCCGAGCCCGGGCAGGTCCACGCCGCCTTCCTCGACCACACCGCCCCCGCGCTGCTGCTCGCCTCCACTCCGGCCGTTGCCGGCGCACTATCGGAGAGCGGCACCGCCGCGCCCTGCTACCCCGCCCTCTCCCCCGCACGCCCCGCCGCCGCCTGGTTCGAGCGCATGATCCGCGACCTCTGGGGCCTGGAGGCCCAGGGCGGCACCGACCTCCGCCCCTGGCTGGACCATGGGCGCTGGCCCGTCCGCACGCCGCTCGCCAGGCCGCGCCCGAGTCTGCGCCCGCCGGGCCTGCCGCCGCATCCGGAATTCCTCACCGTCCACGGCGCCGGGGTGCGGCAGATCCCGCTCGGCCCAATCCGCGGCCGCATCGCGCAGGCCGCGGAGCTGCGCCTGCACACGAGCGGCGAGGCGGTGCTGCGCGCCGAGCACCGCCTCGGCCACACCCACAAGGGCACGCTGTCGCTGATCCTGGGCAAGAGCCCGCGCGCCGCCGCCCGCTTCGCCGCCCGCCTCGCCGGCGATTCCACGGTCGCGCATGCCTGGGCCTTCGCCGCTGCCGCCGAGGCCGCCGCGGGCGTCGCGCCGCCGCCGCGCGCGCAGCACCTCCGCGCGCTCATGCTGGAGGTGGAGCGCATCCACAACCACCTGCGCGACGCCGCGGCGATGCTCGCTGCCCTCGGCCTCGAACGCCCGGCCACGCACTGCCTTGCCCTGCGCGAGGGTGCGCTGCGCGCGGCCGAGCGGGCCTTCGGCCACCGCCTGATGATGGACCGCGTGCTGCCCGGCGGCGTGGCGATCGACATCGCGCCTTCCGGTCCCGCTGCCATCCTCGCGGTGCTGGAGGCGGTGGAGGCGGCGCAGCCGGACCTGGCGCGTCTCGTGCGCGAGCATGGCGGGCTGCGCGCGCGGCTCGCCGGCCTCGGGAGCGTGGATCCGGCGCTCGCTGCCCGCTTCGCCGCCGGTGGCGTGGTCGGCCGCGCCTCCGGCCGCGGCTTCGACGCGCGCCACGCCGCCTGCGCCGCGCCCTACGATGCCTTGCCCCTGCTGCCGCCGATCGTGCTCGACGAGGCGGGGGACGCGGCGGCACGGCTCGGGCTGCGGATCGAGGAACTGGCCGGTTCCGCCCGCCTCGCGCGCGCCCTGCTCGCCGACCTGCCCGCGGTCGGCGAGGGCGAGACCATGCTGATGCGTCCCTTGCCCCAGGGCAGCGACGGCCAGGCCGGCGAGGGCATCGGCCTGGTCGAGAGCTTCCGCGGCGAGTGCCTGCATTGGCTGCGCCTGGACGATGGCGGGCTGATCGTCGGCGCCTTCCTGCGCGATCCCTCCTGGCTGCACTGGCCGCTGCTGGAGGCGGCGATCGCGGCCGGCGACGTCGCTGACCTCGCGCTCTGCGAGCGATCCTTCAACTGCTCCGCCAGTGGGGTGGACCTGTGATGGACCGGATGCGCCGGGGGCTGCGCGCCCTTCTCTCGCCGCCCTTCGCGGAGCCGGCGCCGCCGGTGCCGGCCGAGGCCGTGGCGCTGCTCGCGCGGCGGCTGGAGGCGGCGGGGCGTGCCCGGCTCGGTCGGAGCCTCGCGATCCGCGTCGTGGACACCGGCTCCTGCGGTGGGTGCGAGCTGGAGCTCGCGGCGCTCGACGGCGGCGCGGTGCACGACCTCGAACGCTTCGGCCTGCGCTTCGTCGAAAGCCCGCGCCACGCCGACGTGCTGCTCGTCACCGGCCCGGTCTGCCGCAACCTGCGCGAGGCGGTGGAACTGGCCCTCGGTGCGATGGCCGCGCCGCGCTGGGTGGTCGCGGTCGGCGACTGCGCGGTGGACGGCGGCGTGTTCAAGGGCAGCTACGCGATCGAGCCCGGCGGGGCGCAGGCTTCCCTGCCGGTGGACCTGGTGATCCCCGGCTGCCCGCCGACCCCGGTGCAGCTGTTGGAGGGCCTGCTCGCGCTGATCGAGGCGGAGGATCCGCCGCGCCGCGCCGAGGGGAGCCGATAACGCGAGCCGGCGCCTCGCCGTGGCTTCAGGACGGTGTCGCTGCCGCGCGAGCGGCGTGGTCGGGGGCGAGGCGCGCGAGGTGGTCGCGGAAGCCGTCGTCCGGCAGGCGCTGGCCGGGGTAGCGGTCCTGCGGGGGCGGCAGCCAGCTCGGCCGCGCGTCGTCCTCCCACGACCAGCTACGCCTGTGCTCCGCGGTGCCGCTGCTGCATCCCTGAAGTCCGGCCAGGAGAGCGAAGACGAGCAACAGGGGGCGCGCGGCCGTGCGCAGGATCGGCTGGGTCATGGCGAGGGCTCCGCGAAGGGAGATCGGGCCAGCGCAGTCCGGTGCGGCGCGCACGGATGCACCGGGGCGCCATGCCCGTGAGCGGAAGGCGGTGGTGCAAGCGTTGCGTCGTGCATCGGCGGTAATCTTGCCGGAGCCCGGGGCGGAAAGGAAGCGCGGGTCGGTCCCACTGAGGGGGCGGCTTGCGCCGTGGTGACGCCCGGCCCGGCTGGGCCGCGATCGCCCTGGGTGGAAACAGCCGGGGCGTGAATGTCTGCCTCGGAAGGGCTTGGCCTCTTGCCGGCTTGACCACGGTCAGGCCGACACGGGGCAGGGGGGCGGGCTGCGCCGCCGATTCCGGGCCGGGCGATCCCGGATCACGCCTCGGGCGCGTCCGGGGGACCGGCTGGTGCCGGAGCGTCCGAGAGATCCTCGTAGAGCCTGCGCGCCTCAGGCGCCGGGCCGCGCCGTTCCGCCAGGGCGAGGACCCGCCAGATCCGCACCGGCGTCCGCGGCCCGAATGCGAAGGTCAGCACGTCTCCCGGGCGCAGCCGGGCATGCGGCTTGTCGGTCGGCTGACGGTTGATGCGCACGCTGCCCTGCGTGACGAGCCGGGCGCAGAGCGCGCGGGTCTTTGCCACCCGCGCGCACCAAAGCCACTTGTCAAGCCTCTGCCAGTCGCGGTCCTCGACGCCGCCGCCGCTCACTGCGCCTTGCGCAGCTTCAGGGTGGCGAGGATGGCGAAGGGCGATTCCGGCTTCGGCGCCGAGACGACCGGCACCGGCACTGGCTCACCCCGGCGGTCCGGCCGCTGCGGCCGGGGCGAACCGCCCTTGCCGCCGCCGCCGCCGCGCTGGTCGCGGTGCGGCGGCCGTTGCTGATCCTGCTGCGGGCGCGGCGGACGTCCCTCGCCGGCCGCCCCGGCGGCCTGGTCGCGGCGCGGACCGCCGCCTCCGCTCCCGCCGGCATGAGCCGGCGCAGGGCCGCCACCGTGGCGGCGCCGTTCGCCCTTGCCGCCGCGGCGATCCGCCTCGGCCTCGCCGGACCCGGCGCCAGCACCGGCCGCTGCCGGCTCGCCTGCCGCTCGTCCGGGGCGCCGCTGATGCGCTGCGGCACCGCCGCGCGCGTGCTGGGCCCCGCCACGCCCGGCCCCGGCGGGCGGGCGCGGCACATGGCCGACCCGCGGCGGCGTCGGCGGGCCGTAGTGCCCTTCCGGCAGCTCGCCCCCCGGCAGCAGGCGGAAGCCCAGCGCCTCGAGCACCGCCGGCAGCATGTCCGCCTTGACGCCGAGCCGGCTCGCCAGGTCTGGCGGCAGCATCGCCGGCGCGCGGCGGGTGAGGTAGCCGAGCTCCGCCGCCACCCGCTCCGCCACGTCGAGGCGCAGCAGCACCGGGCCGGCGGGCATCCATCCGACCACCGCCTCGTATCCCGGTGGCCAGGCGGCGACGAGCGCGGTCGGGCTGCCCGGCGGCGGCTCGCCCTCGGTGGGCGGCGCGGCGATCGAGACCAGCCCCGGCGGCGGCAGGGGCGGCGTCTCGATGCCCTGGGACAGCGCCCAGAGCTGCCCGCGCAGCGCCATCGCCCGCGGCCGCAGCGCCTCCGGCAGGTAGAGCGAGAAGCGGCCGGCGCGCACGCCGATCGCCTTCAGGCGCTGGCGCAGCTCGGGCGTGATGACGCCCTCCGTCGCGCCGGGCACCATGCCGAGTGCCTCGCGCAGCCGGAAGGCCGGGCCGCGCAGCGCGCCGTCCTCCTCCGCCTTCTTCTCGACGGCTTCGAGCGCGCCGAACTCGCGCTTGATCATCCCCTCGAGCCAGGCGGCGATGCGCGCGCGGATGCGCTCGCGCTGGGCGCCGTCGAGGAACTCGGAGGGCAGCACCTCGACCTGCGGCTTCAGCGGCTCCGGCCCGGGCCTGAGGCGCGCCACGGGGGCGGTGTCGCCGAGGCCGGGCGGCGCGTTGATCGCCGGGTTGTAGGTCCAGGTGACCGTGTGGTCGGGCTGCAGGTTGAAGGCGTGGTCCTTCGACTGCTCGAGCACGGTCACGCGGCGCGGGATCTCGTCGCGCAGCGCGCGGCGGGCGGCGCGCAGCACCACGCGCTTCTCGTCCTCGTCGCCGCTCGCGCCGAGCTCGGGCTCGAACTCGAAGCCGCGCACGCGGCCGACCGGATGGCCCTCCACCACCACCTCGCCGCGGCGGGTGACGGCAGAGAGCAGGTCCTCCTCCGTCTCGTCGAGGCGGCGCATCAGGTGGGCGGCGCGGCGGTCCACGAAGCGCGCGGTCAGCACCTCGTGCAGCGCATCGGACAGCGCATCCTCGACGCGCCGCGCCTCGGCCTGGAAATGCGCCGCATCCGGCACCCAGTCGGCGCGCGAGGCGACGTAGGTCCACACCCGAATGGAGGCGAGCCGCGCCATCAGCGTGTCGAGGTCGCCGTCGGTGCGGTCGAGCTGGGCGATCTGGTTCGCCACCCAGTCCTGCGGCAGCCGGCCCTCGAGCGCCAGATGGCCGAACACCCGCCCGCAGAACGCGGTGTGGCTGTCGTCGGCGAGCTTGCGGTAGTCCGGGATCTGGCACGCCTCCCACAGCAGGCGCACGCGCTCGCGCCCCTTGGCGAGGTCGCGCACCACCGGGTCGCGGGCGAGCGCGGCGAGCACCAGGTAGTCCGTCGCGTCGTTGCCGCGCGTCAGGCCGGGCTGGGGCGGCAGGGCGATGAGGCTCGCGAGCAGCGGGTCGATGCCGCTGAAGTCGAGGTCGGAATTGCGCCAGGCGAGCGCGGTCAGCGGCTCGAAATTGTGCCGCTCGATCTTGTCCACCACGTCGTCGGGCAGGGCGGGGCACTCGGCGGTGGTGCCGAAGGTGCCGTCGCGCATGCCGCGCCCGGCGCGGCCGGCGATCTGCGCCAGCTCCTGCGGGGTGAGCTGGCGGTTCTGCCGCCCGTCGAACTTGGTGAGCGAGGCGAAGGCCACATGGTCCACGTCCATGTTGAGGCCCATGCCGATCGCGTCGGTCGCGACAAGGAAGTCCACCTCGCGGTTCTGGTAGAGCGCGACCTGGGCGTTGCGGGTGCGCGGGCTGAGCCGGCCCATCACCACCGCGCAGCCGCCGCGGCGGCGGCGGATCGCCTCCGCGATCGCATAGACCTCGGCGGCGCTGAAGGCGACGACGGCCGAGCGCGGCGGCAGGCGCGTCAGCTTGACCGGGCCGGCATAGGTGAGCTGCGAGAGGCGCGGGCGCGTCTCGATCTCCGCCTGCGGGACGAGGCGGCGCAGCAGCGGCGCGATCGTCTCGGCGCCGAGGAACATGGTCTCCACCAGGCCGCGCGCGTTGAGCAGCCGGTCGGTGAAGACATGGCCGCGGTCCGGGTCGGCGCAGAGCTGGATCTCGTCCACCGCGAGGAACTCGACCGGCCGGTCGAGCGGCATCGCCTCGACCGTGCAGGCGAACCACTTGGCTTCCGGCGGGACGATCTTCTCCTCGCCGGTGATCAGCGCGACGTGGCGCTCGCCCTTCGCGGCGACCATGCGGTCGTAATTCTCGCGTGCGAGCAGGCGCAGCGGGAATCCGATGATGCCGGAGGCGTGCGCGAGCAGACGCGTGATGGCGAGGTGCGTCTTGCCCGTGTTGGTCGGGCCGAGGACGGCGCGGACCCTTGGTTCGAACATGCGTGGGCGTGGTCCGAGGGGGCGGAGGCGCATTGTCTGACGTGGACCGGCGGGTTTTGCAACCGCGCGCCGGGTCCGGCAGGCTGGGCGCCCGTCCGCCCGCCCCGCTGCAGTGCCGTTCCGGTCCCGTGAAATCCACCGCCGCCTCCGCCGCGTTCCGCTTCGCCGCGCTCTATGCCGCGCAGTTCTTCGCCGTGGGCGTGATGCTGCCCTTCCTGCCGCCAATCCTGGCCGAGGCGGGCCTCTCGGCCTCCGAGGTGGCGGCGGTCATGGCGGCCGGCTCGGCGGTGCGGCTGGTGGCGGGGCCGCTCGGCGGGCGCGCGGCGGACGCGCTGGGCGATGCGCGCGTGGTCCTGGTGGCGGGCGCCGCGGCGGCGGCGGTCACGGCCTGCGGCTTCGGCCTGGCGGCGGGCTTCGCGGCGATGCTGGCGGTCAACCTCCTGCACAGCGCGGCGATGGCGCAGGTCATTCCGTTGACCGATGCCCTGGCGCTCGGCGCCGCGCGAGGGGGCGGCGGGTTCGACTACGGGCGGGTCCGCGCGGCGGGGTCTGTGAGCTTCATCCTCGCCGCCACGCTGGCCGGGTGGATGGCGGAGCGACTCGGGCTGGTCTCGGTGGTGTGGCTGTTCGTGGGGGCGCTGGCGGCGAGCGCGCTGTTCGGGGCGCGGCTGCCGGCGCCGGCGGAAGGCGGAAGAGGCCGGGTGCGGGGCGGCAAAGGGGGCGTCGGCTTCGGCGCTCCGTTGCGCCTGCCGGCCTTCCGGCTGCTGTTGCTGCTCTCCGCGCTGATCCAGGGCAGCCACGCGCTGTATTACGGCTTCGGCTCGATCCACTGGGCGGCGGCAGGGCACTCGGCGACCGTGATCGGCCTCCTCTGGGCCGAGGGCGTGGTGGCGGAGGTCGCGCTGTTCCTCTGGGGCCGAGGGCTGGCGGACCGGCTGGGGCCGGTCGGGCTGTCGCTGCTCGCAGCCGGCGCCGGCGCGCTGCGCTGGGCGGTGACGGCGGAGACCACCGCGTTGCCGGCCCTGGCCACGGCGCAGCTTCTGCACGCCGCGACCTTCGGCGCGCAGCACCTGGCGGCGATGGGCGTGCTGATGCGCGTCGTGCCGCCGCCGATGGCGGCGACGGCGCAGACCCTGCATGCGAGCCTCGGCGTCGGCCTGGCAAGCGGGGTGCTGATGCTGGCGAGCGGGCCGCTCTACGCGGCGCTCGGTGGGGCGGCGTTCTGGGCGATGGCGGGGCTGTGCGCAGCGGCGGTGCCGGTGGCGTGGCGGCTGCGGGTGGTGTTGGCGACCGGGCAGGCAGGACGGACCCCGGTGGCCTGAAGCGCGACTCGGCGACGTGCCCCTTTGCTCAGGAGCGCCGCTCGGCAGGCCGCCGGCTCTCACCTCCTATGCACGGGATGGCCGGGACCGATCGAGCTGAATGTGGCTGGGCCATTCGGCCTACGGACGGGCCGGAGCCCAGGCTTCTCCCGCCCGGCGTCCAGAGGCGTGATCTGCAAGACCGGAAGTATCCCGATCACGCCGAATCGCCCCCGGTGTCTCTCGAAGGCTTCCGGTAGGGTTCGGGCAAGCGCCGCACAGGACCGGAATTGAAGAAGGCGCGGCCCCCACGGACCGCGCCCTCCTTCACACTCCGCTCTGAGGCGTGCGTGCCTACGCCGCCTTCGCCATCCCGCGCAGCACGTAGTGCAGGATGCCGCCGTTCTTGTAGTACTCGACCTCGTCCGCCGTATCCACGCGGCAGAGCACCTCGGTCCGGTGCGTGCTGCCGTCCGGCCGGTGGATCACCAGCTCCAGCATCATCCGCGGCTTGAGGTTCTCGATCCCGAGCACGTCGATCACCTCCTCGCCGGTGATGCCGAGGCTCTTGCGGTCCTCGCCCGGCTTGAAGGTCAGCGGCAGCACGCCCATGCCGACCAGGTTGCTGCGGTGGATGCGCTCGAAGCTCTCGACGATCACCGCCTTCACGCCGAGCAGGAAGGTGCCCTTCGCCGCCCAGTCGCGCGAGGAGCCGGTGCCGTACTCCTTGCCGCCGATCACCACCAGCGGCACGCCGTCCTTCTTGTAGCGCATCGCCGCGTCGTAGATCGGCATCACCTCGCCCGAGGGGAGGTGCTTCGTGTAGCCGCCCTCGACGCCCGGCACCATCTCGTTGCGGATGCGGATGTTGGCGAAGGTGCCGCGCATCATGACCTCATGGTTGCCG
>ERZ777003.5071-NODE-5071-length-10285-cov-5.834702_pt1 | contig 10285 bp, 6 predicted proteins | sample MGYA00374956_ERZ777003 | MGnify/ENA primary metagenome ERZ777003 (study PRJEB29302, sample SAMN06268252) | bioreactor metagenome | isolation source: Joint BioEnergy Institute, California, USA | place: USA:Joint BioEnergy Institute, California, USA | collected... | reverse complement strand
CCAGCGTCTCTGCTCGCGACGACGCAATGTTCCACGCTGGCGCCTCCCACCACAGCCGGAGAAATCTGAAGTCATCGCTCGTCTGTAACCCGACTCTGGCAGTCCGGCCGTCGCCCTCGAACGGCGGCAGCTCGCGAAACGCGCGGAGCAAGCGCTCGCTGACCCAGTAGGCGAACGGACTCTCCGGAATGGCCCGAAGCGCATCCTCCTCAACGACGTAGACGCCCGGCGCCGGCTCGCCGTCCGCCAGCCGGGCGATCGCCCGCGCCAGCGCCTCGCCCTTCTCCTCCTCCTGCAACAGCCGGAAGAACACCGCCGCGCTCATGTCTCGTCTCCTGAGGTGGTCGTCTGGATCGGGATCGTCTCAGCGGTCGGCGGCGGCTCAGCGAGGAACAGGCGCACGTATGGCGTGTAGCGGAAGACGCGGTTGCGCCGCCGGCCCGTAATCTCCTCGACCAGACCGAGCCCCACCAGCCGTTCCAGCAGCCGGCTCGCCGTTACGTCGGTGACACTCAGACACGCTTCGACCACCTTCACGTTCACCAGCGGCCGCTGGAACAGCAGGTCGAGCAAGCGCAGCTCATTCGACCCGAATCCGCGCTCCGGAAGCAACATCCGGTGCTCCTCACGCAGCCGCACAATCGCCCGCGCCGTCCTCGCCGCTCCCTCTGCCGTCTCCGCCACACCGCGCAGGAAGAAGCGCAACCAGCCTTCCCAATCTCCCGCCTCGCGAATCGCCATCAGCCGGTCGTAGTACTCGGCGCGATGTCGTTTCAGGTAGGCGCTGAGGTAGAGGAGTGGCCGGTGCAGCACGCCCCGGTGGACCAGCAAGAAGGTGATCAGCAGCCGGCCAACGCGGCCGTTGCCGTCGAGGAACGGATGGATCGTCTCGAATTGGGCGTGCGCCAAGGCGCAGTGGACGAGCACCGGCAGCGCCCGCTCCTCATGCAGGAACCGCTCGAAGTTGCCGAGCGCCTCTGGCAGCGCGCTTGCCGGAGGTGGGACAAAGGTCGCGTCCGCGAGCGAGACATTGCCGGGGCCAATCCAGTTCTGACTCCGGCGGAACTCGCCGGGCGAGCGTTCCGCGCCACGGGCGCCACGCAGGAGCTCGGCATGGATCTCGCGGATCAGACGCAGGGAGAGCGGCAGCGTCGCCAAACGCTCCAACCCGTAGTTCATCGCCCGGACGTAGTTGACGACCTCTTCGACATCGCGCGGGAGCTCGAGCGCGCGGGGATCGAGCTCGAAGGCGAGGACATCTTCGAGGGTGCTCTGAGTCCCCTCGATCTGAGAGCTCTCCACCGCCTCCCGGCGGACATACATGGCGATGAAGAGATCCGGGTTGGGCAGCGTCTGCGCGACACCGTCGAGCCGCCCGAGCGACTGATCGGCGCGGGAGAGGAGCGCGATGGTGGCTGCATCCACGTTCACCGGCGGATCGGGGGGAAGCGGCGCTGGGATGAACGCCCGGTAGCCGGCCGGCTGCCAGACGTATCGCCCCGCTCGTGTCGTTATCCCCGTTGTCGAGCTCACGTTACCTACGCCCACTAAGATAACGCACCCAGGATGTCTCCGTTATCTTACTGAATCGCCCTTGGGTAAGATAACGTCCAACAAGGAACGGCACGCGCACAGGTCGCGCCCACTGCGGCAATGCATCAGTCTGAGCTCGAGCTATCCTGCGCGAAGGTCCTCCGCAGCGCGACAACGACGCGAGAGGTTCAGGATCGTGCCCGTCCGCCGCAATTCGGGCGGCTGTCTTTGTCCGCGGACCACGGGACCAATACGCCATTCTCGATCCCTTGCCAGATTGTGCCATCCGAGCATGCTTCACCCTGATCGATACAGGCAGCCTCCAGCGAGGCAGCGCCAGGCGCGGGTGATCCGCCATCACGCGCGCTCCAGGCAGTACGCCGCCGTCTCGACCATCGCCCTGTCGAGCACGCCGTAGCCCAAGTCGGCGACGGCGATCGGCCGCGCCTCCTGCAAGAGCACCTCCTCCCGCCAGCGCCGGAACGATGTCAGGAAGAAACCCGTGCGCGAGGTGATCGCGCCAAGCTGTCCGGCGCGGCAGAGGCGATGCAGCCACCGCTCGACGAACGCGGCGAAAAGATCGTTCTTCGTCCGGGGATAGGCGCCGTTCAGGTAGGACGCCGCCCCGGCGGCCGCTTCGCCGAAGGGCGGATTCATCAGCACCACGTCGAACACCTTCCGGCAGGCGTCAATGAACGCAAATCCCTGCGCCGCGTCTTCCGCGAACAGCCGCCGTTGCGTGGCGCGCCCGTTCTCCGTCCGCGTCGCGTAGTCCCGCAGCGCCTCGAGCAGCTTCGCCTCCGCCTGGTCCCAGAACGCGATCTCGTCCACCGCGGCCATCGCCATTGCCATCTGCTGGGGCGGCTGACCGCCGTCCAGCCGCAGTTGCGCGGGGGGCGCCTCGACCAGCGCCGCGATGCGGGCCTTTCGCACCTCGTCCTTGATCTCCTCCTCGATTTTCAGCAACGACCCGGCCTCGCTTGCGATCTGCATCCTCTGCCAAATCGTGCGGACGAGGGGGCGCAGTCGCTTATCAACCGCGATCAGATACTCCTCCAGCAGGTCGCGCTCGCCCGGCATCGCCTCGGCGCAGACGATCTGCGTCTTGCGGATCTGCGGGCGCTCCGCCGGTTTCAATCTCAGCTCCTGCCAGCGCCGCTGCGCCCGCAGCCAGAGGGCAAGCGCGGCAATCTGGCAGGCGCGCGGGTCAATATCGATCCCGTGCAGGTTGTTGTGGAGAATCAGCGCCGGGACGCTCCGCTCAAAGGCCACGCGTTCCGGATACGCTTGCTGAAGCGCCGGGCCAAGGTCGGGATCGTCGTAGGCTTCGTCGTAGATCGTCAGCAGCAGATCGAAGGCGTAGAGGAGAAAGTGGCCGCTGCCGCAGGCCGGATCGAGGATACGCAGCTCACGCGGGTCCTTCTTCGGCCGGTGCCGGATCACCTCGACCTCGAGATCCCAGCGCTCGCAGAGGGCGCGGTTGAGCTTCAGCAGCGCGTCGAGCTCGTCCCCCTGCGGCTCGCGCCCGAGCTGGCGGTATCGCTGCTCCTCAAGGGCGAGACAGCACCGCAGCTCCTCGAAGGTACCCTCCCAGCGCCCCGTCTCGCGGAAGCGCTCCCAGACCGCCCGCGCGGCATCCGCCACCGCGCCGAGGCAAGCGCCGGCGGCGGTGCGCGCGTAGGCCCACAGGTCGCGTGGATCGGCGAGGTCCAGGTTTGGGCGCGTCCACATCCCGCACGTCTCCGCATCGCCACGCTGAGCGGCCGGATCGAACGGCTCCGGCGGCGCTTCGCCCGGTCCAAGCCAGATCGGCCGCTTGCGGCGGACGAGGTAGCGGCACGCCTCGACCAGCCGCGTCTCGCCCTTCCGCATCTCGTACCAGGTGCGGCCAAGCGTGTTATCGGTCAGGAACTCGACGACGTAGCGGGGCGTGAAGAACTGATTGCGGACGGCCAGCTCCCGGGAGTTGCGCGGCGCGCGGCTCTCGCGCATCTTTCGCCGCTCCTCCGGGTCGTTGTAGTACTGGTACACCCAGCCGATCGCCTCGTCCTCCTTCCACAGCGGCGCAATCTCCGGCTGGTTGAGGAGACTCAGCACCTCCTCTAGCGCACGCTCGCCCGGGAAGATCGCCGAGCGCGGGTCGGACCGGTCGAAGAGGAGGGGCAAGTCGAGCGCGACCTCGTCATAGAGGGACTCGAGGAAGGCGCGGTACGTCTCCGACCGCCCGCCGATGGCGCCATTGGCGATCCGCTCGAAGACCTGGAACCCAAGGGAAGCGAGGCCCTTACCGACAGCTTGGACGATCAGCCCTCGCTCCTCTGCCATGCGCAGCGCGACGAGCCGGTTGAGGGTTGTGAAGCCGATCTCGCGGGCCAGCCGGTCATAGGCCGCCCGCTGGCGTGCCGCGTCCGTTCCCCGTTCCATTGCGGCGAGGTGATCGAGGAGGTCACGAAGCGCTTGCGCGGCTGCCCGCTCGCGCTCGGTCAGCCCCTCGATCCGCGCCAGCGGCAGGACCGTCCCGTCGTCCTGGAAACCGAGCCGGCGGAGCTGATCCATCGCATCGCTTCGCAGCCGCTCCCGCGCCTGCGCCACGACCCGCGCCAGCCTGTTCCGCGTCTCCCGGTCGAAACTCATCCCGTCATCCCCAACCGCATCACCCGCCCCGATGGTTCAAGACCCATCAATATTCACCAGCAGCGCTGCCAGCACGCGAGGGCATGTGCCCGCTCGAACGAGATTGACACCCGCTGTTTGCCACGCGTCGCCATGCCGTCCTCACATGCCCCCGCGGAGCGTTGTCACGTCCGGACCTGAGCGAATCGGGCCTCAGCGACCAGCCGGACGGGCCGTCCCTCGATCAGGGCCTCGCGGAGCCGGCTGCGCACCTCCTCCAGCCAGAGCTCGACCGCGGCCTCATCAGCGAGCGGCGTCAGCGGCAGTAACTCGGCAAGGTCGACCACCGTCTCACCCACGCCGGTGTCAATGGGCGGCTTGCCGAGCTCGCGGACCAGCGCGGTCAGCTCGGCCTCGGTGCGCGGGAGATTGGCATGCAACGCGACGAGCTGACCGAGCGCGGCAAGGGCATTGTCGTCACTCACCTCGTCCGGCGGCGGCGAGGGCAAGCGCCCGACGACGTCGGAGCGGTCGTCGTCGCTCAGCCAGTGCCACTCGGGAAGGGATTCGAGCGTGAGCTTCGCGCGTGCGAGGTCTGTCTTGAATCTCTCCAGCTCGGCGCGGTAGATCGCTTTCGCCCCCTCGACGATGCGCCGGATAGCGTGGCGCAGATCGGGGATCCGATCGAAAAATGATTCGCTCCGCAGAACATCATCAATCGCAGCCCGGTCAGCGTCGCTGATGACAGCGGGAGCGGACGGGAAGTAGCGGCTCATTGTTTCCGCCTCGGAGATGATGCGCCGCGCGCGCCTCAGGTCTTCCTCAGCCTCGTCCAGCGCTTTCGCCGCCTTCTCCGCCCAGATCAGATCGTCGCGGAAGGTGCTGTTCGCCGCGCCGAGAATGGCGACGGCGCCGCTGGCGTCACCCTGCATGATGGCGCTCCAGGTATCGAGCAGCCGCTGCGCCCGGCCGGCGCCGGCCAGCCCGTGCGCCTGGAGCTGTGCCGGCAGCCCGGCAAGCGCGACGAGCCGGGCCGGCAAGTGATCGCGGACGACGCGAGCGATGTCATCCTCCAGGGGCATGACCGTCTCCCCGGTGATCTCCTCCAAGCGCCGCGCCGCCCGGTCCAGTGCGTCCAGCGACGGCTTGGCGTCGCGCACGCCGACTCCGACACGAGCGAAGGCCTGCGTGCCTTTCAACGCATCGATCGCTGCCTGTCCCCGCGTCGTGACTTCGCCGGCCGGGGTATAGAGCACGATCTCTTGCGCCAGCAGGAGGCCAGCGAAGATGTAGCGCGTGGCGTCCTTTGACCAGCCATAGGGGGCGAGGGCGAAGAGGTCCTGGATGGCGCTGCCCTGGAGCCTCGTCGTGCCGGTCTGTCCGAGTTTCTCATGGAAGGCGCGCAGGGCTTCGGCGAGAGCGGGATGGTGCGCCACGTCGACCTTTGGCCTGCCGCCGGCAACCTGGACGAGCTTGAGCGGGTCGTCGTCGGGAGGCATTCGGTCCAACCGCTCGACGGCGAGGAAGCGGGCTGCGAGGTCGGTGCTGGGCCGGATCGGGACGAGGTGGTACTTGTCGTAGATCTTCGCGGCTGCCTCGGCGAGCACCGTCTTCGCCGCCGCCTCGATGGTCTTGCCGGCGGTCGCCGCGGGCGTCGCCTTGCCCCGGAAGATCAAGACGCCGTCCATCAGCGCGGCCTGGAAGAGCTTGCGCGCCTGGTCTCGGTTCGCTTCCCGGCTGCGCCGCTCGGCCCGGATGAACTGATTCACGTCGGTGTCACCCTCGGACTCGGAGACCTCCCGCAGGATGTATTCCGATCTCGCGATCTCGGCGAGCACGTCGTCGAGCGCCGGGTCCAACCGCAGAAGCCAGGCGATCACCGACTGCCACTCCCGGCCACCCGTCGTCTCGGTCAAGAGGGCCGTTCGGCGTTCGTCCCATGTTGTGGCGCTAGCGCTTTCGAGCTGGATCTGCACCTCCTCGGTCTCACCGGTAAGCGGCACGCGGCCCCAGCGGATGCCGGCTCGCACCGTCTTCGTTCCTTCCAGCGTCGCCTGGGGAGGAGGATCGAACAGCCCTTTGAGCAGGTCGCTACGGAGAAGGGCGAGCTCGCTGGAGGAGGGCACGTAGCTATTCCGTTTCTTGCGGTAGGGCTGAACCTTCTCGCTGAGAAATGTCAGCCGCCCGGCTTGTGGGTCATCAACGAGCCCGATCTCCGGCATCGCCAGCATTCGCTCGACTGCCGCCCGCGTGGCGTCGAGGTTGGGGACGTCACCGGCCTTCCGGTACAGCAGGGCGGCCAGGTTCTCGACCGTGCGCGGGAAGGCAGGACCGAGAAGCTGAAGGACGGCGATCGCCTTGCCGGTGCGCAGCGCGTCGGCATCGCCCTGGAGTGCGCGGGCGATCCGGTCGACGGCGGCGACCGCGTGGGGCGCTTCCTTGGTGATGTCGGCGCGGAGGGTATCGAAGAAGGCGTCGGCGGTCGCCAGCGTCCCGACCGGCTGATCGGCGAGGACCGGCTCGCCGGCCGCCAGCACCTTGCTCGCATCAACCAGGAGGTCTTGAATGACGCGGATGGCGGAGCGCAGACCAATTCCCCCGCGCGAGCGCGCCAGAGCCCGCACGAGCTCCAGCAACAGGTCGAAGTGCTGTGGCAGGAACGGGTAGAACCTAGCGAAGCTCTCCTCATCCGGGTCGCCTTTGAAGAGCGCGGTTCCGGTCAGCCGCGTGTGGTTGACCAGCGCTTGACCATGGCGACGGAAGAGGTCGCGCAGGAGCGCCTCGCCATCCGGCGACTTGGTGAGAAGGCGGCGGTGGGTGATCTCGCGGATATCGCGCGCGTCGAGCTCGATCGTAATCGGGAAGCGCGCTTGGAGCTTGAAGAGCTCGGTCGAGTTGTACGCCGCCTTCTCGACGATCTCGGTGAGCGTCTGCTGGGCGGTGGCGACGATCCAGACCCGGCCCTGCCCGAGCTCCTTGAGGTTGCGCGCTAGCCCATCGAGGTTGAGGATGAGATCGTGGCGCGGCGCCACGTATTGCCCAACCTCATCAATCAGGAACAGCACGTTCCGGTAGCCACTCTTCCGGCGGACGATATCGAGCATCTCGCGCGCGAGCTCGCGCACGTCGAGGGCCAGGGAGAACTTGGTGGCGCGAAAGGAGCCCGGCTCCGGGTACTCCTGCGGGTAGAAGCGAGGGACAAGTTGATCGGCCCGGGCGACGGCGACGAGGGGATTGTTATGGATTGCCGTCCACTGGCCGCCGAATTCTTCTTCGTAGACGCGCTGGAACTCCGCGTAGCGGCCGTCCCGCTCGAGCTGCAGCTCCAGATGGGCCAGCTTTTCCTCGCGGGAATACCCGGCCCACTGCAAGACCTTCCAATAGAGCACCCGGCTGACCTCTACCGAAGCGGACGTGGCAAGCTGCTCCGAGCCCAGGTCGAGCATGATCACCGCCGTTGGCTCACTCCGGGCAAGAGTCCGGAGCTCTGCCTTGATGTCTGGTGCATTGATCCGCTCGGAGAAGAGGTCAAGGAAGGGCTGGCCGTCTACCTCCATCTTCGGATCGAGGGCGAAGCCGAGGTACTTGGTGAAGGAGCTCTTGCCCGAGCCGTAAAAGCCGGAGACCCAAATGCCCGTCTCGGTGACGCGCCCGCCCCGCACGCCTTCGCCGTAGATCTCGAGGAAGCGCCGCAGGTTGCGCTCGACGCTCTCGGTGACCTCGTACTCCTCAACCTCTGCTCGGAGTCGCGCGGGGTCGGTTGCGTAGTAGTCGATAACCTTCTCAATCGGCCGGTCGATCGGCCGGCGGAGCGAGAAGAGGGAGCGAATCGTCGCCGGCACCGTCGTCGCGGTCATGGCAGCCCTCCGATGATTGTGGCCCGATAGTGGCTGATACCGGTGTAGAGATCGAGGAAGCGCACGCTCGATTGCCCATCGCGGCGTCCAGGATAAAAGACGACGGTCGGGCGCTTGATGCGGTCATGGAGACGGTTCTCGAGCGTGCCAACGCGAAAGTACGGGTGGAGCAGCTCCGTCTCGGTGAGAAAGACGACCGAGCGCGGCCGCTCCTGGCCCACGATCTGTCCGACACGCGTAACGAGGGCGTCGCCACTGATGAGGACATCGCGCACCGAGTCGTTGACCTGCTCTGGCTCAGCGCTGGGCTCTTCCGCCAGCCAGAGGTCCCAGTGGCCGGAATCAGCGATGATCTGCCAGATGAGGTCGGCAAAGGAGACGCGCTCAACCTCGAAGCCCGCGTTGCGCAACCGCCCCTCCCAGGCGGGCAGGAGCCGCCGGACTTCCAGCGTGTCAGTGGGGTCGAAGACGAGGTAAAAGAACGGGTCGGCACCGGTCGCGGTCAGCGAGCCAGGGCCGGTTAGCCGCTCGACCAGCTCGCCGAACGTCTCATCGAGCGAGGGCATCAACGACCTCCTCAACGCTCGGATAGTGCCACGTGATGCTCACCACCTGACCTGCCCGTTGCACAAGGAACCAACCGTCTCCCGCAAGTGCCTCAAGGCGGCTCCAGACGTCGTGTGGCTCCAAACCGAAGAGCGCCCAGGCCGGGTGCGATGCAAGCGAGGCGTTGCTTACTCCCTGGCCGTGCAGCGCGTAGGCAAGGTAGACGAGCGTGCCATCGGCGGGGTGATAGGGCACGATCTCCCGCTTCCCCGGCTTGTGCTCTCGGAGCAGTCCAACATCCGTCAGCGCTGCAAGGACGACGTACGCCATGCGCCGCCGATTGCGCTCCGACCAGCGCGTCGCCATCCTCCCTTCTAATTCCCCTTCAAGGAGGAACTGTTCGACATCCAGGGCGGTGATCACCAGGCGCCCCTCGCGCGCTGCTGGCCAGTACCGTCGCGTCGTGAACTCGGTGAGCAAACCGTCGCGTCGGGCGGTGTAGTAGAAAACGAGATCGGTGAAGAGCTGGGCCGACGCGTTGCCGGCGATGAGGCGCTTGAGGTGCCGCGCGGGCGCATCGTCTGGGCGCAAATAGCGCATCGCGAAGACACTGACGATGTTCCGGACACGGGAGGACGTCGCCGCGCCGAGGAGATCGTCGCGGACGGCTCGAGCGGTCAACTCCGCCTCCGTCTCGCCCGGCTGCCAGTGCGAGAGCAAGACGCGCGTTTCGGTGAGCATCACGCCGCCCTTGGCGAGCATCTGGGTAAACATGACACCTGGGGGCAAGGCGACGGTCATTCCGTAGTCCCTTCGAGATAGGGAACGACGAGATAGCCTCTGGAGAAGGCGGTAACGTAAACGGCGCAGAGCTTCTGGATTGTGCCTTTTCGATGCAATGTCGTGATAGAGCCGCAGTTGACCGGACCTTGCCCATTCGGGGCCGCCTCACGGTCAGCGAGAGCGGCGAGCGATGCCAGGCGATCCTCTGGTGCCACAGCGGCAAGTTGCTGGAGCGTCTTGATGCCGGCTGGTTGCCGCAGCCACTCCCGTACCGCGAGATCGTCCGCGACCGGCAGGCGGAACAGGTGGTACTGGCCGGTGCGGGCAAGCGGCGCATCGTGCACGAAACACGCTGCCCGGCTCGCGATTTCCAGACTTGCCACCAGCGCGGTTCTCGGATAGAGCCGCTCGAGAATCCCGATGCTGACCGGAGCGGTAGCCTGGCTGCGCCACCAAGGAGGGTTGGCATGCTCCCCGAGGCTGGCGACGAGCCAACGGGCTTGGACGATCTGCTTGATCCATTCGGCCATGTTGATCGCTTCCAGATGCTGGAGAGCCTCCATCGTTCACCGAAGATAGCTGGCTTGGCCCAAACCGTAAGAATCCGGAATGACGATAAGGTTAGTATTGTGCTATCGGGGCGATTCTACTTGGCTGGACGGCGCCTGTGAAGAGGCGACTCACCCCTCGGTCGCATTGGCCAGCGGCTCCCGAGCGAAACGCAGAGTGGCCGGACGGAGACTGGCGACCAGCGCTAGAGCAGGTCTCTGCGGCTTATACCGCTGCCGCGGCCAGGGGCGCCGCGCTCGGCGTCTGGTTCGGCAAGACGAGCGGAGCGCCGGTGCGCGGGTCGCGGATCACGGTCGCTTCGATGCCGAAGACAGCGCGCACCAAGTCCGGGGAAAGCACCACGGCCGGCGGCCCAGCAGCGGCGACCTCTCCTCCCTTCATCA